>JACZKY010039681.1_pt1 | contig 28800 bp, 23 predicted proteins | sample 8237611 | NCBI WGS metagenome assembly JACZKY01 (sample SAMN16148055, study PRJNA663545) | marine sediment metagenome | biome: sediments and biomass from bioreactor inoculated with such sediments; feature: coastal sediments; material: methane- and iron-fed bioreactor; isolation source: Bothnian...
CGTCGGTACCGGCCGCCCCCATGACTATCCCCACGGTGGCTTGTGCAAGGGCCGGCGCGTCGTTGATGCCGTCGCCCACCATGGCGACCGTCTTCCCTTTCTCCACCGCCTCTCGAACGATCGCGATCTTTTGCTCCGGGAGAAGCCCCGCATGCACCGCATCGATCGGAAGCAGGGAGGCGACGGCCTTTCCGGTCTCGGGGTTGTCCCCGGTCAGCATTGTGAGGTCGGTCGCCCCGAGTCGGCGCAGCTCCCCAAGGCCCTCCGCAGCTTCCTTCCGAACCGAATCCTGGATGGCAATCATCCCAAACGCCTCTTTCTCGGTTCCGACGACAACCACGGTGAATCCTTTTCTCTCCCACTCCTTCACCGCCTCCAGGGCCGGACCGTCGATCCCCGATGTTCCGTTAAAAAAGGAAGGGTTGCCCACAAGGCAGATCTCTCCGTTCACCCGCCCCTTGATCCCCTGGCCTGGCACCGCCTGCACGTCGGTTGCGGCCGGAGGTTGGACTCCTCGGTTTCTCGCAACATCCAGAATGGCTTCGGCCAGAGGGTGCTCGGACCGGGATTCGATCGCCGCGGCCAGGCGAAGGATCTCCTGCTCCGACCGGGAACGGAAGGGCTGGATGGCGACAACTCCCGGCTTGCCGAGGGTCAACGTCCCGGTCTTGTCGAAAAAGAACGAGCGGATCCGTCCCAGCTCCTCCAGGTACACCCCGCCCTTGAAGAGGATTCCCTCCCGGGCGGACCGTGTAAGTCCACAAACGATGGAAACGGGCGTCGAAATCACAAGAGCACAGGGACATGCGATCACGAGAACAACGAGTCCGCGGTAGAACCACGTGGAAAAAGGCTGGCCGAAGACGAGGGGAGGCACAACGACAAGGGCGAGGGCAAACGCAACCATCGCCGGAGTGTAGTACTGGGCGAACCGGTCGATGAACGCCTGGCTGCGCGCACGCTGGGCCTGGGCGTTCTCCACCAGGTGGATGATCCTCGCCAGCGAATTATCGGAAGCGAGTCGGGTGGTCCGGACTTCGAGCGTTCCTCTTCCGTTCAAACTCCCCGCCAGGACGTGAGAGCCGGGGGTCTTCGGTACCGGAACGGATTCCCCTGTGATCGGGGCTTGATTGACGGAGGAAGTTCCCTCCTTGACGATTCCGTCCACCGGGATGCGCTCTCCCGGACGGATAAGGGCGAGTTCCCCCACTGCGATCTGTTCGACCGGGAGCCGGACCTCTCCGTCCTGCCGGATCACAGTCGCCTCCTTAGGGGAGAGGTCCAGGAGGCGCCGGATGGCATTACGGGCCCGGTCCATGCTACGGGCCTCCAGGTATTGTGCAAGGGAGAAGAGAAACATCGCCGAAGCCGCTTCCGCCCACTCCCCGATCAGGAGAGCGCCGACTGCGGCGGTGGTCATGAGAAAGTTCATATCCAGTTGGCGGTGTCTCAATGCCTGCCACGCCCGTTGGGAGACGTACCATCCCCCCGCAATGGCTGACAGGAGCAGGAACGGCTTGGCAGCGGAAACCCATCCAAGGAAGAGTTGCAGGACCAGCCCGACAAGAAGCGTTCCCCCGGAGAGGGCGGTCGCAACAAGACGCCCGTAGCGCTCCCAAAAGGGAAGGTCTTCCTGTAGACGATCCTCTACGTTTGCGCGAAACCCGGCTTCCCCGATCGTCTGCACGATACGCTCGGCCGATACGGCGTGCGGTTCGAACTCCACCCGCAGAGTCGAATCGGCAAAGGAAGGAACCGCCTTGCCAATCCCGGGGATTGCCGACAGGGCGGTAATGATCGGCCCGGATTCGTGAGGGCAATCCATGCCCTCCACCCGGAATACCCGACTTGATGCCAACGTGCACACCGCGCCGCAGGAGCAACCCGCTGCCGCTGGTTCCTTTACCATTTCCACGTCACGCTCCCTTCTTCACCAAATATTATGAACGCATGAACATACATTCAGCCGAATGAACAAAAAAAGGGGTCGTTTACACCGTTTCTTCCGCAGTCTTCAACGCACCCGTCTGCACAAGCCCCGCACCTTCGCGGATGTGCTGCAACGCCACCTTCATCAGGGTGTCGATATGATCGTCGTCCAAGGAGTAGTAAGCCATTTTTCCCTCCTTCCGCACGCGGACAAGCTTCTGGCTTCGAAGGACCCGGAGCTGGTGAGACGTCGCGGAGTCGCTGACCCCCAGAAGCTTCGCCAGATCGCACACGCAAAGCTCCTGGACAGTCAGGGCCTGCAGGATCCTCACCCGCGTGGGGTCGCCCAGGTTGCGGAACGTCTCGGCAATGGCCGTTATCTCCCGCTCGGGAGAGAGCGCCTTGCGGGCCTTCTCTACGTGTTCCTCGTCCACGAAATAGACTTCGCAGACATCTGAAGTATTGCGGTTCATCGCACCCCTCAACACGCATGAACATATGTTCAGATGTAATGATACATAACAACGATGGGGAGGTCAATCGAAAAAGGCGCAGCGTCAGAACCGTACGCGCCCACGGTAGATGGGATAATGCGAATGCAGTGCGAATTCGATTGCTAAACCACGCTGAGGAGGTGTAGCATTGCAAAAATGTCTGCTCGAACCTTTCTCCGGGGATTCCTCTTCGGGGCGCTCATCCTTCAGATGCTCGCCTCCGCGGCGGAGGCGACGGTAGGTAATCCGTACCCTGACAAGTCTGCCGCCATCTGCCCGTCCTTTAGCGAAATGGCCACGATGTCCGGCGCTGTCTCCGAAGACCAGGCCGACTCCTCTCCCTCGGCCTGTGACGACTGGGCAGACGGCCATTGCTCTCTCTGCCCGCTTTGCCTCTCCCCTTTCATTGAGGCCGCTCCCGTATCCGTTGCCCCCGGTGATCGGGGGCAGCGCTTCGTTGCTTCGGAGCACTTGGCGCTCTATGAAGCGCCGTCCTCCTCTCTTCTCAGACCTCCCATAGCTTAACCCCCAGCTTTTTCGTTCCCAGACCGTAGGTTCCCGCGGGGACCGATGCGCATTTCAACACAGCCGCAATCACATTTCGTATTTTCTGGAGTGAAGGAGCCCCTATGGAAGCCGTTTCGGAATTTCGCGCGAAGGACGCGACCCCGGCTGCACCCGCAGAACGCACCCCATCCCCAATCGACCGGGTGTGGGATTTTCTCGTATCCGTAAAGCTGGCCATCTTCACGCTGATCACCCTCGCCATCGCCTCGATCTTCGGGACGATCGTCGAGCAGAATCTTCCTCCCGAGAAATACCACGAGATATACGAGGACTGGGCGTTCGCTCTGATGAACCGGATCAACCTGTTCGACATGTACCACTCCTGGTGGTTTCTGGCCCTCCTGATCCTCTTCACGGTGAACCTGACCTGCTGCACAATCGACCGCTTTCCGAAGGTGTTTCGGGTGGTGCGGAACCCGAGGACAAAGCTCGACGGAAACCTCGAAAAAACGCTGTCGCTTTCGGACCGGTGGAAGAAGAAGGGGACCATTCCGGACTGGACGGAAAAGTATTCCTTGGCGCTGTCCACCTCCTTCGCGAAGCCGAAGGTCACCGAGGAAGGGGGCGAGGTCCACCTTTACGCCGAGACCGGCGTAGCCTCCCGGTTCGGTGTCTACGTGACGCATCTCTCCATCATCATCATCTTCATCGGGGCGATCCTCGGCAACGTCCTCGGTTTCAAATCGTACGTGAATATCACGGATGGAGAGGAAGCGTCCCATCTGGACGCACGGGGGGGCAAGCAGCATATCGATTTGCCCTTCTCCGTCCGGAACAACCGGTTCTGGCTGGAGACCTATCCGAGCGGACAGCCCAAGAAATACGCTTCGGACTTGAGCGTCATGGAAAACGGTCGCGAGGTCTTGCGCAAGACGATCACGGTCAACGATCCCCTCCAGTACAAGGGAGTCTGGTTCTACCAGTCGAGCTACGGACAGGCGGGGGGAACGAGGGCTCTGGTGTCGGTCCGCCGCCCCGACGGCTCAGCATTGGGTGCCTTGTCCCTCGCGCCAAACGAGCCAACTCCGATCGACGGGTACGGAACTGTCCGCGGGGTGAACTACGACCAGAACTTCCAGGGGAGAGGCCCGGCGCTCCAGGTGGTCGTCGAAAAGCCGGGGAAACCGTCGGCGGCTTTCTGGATCCTCCAGCAAATGCCCGACCAGGACCGCCAACGGAATGACGCGATGGTGTTCTCTTTCGGCGGCCTGGACTCCAAGATGTTCACCGGGCTGCAGGTGGCGAAGGACCCCGGGGTCAATGTCGTATGGCTGGGATGTGCCCTGATGGTCATCGGGATCACCATGGCGTTCTTCCTTTCCCACCAACGGGTGTGGCTGCGCCTGGCCCAGGGGCAGGATGGGCGCGTGGAGGTCGTCCTCGCCGGCTCCGCGAGCAGAAACCGGCTTGCCTTCGAAAAGAAATTCACAGAAATACAAACCAGCGTGAAGGCGGTAGGACAATGAGTAACGTCATTCTGTTCAATCTGACCACGGTGCTGTTCGGCGTAGCGTCCGCCCTATATCTCGGCGCCCTCTACGCGAAGAACGAGAAAGTCGCCGTTTTCGGTACATGGGCCTGCATGCTGGCGGCCGTTGTGTCGACCGCCGCCCTGGGAGTCCGCTGGTACGAGTCGTACCAGATGGGGATCGGCCGCATCCCGGTGACCAACCTCTACGAGTCTCTAGTCTTCTTCGCCTGGTCCGTGAACCTGTTCTACCTGATCGTCGAGCGGAAGTACGCCAACCGGACCTTCGGCGCCTTCGTGATGCCGATCGCCTTCTTCACGATGGTCTTCGCCGTCTATAACGACAGCAGCATCCAGCCGCTTGTGCCCGCCCTGCAGTCGTACTGGCTCCACATTCACGTCATCACCTGCTTCGTCGGGTACGCGGCGTTCGCCGTCTCCGCCGGAGCAGCGCTCATGTACCTGCTCAAGTCGAAGCAGGAGGCGGCGAAGATCAACGTGGGGATCGTCGGTCTGCTTCCTCCCTGCAAGACGCTGGACGATCTGATCTACCGGGCGATCATCTGGGGCTTCCCGTTCCTGACCGCGGGGATCATCACCGGGGCGGCGTGGGCGAACTACGCCTGGGGGACGTACTGGTCGTGGGATCCGAAGGAGACCTGGTCCCTGATCGTGTGGCTGGTGTACGCCGCGTTCCTCCACGCCCGGGTTACCCGGGGATGGTACGGCATGCGTACAGCCATCCTGTCGATTACCGGGTTCGCAGCGACGATCTTTTGTTATTTAGGCGTCAACCTCGTGCTGTCGGGGCTCCACAGCTACGGGGGGTAAACACAGGGCGATTTCAAGAGGGGAGGGAATCCGGTGTCATGCCGGATTCCCTCCCCTAGTTGCCATGGTGCCGGCGGGCAGTCGAATCCGCGCAGGGTTCCCCACCACCCTCCGTGATCGTTGTCGGGGTCCTGTTGATCCGATAGAATCAACTCGCCAAAACAAAGGAACGACGGATATCAGCTTGGATAATTCAGTGTGGAACCGGCTGAAGACCTGGGCACGCAGGATGAAAAGGGACACACTGGCCCTATACCTGGCCAGTCGTGATCCGAGAGTTCCCTGGCACGCGAAAGCCCTGGCGATGGCGACCGCGGCATATGCCTTCAGCCCCATCGATCTGATTCCGGATTTCATTCCCGTGCTCGGCTACGTCGACGAATTGTTCGTCCTGCCGTTTTTGATCTGGCTTACGGTCCGCCTGGTACCGATCGATGTGATGGCGGAACTTCGCGCCGAGGCCGACCGGCGTCTTTCCACGGAACGCCCTCGCAGTATCGCGGGAGCCGTCGTCATCGGAACGATCTGGCTTTGCATCGCTGCGTTTGCCATCTACTGGATGATCAAATAACAGGACGGAAGATATCGGACTAACCCGATATCTGAAAGACGAGGTGTCCCGCGGGACCCATTTGGGACCCACGAGCCGGGTACATAAAAAAGGGAACTTGGCGCGAGGCCAAATTCCCTTTGAGTATTGCCATGGTGCCGAAGGGGGGACTCGAACCCCCACGGGTTTCCCCACCCCCCCGGAAGTTGGTTCCCACGCTGTGCGTAGCCGGTACCCGCTGGATCCGAGTTTTCTGCGAACGCCCACGTGAGTATACTGGCGGCAATGCCAGAAGTAAGCCATCGCCCTCTCGCATATTCCCTTGATGATGTCCGGCCCCTTCACCAGCTGTGCCGCGAAGGTCGCCTCTACGACGTCGACCGCTGGATCGCCGATGGGAAACCGCTACAGCTCTCGCCAGAGGCCATCCCTAAAGGAACCCGGCCGAAGACGGCGCTGCAGATCGCGCTCGAAACCGGCCAGCACTCACTCGTGACCCTTCTGATGCGGAATGGCTACCGGTTCGAGCTCGAGCGATATGCACCGTTGGACCTTACGCTCCGATCCCGACGCTGGGACTTGTTCGACCTTCTCCTGGAATGGGGCGGAGATATTAAAACCGTCGACGCCTACACGGTTCTCGAGACCTACAATGCCGATCTATATGAGCGGTTCAGGGCGGCCGGCTATGACTTGACTGAGAACCATTCGATGGCGGATATCCTCGGTCATAGCACCTCGAACCGGCCTCTTCTCGGGTTCGTCAAGCGTCACAGGATCGAGGATCCAAGAATTCAGCAGGAGCTGAATATCGCCCTCGGTCACCATGCCAGAAAAGGGAACGAACGAGGCGTCGCTCTCTGCCTCTGGGCCGGCGCCGATCCGCACGCTCCGGCGCCCAATCCGGACCTGGGCATCTCTGACGATGTCGAATCGGAAGACGACGAGGAGCGCTTCCTCGGCTGGTCGGCGGTCGAGGAAGCTGCAAGCGGCGGGCATCTCAACATACTGAAGCGCCTAGGGCCCGATCCCGCCCGTGACAACTTCGATGAGCTCTACGAGAATGCAAAGAACACCTCCATCGTCGAGTTGCTTCTGGCTATGCAGCCGCCAAGGGATCTGACCCGAATCCTATTGAGGCATTTCTGGTGGGTAGAGGATCCATTCCCCAGTGTAAGAATTGGTGGCAGAGGCACCGGTGCGATAGAGGCGATCCTTAAGTGCGGAGTACGCTGGGAAGAGAGGGATTCAGAGCCGCTTTCGCGTATTCGCCGCTCGCTGTTGAAATTAAGCAATTACCACTTGGAATCGATCATGCGTTGCCTCCAACGGCCCGAGATCTGCGCGCCAGAAACCTATCAGGAGCTTATCCGAACGCCGAAAATGCGAGCGCGGCTCACTTCCCTGGGCCTGTATAAGAAGCCCTTCACCGAACGTGAGAAGAGAAAGGCCAAGCGCGAGCAGCGGTCGAGCGAAATAAGATCATTGCTGCAGCGTTACGATCGCAAGGTTCTCTACGAGCAGGTCTGGTCAGAGCCCGCGCTGACCGTGGCCAAGAGCTACGGAGTCTCTAGCGTGTGGCTCGGCAAGGTCTGCCGCCAGCTCAATGTGCCTGTACCACCGAGAGGGTACTGGGCACGGGTGCGCAGCGGGGGCAAGGTGAAGAAACCACCCCTTCCGAAGCTGAGGATTGAGTGAAGCCCGATCGACCGTAACATCGGCCGCGGTGGTGTGAACGATAGATGGCGAAGGAACGGGAGTGCAGTCGGAGACCGCCCTGACAGCACTAAGCATGCCTCTCGGTCTTGAGCTTCATGACGCTCGCCACTGACATCGCTTCGCTGCGACGGCTGGCTTCCAAAAAACTTGGTCTTTCGATCCAGCCTCCAGTTGGAAATTGACCAATTCACAGAATTCGATAGACTTGGGTTTGTCCTCGGAATTCCAATTGGAGTCCATTCTCGCTGCCGTGCGAGACATCGACGGTATCCGGATCATCGGCGTTGCCTCGAGGTGTTGCTCTCTTAACCTTCTGGCAGTCCGCTAGTAAGGCTGCCAACGGCAAATAGTCGGAATCTACTAAGGAGACTAATTCCATATGGGATACCCCGAAGATCTTCTCGCCAATTACTCTATCGGCTTTGAGCCGCCGAATTTTCACCTGCATCGCCAGGTGCGGAATATCGTCTCCTCTTACAACAGCGCATGGGACATTTTAACCGAACTATTGCAAAACGCTGTTGACGCCATAAATCAAAGAAAACGTACAGATCCGGCGTTTTCTCGGGGCACTATCAAAATCACTATTGACGCCAATAATTCTCTTGTTCGCATAGAAGATAACGGCAGCGGACTTCCCGAAGGCGCGTCGTCGCGAATGCTTCTTCCGGGCGGCACGTTCAAAACGATGGGCAATACTTACGGCCACAAGGGTCTTGGGTTCACGTATTGCGCCCATATCTCCGACGAGGTGGAAGTGGAATCCGAAGAGGCCACATCTGGTCACCGGCAGCACTGGACGTTCAACAAAGGCTTCAGCTGGCTCAATGATCCCGCCATCGACGCGGTGTTCGCTGAATCCGGCGGCGCCACTATTAGGACCATTCCAGGGCCCGGAACAGCCATCCAACTCAAGCTCGCAATAGGTCGCTACGAAAGCAATCAGGCAAACACCGCGGTTCTCGATAGGTTCTTTGAGTGGGCCGATGACGAGAAGCTGCTTTCCTTCGTGCTTCGCACGAGAACCGCCGTTGGGCAAGTCGGTTGGATGTTCCGTGAAGTTGTCCCCGTCGACATCGATATTCAGGTCACGCTGACAAACAGCGGAATCACCTTTCCCGTTGAATACTCGTTCTTTCAGTTCGGTCAGCAACCGCCGCTAAATCAGGAAACCTATCCAAGTGCCATCGATTATGCAACAAATGTCTACCTCAATCCGCGCGTTCCAAACAAGACGCACTACGGCATCTATCACCTATTCGATTCGGATCCCACAGCCCCGAGCACGCCTCTCAAAGTCGGAAGACATCACGGCGGGGTGAGGTTTAAGGCCTTCGTCTTTATTTGCGGGAAGGACAATCTTGCCACTGCGCTAAAGAACTATGATCCCCGGCTCGGCGACAGGCACAAAGACCTCGCAATCACAACAGACGTCCACCTCGCTATTGACGGCATGCCGTGCGGCGTACCGATTGACAGCTGGAACAATTTCGGATCGCACGAGCAGCGTTACTTCGCGATGCTCAATACCGATCTGTCGTTTGGCCAGGTGCTGGACGCTGGAAGAAAGACCATCACCAAGTACTACGTTGATCTGCTTACCGAAAAGGTTGTTGACGCAGCGAGCGACAAGAACGTCTTCGGCGGCGGCGCCTCGCTGTACGAACTATCGGCTCAGCTTCACACTAAGGCATCCACGCCGCTCAGCCGAAGCCCCATCGAATACATACGGAAATGGCTGACGTTTCCGCCTCTAACCGGGTCACGATTACTGCAAAATCTGCCCGACGACGAATTGGGCGTATATCTGCTCTTCGGAGAGCTGGTCGGACGAGGCCTGCTGCCGGGCTACAAGCTTCTCTACGTCAGCGGCGGCGCAACGTACGATGCCGCACTTGAGTACAATGCGGACATGCAGGATCTTGCTAACCTGAATGAGACTGCCGGTGGCACCTGCCCCCTTGGCATTGGCAGCGCCGCAGTGGAACGTTACAGAAGGTCGGGGCGACAGTATAGGTATCAGAACCCCGCTACCGGGCAAACGCACCTTGTGGCCGAGTTCAAGGTACGCGCTGAGGAGCTTCTGAGAGAGATTCAGAAGCGCAACAGCGAGAAGGACATGGACCACATTGACATACTCGTATGCATTTCGTTTGACCCGACCGAGATCACCAATTTGCGCGGAGCCGTGGTTCCTGTCATTCAGGCCTCGCGGAGCCTACCCGGCATCACACATACTTTGAGTTTCGGCGGGCACTCGGCGTATATGATTTGCCTGGTGGACGCGCTAAGGGCTATTTGAATTATCGCCCATAGAGAGGGGCCGAAGGTTAAAATGCTAGATTTGAATTATCAGTAGTTGGCGCAAGACTTAATATTACCTCTAATTCTCCCTCCTTATATAGCTTATTAGTTCTATTTGGCATCTAAGCCCCCCAGTGCTATAGAGCATAAAATCAAGATGTTTCTAACATCTTATTTACAAGGCCAGTAATGTTTTCGCAGTCAAGAAACTCTGCATTCATAAGTCTCAGCCCACGGTCTATGTGCAGCGGCAGGTGCTTGGTGAAATATTCTTCGTCCGTGAGGGGACGCTTCGCAACCTGGACCACTAAGCCGTAATACAGGGTGTCGTGCTTCCCGGTCAGCGTGGGTCGGTTGAATTCTCTTCCCCCCCTGTCTACGCTCAGCTCTTCGTTTAGAGCGCCCTCGCGCAGTGACCTTCCGATCGCCAGCCGGCAGAGGATGTTCGGCAGGACCTTGTATTTTCTGTTGAGCTTGAATAGGAGGCTGTCGGACACCTTGGATATTTTCAGCCTGCTAACCGACATGGCACTCCTCCACCCTCCCTTTAAAGAATCCCTCCTTTACGACCGTCGATCGAATGTCGTCGCGATAATCGAGAAGAATGGTGTGTGAAACGTATTGCTCGATCATCTGAAAATGCGCGGAATCCATCTCAACGTCGGTGGTCAGCAGAATGATCTGCTGCCCAGTGGCCGGGAAATATCGCATGACCATGGCCTCTTTGTGGTCCTCGTCGAACCGCGCAAGAGGCGTGTCCACAACGACGGGAAGCCGTTTTCCGGACGCCTGAGCTAGCCCATAGAGCAGGGACATCGCATATATCTGCTTTTCGCCGGCCGACAGCCGTTCTTTACTCAACAGGATCCCGTTGCGGTCGAATAGTCGCAACTCCAGCGTGTTCGGATCGATCGCGATCTTGGCGATTTCCCCTTTTTTCCGGGCCAGCTGGCTGTGCATGTTTTGTGTGTGATCGCAGATCTCCTGAATCCTTGCCTTCGTCACCTCCTTCGAAAACTCCTTCAGAACCAGCTGCAGCCCTTCGATGCGCTCTACCCGTTTCTTGGCTTTGTTGCGGTGCTCCATGAACACATGGGCTTTGTTCACTTCCCGTTGAGCCAACAGTTGTTCTCTCTTTTTCTGTTGGATCTTCTCTTTGAGGGCACCCATTGCCTTATTGCTCTCCTGAATGCTTTCCCGGACTCTCTTAAGCGCCTTGACGACCTCGTCCGCATCCACTTCCGCGGGGATCCTGGCAAGTTCGTGCTCCATTTTCAGTATGGTTGCTTCCGTCATCTCGTAGTTGCCGACAAGGTCTATGATTTTTTTGGTGCCGAGCTCACGGATCTCTTTGAGCTGGCCCAAGATCTCCTCGGCCTTGCGATCTCCGAATCCGTGAAGAAAGTTTTCTTTTAAGCCCTGAGCGCAGTATTTCTTCCCGAGCAATTCCTCCATCTCTTTGGCGATGGTTTTCAATATTTCCTGCTTAACCGTGGGGCCATAACTTCGGATCTTTCTCAATCTTGCCATCAAGTCAGCACTGAATTGCCCGACAAGCTCTCTGGAAATGATCTGCTGCTGGTGCTTCTGCTCTGAGAGGAGCTGGCTCTCAAACTGGTCCAGCACCGGCCCGGCAAACAAAAACGGGACCAACTCCCCTAGGAGGTGGTCGAAATCCTTCTGGTACAGATCTAACCGGGCCGTCGCTTCCTTTCGCTCGCTCTCCAGCCGTTGCCTGTCATGAGCCAGCAAGACCCCCCGATTCCGCAGATCGCTCTCGCAACGCTGCTCCTCTTCGGCGAGCTCCTTTATGCGGGCCTCGTTCTCGAGCTCTTCTCTCTCAAAATCCTTTAGCTCTGCAACCGCGCGTTCGAGCTTGTCATCCGCCGCAGAGAGTTCGCCAGCAGCTTTTTCCTTTGTCTCCAGCCTCGTGTCTCTGACGATCTTGTCCAGGTCTATGCTGAGGCGCTCGATGATGTCGATGTCCAGCAGCGACCGCAGAGCCGCGGTGAAAAGGGGCGGAGGGGTTTCGTCCAGTGCAAGCTTGTCGATCTTTTCGGCGTCGAGAAGGAAGAATTCCGATATTCCCTGAGGAATCAACTCGCGAACAAATTCCTCCGCCTGCTGGGATTCTAGGACATTGAGCGTCGATCCGTCCTTGGCGACGATCAGGCTCTCCATGATCCTACCGGTGTCCTGCAGATTCCAGACGCGCCGTATATTGATATCGCTAAGTATGTTGTCGACGGTGATCGCCACTTCGACCTCGATCCACATCAACCTATCGCCGTTGTCGACCGCTCGTTTGTTGAAACGCGACTTCAACAAGGAGTCGTAATAGTCCTTCGCGCCCTTTCCATTCAGGGTTGAAGACCCATAGAACGCAATGCGAAGCGCTTCGAGAATGCTCGTCTTTCCGGACCCGTTTTTCCCGCCTATCAAAACGATATTGGCGGTATCGGAAGAGCCGGTCGGCTCGAGCCGGATCGACTGCGTCCCGAAAAATACGCTGTAATTATTCAGCGTCAGTTTCTTGAGAAGCATTCATGTTCTCCTGAGCTTGCGCTTCGCGCAACGCCACCACCTGTTCTTTCGTCATCCACGTCTCGTCCAATGCTTTGACCAAGCGATCATAAATACCCCGCCGCCTAGCGAGCCCCATCGCCTCTCTTTCGATCTGAAGCATCCTCTTTACGAGGTCGTGCGGGACGCAATGTACGCCGCATAGCTTCTGCAGGATAACGTCCTCTTCTTGACCGAAGACACCACGTTCGTTGGAAAGGGATTTAGGCCCCAGATGAGCCATATCCAATTCCTGAACAATGGGCGAAACTCCTCCCTGCCAGTCGCCTTCCTGAGTCCATATCTGATGGATAAGATCGATTTCTTTGGGCTGAATGAGCTCCATACCCACCTTCTTCTGAACGTCGAGAAGGCGTATCAAGATTTCGCGACGTGTTTCCAAGGTGAACGGCCCCAGGCCCTCTCCCCCTGTTCTTCGCTTATAACTTCGCTTCTCTTTTTGATTCCTGATTTCCGCCAACCAATTTCTCATTTGGAGCATGGGCGCCAACTGCTCATAGCCTGTCTCGATGAATCCGGACATGCTGTGGTCTTTTTCGACTACCGTACAGGTCCAGCATCCGAACCGACTGTTGCCACACGAGGGAGTGTAGGTGTCAATCACCAAGGGGCACTCCCCAGCTTGCGCATTCCGGTATAGGGTAAAGAGTGCCCGATTGTCGCCACCCCAGGGAGAGGGGGCCTGGAGGAGGTAGGACCATACGGCATTTGTCGACCAGTGCTCGATGGGAGCGTACACAAAAGCATTCGGCAAAGAAGTATGACGCCGAAGCGTCGTACCTTCGATTTGGTGCAATTTTAGGGACTGCGCACGGGTCGCGCTCTCCGACCTTCGAACACCCAGGATTATGATAACTTCCCCGAATTGTGACACCTTCTCAAGGATGAATTTATTGGAAGGCTCGATCTTGAGGGCGTCCGTGCACCAGCGGAACCACCGATTCGGGGAAGGGTATCCCTTCCCTATTAGGGAAACCCAAAAGCTTTTTTCGATCCTAGGCTCAACTCGGATAACCGAAATCGGCAGATCCAACTCCCTAGCCGACTGTTCTATTTTATTAAGAGAGTTCTTTATATATTGAATTATAGGTGGTGTCTCAACCAATGTGTCAGAGCAAAGAACATATATCTGTTTATTTCTATTTTCCTTCTGGATCTGCTGAATGGCATAATAGACAAGCTGCAGTGAAGTGGTGGAATCTTTACCACCACTATACCCGACTATCCAAGGGCTATTATCTTTTAAATAAAAATTTATGATCTCTTCGTATATCGCATTGACATCGGGGATGTAATTATCTAGGCACTCTTTCGGGGACATATTAATATACTCCGTCATTATAGCCCCTGTTATCAGTTCTATTTCGAAACAAGAAGCTCTTTTATTGCCTCTTTTTTTGCCGTCCTAAGGTCTTTCAACTCCTCATCACTGACATCTAATCCAAGAACCTTCCTGAGATGAATCGCGGTAAATCTCACGTTTTGACCCGTCCCGGACATCCTGCCGCCGTGCATACAAAGACCTTCCCACTGGACATTGTCTCTTGACCAATCAACTTTCGATAGTTTCGTCATGAGTTTCTTATACTCGTCTGGTTTTTCTTTTATCAAACAATTCCCAAGCACCCCGAGGGCTTGCAATATAACTCCGTGTGCATGAACAGTGTCTTTCCTTAAATCCCTTACCAATAATTTTCTTTCTTTGGCGAGTTCCCAGTCAGGGATCTGCTCAGACACATGCATCCAATATTCAACCGCCAGATCGGTGTCTTTTGGCTCCAAGTTCTTGCGATCTCCCGTAAGACCCCGGTTAGCCTCGTACAAGCTTGAAAGTGTAAAGAGTTTTGGATTTCTTGCCGCCAGCGAGACCTTCTCTGTCTCTACCATCCCGATGAAAGCCGGGACGGTTTCCGACACCTGCCGGGTAAGCTCGGCCAAGTCGTCCCGATAATCATAGAGGATTGAGAGGGATTTTGTCGGTTTTTGCGCATATCGATTCAGATCAGCGAACATCTGTTGGCATTTTTTCAATCCCTCATCCTTGAAGAACACGACTGCGATATTTTCGTATCCCAACTCCGGACGTTCTTTCATGGCGCGTTCGATGCCGGCTCGACGATGCTGGCCGTCGTTGATCAAGAACCTGGCGTTCATGCTTATGTTTAATTTGCCGATGTCCGGGAAACTATTGTCTCCTCCGCCATCCACGGAAATGAATTCCATATCCCCATCTACCGAGGCGGTAATGGCGGAGAACACGTAATCCTTGGGGTTATTCAAGATGTATTGGGCGATTTCCGGGATCCGGGCCCTGTTGACATTCCTCTGAGCCCTGACCTTGGGGGGCAGTTCTTCCTCATCGAATAAAAATATTTTGGGGATCAAATTTAGCGGCACGACGGCCACGAAATATGCATGTTGTGCCTGCATTCCTCGGATTGCCGGAAATGTGTAAGTAAATCCAGCATCTACCGCCATCTTCTTGACCTCCGCTTCCCGTTGACAGGAATATATGTATATTCCTTACATGGTATTGTATGTCTACAATTTGTGCTTGTATGTCCTATACCACGACATGTGCGGTTAGTCCACATTTTTTAGCACAAACGATATTCGATTATTCATCTTCAATATCAGCTACTTATCATCTAAATTGTTGTTGGTTAAGACCTTGAGGGTAAACCAAGCTCAGATCCGTCCCCAAATCCTGCTACAAGGGCTCCGCTAATCCTTCACACCCTCCCCGAACGAAGCCCAATAACGGTTTCCCTTGACTTTGTTGGCAATTGCTTGGGCATACCACTGTATGAACACCTCGACATGATGTGGCCTGATGTTCCCCTGTTCCTTGACGATCAAATTGAATCCGGCGTTTGCATAATCGTTCAACTTAGAAAAACCATCCTCTTTGAGATGCGCAGGATTGGTCGGGTCCAAGTAGCCGTTGATCAGTTTCCGGACGTCCTCTCTGTCGGAAACTTCCAGACCCAGACGGGCGATCTCCGCCATGATGAACAAGCCCAAGATGAGCCGTTGTACGGGCTTGTACTCCGCGACGAAATAATCCACGAAATCCTGGCCGCTCGCAGCCTTCTCGCATTGCCCAGTTGCGAGTCCCATCATGAGGCAGAGATAGTAGATGTCGAACTTGGTCTGGATGGGTCCCTGCTTAAAAATGTTTTTAAACCAGTCATCAACCTCAGGACGCATGCGAAAAGCCATTGATTACACCTCCGATTCCTCGGCCAGGGAGAACTGAACAAAATACTCGCGCCCCTCGACCAAAATCCCGTCCTTGGAATTTTTCACGCCCTGCTTGGGAAGCCCTTTGATCAAATGCGCCGTCCCTTTCGTATTCCTGAACAGTGTGATGTAGCGAATATTCTTCCCGGCGGCTTTCTCGATCGCCGGGAGAAAATCCTTCCGTTCCGTTGAAATTGTGAACGCTATGAATTGGTCGCATAACTGGGGCACCATCTCCCCGATCTCTCGCCTTAGTTTGTCATCCAACGGCCCCGCCGGGCTGTCTACGACAAGTGGAAACTCATGCGCCCCGCGATGGAGCGCAGTAGCGAGAAACGTATATCCCACGGCAAGGTTTTGTCCCGCGCTACCCTCCTTTTGCCCCTCCAGAACGATGCAACTTTGGATGGTCGCCACCCGTATGGGGTCTGCCTCGAGGATCTTTCCCAGCCGCCTGTTGCAATCACCAACCAATGCCTTCTTGAGCCGGTCCCGAGCGCGATCCTTTGCATTTTTTGTAATAGCGCGAATGACGTCCGTCCTCCGCCTCAATTCCACAGTGTTGGTAATTTCAGCAATCTTTTTTCGTGCCTCTGCACGCTGGCGTTCCAACGACGCAAGACAACATGTGCTCTCGTCTTCCCCAGAGCGGGCGGCTCGTTGCATCTCTTCAAGCGCTTCCGTCAGCTGTTGCTGTTCAGCCTGCAACTTCTCCCGCCGCTCTTTCAAAGCCTTTATATCTTCCCCTGCAGATTCCATGCCTTTTGCTTCCAAACCCTGCAATTCCGTCTGGGTTCTATGCAGCTTCTGCTCGTTTTCTGCCAGACGGTGAAGCTCCGCGGGAAGCGTGGATTGCTCCGGGTCGGTTTGCAACACCTGGGTTTCGATGTCCTGCTTCAAGGCGTTGATGACACCAGAAATATCCTCTCCGAGATACCGGCCCGCTTCGCTCAGGATGCTTTCCCGCTCTTTTTCGCCGATGGGCCGTCCGCAGACACATTTCGGTTCCTCGGCAAGCTCTATGAAGAATTGCCGGGAGGTAACATCCGGCAGCTTGGCCTTATCGAGTCTCTTCTTAAGTACGCCAAGAGCATTCGCAAGCATCGGGTGCAACCGATGAGGTTGTCTTATGCCCTGTATTACTGTGCTGAGCGAACTTTCCAGGTTCCCCATCTGTTCCTTCTCAGCCAGTTTCATCCTCTCCAATTCGGCTTGGAGTACCTTGTCGGCAGCGATCTGGCCGGACACCTTGCTATCGATTTCTTCCAATTCCCGGCGTTTCTTTTCCAGCTCCTCGGCAGCTTTTTTCTCCGCTTGCCGTACTGTCCTGATCTGTCGAGAGAGTATTTCCTCTCTCCGCCGCCACATAGCGAGACCTTGGGACGTCTTCGCTCCCATATCCTTTGTTACTTTGGTCCACGCGTTCTCTGCAATAATTCCCACTTCATCGAGCAGATCCAACTGACACAGCGCATCGATGGCTTCCTCCGCCCGGGCCATCGAGGGATTGAGCAATCGGCTGGCAAGCTCACCGTCGAAGACGAACAATCCGACGAACTTCTCCGTCAAGAAGCGTCTTACGTCTCTAGGAGGATGCCAATCCTGCACCACTCCTCCTGCACTTGGAGACGTGGTCCTGTAGTGGGCTTCCCCTTCCGCAAAACTGAGTTGAAGCTCAAATGTCAGCGGCTCTCCATCCACAGAAAGCCGGACGATACATTTCCCCGTGCCAATACTATTGTCCCGTGAGCAGAACTCCGCGATTGTTTCCGGTTTCCACTGGCGGGCTTCTCCGGTCAGAGCCGCTCGCAACAGAGTGAGTACGGTCGTCTTGCCGGTACCATTAGGCATTTGCACCAAGGACACTTTGGGAACCTTCCCATCGGATCCCAAATCGACCTTCATATCCGGACAGCGCAGGCCGGAGCACTCCCATCCCAAAAGGTGGATCTTCACGCGTCCTCTCCTTCGTCGAGCTTAATCCCATTCCTAAGCGTTTCGAGGTGCTGGTAGTGATCCTGGACCGACAACTCGCGCTCGCTCATCTCTTTGAGCCACGACACCAGACGCTTCGCGACCTTGTCGGGTTGCCCCAACTCCGCTACAACCTCGGTAACTGCATATTCCACGTCTTTGTCAATAGGCATGTATTGTCACTCCTTGCGTCTAATGCGTGCGAGGTCGGTTAACCATTTCCGTCGTTCGCTGTCGGCCGATTCGAATGGGGAAGGTCCATCGTCATGTCGCACGAAGTCGATCACCAAAGCTCGCTTGCCGGAATCGTTGGGATCGCTTCTTAGGCATCTGCCGATCCTCTGAATCGTCTCCAGCCGTGCCCGCGCAGACGAAAACAGCACGACCGTTCTTAAGCGGCGTATGTCGATGCCTTGGGAAATGCGATGACATGTGACCAGGCAATCTATAGCACCTTGCCCAAATTCGAGCAAATGCGATTGATCGTGTTCCGCGTAGTAGGTTCGGTAGAGATGGGTATAGTGATCCAAGACGGGGAGAAGCTGATCTCCGTACCAGCGTTCCTCGACGAATAAAATCGCATTCTTCAGGATCTGGGGGTGATCAGCAAGATAGTCGGTAAAAATAGCGGGCTTTTGCTCTGCGGTCTTGTATACACGCGAGAGCTCGGTCCACACCTCCTCGCGGCTCATCGGGTGTCCTTCCCTTTCCCGAACAGCCTTCTTTTTGTGGACGGCCGAGAGCCTTTTCTTGTCATTATCCGTGAGTTCATATTCCAACGGCACGTAGTCGAATTCGACGAGGATCCCTCGCTCGATGGCCTCCGCAAGCCCAAACCGGTAGACGACGGGACCAATTTCCTGCTCGATGAAGCCCGTGCCTTCATCGTCGTATTCGCGCTCAGGTGTCGCACTCAGTCCCAGCGTGTATGCAAAATGCCGGTGAAACCCGACTAGATTCTTAAGGCACAGAGGAGCCCCGAGCCCGTGGACCTCGTCATGCACGATCATCATGTTCTTCAACATGTCTTTGCCAAACTGAGGGGCCAACGATGTGAATTGCTGTCTCGAGATGACCAATATCGCCCTTGTGGGATCATTGACATAGCTGGCTGCCTGATGATGCTGTTCGAACTGGCGGAGAACTCGCATACCCCCCTGTCCCACCACGTCCGAGGTCACAAGCGTCTTGAACCATTGATTGAGGAGGTCCGTGCCATCAGTCGTTACGATGACCCCGGAAATTCTTTCTTGCCGAAGCAATTCCTCGATGAGCATCAGCGCTGTCCGTGTCTTGCCCGTGCCGGTGGCCATCTCCAATATTCCACGACCGCTCTTGAGGAACGCCTCTACTGCCTCCTGCTGATGCCGCCAACGGCGATCAAACTCCTGTATGACATCGGTGTATGGCCGCTCACGAGGAGCTCGCTCCCGAATCAGTGACAGCGACTTCTGGGATAACGGGGCTACGACCAACGCTTCGTCGCGTCCCTCCCACTGGCGTTCGAAATCTTCGAGGGTGGCTTCGAGCCGATCCTGGTCTGCTGCAACCCAACTGCGAAAGGCATCGAGCCTCTCGTAGTTCCTGAAATGACCGAACTCCGTTTCGTTCGGAGAACCTGAAAAGGCCACACGGTCGCCCCAAGGGAACTCGAACATTCCACTCTTCTCGTGGAAAATGCCTGCATCTTTTGTGTGATGCGGAACTGCAAAACGAATCTCTATTCGCCCTGCGGCGATCATCCAGATCAAAAAACGTATTCGAACATCGGTCGCTCCATGAGCCGATAAGATCTCTAATGCATCCGCTATCAAACGGTCGGAAGCAATCTCTAATAACTCACGACGTTTCTGTTCATCTACCGCTATCCGTAGCGCTCGGGAATCTTCTTCGGAGAGTTCGGGCGAGATTAACAATTGGATCGAAAGCTCGTTGGCCACGATACGGGAGAGAGCAGCACCCCATGCGCGAAGTGCCGTACTGGAAAAATAGCCAGCCGCACGTCGGTACTTCGTGGCATGGCGCAGACAAGGCTCGAAGAAGGCCGCCGATAGAGGAATTGTCCCTCCCGTTCTGTATACGGATCGAAGTGACCGAACCATTGTTCTGGCGGCACTTTCAGTCGAATTCTGTGGGACCATCCTTTGTCTCCTGATTCATCTCCTTAACGGCCCTTAATCTTCCCTCCGCGAGATTGATGGCTTTTTTAACCTTGAGGGCAGTCAGGACTTCCTGGAGTGAGGATTCACTCACGCTTTCGCGACTCTTTGCTTGGCTCTTTGATCTTATTCTTCCGGCGTCAAACGATATCGACGTGATCTCGTCAATTAGAACCCACAAATCAGTGTCATCAACCCAGCCTAGTTCCTTGTTCGCTTGCGTGTTCGTCGACAAGGTTTCGACAGCGTTTTGCGTCCAGCGTCCGGATGGCGACATTTCCAGTTCCTCGATCAGCAGGTCCACCAAATGATTGGACTCCGGAACGTAATCATGCCGGCCCTGCCAATGCGAAGGTGCCACCAGGACTCCCATTCCAACCAGCAAACCAAGATTCGAGTGGACGTGCCGGTCGTCAATTCGTGCCCCGCGGACACGGTTAGCAGACATCCAGCTCACGTTCCCCCGAGCTCGTGCAAACAGAGCCACGGCAGCAACGTCCCGAAGGTCAGGAATTGTCTCGGTCAGCGGTACCGTAATCCTATCTTGCAGCCGAAACTCCCCCTTCCGCTCCTTAAGGCTTCGCCAGCTGGCCATTCCAGCTTCACTCACTGGCCATTGCTCAACGTCCGCGACAGCCAGTAACGAGTGAAGGAGTTCTTCCATGCCTTCGTTCTTCGCCCACACAGCCCACCTGTATTCCGTCTTCGGTGTCCACATCGGGTAGAGACGCGCCACCGGCTCATCGGCCCATCTGGCATGGCAGTAAAGCTCCAGATGCCTGGGCGTCTTGAGAACCTGCATCGTCTGATCCGTCGCCGACGGAACTCCGAGCTGGGAGCGCAGACCGTATACGCCGGGTGCGAATCGAACGAATCCTCCATACCCGATGAGAATCGGGCCGATGCTGGCTGGAGAATAACGACCGCGAGTTCGCTTGAGGAATGCCTGACGAAGTACATCGAATTGCATTGGCCCTTTCTCATGAAGGATCGCGCGCAATCTCCCGGCGATGGTTTGCTCCGTTGCAAGTTCAGTCACCGGCTCCTGGTCCTGCACTTCGTCGATATGCTCTCCTTCATCAACTACCGACCCGTAATGCTCCCCGATTTCTCCTATGGCGGCCCATCCTTCTTCGTACATGTTCAAGAACAGGTGGCGGGCCTCCCCCATGACGATTTCCAAGTCACGAGTTGAGCAGTTGTCATCGATATATTTCTTCGTGTAGGAATCACGAAGTTGCCACACCGGCATAGGAATCCGACGGGGCTGATTGCCAAGGATTTCGTGCGCTCGAAGCGCTCGACGTGTGCGCCTTCTAATGGGTGTATGGGTGATATACCCAAGATAAGAAGCCAATTGCCCCGAAAACGTGACAACGGCTTGAAGTAAGCGATTGTCAATGGATAAGGTTTCCGCCACCCGTCTGAACGACATTGGTTCAGGGAATGTCTTTCGTATGCACCGAAACCGGCCTGATGCTTCGTTCAAGGCGTCTGCGTCTACATCACTTGTGACCCACCCTCCTCGGAGGCGGTGCGCGACCTCATCCAACCAAGACACCAATGAACCATGCACAATGGTGATTAAAAGATCTTCTTCCGGTGTGAGCCGACGGCCAATTATCCTTATATCGCGATCGCGTAAAGCGCATGTCTGCCCTAAAATCCGAGCCAGGATCTCTCCGCTCTTTTCTGAAAGATACGCTTTAAGTACCTTCCCACCAATACTACGAAGTTTTTTGATGGATTTACTTTCTATTTGCCTTACTCTCTCGCGAGTCACACCAAGCAGTTGACCAACTTCCTCCAAAGTCCTTGGCCCGTCTCCTTCCAACCGATACCGAAGGGTTACTACTTGACGTTCTTTGGATTTGAGTTTTCCAAGAAGTTCAACAATGTCCACACTGCCTGATAGGTTTTCGAAAAACTTCCTTCGTTTTTCGTCGTCGCCGAGATTTTGGGACGTCCGACAACCTATGCGTACCAGAGCCGATTCCACGATAAGCCGCAATTCCTTAACAGTTCCCTTTCCGACATTGCGAACGCATAGAAACATCTGGTCAGCCTCGGCGCCAGCATCCAGGTAATCGCCCACTGTCGGAAAGAGCACTTTCCCTTTCCTGAACATCCTCTCAAAAGCGTGCATCAAGCGAACCGACCCACCCGCTTCCAGGGCCAGCGAGGCCAGCGGGGTCAGCCTGAGACTCGGCAAATCTTTCCATGAGAGGGTGTTAACCGCACTTGCCACATCAGAACTATGGAGGTGGGAAGAACTGTAAGCTGGATTGAGGCCCTCCCCTGCTGGCAAGAGAGGGGATTCTTCTCTGAGTAAGTCCTTGGCGGAAGCTCCTGAAATAATAGAGAATTGCCGGTCACGACTATCCATATGTCGGGACGATTCGGAGTGTCGGATACCTAGAATTTTCTTGTAGCACTTTAATTCTTGAAGTTCCACCTCGCGGCCAAGGAGAATGGGCAGAAGCAGGCGTTGAGCACGACTACGAAGCCTTCGAGAGATAACCAGGTTCTTCCGCAGGATCCAACGGTCGGGAATAGTGACGATTCCGCGATTATCGGCCTCGAGGGCAATCTTTACGAGGTCTTCATAGCGAAGATCGGAGAGTTTGCGCTGCTCTATTGACCGTGCCACTGTCCCGAATAGACCTCCGGGCGCGGGGTCTTTCCCCGTCTTCCGGAAGAATTCTATCTTCGAACAGTAGGCATGTCATCCATTTCCCATCGGAGCAGTTCCCGGCAGGGCCATGCTTGTCATTGCTTTTGGCCTGGGTAAATCGAAGTATCCGGTCACCTCCGACCTCAGCCACGCCTCAAGTGTGTCACCCACCGTGATGCACCCTATGCTCCCGAGTCAGGACGTTATGCTCCCTTTCCAGCCCTTCGTGCTTACGCTCGACTGAATTTAGCCGGGCATCTTGCTCTCCTTCCTTTTTCCATAGCTCGCGGAACTCAGCAGCCGTCTCCGCCTTAAATTCCGAGAACGACTGCCGGAGGAAGGAGACTGTGGCGATCGCCCCGCCGATCGACACCAATCCCGCCACTCCCCCGGCAATGATCGCCCCGGTCACCATCGTCGACATCGACTGATCCATCGGCTCCGCCCTACCGCTTGACAAACTTCAAGTACATCCGGTCACCGAACAGGAAAGCGAAGACACTACCGGCGAGGTTCCAAATGGCATCTTGCACGAGCAGATCTGCCTGGAAGTACAACGTCGAGACTGCGCCAAGAATGATCATCCCACCGGCAACGTATCGAAACGACGCCCGCAGATTGGCCACCCAGGGCGAGATGTTCTCTGCGGGCTTATCCAACTCCGCGACCGCCTTGAGGCGCTCGGTCTCGGCGGCCATGAGCTTGATCTGCTCCTCCACGTTCTGGGGCTTGGCGCCTGCCCCTCCCGTCAGCTTGCTGAATACTCCCCTTAAGCCATCTGCCACCGCCGGAATCAGCGCCGGCACCACCAGCGAAAGAATCCCCGTCATTTGCGCACCTCCCGTGTTTATGTTTGCAACACCAACAGACTTCTTCCCTGGAAAACGGCGGATCCCAAACCTCAAACCCCGCCCAGCAATATCGCCCCTGCAAATCTTCAACTGGCATATTGGATTTGCATTCCGACCATCTCCCGAAGCAGATCCATGTTGAAATGCTTCCCCGGGCAGCTCTTGTACTCACCCCTCCTCCAGTCGTACCCCGCCATCTTCCCCACTTCCCGGTGGCCGAGGACGGCGTTCACCGGGATCCCGTACTCCCCGACCTTGCGAACCACCAGGTCTGTCAGAAACCGAATAACCTCTTGGCCCGGCGGAGTCAGGTCGTAATTTCCCACCACGCAGATACCAAGGGATTTCGGGTTCATGTGCATCTCTTTGGTGTGGGCCCCGACCACCCTTTCCGGCCGCCCGATTTGCAGGCATAAAGCGGTACCCACTCGCTCAACCCCGTAGTGGTAGCCGATGTCGGTCCAACCTAAGGTCTCCTTGTGGTAGCGGCGAATCGCCTCCCAGTCGACCACCTGCCCGTCCTTGGTCAGCGAATGGTGGATGATGATGTACTGGGGATTCATGCAGACCTCCAAATAAAAAACCCCGCCAGGAGCGGGGCCAAGTGGCGCAGCCATGTTCGGGGAATGCCTAGTACCGGTTTCCGTTCAGGTGCGTTAGGTTCTTTCCGGGCGTAGACTCTGCCTCTGCTTACACCACCGGCTTCTCATAGGTATCCACCAGCGTCCCCGCCCCGTGGTTCACATCCCGGAAGTTCGTCGCGTAGAATTTCCGCAAGGAAGCGGGGGACTCCAACGACCCATATGCATCAGTGATCTTCCCCTGGAATCGCAGTTGTTTTGCCCCGGACATGCCGCCGATATATAGCACGCAGTTCCCGGCGACAGGAGCCGTGGCCGGAGACGAGACCACCGAGGAATACACCGAGTCGATGTAGCACCGAACATCCGCTTGGTGGTACTCGGTCGGCCCGTCCCACGATATTTCGCCTCCGGTAACCTTTACCGGGACCACCAGCCATTGAAACCTCCCTGCCGGAATACTGATATTGAAGACAGATCCTTTGTTCGACCATCCCGACGAGGAAATCGAAACCGGAGGTTGGACGATGGCCTCCGGAACCGTGACTTGCATCCCGTACCCTTCAACGCCGACCGCATCGAACCAGACCGATCCGACGACTCCGGATGGGTCCACGGCTCCACCGACGATCCGCAATTTCACGTATTCTGTGTCGATAAAGGGGATGTTGATGTTGCGGATGACGGTCAGACTCCAATCCGAGAGGTGCGTAACCGTGTTCCAGACGATCACTTCACCTATGTACGCCTTTGTCTTGTTGAAGCACCGCGCAATGACCTGCACCCGCGGAGTGCCGGATGTGGCGCCGGCCTTGTACGCCAGCCAGACGGGTTTGAAGAAGAACCTATTGGCGAAGATGTAGTCGGTTTCAAGGTACCCGCCGCCGGTGTTCGCCCCACCGTGGAGGTCGAACCGCCACGACCTGGTCCCGTGCACGTACTCAGCAGTATCGAACCCGCCGGTCCCGCCGGGATAGAAGTTCACGAGGAAGTTGTCGGGGACTCCGTCCGCATCGCCGTCCGCCTCCAAAGACCCGTTGAGGACCTCCCCCACGGTCCCGGCGGAGACTCCCCCTCCGCCACCGGCGATCCGCGCCTCGTGGTCGTCGAAATTGTCCTTGATCTTCTGCATCAAGGATTGGGAGATCGGCTCGCCCGACTGGATCTCCGAATCGTTCACCGCGATATACGGCATTACTCACCTCACCAGATGTAGTACCCTTCGTCCTCGTTCTCCATCAACCCGGTATCGAGCGAGATGAACCCGTACTCCCGCTGCGCGTCCGTGGCGTCGAGGTAATTGGGGTAACCGTTAGGCGCGATCAGCGCCAGGCGCCGGGTGGATACTTTAAGCAGCGAGACCTTGACCGAGAAGTCGTCCTGCAGCTCGCGCTTTACCACCTGGAAGATCTCGTTGGCGATCGGGTCTCCGCTGAACCGGACGAGTTCGTCCGTATCCAACTGTACGTACTCGCCGGTCTTAAGCGACAAGTCCCGCAGGGACAGGGAAAGAGAGATCAGCGCCTGGGCATCCCGGCACCTGCGCACCTGCCGCATCCCGAGATTCTTCACGTACCTTTCAGCGGCGTCCTCTTCGTTCGTCACCGGATCGATCCACCGGCAGAAGACCTTCTTCTCGACCACGTCCCCGTATGAGTTTTCCGCGTCCGCATCGACCGCGATGTCCAGGCGGTCGTATCCGGCAGGGTCATCCTTTTTGCCAAGGACGTTCTTGTGCCAGTAGATGAGCATCCGGGTAAGCCGAGACTTTTCGTTCAGGTCGACCGAGGCCGATCCGTCGACGATGTTCGCCTCGTCAGTGATCCTGTAATACGCCCTTCCCGGAGCGTTGGGCAGGTTCCGCCGGATGGTGATCCGCAGGTCCTCCGCCACCCAGGCCTTGGCATCGAGCAGGTCGGTGATCTCGAAGAAGAGCTTGTCGAGTTTCTCTGGTTCAGAAAGCACCGCCCGGAAGAGCAAGTCGTTTCCGGGAGTGCGTTTCCCCAGGTCGAACGCCTCGAGATCGATATCTGCCTCGTCGATCCCGGCGTCCTCTCGCAGCATCTCGAGGAGGATGTCCCAGGGGTTGGCCGGCGCGAAGTATCGGACTTTCTGGACCTTGTCCTTGGCCGCATAGGCGGCCGCTATCGTCCCGAAAGCGCCCCTTGCGATCGTCCGCAAGGCCTTTGTCTCTGCGTCGAGAGCGTCGTACCCGATGATCTCGTCCTTGATCCGAATGTAGCCGGAGAGGTCCAACCCCTCCACGCGGGTCAGGGTGATCTGTCCCGTCTCGACTTCTGAGAGATCCGTTGCAAGCTTCAGATCCAGCTTCGGCGGGACATCGATCTGGGAGAGGTCTTTCAGCAGATCCGTTGATTCGAAGGTCACCTCGCCGTGCTGCATCGTGACGTTGGTGAGCTTCCCCACCCACGTCCTGCGGAACTCCTCCTCTAGCATTCCGATCTGGCCCTCGTAGATCTCGAGGAGCCTTCCCTTGTAGTTAGGGTTGCGGGCCAGGAAACGTTTCCAGTAGGGACGAACGGTGACGGATCTGCCCGCCGGCGCCGGAACTCCGGCCGGGGTCGCGCTTACCTCCTCGCTCTCGTCAGATTCCAGGCCGGTGTCCGCGTCGTAGGCGGTTACGACGTAGTAGTAAGCGACGCCATTGACAAGCCCCGTGTGCTCGTACGGGGAGGTGGCATTTTCGATCTTCGTTCCGCTACTCTTGGTGACCCCGGGCGACGTGGCCCAGTAGATGTTGTACTGAATCGCCACCGACCCTTACCCCCACGAGAGGGTGTTTTTGCCGTCCCCCGGAACGACCGCGACGTTTACCGGCCGCTCCGGGAGCGGGGCGAACCCCATGTCACGATACACTCCCCACCCGCCGGAGTAGGACGCAACCAACACCACACTGCCGTCGCTGAGTTGGAAGATGCTCTTCGCATCGATGCCTTGCGGGCTCAGCGTGCCAAGATCCTGATACAGGCTCCAGGATTCCCCGGAGTCCTCGCTGACAAACACCCTCCCCCACGTCGCGGATTTCTCCGCGGCGAGCACTCTTCCGTCCGAGAGTTTGCAGAACGCCCGGGCATACGCCGAGGTCGATGCTAGCCGCCCCTTGTCGCCCCAGGTCAGCCCGGCATCTATGGACTTAAAGATCCGCCCTTCGTTGTAGGTTCCCAGAAGTACCACGCCGTTTCCCAGATGGATCGCACCCAAATCGTCGAATACCGTGGTTCCCCCGTAGATCCTGCCCCGATAACTCCAGCTCGCCCCGTTGTCGACAGAGCGGAACAGCCCCAGGACGTACCCCTGGCCGTCGTAGACGTTGCCGTGGGTGAAGGCAAGAATCACTCCGCCGCCGAGATTCAAGGCCCCAATGATCTGGCCTTCCCCCGTAAATATGGTCTCCGAGAAGCTCGACCCGTTAATGGACCGGGCAACCTTCAATCCCCCGCCGTAGAGCCCGAAGACCACAATGTTCCCGTCGATCGATGCCCCAACGACAGGCGCAAGGCTCTGGGTCGACACGGCCGCAAAAGACTCTCCGCCGTTGAGCGATCTGTAGATTTTGTTATCGTGCGCGCCGACATAGACCGTAGTGCCGTCGTGGGATACGGGTCCGTAGAGCCACTGCCCCGCGGTGCAGAAGTCCCCCTTGTCCGTCCATGTGTATCCACCGTCTGTGGACTTGACGATGCCTCGGTTCGACGCGTTCCGGCTGATAAGCGCCATGCTCCCAAGATGGAGAGCCCTGTAGGTCGCAGGGATATCAGCGATCTTCGCAAAGCCCATGTGCGCTTGCTCCTTGGCATCCGCCGATTAGATCTTCCCGGGCCCCGCGACGTACGGATCCGAATCGATGTCCTGGTCCATCTCGTCGACCATGACGACGGAGACCCGTGCGTTGACGGTCAGGTTCGTCTTGATCTCCGTGGGCAGGAGCCGGACGGATTTTACGTACGGCCGGATGCCCTGAAACGGCACGGCCGCATCAACCTCGCTGAACTTATACGTCCTGCCGACGTTGGAGAAAGCCGAGAGATATTTGCAGGTCTTCCACGTGTTGTAGCAAGGCGTCCCCGCAGCGAGGCACGGCTCGACACCGAAGACGTTGCCGCAGTAATCCATTCGCAGGTACACGAGTCGTACGGGAGCGTACTTCTCCGGCGCGCGAATCTCCACCTGCGCAAAGCAGACGCCTCCGGCAAAGAGGCGCCCACCACCTGAAAGAACAGGCGGCGCCCTGGCGGCTTTCGTTCCTTCGCCAATAACCCCTCCGCCGCCGGAGAAGACCGCGTAGTACAGAACTCCGCCGAACCGGGTGTATGTAACCTGCCCCGTGCCCCCTCCCGAGAGCTGGGCCTCCACATGAGCGCCCTTACATCCATCCGAAACGGCGTCTCCAGCGCCTTGGACACGGATGGCCCTCCGCGCTCCAAATAGCCCAGCGACCTGGACCGTCCCGCTGCCGCCGACAGAGGGTAATCCGAGCGCCCCCTTCCGACCATCGAGGGCGACTGTGCCTCCTGCGGATATGCCGCCGTTCCAAATCGCGCCCTTGACCCCGGCGGTGAAAAGAACACCGCCGCCGGAGACCGAAATCTCCTCTTGCACCCCTTTCGCCGCGTCGACCACAACCGTCCCGCCGCCGGTGACACGGGTGACCTTCGGCGCAAGCTCCCCGGCGTAGCAGCCGGCGATGTGGTGACGGTCTTCCGCCTGGATCGCGCCGTCGGGAAGCGGTGGCGCAAGGACAAAAGGGGAGAGGAGCCCGACAGAAGACGCGCGCTTCGACCGGGTGGCCAGCCCCACGTTACGGCCCCGAGCCTATTTCCCCGCGAGTGTAGGTCGTCCCGTCGTCTGCGGT
>JACZKY010094492.1_pt1 | contig 28673 bp, 16 predicted proteins | sample 8237611 | NCBI WGS metagenome assembly JACZKY01 (sample SAMN16148055, study PRJNA663545) | marine sediment metagenome | biome: sediments and biomass from bioreactor inoculated with such sediments; feature: coastal sediments; material: methane- and iron-fed bioreactor; isolation source: Bothnian...
CAATCATTATCATCATTTTATTACTCGCTTCACATGCTTGGGTTGAACCTATTTTAGTTCTTCTTACTTTAGGTATTGCTGTGCTATTCAATATATTCACAAATGGTTTACTTAATAATGTATCTTTCATTACTCAAACAATGGCTTTAGCGCTACAATTAGCATTATCAATAGATTATGCATTATTTATGATTCACCGGTTCTATGAGGAAAGGAAAACGAACAATGCTCACGATGCTTCAATCCTTGCTAGAAATCATGCATTCAAATCCATTACAGCTTCTGCATTAACTACAATTGCAGGTTTCACTGCTTTGTTCTTTATGAAATATCAAATCGGACTAGATATTGGTTTAGTATTATCTAAAGGTATCATCTTCAGTTATCTATCAACGATTATTCTACTTCCATCACTTTTGACCTGGTTTGATCCTCTCATTCAAAAGACAAAACACAGTATGTTGATTCCATCGTTTGCCAAATTCTTTAAGCTTCAATACAAATTAAGATATGTCTTATTCTTCATCTTGGTAGCTGCTATCGGTTTAGGTGCGTATTTTCAATCTCAAACGACCTATATTTACGGATCTAGCACTGTAGGTGGTTCAGTGAGTACACTTACGGTAGATAAGAATTTAATTAGGGAAAGATTTGGTTATAATAATCAACTTGTTATATTAATCCCCAATGAAACAGTTAACCAAGAAGTTTTGTTATCTGAAGCATTGATTGCACATCCCGAAATAACAAATGTCCAAGCGTTAGTCACAAGTGTTGATCCAAATATTCCTAGGGAATTCTTACCAATAGAAGTCGTGGATCAATTTGTGGGAACTAACTATTCTAGAATCATCATCACCACTTCTTTATATCAAGAAAATGATGCCCTTTATACATTTGTTGAAGATATTCATCAAATCATTAGTACAGAGTATGATGAGTATTACATCGTAGGTAACGCTTCAGCGTTAACTGATATCAGAAGCTCCATCCTATCTCAAAACCTACTCATAACTCTATTAACCATCATTGCAGTAGGTATTATTGTAGGTATCATCTTTAAATCATTTACAATTCCAATTCTTTTGGTTGGTATCATTCAAGGTGCTGTTTGGATTAACCTGTCCATTTTATACTTCATGGGTACAGAAGTGATCTATATTGGATATTTGGTTGTTATGAGTATCCAATTAGGTGCGACGATTGATTATGCAGTTCTTCTAACCAATAGGTACGTTGATGAAAGAAAATTACTTCCTAAAAAGGAAGCAATGCTTGAAGCATATTCTAAATCTTCAATTTCGATTTTGATTTCGGGTGCTATCTTAACGATTGCTGGTTTTACAGAAGGTATATTTTCAAAGATCGATTCAGTAACCGATATTGGCCTTCTTTTAGGTAAAGGTGCGATGATTTCATCCTTAATGATTTTTATCTTCTTACCAACTGCACTTGTACTTTTGGACAAAATTATCGTCATAAGACCTAAAAAACTCAAAAATATCACTTAATCTTGCTGATTTTAACATAGGGTTTCATAGTTTCTCATAAAATCACACAATGCTTAACATATGCCCTTGTTTGTATTAAACTATAGACGTATTACAATTTGAGCATTATTCTTTAATGCAAGCCACATTAAATACTAATAGCGACAAATCATTCTTTTCTCCCTAAAAAAAGAAAAAGAAGTGGGTGCCATTTGGTGCCCGCTTCTTTTATATTTAATTACATTACTATACCAAATTTAACTCAAGCCTAAAATATCAACATCTGTAACATACTGTACATTATCAATATAAATTGTGCCATTTGTTACTGTATCAAGCATGTTAAATCCAATTGAGTAACCAATAATCTGAGTTGCAGTATGGCTGTAAGCAGAAAGTGCAACATAAACATATCCGCCTTCAGCAGGAACGCCACTAACATCAATAGGTTTATTATCTTGATTTCCGCTCCAATATAACCAAACTGAAATGGTTGTTACACTTGGATCGCCTTTATACCAGAAAGCAAAGTATAAATAATCATCAGTAATACCTGTTGTATCAGGTGCGGCATTTGTTCTAATTAAATCCCATCCTGTAACAGCATGTTGTCCAAACATTAACTTACTAGCTTTTGAAGCACCAAATCCTTGAGCATCAGCAAGTGAAACATGAGCATCAAGATGACTTCCACCACCACTGCTTACGCGATGCCAATATGCAAGATCCATAGCTGCTTGATCAACATATTCAAAATCATCAACCATGAAAGAGATACCTACAGGAACAACTTCGTTAATAAGCACATTAGTATTTGTTACAAATTGAATGTTATCAATTTGAACAACACCAGTAGTTGTCGTACTTGTCAAGTTATAACCAATTGCGTATTGTGTGATTTGTGTTGCTGTCTTACCATAAGCTGATACTGGGACATACACATATCCACCAGTTGCAGGAACGCCTGTTACATCAATCGATTGTGAGTTTTGACTACCTGACCAATATAACCAAACATAAACGTTCGTTACAACGCCATCACCTTTAAACCAGAATGCGAAATACGAATATTCATCAGTTAATCCTGTGTTAACAAAATTAGCTTTTGTTCTCAGTAAATCCCAACCAGTAACTGCATGTTGACCAAAAGATAATTGACCAGCACCTGAACCACCAAAACCAGCTCCAGCTACTAAAGCAACATGAGCATCATTATGGTTTGCTCCAGCATTTGAAACTCTATGCGTATAAACAACGTCCAAAGCTGCTTGATCTGCATATTCAAAATCATCAATCAAGAAAGACAATCCCATTGGTTCTGGAGGTGTAACTTCTTTAATAATCTTGATTTGTGCAAAATCCATCACATTAGCTGCTGAAGCGTTTGTCAAATTACTTTCCCATCCAAATTGAATTTGAAGGTTAAAGTCACCTGTACTTGGAGCAACAAATAAGAATTCTTGAACAGATAATTCTGTTCCTAATGCAACAATCAATCTATTTTCAAAACCAGGAATAGCAACACTTGATCCATCAACGAATCTGACAAGAATATCTCTTGCTGTTGCTGCTTTACCTTCGATAACTAATTTGTAATGAACACCTTCTACTAAGCCTTGGTAATAAGTAATCTTAGAATAAGATCCATACCAACCAGTAACGCCATTATAAGTAACTGTAAGTGATCCATCAACATTGTAAACACCAGTTGATTCTGCTGAACCATCATTACCTACTGCTGTATTTAAAGCGAGTAAATCAATAGGGTTAGCAACATCATATTCAATAACCTTTTCAGGAACTAATGCAAATTGTTTGAAGTACATCACATTAGCTGCTGATGAGTTTTCTACATAACTTTCATTACCAAACTGTAATTGAATGTTGTAAGGACCAGTTTGATCTAGTGAGAAGATTAATTCATAAACAGCATATTCAGAACCAATTGCAACTTCCAAACGATTCATGAACGCTTGAACTGCAGTACCTTCTGCACCAACAAAACGTACAAGAACTTCACGAGCTGTATCAGCCTTAGCTTCAATCACAAGCTTGTACATACGTGCATCATCTAATACAACACCTGAGTAAGAAATCTTAGAATAAGATCCATACCAACCAGTAACGCCATTATAAGTAACAGTAAGTGATCCATCAACATTGTAAACTCCAACAGATTCAATACTACCACCATCATTTTGTACTGGAATTTGTAAAGCAAGTAAATCAGTCGTTAATGTTTCATCAAATTCGATTTGAAGAACAGTAACAGTAATTGTTAATGTGCTTTCATTACCAAGAGCATCAGTAACTGTATAGACGACATCAAATACACCGACTTGATCAGCCACTAATAATACATCAAGGAATGCATCATGACCTGTCACATTAGCAATTGTTAAAGTGATTGCTCCATCAACGTTATCTGTAGCAGAAACGCCATCAAGAGGATCAAATGTATCGCCAAATAAGATTGTAGCATCACTAGCACCAGAAATAACTGGAGCTTGTTTGTCTACGACCGTGATTTGAACAGTAACTGTAGCTTCATTACCTGAAGAGTCAGGAACTGTAAACAATACATCATAAACACCTGCAACACTCAAGCTAAAGCCATCATTATCAATCATACCAGCTGTAACTGTAATTGCACCATCCACACCATCAAGTGCTGTTACATAAGCTGTTAGATCAACTATAGTAACATCAAATTGATCAAATGAAACTGGAAGCAAACTATCTACTGTTAGTACAGGAGCTGTTGTATCTGCTTCTAATAAAATTGTAAATGTTAAGGTATAAGTAACAGTGTTTCCACCATTATCAGTAACTGTGTAAACAACATCGTATTCACCAGCAGCATCCATGTTTAATGCTGTAGCATCAATCATTTGAGTTGTGACTGCGATTGCACCATCTTCTTTATCAGAAATTGTTACATAAGTTGTTAAATCTGGAGCAGCAGTTCCTGCAGCAAAGCTTAAAGGCATGTCTGGAACTAAATGGAACACTGGATCATCATCAACTTCGGATAATAAGAAGAATTGTGCATTGTCAAAGAAAATCTTATTGTTAGATTCTTCTCCACCCCAAGTGATTGTTCCAAGCTTGATTTCAAACTTGACAACATTAGAGCCAGCTGATGAAGTATCAGCACCAACATAGAATACATAATAAATGGTTTGCCATTCAGTAGTTACTTGATATTGCAAGTTTCTAACTGCACCATCTTGGAAATCTTCAATCCAAGGATCAGCCCATAATTCAAGACCAGCTCTAATTCTCATTTGACGTGCTTTTTCAGCTTTAACATCAAATTGGAACATATACCAATTTTCAGAAAGTAAATTAGCAGTTGTTACATTTCTTAGGAATGGACTCGTTGCAGAATCCCAGCCACCTGGACTAACAACATCAACAACTAAATTACCAGAGTCAGTATATAATGTAACTTGTTCACTACCACCTGATAGACCCCATTGATTGGCATCTAGTTCTTCATCAAATGTAGGATCAAGAATGACACCTGAATCAAATGCATAATTTAAATTGACATTACGGTTTATAATTGTTTCATTACCAGCATTGTCAGATACTACGATTGGAATTTCTACCAAACCAGGAACATCTAAAGCAATGCCAGTCAAATCCATTTCCACTCTTGAAGTGATGTTACCATCAATGTTATCTGTAGCTGTAACGCCTCTTAATACTAAGGAAGTTAAAGCTTCTAGATTACTAATTGGAACGTAAACATCGGTTTGAGGAACTGTCAATACAGGAGCTTCATCATCAGATGGAACACCTAGATATAGCGCAACAGAGTCAATATCAACTGTTCCACTACCAGCGCCTAGATTAATCGATAAAGTTGCACCATCAAAAATTTCTGACATTCTAAAGTATTGTGTATACTCTGCCATTGTCGTTGTGAGTGCAATCGGAGCAGTTGTTGTTGCTGCTTGATCCATTACGATTGAAATGTTTCTAGCTGCATCAGCCTTAGCTGAAATAACAACCTTAGCTAAAGTGAAATCAACGACTTCAGTATTGAGAAAACCACCTGAAATGGCAGCTTGTGACAATGTAGCATCAGCTGTAACACTAAGACCTAAAACACCTTCAGTAATGGTTGCTGTTGCACCAGTAGCTACCCAACTATCAGCATTGGTTTCAAATTCTCCATTGATGATTGTGTTATCTTCACTAAAGACAAAGTAACCCAAACTAACAGTAACTTGACGTGTTCTAGTTGCTTCATTTCCTGCTTCATCTTCAACAGTATATGTGACTGGATAGACGCCAGGAACCCAAACATTCACTTCACCTGAATGTGCAATGTCAGCAGTTAAATCTCCATCAACAGTATCATTAGCGGTAACGCCGCCCATGACTGTAAATGTAGGATCACCTAAATTGATTGTTACATCTGCTGCACCAGAAATCAATGGTTCATCAGCATCAACCAATATAACTGTGATATTAATTGTAATACTTGTTGTATTACCCGCACTATCAGTTACCGTGTAAGTAGCTTGATAAACACCAACTACGTTAGGATTCACGTTACCCGAATAACCGATATCACCTGTCAAGTCGCCATCAATATCATCTAATGCTGTAATGCCCTGAAGTGGAACAAACGTTGTTCCTCTTTCAATTGTTTTGTCAACTGCACCAGAAATGACGGGAGCAATATCAGTGACTATTTCTTCGGGAGTACAAGCCACTACTAGAAGTGAAAAGACAAAGATGCTTAATAAAAACAAAATCCTTTTCTTCATTTTTTTTCTCCATTTCTTTTTTTCTTATATTTTTAGGTGTGTTAATTACCTGCTATACCAGAGCGATCAGCACCCTCGATAAACCATTTTTGAGCAATAAAGTAAATAATGAGCAGTGGTAGTATGGAAAGTATGGTTCCTGCAAACTGAACACCTTGATTAAATGTTTCACTTGCACCTTCCAAACCTACCGTACCAGCCGGATAAAGATTTTCATACAATGTTCTAAATCCAATCACAGCCATTGGTAACGTATTGTACTTTTCTGGAAAGTACAGTAAAGCCAGACTGGTTTCATTCCAATACCAAACAAATGCATAAAGTGATGTAATGAGGAATGCAGGTAGTGCCATAGGAACTGCAATTGTAAGAAAGACTTTAATTGCACTAGCGCCATCTACTTCTGCAGCTTCTCTTAACTCGATTGGTATCATCTTGAAGAATTGATAAAAGATTAAGATAAAGATTGTTTGTCTAAAACCAAATCCTGTAATTGCTGGGTAAATAAATGCTTTAAGTGAGTCCAACAAATTGAGTTCACGATAAATGACATAGGTTGGAATCGACATTAAAATATTAGGGATTAGGAAGATAACAAATAGTATCACCATCATTAATCTTTTAAACGGGAACTTATACGTAGCAAATCCATAACCAATGAGTGCTGAACTGATCACAACAAAGAATGTTGGAAAGAAAGACACAATCATTGAATCTTTTAAAGCACTAAATGCGTTGAGTGCTTCGATTGCTCTTGCATAATTCTGGAACGTAAAGTTCTTGGGTATCCATATGGTTGTTGGATCTACTAAGTCCACTAAAGGCATAAAGCTTGTTACAAGCATTTGCATTAAAGGATATAAGAAGATAAAACTAATACCAATGAATAACACGTAAAGCAATGCCTTATAGAAGAATCCATCGTTTCCATATCGGCCAAAGAGGTATTTCTTAAGCTTGACTTTTGTCATGAAGTAACCTCCCCTTATTGATATCGTCTATTAGACAACTTAATCATTAACGTATAAATACCGATAATAAGTAATTGAAGTCCAAATAGAACCCAAGCGAGCATCGATGAATATGCTCTACCAAATCTAACATCGACCAATGTTTGATTGATTAAACCAATTAGTGGATTATTAGATAAATTCGCATAAATAACTGTTGTGTAAATGATATTAATGATCATGAGATTATGAAGTCCTGGTAATGTTATTTTCCAGAAACTATCCCATAATGAAGCACCATCAATTGCTGCTGCTTCATAAATCGCTTTATCATTTTTCTGCAGTCCTGCTAGGAAGATTAGTGTTTGCACACCACTTAGCCATAAGATTAAGATTATCCTTGTAAATGCTCCAGTAATCAGTGTTGTAAACTGCCTTGGCAAATATGCATTAATTCCTGCTGCAATTGTTCCATCTTGAATTGCTGGTACTGATAACAAGTTGTATTGATTGAAATAGGAAAGCATATTACCAGATAATAGAATAACTGGAATGAAGAAAATCACTCTAAAGATGCCTTTACCTTTTAAAGGTTGATTAAGCATCAACGCTAAGAGTAATGCGAAAACCATAACGAGCGGAACAATGAGTGCAATATCAAGGAAAACATTGATAATTGTTGTCACATGTCCAGGTTGATTTTGAAATAATTCTGTGAAGTGTCTAGTTGTCCAACCTCTGACAACAAATTCTACAGCTGTTGCTTGACTATTGATGATATACTGCGCTGTATCTGCAAAACTCATTCTCATAGATCTTAATAGGGGTCTTAGACCAAAGAAATATAAACCAATGATCCAGGGGAGTACAAACATGATACCGGTAATTGCGTGTCTTTTCGTATGATTTAATTTCTGGTACTTCTTTGTTAACCAAGATATACCGGTATACTTGGCTATAAAAATTACTGCCTGGTTGATTTTTTGTTTCCATTGTTTATCATACTTAAGTGACAATTTATTCCAAAGATCTTTAATCTTCATCATTAGTTTTCTCATGGCGTCACCTGTGCGCTATGTGCGCCAACAATGATGCCGCCTGCACTATATGCTGTACTCGTGTAATTGACATATACAGTAAAGCCATTGCTATAAATGATTTGTGCGACGCCTTCGGCAATATAATGATGCATAATGATTTGCGCTCCGACAACTTGATCAAGAACTAGACCTACATCCTCTTTAGTCTTGATAATCTGGTCTTTCCATAGGTCATATTCAGTCGTAAATAGATATTCATAATTCGTATACCTGAGTTCATGTCCTGGAGCATTGGTAACAATAAATGATGGTCTTAGTCCATATTCAATCATCTTAAGTGTCATGGTATCTAGATTGTTAACAAAATTAAGTTCTGTTGAGAATAACTCAATATGTCCGCTTAAAACCATTGAAATAAAAGGAATAGAATCAGTCATGTAACTATACATGTTTGACTGATGAAACATATTGTAATAACGATTTATACTACTAAATGTATAATCTGCTGGACGGTAGAGTCCGATTTGGTAATCATCAAGCAAGCTTAATTCTTCTTCTACCTGATGAATCATTTCCTCCCTATAAACAGTCTTTTGGCCAATTTGATAAGAGAAATTTAACTCACCAACAGATGATAAGGATAGATTTAAGATATTGTTATCTTTAAACTTCACATCATTTTTTAAGATTCGATCTGCAATTTCATCTACCTTTAAATAATATCCATAATCCAATCTTGAGCTTTCAGTATTCGCATAGAAGATATCTAATGTCGTCTTTCTTAAGACCGACTGGAAAGCCCTTTGTTCTGCGACAACCATGGGGTCATGATATAAGGACAAAGTTACTTCATCTAGCGCATCGGTGCCTTCAATTAAGTTCCTTAATCCTCTAGCTCCACCTAATTGGGCTGCAGCTTTGAAGGTATTTGTGTTCTTACCAAATATGCCTCCTCGGTTATAACTTCGATATGAAATCAAGATGCCATCAATTTCATTTGCTAGATCTTTTGAAATATCTAGAAGCTCTGCATAGGTTGTTAATTTAACACTTTGGTCACCTAAAAGCGAAGGTTTATAATCAAGACCAACAACACCTAAGTGAATCTTGCTAGGATTTGTTATCGCATCTTCCTTAAATTCAATTTGTTCTCGATAACGATTGGCCATACCTGAATAGCTTGCTTCTTCATTTGCTAAGAATGAGTAACTCATTTCAAAATCAAATGGATATGGATCCTTATTGATTAATGGAATGGTTGAAGTTGTACCACCTGATAATTTAATCAATGAACGATCTCTAGTCTTATAAGTGAAGAATGTTGTGTTGATATCAATGTTGTCATACATGTATGGATAGCTGTGTAGTTCTGCTGCACCAAAGCCACTCTTGATTTCTGCTAAAAATGCAGCTTGCTCGAATCCATGATTGATACCATATAAAGGCAAGGATAATGGTGACTCTTCTTTTAGATGTGATAATGAAGTAATACTTGTTTGGATACCTAAGTCTCTACCATAAACACGTCTTACATAAGCAGAATTATATGGTGTATCCTCATAACGGATAAGTGCACCAGATCCATCAGGAACCATAGCATATCCGTTAATTTCATAGTTTTCAGATCCAAAATATGGGAAGACTAATATCGAATTGACTTTATAGTCTCTTGCATATTTCATAGCAACTGTCTTATATGGAACTTCAACAATGGACTCATAAGGAATTAAGACATTGACTTGATCACTTTCAATAGATATTGATAAATCAAATGATATACCAACTTTAACCATGTTGATGTGTGCCGTAAATCCTGAAGAATTAAGTGTGTAATTTAAAAGTGTACCGGCATCAGGATTAGTTACTGACATTCTGCCTTCATTTAAGGATTCTGCATCAAAATAATCTACTGTGACGCCCGATTCAATCAACTCTTTCACACTTGCTGTGTATCCTTTTGTTTCATAATTGGGATAATAGCCATACCAGATATAATCCGTTCTAAGATCAACAACAGCAATATTTAATATATCTCTGTTCAAATAAAGGGAAATATCATCGGTACAAGCAACAAGTTCGAATCCTGAAACTAGTAAATCAGCAACATCTGCTGTTTGCTCAACCTTCGCTTGATTTTCTACTTGTCCATATGATTCATAAGAACTAGAGAATGCTGCTAATGGTTGCCTAAATTCATTTGTTTGTTTCGTCTCGCTTGCTTGTATCACAAGAAAGCTTGAAATTGTTAATAAGATGGTAATCACTACAAACATTTTGAGTTTACGCACTGATGATCACCTCCTTGAACAAGTCAATTACAAATTCTACGACTTGCATCAACATCATATAAACCATAATTGCGATGATAATCATAACAATCATCATCAATACAGTCATGATGAAGTTATAGATGGTTTCTTTGATGCTGTAGTTATGTGTGTCCTTGATGCTGAAAAATAACAGAACTGCTGACCATCCAATCATAATCGTTAATCCAAACTGATAAATAAATGATTCATTATAAGTCAATACATTGGATAACAAAATCATAATTGGTAAGATGATGAATACGGGAATGAGCGCACCTAATGTATTTAAAAATATTGCTTTTAGTGTGCCTTCGCCTTCCATTAAAGATGAAACCAAATAATTACCCAGGACAAATGTGACAAATGGAACAAGCACCTTGAATAACTCTTCAATGAAGACGGTTCTTTCAATAACAACTGGAGAAAAGAGTAATCCAGTCCATAATAGGTGCATCATATAGATTGCAACTAACAAGAATAGATAAATAAATCCAGTCCCAACAGAAACTCTTTGGTGCGCCTTAATTTCATAAACAGCATCAGCTGGATTTTTAACAAAATAAGTTAGATAACTAAACTCTTTAATGATTCCAATACTCTTAACCTTTGAAATACTTTTTTTAGAGATACCAAATCCGATTCCTTCGTGGCTTAATTTCTTACTCAAAAAAGATAATCCAAACAATAGAGCAATTATGACAATAGCATAACCTGCATAACTAAGTAGCCAATCATTTCTGACTTCCCAAAATGCTAAAGAATATTCATCTTTTGCATTAGCTATCTCAAATTTAATCATCGCTTCTTCATATCTACCTTGCATCATATAAGATAATCCAATCCCTTTATGTGCTTGGTCAAACAACGCATTATATCTTAAAACTTCTACCCAGAGCGACTCACTTTCTTCATATTTGCCTTGGTTATATAAACCCAAAGCTTCATGAACGACATTAGCAAACTCTGTGGGAATAAAAACATGAAGATTATTTGTAACATCATCAGATACGATGAGCTCACCTTTACTGTTCACTGCAATTGCTGAAGCACTTTGAAATAACCCGATTCGATCTTCACCTTGGCTGTTACCAGCAAAGACGAACATCAAGTTACCTTCACGATCATATTCATAGATGAAACCAGACTGCGTAATCGTGTAAATGTTATCAACTAATCCAACGCCAATTGATTGAAAATCTGCAGCAACAATCATATCGTCAGGAAAGAAATTAATTCCTCCGTTATTGACTTTCTTAATTGTATTTCCTCGATTGTTATCAACAGTTGTTTGAGTCACTGTGAAAACAAATCCAGAATCATCAAGAAAGACATTGGTCGGTGCTGGTGGAATATTTTTAGTCAAATTAGCATTTTCATTGTTGCCATAAAGCACTTGTATAAAACGATCTAATAAAGTTCCTGCAACAGGGTTTGATGCGAAAAAGCTTAAGAATCGATTTTCTTCATTAATGATTAAGACACCATTATATGATCCTTCAGAAATTACATACATGGTATTGTTCATATCTACAGCAATATTTTCAGGGCGATAGACGAAATCATTAATTTCTAAGACTGGTCCTTCTGGTCTTTGATGTGATATGACAAGTGATACTTCAAAAGTATCCCGATTAAAATCATAGACATGAACTCTTCCGCTGTAAACATCCTCAGGTAATCCATAATCAGCAATATAGATCAAATCATCTCTAACAAAGATACCCAAAGGTTTAATTAAAAGATCACTACCAAACTCAGTTACATATTCATAGCTATCATCAAAGATGACAACACGTTTATTTCCTGAATCTAAGACATACAAGTAATCTTGTTGATCGATAAAAATATCTTTAGGCTCAAAGAATGTGTCTTGAGCACCAAAACTTCTGATCTCTTTATTGGGTTCATAAGCATCCTGAGTCAAATTGAGTTCACCATAACGATTGGGAGATCTTGTAATATATGGGGATTGTGCATTGACTACCATCTGCGGCAACAACATAGATAGAATCACAATCAGAGTAAATACGAGTAACTTCTTCATTATTTGATACCCGAATGTGCCATCGTATTCATGACATTCTTTTGTAAAATAATGAATAATACAATATTAGGAACAAAGATAATCAGGGATGCTGCCGCAGAAATTCCCTGAGCAGCAATGCTGCTCGTTCCTAAAGTAAGTGTTCCAAAATAATAAGGTAAAGTTTTTAGTGCTTCATCAGAAATATATAACGATGATGTTTCGGTGTTATTCCACGCACTCTGAAATGCAAGAATCGCAATCGTAGCTAGTGCTGGTTTAACTAAAGGAAGCACTATGGACTTATAGATTTGAAATTTATTTGCACCATCAATCTTAGCTGCATCATAGAGTTCTCTAGGAATTTGATCCATGAATTGTTTGAGTAAGAATACACCAACAGGCATTGCTAGCAAAGGAATAATGTGAGCAAAAAACGTATTGGTGATGCCTAAAGCATTCATGACCATGAATCGAGGTACAGCAACCGCAATAGCCACAAACATGATAGCAACCTGGTTTGCTGCAAACAACCACTTCTTAATCTTGAAATCTAAGAATGAGAAAGCAAATGCTGCAAGAGATGCAAGTAATAAACTTAAGAAGATAACACTTGAGGCTGATAATAAACTGTTAAACAAGTATCTTCCAAATGGAATACCGGTTTGTTCAGTAGCTGTAATCAATTGTCTAAAATTATCAAGAACAAATCGTGTGGTAAAAAACTTAGGAGGATACGCATATAATTCTTCAATTGGTTTAAATGCATGATTGATAATAAAAACAATCGGTAATGCCATCAAAATCAAAATCGGAACTAAGATAACATAAAATTTAATTTGGCTAGGATGAAATCTTTGTGGATCAATCATCGAACCAAAATAGCTTGCTTTTTTACGTTTCGTCATGATTTGTCACCTCCAAATAACTTGTGGGCGACTCGACTGAATAGTAATACAATCATTAACAAAACAACTGAAATAGCACTTGCATAACCCATCTCGTACCTTGCAAAACCAAAATCATTCATATGATCAACGATGAGCCATCCCGCCATCTGAGGTGGCGGAAATGATAATGTCAGCGCTGTAGCTATTCCTGCTGCATTAAATGTCGAGACGATTGCCATGACAGCTCCAAAGAGCATTTGCGGTTTCATAGAAGGAATAGTGATATAAAAGATTTCTTGCCAACGATTTTTCATACCATCAATATAGGCTGCTTCGTAAATTTCCTTATTGACATTTAAAATACCTGAAAGCATTGCTAGAAACCCTATACCCATACTTGACCATAAACCAACAAAAAGCATAATTGTCATAATCATTTTAGGATCTTGTAACCACTGGACAGGTGTGTTGATCACACCCATATTTAATAAAATGTTATTTAAATAGCCGCGATTATCGCCAGAAAACAATACGCGCCAGACAACAGTCATTAAGACACCGCTTGTCAAAGCCGGCGAATAAATGATGATAGCACTAAGTGTTCTAATCCGATGAGGTATCTGAGCTAGAATCCATGCCAAGATAAAAGATAGTGCATAACCACCTGGACCAATGATAAGTGCGTAACGAATCGTTGTTGGTAGAGCATATTGCATGAAATCAGTATCTTGGGTGAGTAGATTAATATAATTTCTTAATCCAACAAATCGAGGGAAATTGACTGTGTCGTAATAAGTAAATGATAGAACAACTGCAATAACAATCAGTAATACAACAAAGACTATGAAGAAGATTGCATATGGTGTAACAAATAAATATGAGGTGTTAAACTTTTTCTTATGGGATCCAGTTTTGGATGTTGTCGTTTCTTGGAACTGTGTATTCACGAACCATCACACCTCCTTTGTAGTATCCAAATTCTTCGTACTTTCTTTGTAGTTCACGATTGATACGAGGAATGGATTGATCGATAGCCACACGAGGATTGATCTGATCAATGACTATCTTATTCCAGATATTGGTAAGCTCACGCTCAACAATATAACTACCAGGAGTAATTGCTGGTATTCTAGACCATCTAGCTTGAGTCATTGCTTGAATCTTAACTTCATCATCCCAAATAGATATTGGTAGAGCATCAAGGTTAGCAGGTAAGAATAGATAACGTTCGCCAAGAACCATCTTAACGGTTTCTAAAAGCTTGAGTTGAATTTCAGCACTATTCCACCATTTAATTAATTCAAAGCCTTCTTCTTGCATTTGTGAAGCTTCAAATAAAATGCTTGCCTTACCATATGTCGGTGCCCATCTAGCAACTTCGCCTAGAGTCTCATCATAAATTCCGGGTATAGGTAAAATACCCCATTGGCCCTGAAGCTCTGGTGCTGCATATTTTAATTGAAGATACATATCAACTGTTGCAATACCCACAGGAAGTGATCCTGATCTAAAATGTTCAAAGAAGCTTGGTACTTGTTGTGGTAAGTTGTAGACATTAAATATATCTGTCATAAACGTAATTGCTGAAATAACTTCTTCTTGATTCAAAGTTGTTGTCATGCCGCTATCGGTATATATCTCTCCACCGAATTGATAGATAAATGGCGATGTAAGGCCAAATCCTTTATATGCACCATCTCCACCAAGAGGATGATAGAAATTCATTTGATAACTTTGTAATATAGGTAACATCTCAAGGATATCATCCCAAGTATCTGGAGGAGTCAATCCTAAAAAGTTTAAAATATCTTTACGATAAAACATTAAATAGATACCTTGAGTTTCTGGCATACCATAAACACCATCTTCAAAAATCATTGGTGTGAAATTGTTTGGATTATAAGGTTCTACCATCTCAGCAAATCCATCAAACTTACTTAGATCTGCTAGCATACCACGAAGCGCATAAGCATAAGGCTCCCAAGAATCAATACTTAAGACAACATCAGGATTGGTTCCAGTTGCATTATTTAAGATAATTCTTTGTGTGCTTGGTAAAACAGATAATCTAACATTGATGCCTGTTTCTCTTGTGAATTCATCATCAATCATGTTTTGCATAATATCAAGATATAAACTTGATTGTCCAATCCAGACATCTAAAACATCATCATTAGGATTAGAGGTTACACGATATCGATCATCAAAGAATGAATAGAAAAATGCCTTAATTGAAAATCCAAATCTTTGGAAAATATTGGGATTGGCTTTTTCTAATTGAACGTCTTGCCCGTAAACATGAATCTGATCAATATCCATGGGTTGGATATTCATCTGATTAATTGCAATCCCAATCAATTGATAGCTTGATCCACTACCAATATTAAGTTCAGTCATCTTATTAGGTATCCGGTTTGGATATTCTGCAAGTCTTCTTAATTGCTTACTTGCAATTTGTAATGTGGAAACACCAGTTGCACGTTTGCTTGTTGGTGTCAAATCATTAATTTTGTCATAAATCGCATCAATCTCGTCAGCATACCCAAGAAGTTCTTCTTTGATATCTGGTAAATATCTTAAAATATCCCAATCTATTAATTGGTCTTGAGAATTTCCTGTAATCTGAGCAATAGCAAATCCCAAACTATTGATATTATCCATGATGGTATTGAGCGTATCTATATCATTGGTATATTGAACTGATGTCACTTCCATCGATATTGTATTTGTTCCAGCTTCTAAATAGAACCAAAAAGCTCCATCATCATTTTTCAATGTATGATTGGTCCACTTAGTCACATAAGGGAATAAATAAGTCTCTAATTCTTTGAAAGGCACTTCTCCATTAATGGATATTCTTCTTGCACTGCTCATGCCTACCATATCTCTTTGAAGGTATTTGATATTGATTTGATATAATCCGCTTTCTTGCACTTCGAAAGCATAATCAACTGACATGCCTGCCCTTACCATAGATTGACCATCAAGGACATTTAAAACATTCGTTTTGTAAGATGATGGAGATAACAAAGCACCTTTAAAATATCTAGATTTGATCTCAATATCGTTTTTAGTGCTAATATCTTGTCCCTCTATAGTAATCAGACTATTTGATTTATTATAGTTTTGAACTTGTTGGTTATATGTTTCATAATCAATAACTTCTGTTTTGCCAAACAAGGTCATTTGACCAAATCCAATCGTTTGATTAATAGGGGTAACTTTAATTTCTGTCGTACCTTGAGAAAGTAGGAACCAATAAGCTTCCGAATATCTTCCATTATTATCTGTAAGTGCATATCTATAAATTCCTGTAATGGCATCGGTATAAGGTAGAAGTTCATTTCCGAAACGATTGTATTTGTTTTCCTCGTCTCTTTCAGTGAGTTCCCATAATACACCTAGACGATAACCATTCATTTCATTGAATGGGACTTCATCATTGATTTCTAGTGATATCGTTGGTGCAGTTGAGAAGCTATCATCTACCAAATAATCTAAGCGTAAGTGGTAAAGCCCAGTTTCTTCAACTGTAAAACGATAGATCAGTGATTCGTTTTGATTCACTGTAGCAAAATCATTACTAAATGTAAGGTGGTTGTTAATGGGTTGTTGCTCGTTAATATCGATGTCGATATCAACGCCTTGATACGTATCATATTCGCCTAGCCAACTGTTGAGTGTGCGATGATATCCACCATCTCTAAATTGACCCAAGTCAAAAACCCAATCTTCGCCACTGGCTTGGACAGGTAAATAACTTAGAGAAAATACACCAATTCCGATGAACATGAAAACTAATATCAATGCTTTCTTCACAGAGCCACCTCAATTAATTCATCTAAAATCCTAACATATCAAACATTGCTTGATTGGCATCACTTAATGCCTGATCAGCTGCCGCTTGAATCATATCTTTAAGAGCTGCATAGGTATTCGTGCCATTCACAATTTCGGCGAAATAGCCTCCAGTTGCAGAATCAACTGCATCCCAACCAATAACTTCCTTGTTTGCCCAATATGCGCCGTTTCTTAAGCCTTCAATAAATTCAGGAGAAACAAACCCAGGAGCAACCGATCCATAAGGGATTGAAGACCAAACCTCATTAACACCTTGTCCATTGATACCATAGTCAACAGTTGGATAAGGGAAATTATTACCTTGTTGATATAGTTCAGTTCCAACTTCAGAATATATTTCAAATCTCTTTAGTAATCCATCTTCACCAAAACTCATCCATTTAAGTAGTTGATAAGCTGCTTGCTTATTAGAGCTTAATGAAGATACACCACCGATATCGGTGTTACCACCAGTCACTCCATTTGGACCTGGATATGCATCCCAATCAAAAGTAAATGAATCAAAATAATCTTTTGCAGACCATGATGCTTCTGGCCAAATTGCTACCTTCCCACCATATGTTGGAACAAATGTTGGGTCTGTATACCATTCTTCAAGTTCTTCTGCAGAGAAACCTGGTTTACAATAACCCTGTTGAATCGAATCATTCATTTGGTTTGCTCCAGTTTGCATCACAGGATCATCAAAATTAAATCTATTTCCATCAAATCCGAAAGCAGACCAGGTTTTACCAACTGCAAGGTCTTCTTGCATCTTTAATACTTTAGGATAAATTCTTGTGTATATGTTACAACCTGACATACCAAATTCATGGCGTGTAGGATTGGTTGTTCCTCTTGCAATACCTTCCATTTGAGCATATGTCCAATCATAATTTGGAGCATTAATACCAGCTCTATCTAATAAGTCAAGATTGACAAACCAAACGGTTGGATAAATGAATGTAGGCAATGCAAATCTTTTATCTGCATACATACCTAAGTTTTTGACTGAATCAAAAATGTATTGTGTGTCTGAATCGTTATCATACATTTCAGTTAAGTCAGCTAACATATTAAATGGTAGAAATGAACCAAGACGTTGAATTAAGAATACATCTGGAAGATTGCTTGCTTCTAGTAATCCTAGAAATAAAGTGTCCCAATCGTACCATTCGCCAACAACTTGCATTTCAACATTAATGTTTGGGTATTTTTCTTCAAATGCTTCGGCCATTAAAACATCAATGGTTACCATATCAGGATTTGTATATTGCCATGTTGCATAAGTCAATGTAATTTCTTCTTCTTGCCAATCGGGTGTTCCATTACCATCCGCATCCCAAAATTCATCTGTAGGGTCTGGTATGATGATCGGATCTTCTTTAGGAGTACATGCAACTAAGAATACCAAAGCAAGAATGATCAATGCACTACTGAGTATTTTTCTCATTTTTCTTTTCCTTTCAATCTTTTTGATTTAGTAAGTCATCTAAAAGAAGAGATACAGAACATGTGGCAACACATACAAATCTGTCTGCTCCTCCATAATAAACATAAAGTGTATCGCCTACAATAACGTTTCCAGTTGGAAAGACACATCCTGTATAATACCCATCAGTTTCATATGAGAATTCAGGTTCCATGATGAAATTCTTTAATCTAGCGATAATTTTTTTAGGATCATTAAGATCTAAAAGCATCGCACCAACTCGATATTGCTCATCATACTTACTGACGCCGTGATAAATGACAAGCCAGCCTTGATCAGTCTTTAATGGAGGTGTTGAGCCACCCATCTTTTTTAACTCCCAATCGAAGACTGCAGTAGCAAGTAAATAATCATCTTTCCATGACATTAAGTCATCGGAATAAGCTAACCATATCGATGGAACTTCACATCCATATTTTTCTCCAACCCATTCAACAGGACGATGTAACATCACAAACTTCCCATTAATCTTTTCTGGAAATAAAATGACATCACGATTATCCAAATGATTTTGAGTAATTCTTCCAAGTTTTTTAAAAGTCTTTAAGTCCTTAGAAATCGCTAACCCAGTATTACTCGTATTGTATCTTAATCCTACTGGGGCATACTGTCCCAAAGGCCAACCGTGATCGAATGATTTTTTCAACCAATATTGTCCTGGGGGAAATGGACGATAGGCATAGGTAACATAAAACAAATCATCAAACTTGACCACTCTTGGATCTTCAACACATCCAGCATCAAAACCATCTATTGTTGGAGATAATACAGGATTCTTTTCATAACGTTCAAAATGAATACCATCTTGACTTGTAGCTAAACCAATTTGTATCACATGTCCTAGATCGTGTCCTGCACCTCGATATAATAAATAGAATGTTCCATTTTCATACCATGCTGCGGGATTACAGACAACTAAGTCTTCCCAAGGTTGTTCCGGATTTGGCTTGATAATCGGATTTTGTGGTGATTTAATTAATTTCATTAACTGTCCTCCAAAATAATAAATGCAATATCTTCAGTCAAAGTTAAAGCAAATTGTAGTTGACCATTACTGTTAATATTTCTTGTTTCTATGATTCCACCAGTATCCGTATTATAGATATATAAAACGTATGAACCGGTTTCTATTGGAATATTTACATTCACAGACTTTTGACCAATGTCAGTGCGATCATATCGCCAATTCTTATCAAATAAATATCCGTAAATGCGTTGATCGATTCGATATCCGATAAGTCCAGTCTGACTATTTGAAACACTTACACCAGATAATTGATTGAGTAAGTCATATCGATTCCCGACCATATCCATCTCTTTAGAATATTTACCGATACCCTCAAACCGGTAGTACAAATCGTTAGGATGTACCCAACTGTCCCACCACCAATTCATTGCTGCTCCAGCACCTCCACCCATAATGCCTGCCCATTGTGATTGTTTAAGACTAATACCTGTTGGATCAACTTGAGCAGTTGAGCCACCACTTTCCCAATTGATTCCCAATTCAGAATGCAAGATTGGTTTTTGATAATTTTCATAGAGTTGATTCAAAACGGGTGTTACATAGACCATGATATTCTTATTTGAGTATCCATAACTATGTGGATTAGCAAAATCAATCCACATTGATTGATAAGCTCCTCCAGTTTCTGTTTTATAGCTAGTTGTTACCATATGATGATATGGATCATTTTCTTTAATAAATTGTGCCATTTCTGTATGCCACATATAAACTGCTGTACTGTTGAAATTATCAATCCAATCGACTTCATTAAATAATTCCCAAGCCATCAAATGTGATGAGTATCCATATCTTCCGATAATATAAAGTAATTGTTGCTTATAGGTTTCTTTCGCTTCAACATTTGTAAAGAACTGCATCGGATATGATAAGGGTCCGCCATTGTCTTCATTCCATGGGTTATTTTGCCATTGTGCATTTGTGATAGCCGAAAACTGTCCATGATTGAGTAAGGCAAGCATATAGTAAATATCATATTCATTGGTTAATTCAACAACCTTGTCAAGTCTTGCTGCCGCATTTTGTCTCGTTGTAAAATTATCATATTCATCACCCCAATGCAAAGCGAAGCTCCAAGTTGCCATCCAAATGCGGGTAAAGTTTGCATAACTCTCACTCATCTTCGATAGCCAAACTCGATAGTCCTCAGATTGTCTGGTTGAGGATGTATACCATCCGAGATTTTGTCCAACAGGAATAAATGTTGACCCATCCTCAAAAACAAAATTTCGTTTGTTGTTTTCTTCTACGCTGATTACACCCTTGTATTCTTTTGTTCCAGCCCCAACTTCAAAAGTTCCTTGAAGTGCTTGAACGACAACACCATTTTTATAGACTTCAACATAGTAAGTATGTAATCCTGTCTCAGTTGGTAGATATCTAATTCTATAATGTGGATCACCCACATAATTAACCATTTCTAAACCTTGAGGCTCACTAGGGTCAGTCGATGCTCTCCCAGCAATACCCGTTGGTGTTTGTGTCCAAGTCTCGTTGAGTATAATGTTATAGTCTTGATACCAAAAAGCAGGTATCGTCACCGTCTCACCAGCAGGTGAAACAAACACTCCTTGAACGTGAAGGTATCTATAGTCAAATGGATTGCCTTCTTCGCTTAATTTTAGTTCGCCTTCAACTAAAGCAAACTCAACCTTTTCGTATGTAATTGGAGACTCGGTGATTAAGTTGACCTGATCAAACACATTCATCTTAGGCTCCTCAATTGGATCTTCAGGTTCACATGAACTTAGAAATACAAGTGAACATGTAAAGATCATAAATATCATTATTTTTCTTAGTTTACCGTCCAATTTGTGCATCATCTCCCACACTTTCATGATGTTTTTTAGCATAATCGATTAACTCATCTACTGTTGTGAATGCTAGAGCAACATATGAATCCGCAGCACCGTAATAAATAGCAATTCTACCTGTTTTGCTATCTGTAATCGTGGCACATGGAAAAACGACATTGGGAACAAATCCTGTTTCTTCATAAGATGCTTCTGGTGTCAAGATGTAACTACTTGCACGATAAAGCACTTTGGATGGTTCATTGATATCTAAGAGTGCGACACCCATGCTATAGACATAGCCATTGCATGTGTTGCACACACCATGATAAAGTGTGAGCCAACCTTCATCAGTTTCAATTGGTGCAGGTCCTCCACCAATCTTTAATCCTTGCCACCAACCTCTACCGCCTCTTGCCATGACATGACGATGTTTGCCCCAATGAACTAAATCAAAGCTTTCAGATAAGAAGATATCACCAAATGGTGTGTGACCATTATCTGATGCTCTACTCAATATCTTGAATGCACCACCGATCTTTCTTGGAAATAAGACACCATTGCGGTTATAAGGAATAAATGGATTTTCTAGACGAATAAATGTTTTAAAATCAGTTGTTTTTGCAAGTCCAATCGTTGGACCATGAAAATCAGTACACCAAACAATATAATAAATACCTTCAATTTCAATCAATCTTGGATCATAAGCGTAATAAGGTTGCCATGGTTTTCCAGACTCATCGATAAACTGAATAGGATTTTCTTCTATTTTCCAATCGATGCCATCATTGCTATGACCTAATCTAAGATGTGGTAAGGTTTCGGTTGTTTCAGCTCTAAATACACCAATATATTTATCTTGATAATAAATAATTGCGCTATTGAAGATGCGTGCAACACCTCTAACAGGGTTTCTTTTGACAATCGGATTTTTACTATACCGCCAAACTGGTCCTGTATAATCCTTTGGTTTTTCTTCCCAAGGCATCGTTTTAATTTCTTGACCGATGATTTTAGCCATGATTTTTCTCCTTTAACTTTTCGTTTTTACCGATTAATTCTTTTCTTTGAGCTGTACTATCTTGTGAACGATATACTTCTTTTGGTGTATTGAATACATAATCTTTTAATTTTTTGATTGTTGTTGTTGCTACATGTAGTCTCGTATCTGAAGATGCATAATAGATAAACACTTGGTCATCTTGGATGCTCCACCCGTTTGAGAAAATCACATTTGATACATCTCCAATGCGTTCTTCATCATATGGTGCAATAAAATATCCACTTGGTTGAGCAATAATCTTTGTTAAATCTGTTAAGTCTGTAGCAAACATATAGAGTACATAGCGCAGTCCAGCTGCTGTTTGTCTCACGCCGTGAGCCAGGTGTAGCCAACCTAAATCAGTTTTGATTGGTGCTGGTCCCTGTCCATTCTTATATTCATAAATTGTGTGATATTTTTTTGATGCAATGAGAACTTCTTGATCAATTTTTGCGTTCTCAATTGTATCTGATAATCCAAAATAGATACCGCCACCAGATCCAACATCGATAAAATCATCTTGTGGTCTTGTATAAAATGCGTACTTTCCTTTGACAAATTCAGGATGCAAGACCACATTTCTTTGTTGGCTTGCTTTGGTAATCAAATTAGGGAGTTTTTCCCATGTCTTTAAATCCTTTGTTCTAATAATACCCACATCAGCTAAAGCACTTGATGTATCGTCTTTTGTCTTGTCTTTCTTTTCTGCACAATAAGTTCCATAGACATATCCGTCTTCATGAAGAACTACTCTCATGTCATATCGATTGGTTTCATCTATATCTAAATCATCCCAAGAAATTAGATTCTCAAATTTGAATTGATCAATACCAGTATGACTAGATGCTAATGCAAAAATAGATTTTCTATCTGCACCTTCTAGTCTAATCACAAGATAATGCTTATGATTGAAGTAGATTGATCCAGAATTGAACGTCGCATTGACCATCAATCTTTCCATAAAAAATGGATTGGTATTTGAATCGATATCATATCTCCATTCTATTGGTACATGGTGACGTGTAACAACAGGATATAAATATCTGTCATAAATACCATTATAGAATGAAGGATTGACTTCGTTTTTTCTATTGCTTAAATTATCTTGTTCCTTTTTTAGGATGAAATACGATGGATGAATCATTATGTAAGTCCTCTTTTGAGCAATTCTGTGAATGCTCTTCCGTTATGATATGGTGCTTTCCATGGTCCTGCAATTCCTTTATCGACGATATGTTCATTATTTTTATCGATTCCCCAAAACCATTCACTATTTGGTCTAGAATCGACAATATTCTTTATTGTGAACCTATAAATATGCTGAGTTGCTTTCAAATATTTTACTTGAGCTGTTTTCTTGAATTGATTATAAAATCCAACCATTGCTTCAGCTTGAATCCACCAGATTCGATCTTCGCAAACATTACCGTTAATGTTTTCAGATAATAATCCGTGTCTAGTAAATCCTCGATTATAGACTGCATTTGTCACATTAGAAAGCATTTGATTGACCTCTTGATCCTCATAAGAGATTGCCTTGCATGCTTCATCAATTAACCAACAGCTTTCAATATCGTGACCATAAGATTGTCCAATATCTGAAGGTTGATGATTGATGTCAATATACATTCTAAATAATTGATTTTTCTTGTCATACAATACTTGTTTAAATACTAAAATTAAGTCTAATAAACTTTTCTTTACCTCTTTTTTATGGCTGATTTTGTATAAAGACGTATATGCTTCTAGTAGATGTAGTAAAGTGTTTGTCGTATAAGGATAATCAAAGCCATGATCAGACAAAAGTTTATTTTCTTTTTTTTCCCAGTCTACCGAAAACTCTTCGTGGTAAATATTTTTAGCTTCATGTGCTTTATCTTCTATCAATTGAAAGATTCGAAGTGCTTCGTTTAGGACAAGTTCATCTTGTGTAACTTGATAGTATTCAGATAATCCATAAATCAAGAAAGCATGACTATAGATGTGCTTTGTTAGGTTATTAGGTGTTCCATCATATTTTACCTGCCAATAATAACCGTTATGATTATGATCTTTATAATTATTGATAATAAATTGATAAGCATGTTTTGCATCTTCAAGCAAACTGTTATCTTTGAAATATCCATACCATAAGCTAAAGGCATAAAGATATCTAGCAGAGGCAATCAAGGATTTATCTGAGTGTTTATCAATATTCAATTGGTTATCCATTGATCCATAAAACCCACCATGTTCGCTATCCTTCATGTTTTTCCAGAAAGGAATAATGGTTTGTTTTAATTGTGCTTCAAGACCTAACATAATTATTCTCCTTAAATCTTTTGACTACTATCGCGGATGATGATTTTACCTTTGATAAATATTCTGCCATAAGTCTTTGCAGGATTTTCCACTTTTTTAACAATAATCTTAGTTGCTGTTTGAACCATTTCTTCAACGCTATTATCAACTGTTGTTATTTGTGGTTCCGCTAGTGTGGAATAGAAGGTATTATCAAAACTAACAACTGATATATCTTTAGGTACAGAGAATCCTTGTTTTTTTAGTGTATTAATCAACTGATATCCTACTTGATCGCAGTTTGCTACAAATGCCGTTGGCATATGTTTAGGAAGCTTTAGCTCAATCAATTTGCCTAATCCATCACGGTCGCTAACGATATATTCAGAATTGAGATTAATATTATTTTCCAGTAATGCCTTGTAATATCCTAAATACCGGTCTTGAATTGAAGATGTTGAATAAATATTGCCAACAAATCCAATGTTTTTATGACCTTGTTCTATTAAACTGACAGTTAACTGATAGCTTGAGAAAAAGTTGTCAGAAATAATAGAATCTACATTGGAATAATTAACATAGAAATCCGTATAGATCATTGGAAAGTCAATTTCTTCTAGCTTTCTCAAATAGCTTTCTTCTAATTGCCCTAATATAATCATCCCATCAACCTTAGACTCTAAAAACATTCTTGGAAGCTTATTATCTTTTTCATCTTCTGTCATCAAAATCTCCATAATGCCTGAATATCCCAAGACCATTAATTTCTTGATGATTTCTCCACAAACTCTAAAATAATATGCCTCTTGAGATCCTACATAACGATTGGCAATTAAAATACCTATATTGTATATTCTTTGAGTCTTAAGACTTTTGGCTGCATTATTAGGACGATAACCAAGGTCGATTGCTGTCTGCTTTATCTTTTCGCGCAGTTCCTCACTTACGCCATCCTTATCATTTAAGGCTTTTGACACAGTAACGATGCTCACATTAAATAATTGAGCAATCATATCCATGTTAACTTTTTCTTTCATAGAACCCACACCCCTTCTAATATGTTTCCACTAAACTCCTAATCGATAAATCTTCATCTTTAAAAACTTCATTTATACCATTTACGCTAATAATTGTTTCTTCATTTGGGAGTATATGGAAAAAGTTGTCACTGAATTTCTTATCTTGATACTTGAGTTGGACAAATCTTTTAAGTGTTTTTGATGTGAGATGTATATCCATCATATTATTTTTGATCGTAACTTGATATTTTATACCATCATTGATAAGTTCTAAATCTTTATCTTGAGCAAATACAGCCGTATTTTCAGCAATTACTTGATGTTTGAAATCAACAAAGGTGATATGCAATATAGCGTTCTTTTTATTTATGTGATAAGCATAAAGGTTTAAATCAAGAACTGGTGTTGCATTTAATCCTTTGACTGTCGTCTTTATAGAACCAGAATCGATCATTTGACCATCGAATTTGATGAACTTCCAATTGATTGTTCCATCAATATCATCGTATTGATCGTTTGTGACAACTACATGTGCTTTCATTGATCGCTTGTTTTCTTCAATAGATAGTAAAACAGGTGCATAAAACTTCTTTGAATGATAATGCAGTGCTTTCCATCTACCTTCATAATCAATACTAGACCAAGAGGCTACCGGCCAGCAATCATTGAGTTGCCAATACAAACTACCCATAGTTCTGCCATAATTTCTTCTAAAATGCTCTACACCATAGCGCACGCCTTCAGCTTGAATCAATTGAGAGACATATAAGATATCTTCAAACTTTTTTGGATATTTAAACATTTTTCTTAAATAAGCAACTATTTTCTTGTTTGCCGTCTTATTCTTTTGATGACTTTTCATCACTTTTGAATATATATTAAAGTCTTTTGGTAATGCATATGTTTTAACTGTTTCAATATCTGGAAATGATTGAATCCCAAATTCACTCATAAATCGAGGGAATACTTTGCGGTAGTATTCGATTGGTTCGTTGTTATGCCATACACCCCAGTAATGCATATCGCCCATACCATCAAAGTTCGGTCTAAAGAAGTTTCCCCCTGATGAGGGTGAGGATGGCCAATATGGTGTTACGATTTGAAGTTCTTCAAGCCAAGACGGAATTAAATCTTCATAGAGTTTAAGATACATTCTCTTGGATGCATCTAAAGAAGGCACATTCCAATCGACAGCAGCAGTCTCATTTTCATTATTTCCACATAATATTCCAATTGAAGGATGGTGTATAAATCGTTTAACATTATCTTTGATTTCAGCTTCTACTGTTTGTAACCACTCTTGATCATCTAGATTATAAAAAGCACACGCGAACATAAAGTCTTGCCAAACAATGAGTCCTAATTCATCACAATAATCAAAAAACTCATTTGATGGGTATAATCCTCCACCCCATATGCGTATTGCATTATGGTTTGCTTCTATTGCATCCATGAGCAGTTTTTTTGTTTTATCTTTTGAGGTTCTACCATTGACGTTATCTTCAATGATATAATCAGCACCTTTGAGGAAAATCTCAATACCATTGTGAACATAAGTAAAAGATTCACCATATTGATCTTTTTCTCTTTTAATTGAACTGGTCTTTAAACCTATCTTGTACTCCTTTGTATCAACGGCTTTTCCATTTGATATTAAGGATGCTTTAATTTGATAAAGAGGTTGATCTCCATATCCAACTGGCCACCACAGATGAGGATTCTCAATTTCGATGAGATGAGATGTACGGTTTGATCTTTGAATTTCATCACCTTTTGGATCATAGATTATGAATTCAAAATCTTCTGTTATTTGATCAGCAATATGAGTTTTATAGAATAAGACTACAGAGTCCTGATAATGTGTTTGTTCAAATTGAATATAATCAATATAACCATTGCTTGTTTCTTGTAGGTAGATATCTCTCCAAATACCTGCATCAGGTAATTGTGGACCCCAATCCCACCCAAACATCGAATGAGCTTTTCGAAGATGAATAAATCCTCTCATCGCATCTGATGCTTGATAGAAATGATATGGGCATTCTTTTTCTTTTCTCTCGATATATTCAATAGGTGAAAAGAAAACAATTTTAATCTCGTTTGTTCCACTTTTTAGATATTGATGAACGGGAAAACGATATCTTCTATGCATATTATCTGTTTCAGCAATGACTTGATTATTGATGAGGATTTTAGATAAAGTATCTAATCCTTCACAAATCAAATAGATAGACGCTTCTGTTTTCGCGTATTCAAAAGATCTATAATATGTATAGTCTTGACGCATCAATTCTCGAGCAATATATTCGTTTGTCCGGTAAAAAGGGTCTTCCATCAGTTTTGCCTTTAGTAAATCCTGATAGACTGATCCTGGGACCAATGCCTCAACTTCACGATTCAAATGTGGGATTGACAATTTCCAATTGCCATTTAAAGATGTTTTCATTCGGATTCCTTTTGATGTAAGATTTGTGTTATTTTTGAAGCTATTTCTTTTGCCCATCTTTGATGGGTGATGATTCGAGGATGAAATTGACTGCCAATGCCATCACTTTCAGGGATATTGGAAATTCTTAAGTGTGATACAATCTTTTTATCAAAAAGTTTTGATGATTCCTCAATAATTTGATCTACATATTCTTGTCTCTTGCCTTGAGAGATGCAAAGTATTTTTGATGTTGGATTGCACTTAATAAC
>JACZKY010025561.1_pt1 | contig 28037 bp, 19 predicted proteins | sample 8237611 | NCBI WGS metagenome assembly JACZKY01 (sample SAMN16148055, study PRJNA663545) | marine sediment metagenome | biome: sediments and biomass from bioreactor inoculated with such sediments; feature: coastal sediments; material: methane- and iron-fed bioreactor; isolation source: Bothnian...
CGGCCGCCGGAGTTGCATCCGCAGTTGCTCCGCCACCGTTCCACGCCGTGGACGCAGCTCCAGGAGCTGTTGTCGAAGATCCGCACGTCGTGGGTGGGCGGGAACCTCTCCAGGTGCTCCCCGTAGTTGGTGAGGCGGACCGAGGGATCGAGGTCGAGAAGCTGCAGCGCGCGCGAAAGCGCCATCTCCCCGTGGCGGTGGTGGTGGCCGTACGTCTCGCCGTCGGTGGCGATGTGCACCAGCTGCTGCGGCCACGGGCGCTGGTCCGAGAATGCCCCCTTGAGGCGGTTGGCCAGATACTCCCCGTTGTCGAGAAGCCGCTCGAAGGCGACCCCCTGGGAGATGGGCCCGTCGTAGAAGAACAGGCAGATCTTGCGGCCAGAGGGGAGGTTCAGATCGTACGGGATCGTGGGATCGATCCTGCCGTTGCTGACGTCGCGCCAGTCGCGGCTCCCCTTTTTCCGGACCTTGGCCGCCTGGCGGGGGGCCAGGATCGTGAACCGGATCCCCTCCTGCGCCAGGACCTCCAGGGTGCGGACGTCCGCCGCGGTTTCCGGGAGCCACATCCCTTCCGGAGGCCGGCCGAAGCGGTGGGTGAAGTCCCGGATCCCCCAACGGACCTGCGTCGTCTTGTCCCGGTCGTTGGCCAGGGGGAGGATGATGTGGTTGTACCCCTGCGCCACGGCGGAGCCGTGCCCCGAGAACTCCTTGCGGCTTTCCCGGTCGCCTTCCAGGATGGCGCGATACGCGGCGGGAGTCTTCTCCTCCATCCAGGAAAGCAGGGTGGCCCCGAAGTTGAAGCTGATGCGGGAGTAGTTGTTGACGATCTTCTCGATCCGCCCGTCCCCGGTGAGGATCCGGGAAAACGCGTTGGCGCCGTAGCTTTCGGCCGAGATCCGCTCGTTCCAGTCGTGGAACGGATACGCGGAGTCCTGCAGCTCGATCGCTTCCAGCCAGGGGTTTTCCCGCTGCGGCTGGTAGAAGTGGCAGTGGATGCAGACGAATCGGTCCATCTAGGGGGTCTCCTGTCCGGGGATTGTAAGCAGAATGAAGGACCTCGGGCGGACCGCGAGAGCGGGTCCCGCGCCCGGCTCCGGACGTTCGCCGGGCTCTCCTCCGGGTCCGCCCCATCGGGCGTCGGAGGAATCCAGGATTATTGTCCACGGGCCGCCGGGAAGGGACAGGGTCGCCGGCGCGTCTCCGAAGTGGAACACCGCCGCGGCCTGCGCCGGCCCGTTGCGGCGGACGACGACCAGCGCCTGTTCCTTTTCGAGCGGGGTCACTTCCATTCCCGTCCGGTCCGTCCGGGACAGGACGGGGTCGGCCTTCCGGATCCGGATCAGTTCGCGATGGAGCGAAAGGAGATGCGCATGGTTTCCCGATGTTCTCAAGGCAGGGTCCGGACGGGAACGCTGGAACGTCGCCTCGTCCTGGGGATCGGGGACCTCTCCCTTCCAGCCGAAGGCGGCGAACTCCTCTTTCCGCCCTTTCCGGACCGCCTCGATGAGCGCCTCGTCCCCGTGGTGCACGAAGTAGAGGAACGGGGCTACTTCGCCGTACTCCTCCCCCATGAACAGGAGCGGCAGGAAGGGGGAAAGCAGGACGACGCCCGCGGCGAGCTTCAGGGACTCGAAGGAAACCAGTCGGGACAGGCGGTCCCCCTGCATCCGGTTCCCCACCTGGTCGTGGTTCTGCGCGAACACGAGGAACCTTCCCGCGGGGAGGTGCCGGGTCGCGTTCCCGTGCCTGCGCTTGCGGTACACCGAATATTGCCCCGAGTAGACGAAACCGTCGGTGAACGCGCGCGCCATGTGGCCGATGCCGCCGAAATCGCTGTAGTACCCGTCCCGCTCCCGCGTCAGGAGCGTGTGGAGCGCATGGTGGAAGTCGTCGCTCCACTGCGCGTCGAGGCCGTGCCCTCCTTCGTCCAGCGGGGTGACGACCCGCGCGTCGTTCAGGTCGCTCTCCGGGATCAGGTAGGCCATCCGGTTCTCCCCCTTCCGGAGGTCGCTCACGGCCGCGGCGAGCTCGGAGAGGAAGGGGGAGGCGCTGAAGTCCATGATGCCGTGGATCGCGTCGAGGCGCAGCGCGTCGATGCGGAACTCCCGCATCCAGCAGAGGGCGTTCTCGAGGAAATACCGGCGGACCTCGTCGCTGTAGGGCCCGTCGAAGTTCAGGGCGGAGCCCCACGGCGTCCGGTACCGGTCGCTGAAATAGGGGCCGAAGTCGGACAGGTAGTTCCCCTCCGGCCCGAGGTGGTTGTAGACCACGTCCAGGACGACGGCCAGCCCGCGCAGGTGGCAGGCGTCCACCAGGCGCTTCAAGCCTTCCGGCCCCCCGTAGCTCTCCTGCACCGCGAACGGGTAGACGCCGTCGTACCCCCAGTTCCTCCGGCCGGGGAACTGGGACACGGGCATCAGCTCCACGGCGGTGACCCCGAGGTCCGCGAGGTAGTCCAGATGCGGGATGACGGCGTCGAAGGTCCCTTCGGGCGTGTACGTCCCGACGTGCAGCTCGTAGAGGACGTACGAGGCCAGCGGAATCCCGCGCCATTCGCTGGCCGACCACGCATGCGCCTCGGGGTCGGTGACCATCGAGGGGCCGTGCACGCCGTGGGGCTGGAAGCGCGAGGCGGGATCGGGCCGCTCGCTCCCGTGATCCAGCCGGTAGAGGTACATCGCGCCCGCCTTCACCCCGTCGACGACCGCGTGATGGTACCCGAACACGTCGCGCTCCAGGGGCACGACGCGCTCCGCCGGCGAGAGCAGGCGGACCTCGACCGTCTGCGCCGACGGCGCGAACACCAGGAAGCCGCAGCGGCCGCCCGGAAGGGGGGTCGCCCCGAGGGGGTGGGCCCGATGGTCGGTCATGCCCGGGAGCCGTCGCTCTTGAGGAACAGGGCGGACAGCGGCGGGACCACGAGGGTCAGGGAGTGGAGGCGCCCCTGGGCGCCGATGGGCGCCGCCTCCAGGCCGCCGATGTTCCCCTGTCCGCTTCCGCCGTACACCTGCGCGTCGCTGTTCAGGCACTCCTTCCAGAACCCGCCGCGGGGAACCCCGATGCGGTAGTTGTGTCTCGGGACGGGAGTGAAGTTGCAGACGGCCAAAACGATGTCGTCCCTCCCCCGGGCCTTCCGGAACAGGCTGATCACGCTCTGCTCCCCGTCCCGGGCGTCTGCCCACTCGAACCCGTGGGGGTCGAAATCCAGCTCGTGCATGGCGGGTTCGTCCCGGTAGAAGCGGTTCAGTTCCTCGACCCAGCGGGAGAGCGCGGCGTGCCGGGGCTCTTCCGCGAGGTGCCAGTCGAGGCTCACGTCGTGGTTCCACTCCCGCCACTGCCCGAATTCCCCTCCCATGAAGAGGAGCTTCTTCCCCGGCTGCGCGTACATGTAGCCGAACAGGGCGCGGAGGTTTGCGAACTTCTGCCATTCGTCGCCGGGCATTTTCCCGAGGAGCGACTTCTTCCCGTGGACGACCTCGTCGTGGGACAGGGGCAGCACGAAATTCTCCGAGAACGCGTACATCCCCCGGAACGTGAGCCGGTCGTGGTGGAACTTCCGGTGGATCGGGTCCTCGGACAGGTACGCCAGCGTGTCGTGCATCCATCCCATGTCCCATTTCATCCCGAAGCCCAGCCCCCCCACGTAGTTCGGACGGGAGACCATGGGCCAGGCGGTGGACTCCTCCGCGATCGTCACGATGTCGGGAAACGCCCCGTACACCGTCTCGTTGAAGCGCCGCAGGAATGCGATCGCGTCGACGTTCTCCCGGCCTCCGTACGGATTGGGGACCCACTCCCCGTCCTTCCGGGAGTAGTCGAGGTAGAGCATGGACGCGACGGCGTCCACGCGGAGGCCGTCGGCGTGGTACACGTCGAGCCAGAAGAAGGCGCTGCTCAGGAGAAAGCTCTGCACCTCCTTGCGCCCGTAGTTGAAGATCTCCGTGTCCCAGTCCGGGTGGTGTCCCTGGCGGGGGTCGGCGTGCTCGTAGAGGTGCGTGCCGTCGAAGAAGGTGAGCCCGTGCCCGTCCTTGGAGAAGTGGGAGGGGACCCAGTCCAGGAGGACGCCGATCCCGTGCCGGTGCAGGGTATCCACGAGGGACATGAAGTCCTGGGGGGTCCCGTACCGGCTGGTCGGTGCGAAGTATCCCGTCCCCTGGTACCCCCAGGAGCCGTAGAAGGGGTGTTCCATCACCGGGAGGAACTGCACGTGGGTGAAGTTCATCCGGGTCAGGTAGGAGGCAAGGCGGGAGGCCAGCTCCCGGTAGGTCAGCGGGCGGTTCTCCTCCCCGGGTACCCGCATCCAGGACCCCAGGTGCATCTCGTAGATGGCCATGGGGCGGTCCGCGGCGTTCCGGCGGCGCTGGGTGGCCATCCATTCGGCGTCGCCCCAGTCGTACCAGAGGTCCGCCACCACGCTTCCGGGTTCCGGGGGAGCCTGGGAGGAAAAGGCGAACGGGTCGGCCTTGTCGTACCGGTACCCCCGGTATCGCGAGATCACGTGGTATTTGTAGGCGCACCCGCGCGGCACGCCCGGAACGAACCCTTCCCAGATCCCCGAGTCGCCCCGCGGCCGCAGCGGATGCGAGCGGTTGTCCCACCCGTTGAAATCCCCCATGACGGAAACTCCCTCCGCGTTGGGCGCCCACACGGCGAAACAGGTCCCCTCGTCGGAACCGGATTCAAGGAAATGCGCCCCGAGCTTTTCGTAGAGGCGGCAGTGGTTTCCCTCGTTGAACAGGTACAGGTCCTGGTCGGTCAGCAAGCTCACGTCGTATCGCAATGGGGGTCACCTCCCTTTCGGATTCGGTCGATCTCCCGCAATGCCCGGTCCACCCCCGGGATGCCGCGGAGCTCCTCGAGGGGATACCGGCATCTCCGCACCCAGTTGGGTCGCTCCGAAGAGGTCCCCGGGGTATTCTGGGGGGCCCGCTCCAGCCACAGGTCCTCCAGGTTGACGATCACCGTCTCGGCCGCGCTCGCCGCCAGGTGGTTCAGGCAGGCCCGGAGCAGCGCCTCTCCTCCGGGGTCTCCTCCGGTCCACGGCAGCCGCCCCCGTTTCCGCAGGAAATCCGTGAGCGCCCGCGCGAGTTCCTGCCGCGCGATTTTTTCCCGGGGTGCCTCCTCCCCGTCCAGGAGACCCAGGGATACGCGGTCGTCGACGTCGAGGGCGTCGAGGAAGGCGGCGAAGGGGGGCATGTCGTGGGTGTTGACGCACGCGAGGGAGGCCTTCGGGATCTTCCCGAGCGCCTTGCCGGCGGCCGGCGTCAACCCGTACTGCACGACGAACATCCGGCGCAGTCCGTGCCGGGCCATCATCGGCCGGACGTACGGGGGGACCGTCCCGAGATCCTCCCCCACGATCCGCGCCCGGTGCCGGTGCGACTCCAGGCAAAGCACGGCGTACAACTCCTCCGCGGGGTACCGGACGTAGGTGCCCTCGGGGGGACCCGCGCCGTTCGGGATCCAGAAGAAGCGGTGCAGCCCCATGACGTGGTCGATCCGCAGGATCCCCGCGTAGCGAAGCTGGTTCGCGATGCACGCGCGGAAATAGGCGTGCCCGTCCTCACGGATCCTCCCGGGGTGCAGCGGAGGGAACCCCCAGTCCTGTCCCTTGGTGAAGAAATCGTCGGGAGGCGCTCCCGCGGACGCCTGGAGCGCGAAGAGGTCCCGGCGCCGCCACACGTCGTAGCCGTCGTAGCTCGTTCCGAGGGGAAGGTCGAGGTACAGAAGCTTCCGGGAGCCGGACGAGATCTCCAGGAGCTGCAGGTGAAGCGCCCACTGCACGTACAGGTGGTACCGCTCGGCCGCCCCGTCGTAATCCGCCGCGGACAGGTGCCCGTCCCGGAGCGGAGCGGGCCAGGTCGGCCAGGGGGAACCGATCGTGTCCCACGCCGCCCGGAAGCGGGCGTAATCCCCGATCGGAGGGTTCTCCGCGACGAATCGCCGGAAATCCTCCCGGGCCGCGGGATCCTTGCGGAAGAACGCTTCCGCGAGCCGTTCGAGCACGCGGCGCTTCATCGCCATGCCGCGGCGATAATCCACGAGACGGGATTCCCGCATCCGTCCCGCCTCCGCCTGGAATTCCGCCGAGGCGAGCAGATCCCGCGCCTCACGGCACTCCCCGAACCCCGGGGCCCGCGTCACGTCGAGGAAGAACTCGTTCCATGCCAGGCGGCTGCAGGGGGAATAGGGGCTGGGATTGAACGGCTCGGGATAGCAGGCCGAAAGCAGCGGAAGCGTACCTACCGCGCCGCCCCCCAGTTCTTCCACCCAGTCCATGAGGGCGCGCAGGTCCGTCAGGTCGCCGCCGCCGACGCTCCTGCGGGTGTGGAGGGCGTACAGCGGAAGGAACACCCCCCACCTCCGGCCGTTCCCCTCCGGGTCGGGCCAGGCGTGCGGCGGGGCGGAAACGACCGTCGTCGCCCCGTCCCCCCCCGCGACCTCGACACGCAAGGCGTGGTATCCCGGCGGCAGTTCCCACGGGAGCGGGGCCCTTTTCGCCACGTACTTCCCCGCGGGGCCGGTTCCGCGTGCCGCGACGGGGAGAAGGGACAGGTCGCAGTCGGATTCCCGCTCCTCCCCGGATTCCAGGACGAGGCGGATCCGCGCGCGCGCGTTTTCGGACCCGCCGGGAACCCGAATCTCCACCGAGGCGGGGGCGCCGTCCCAGGCGATGCACACCGGCGGGCAGATGCGTCCCCACACGGAAGATTCGGCAAGGCGCAATGCGTCCCGCGCGTCCCGGACCGTTTCCATCGGTTCCCCCAGGGAGCGAAGCACGGCGAGGAGCGTTTCCGGTGGCGGCATCCTCCGTTGGTGACGGATATCGAAGTAGGACGTCTGGACCCCGCGGAAGCGCGCCAGCCGCCGCAGTTCCCGGATCTCCCGGTGGGTGCCGGAGGTCACTCCGGCACCTCCATCAGCGAAAGGATCCCCAGCAGCGGCAACTTGACCCAGGCGGGCCGGTTGTTGAGCTCGTACCCCAGCTCGTAGATGGCCTTTTCCAGGAGATACGTGTCGAGCAGGGACGACAGCTCCTCCCGGGAGCGCGGAAGGAACGCCCCGTCCTTCGCGACGGCGAGGTACCCCTGGAGGAACGCCGAGGACACCCATCCGTTCCAGCAGGCGGCCCACGGCTCGAGGGACTTGACGTCGCCCTTCCGGAACACGCTGCCGCCCACCTCCCCGATGAGGGGGGCATAGGAGGCGTAATGGAACGAACGGAGCATGCCCGCCACGTCCCTCAGCGGCGAGCGCTTGATCCGGCGGGAGGACAGGGAGCGGGCCGGCTCCCCTTCGAAATCGATGAGCACGAACTCCTTTCCGGTATAGAGCACCTGCCCGAGGTGGTAGTCGCCGTGGATCCGGATCCGCATCGCGGTGACTTTCCGTTCGAGGATCCCCTGGAACCGTTTCAGGATCCTCTCCTCCATTTCCAGGACCTGCCGTCCCTCGTCCCGAAGGGCCTCCGGAAGGGTCCGGACCCGCTTCTGAAGGAGGGCGAAGGTCTGGGCGGTGAGGTTGCGCATCGACTGGTAGAGGGACCGCTGGTAGAACGGCGTGAACGGCTCGGGGGTGAATGCCGGGATCTCCACGTTCGAGGCCATGGCCAGGTGGAACTCCGCGGTCCGCTCCCCCAGGTGGCGGGCCGACAGGAGGTAGGAACCGATGAGTTCGCCCGCCTTCGGGGGGATGCTCTCCTCGGAGGCCGGGACCAGGCGGCCTTTCCGGCAGGGCACTTTCCTTATGTCGGCGGACTGGGTCTGGACCCGCTCGAAGAACCGCCCGATGCGGTCCAGGGTGTATCGCCAAGCGTCCCCCTGGTTCGGGACGAACCCCATGAGGATCGCCACGGTCATCGCTTCCTCGTGCGGCCTCGCGTACTGCAGGGAGCCTGCGACGGGCGGGGCATGAGGGAAGGCCGCCTTTTCCGTCAGGTAGGCCCCGATCTCCAGGTCCGGGTTGGTCCCGGGATCGACGCGGCGGAAGATCTTGAGGATCATTTTGTCCCCGAAGATCACCGAACTGTTGCTCTGCTCGGCCTTGCTCGGCGCAGGCGCCGGCGGCTCCTTCGATTCGCCGCGGATCTTCCGGAACGCCCGGGTGGGGACGCCGAGGAATTCCCCCGCCTGGCCCCGGAACCGCCGCCTGCGGCCGATCGCGTCCAGCAGGAACAGGCACGAATCCTTGTCCTGCAGGGCGTCGAAGAGCACGCTGGTCCGCGACTCCCCGGCGATCTGTGCGATCACCGCCCCGGGGGATTCGTCCAGCATCCGCTTCGCCTCGGGTCCCGCCGCGACGGCGACGGGCATGGAATAGACTTCCGGGTCTCCCTCCGTGTAATCGACCTGCACGAGGAGCAGGTGCAGGTGGGACTTCCCGTTGGAGAGGGGGATCGTTTCCACGACCCGGGCCCATTTCATGCGCCGGGCCTTGCCCCCGAACCAGCGCCGGTTCTTCATGTAGGCGGGCAGGATCTTCTCCAGCGTCCCGCGGAGATCCTTCCGGAAGAGGTTGTCCGCACCTCCCTTGATTTGCAGGACCGGTATCTGGGGTTCCGCGGCCGACGTGCCGGCCTGCGCCTCCCCGGAGGGGCTCTCCAGGGAGAACCAGTAGAAGACGTGCGCCGCCATGGTGAGGAAATACGGCTGCTCCTTGATGGGGGGAAACTCCGTCTTCCCTACCAGTTCCACGGGGACCTTTCCCTTGTGCGCGGACAGGTCGAGTTCCACGAACTGGGGGAACCGGGAAAGGTTCGCGACGATCAGGATCAGCTCGTTCTCGAACGACCGGAGGAACGCCAGCACCTTGTGGTTCTCCGGAGTCAGGAACTCGATGGAGCCCCTGCCGAAGGCCTTGAACCGCTTGCGGAGGGCGATGACCCGTTTCGTCCACCAGAGCAGGGAACTGGGATTGTTCTTGTCCGCCTCGACGTTGACCGTCTCGTAATGGTAATCCGGGTCGATCGTCACCGGAAGGAACAGCCTCTGGGAGCTGGCGCGGGAGAATCCGGCGTTGCGGTCGGCGTTCCACTGCATCGGCGTGCGCACGCCGTTGCGGTCGCCGATGTAGATGTTGTCGCCCATGCCGATCTCGTCGCCGTAGTAGAGGACCGGCGTTCCGGGCAGGGAGAGCAGGAGCGCGTTCATCAGTTCGAACTTCTTCCGGTCCTTGTTTAGCAGGGGGAACAGCCGGCGCCGGATCCCGAGGTTGATTCTCGCGTGCGGGTCGTTGGCGTACACGCGGTACATGTAGTCCCGCTCCTCGTCGGTGACCATTTCGAGGGTCAGTTCGTCGTGGTTGCGCAGGAACAGGGCCCACTGGCAACTCGCGTCGATCGGCGGCGTCTGGGACAGGATGTCGATGATCGGGTACCGGTCCTCCATGCGGATCGCCATGAACATCCGGGGCATCAGCGGGAAGTGGAACGCCATGTGGCACTCGTCCCCGTCCCCGAAATAGGCGACGGCGTCCTCGGGCCACTGGTTGGCCTCCGCCAGCAGCATCCGGTTGGGATACCGCTCGTCCACCCGCTTCCGGATGGTCTTCAGCGCCTTGTGCGTCTCGGGGAGGTTCTCGCAGCTGGTCCCTTCCCTTTCATAGAGGTAGGGCACGGCGTCCAGGCGCAGGCCGTCCACCCCCATGGCCAGCCAGAACTGCATCGTCTGGAGCATGATTTTGCGGACCTCGGGGTTGTCGAAGTTCAGGTCCGGCTGGTGGGAGTAGAACCGGTGCCAGTAGTAGGCGTTGGCCAGCGGGTCCCAGGTCCAGTTGGCGGACTCGAAATCCTTGAAGATGATCCGGGCGTCCCGGTATCTGTCCGGCGAGTCGCTCCATACGTAGAAGTCCCGGAACTTGCTGCCCGGGGGGGACCTGCGGGCCCTCTGGAACCACGGGTGCTGGTCCGAGGTGTGGTTCAGGACGAGTTCGGTGATGACCCGGAGACCGCGGCGGTGCGCTTCGCGCAGGAACAGGCGGAAATCGGAAAGCGTCCCGTAGGACGGGTTCACGGCGGTGTAGTTGGAGATGTCGTAGCCGTCGTCCTTCAGGGGGGAAGGGTAGAAGGGGAGAAGCCACAGGGCGGTGACGCCCAGGTCCTGCAGGTAGTCCAGCTTCTCGGTCAGCCCCCGGAAATCCCCCACGCCGTCCCCGTCGCTGTCGTAAAAGGCGCGAACGTGCAGCTCGTAGATGACCGCATCCTGGTACCACAACGGGTCGTCCCCGAACACGGTCTTTTTCTTGTCCGTTCCGGTCATCGGTTTCCCGTCCCCCCTTCCCTCTGAAAGCTACATGAAGTAGTCGAAATCCTTCTCGGTGCGGACCCTGCGCCGAAGCCGGATGATGTGCGCCGGCACGACGAAAGGATCGAGTTCGACGTAGAACCGGCGGCCCTGCCACAGGAACCGCGCGCCGCTCAGGAGGTCGTGCCCCTGGAACGGGGCGGCGGGGTCCAGCCCGAACTCCCCGAGGGGCAGCTCCACCCATCCGGACTGCGTGTGGCGCGGGTCGAGGTTCACGACCACGAGGATGGTGCCGGACCGGTCTTCCGCGGCCTTGCTGTAGGCGATCAGCTGGTCGTTGTCCACCTCGTGGAACCGGAGGTTGTCGTCCGCCTGGAGGGGCGGGGACTCCCTGCGGATGCGGTTCACCAGGGAGATGAACTCCCGGAGGCTGTCCGGCCGGTCCGTGTCCCAGGTCCGGATCTGGTACTTCTCGGAGTCGAGGTACTCCTCCTTGCCGGGCGCCGTGGCCGCGTGTTCGCACAGCTCGAAGGGGGGTCCGTAGATCCCGTAGCTCGCCCCAAGGGTTGCGGCCAGGACCAGACGCGCCATGAACACCGGACGCCCGCCGTACTGCAGCTGCTCCGTGAGGATGTCGGGGGTGTTCGGCCACAGGTTGGGGCGGAAAAACTCCCGGACCTCCGTCTGCGTCAGCTCCCGGAAGTACGCCTCGAGCTCCGGCTTGGTGTTTCTCCAGGAGAAGTAGGTGTAGGACTGGGTGAAACCCGCCTTCGCGAGCCGGTACATGACCTTCGGCCGGGTGAACGCCTCGGCGAGGAAAATCGCGTCGGGGTGCTCCCGCTTGACCTCGGCGATCAGCCATTCCCAGAACGCGAACGGCTTGGTGTGCGGGTTGTCGACCCGGAAGATCCGGACGCCGCGGCCGGCCCAGAACAGCACGATGCTTTTCAGCTCCTCCCAAAGCTCCAGCCAGTGGGGGGTGTCGAAGTCGAACGGGATGATGTCCTCGTACTTCTTCGGGGGGTTCTCGGCGTACTGCACCGTGCCGTCGGGCCGCATCCGGAACCACTCGGGGTGCTCCTTCACGTACGGGTGGTCCGGCGCGCACTGGAAGGCGATGTCCATGGCGGTCTCGATCCCGCGGTCCCGGGCGGACCGGACCAGTTCCTCGAACTCCTCCAACGTCCCGAGCTGCGGATGGACGGACTTGTGGCCCCCCTCGGCCGCCCCGATCGCCCAGGGGCTTCCGACGTCGTCTCGCCCGGCGACGGTGGCGTTGTTCCTCCCCTTGCGGTTGGTGCGCCCGATCGGGTGGATCGGGGGGAGGTAGAGGACGTCGAAACCCATCGAGGCCACCTGAGGAAGACGTTCCGCCACGTCCTTGAAAGTGCCGTGTCGCCCCGGCTCCCGGGAAGCCGACCTCGGGAACAGTTCATACCAGGCGCTGAAACGGGCCCGTTGCGGGTCCACCACCACCTGGAGCTCGCGGCCGTACCCGGTGGCCAGGCTGCGGTCGGGGTACCGGTCCGCCAGCTCGCCCAGCGCTTCGTCCACCGCGGCGGTCGCGCACTCGGGGACGGTACGCCCCTCCCCCGGGCGGATGGACCGCGCAAAGGCCAGCAGTTTCCTGCGGTCCGGTCCCTTGGCCCGTTTCGAGGCGTCTTCCGCGAGAAGGGCTCCCACCAGGAGGTCGACGGAGATCTCCTGCCCCGCTTCCATCTTTTTCCCGAGGTCCCGCTGCCAGGTGAGGAACCGGGCGATCCAGGCGTGGAGAGTGTAGACGGCCCGCCCGACGGCGGTGACGCGGAATGTGCCCGCCCAGCGGTCGTTTCCCTTCGGAATCATGGGGGTTTCCGACCATGCCGAACTCCCCTCCTCGCGGTACATTAGGAAGGCGGCGATCATGTCGTGACCGTCCGTGTGGATGTCGGCCTTCACCTCGACGGATTGTCCGACGGTCCTCTTCACGGGGAATCGGCCCCCGTCGATTTCCGGATATACGTTTTCGATGACGACGCGATGCCGGGATCGTGTCACGGCGGTCCTCCCCTTCGGCCTGCAACAAGTTGTTTTGTATACGAATGAATATACTATTTTCTTTCCTGCGGCGCAAGGCGAGCGGGCCCTTCGGCGCCGGAAGATGGCGCTGGCGCCGGCTGCCCGGGTATGCTTAAATAATCCGGTTTTTTTAAGCACCTAATTCAAGGGCGGGGAACGAAAACCTGAAAAACGTCCGAACGGGCACCCTTTCCATACCCCGCCAGGCATTCCGCGAGTCGATCCTTCTCCTGAAGCGGAACCTCACCCCGCGGGGGGTCGCCGCGGCCTCCCCCGCGCCGGAATCCGCCGCCCGGAACTATACGCGGGTGTTCTGCAGGGACGCGTCCATCTCCGCGATGGGAATGGCGGTTTCCGGCGATCCGATCCTCCGGGAAGGGGCGATGGCCGGGCTGGACCTCCTCGCGGACCACCAGGCGGAAAACGGGCAGATCCCGAACTTCGTCGCCCCGGATACCGGCGAGACCGATTTCTGGTACCTCGGGTGCATCGACGCGACCCTGTGGTGGCTCGCCGCCGTCGCGTTCTGGTCGCGGCGCTTTCCGGAGGATTGCGTCGAGGAGAGGTTCCGCGGGCGGATCGACGCGGCCATCCGCTGGCTCCTGTGCCAGGAGCACCAGAAGATCCGGCTGCTGCAGCAGAACGAGGCCAGCGACTGGGCCGACATCATGCCCCGCTCGGGGTTCGTTCTCTACACCAACGCCTTGTGGTATCACGTGAAACGCGTGTACTCGCTCGCCGGCGCCGAAGAGACGCGGGGAAGCTTCAACGCGCTGTTCGCGCCGTTCCACGAAGCGGTGCCGGAAAACCGCCGCATGCGCCTCCTGACCAATTACGTCCGGAACGGAGGCCGGCGCGGGGAGCTGTACCTGAGCTACGTGAACTTTTCCACCTGGGGCGGGGAGGGGGACGTCTTCGGGAACCTGCTCGCCGTCCTCTTCGGTCTGGCCGACGAAGGAAGGGCGAACCGGATCCTCGACGAACTCCTGGCGGCCGGGATCGATGCGCCGTACCCCGTGCGGGCCGTCTGTGTGCCCATCCGGCCGTCCGGCCCGCCGTGGCGCCCCTACATGGGCCGGCACCGGCAGAACGGGGAGTACCAGTACCACAACGGGGGCGCGTGGCCCTTCCTCGGGGGGGTCTGGGTGATGGCGCTTGCGCACCTGGGACGCGGCCCGGAGGCCGCCGACGCGCTTTCCCGGGTGGCCCGGATGAACGGCGTCCACGGGTGGGCGTTCCACGAATGGTTCCACGGCCGGACGGGGGAACCGCGCGGGATGCGGGGGCAGTCCTGGAACGCGGCGGCGTACATCCTTGCGGAACGATCCGTCGAGGAGCGCGTCCTGTTCGCCTGATAAAGGTTTCCGATATCTGTTATATTCCCCTTGGAGCGGCTCCGGTCCGGGGACCCGTGCCCGGTTCGGCGGCGGGTCGCCCGCGGCCAGGCCCCCGCCCGGGAGGAGGGAGGAAACGGTGCGGCTAAACCCCGGAACGCGGCTGCTGATCCTTCTGGCGGCATCCGTCGCCGCGGTGGTTGCCTTGGGGGTATTCCTTCCCGGGCACCTTCCGTCCCTGTTCGGCACCCTGCGCGCGGATGTCCGCAACGCCCTGGTCCGCCCGTATTTCAACATCGGGGCGCTGCAGGTCACCCCCGCGTTCCTGGTCAAGTCGGCCCTCTTTCTGTTCCTTCTCAGCCTCGCCAGCAGGGCGGTCCGCACCTTCCTGGGGAACCGGGTACTGATCCGCACCTCGCTGGACGAGGGGCAGCGGTACGCGTTCTCCCATATCGTGGGGTACCTGGTGTACCTGTTCGGCCTGCTGGTCGGGCTGCAGCTGGTCGGCCTGAACCTGAACAACCTCGTCCTCCTCGGAAGCGCGATCGGGATCGGCGTGGGGTTCGGCCTGCAGAACATCGCGAACAATTTCGTATCCGGGATCATCATCCTCACCGAGCGGCCGATCCGGGTCGGCGACCGGGTCGACGTGGGCGGAACCAACGGGGACGTGGTCCGGATCGGGGCGCGCAGCACCTGGGTCCGGACCAACGACAACGTGGTGATCATCATCCCGAACGCCGAGTTCATCAACAACCGGGTCACCAACTGGACGGCGAACGACCGGCAGGTCCGGTTCGCCTACCCCGTCGGGGTGTCGTACGGCAGCGACCCTTCGCTCGTAAGGAAAATCCTGACCGAAGTGGCCCTCCGGCATCCGGACGTCCTGGGAGATCCGAAACCCGACGTCCTCTTCTCGGGGTTCGGGGACAGCTCGCTGGACTTCCAGCTGCGGGTATGGACCGTCTCCCGGGTCCAGACCCCGCTGGTGCTGGGCAGCGAACTCTACTACGACATCTTCGCCGCTTTCCGGGAGCAGGGCATCGAGATCCCGTTCCCCCAGCGGGACCTGCATCTGAAGACGGTCTCCCCCTCCGTCCGGATCTCCCACGATGGGCATGGGAAAACGGAATCCCGTCCGGACTGATCCCGGGGAAAACCGCGGGAGCCCGATCGGCCGAGGGTGGATCCTTCCGGATGCGCCCGGGGAAACCGTGTCCACGGGGACGCGGCGCGTTGTCACGGGTACCGCCGTCGGAATGGTGGTCCTGCTCGGCGCGCTCGACTACTTCACGGGGACGCAGATGTCCCTTCTTCTGTTCTACCTCGTTCCGATCGCGCTGGTCGCCTGGTTCGGCGGCGTATGGCACGGGTTCGCCATCTCGGCGTTCGCGGCGCTGGTCTGGCTGCTCTCCCACTCCCAGGGGGGGGCGTTTCCGTCCGGGACGTTCTTCCCTTTCTGGAACGCCACGGTGGGGCTCGGGATCTTCCTGGTCGTGGCCTACGTGGTTTCCATGCAGGCGGCCCTGCGAAGGCTGCTGCGGAGGGAGAAGGAGCTCTCGGGGACGGACCACCTGACGGGCGTGATGAACCGCAGGGTGTTCGGCGAACGCGTCACGGAGGAGATCCTGCGGTCGGAACGGTACGAGCGGCCGTTTTCCCTCGCCTACATGGACCTGGACAATTTCAAGGCCCTGAACGACATGTGCGGGCACTCCGCCGGGGACCGCCTGCTCCGGACGGTGGCGACGACGCTCAAGCAAAACCTTCGGTCCAGCGACATCCTGGCCCGGCTCGGGGGAGACGAGTTCGGGGTGCTGCTGCCGGAGACGGGCGCCGTTTCCGCGGCGGGCGTGCTGCGCAAGGCCCAGGAGAAGGTGGCGGAAGCCCTCGGAGAGGGGGTGTGCGAGGTGACCTTGAGCATCGGCCTGCTGACGTGCGAAAAACCGCCGGAATCGTACGACCAGATCCTCAAGCTGGCCGACGCGCTGATGTACTCCGCCAAGAAGGAGGGGAAGAACCGGGTGCGGCACGAGGTGTTGTCCTAAAGCTTGTTGTCCCGCTCGGCTGCCCGCTGGCGCTGGAACGAGCGCTTGAGGAGGGGAGGCGTGATCAGGGTGGTCACGATGACCATGATGACCACCGCGGTGTAGGTGACGCCGTCGATGATCCGCTCTCCTCCCAGGACGAGCGTCGCCCCGATGCTCGCGAAGATCAGGCCCACTTCCCCGCGGGGGATCATCCCGAACCCGACGGCCCACCGGTTGGCCCCCTTCTCCAGGACGCCCAGGGAACACAGCTGTTTTCCGGCGATCGCGGCGACCGTAAGGGCCAGGGCGAGCCAGAAAGCCTCTCCGGACGACGCGAAGGCGACGAGGTCCACGTTCGTCCCCATCTGGACGAAGAACACCGGGGCCAGGAATTCCGAGATGGGTCGGAGCCCCTCCTCGAGGTGGTGGATGTTCCTTTCTCCGAACTTCTGGAAGTGGACCGGTTCCAGGATGAGACCCGCCGCGAACGCCCCGACGATGGGGGCGAGGCCGGACACCCCCGCGAGATAGGAAAGCAGGAAGCAGAACGCCAGGGAGACGCCGATGAGCACCCCCGCCCCTTTCAGGCGGGCGGCCGTCGAAAACAGCCTTGGGGTGACCAGGAATCCGAGCAGGAGGGAGCCGACGAGGAACCCGCCCGCCTTCAGCGCGATCCCGGCCAGCGGCCGGATCCCGGTGGCTCCGGCCCCCTCCGCCGCCGCGAGGATGGCGCCGGAAATGGAGGCGAGGATGATCAGCCCCAGAACGTCGTCGATGACGGCGGCCCCGAGGATGACCCGTGCTTCCCTGCTCCTGGATTCCCCGAGGTCCTGCAGGACGCGCGCGGTGATGCCGACGCTGGTGGCGCAGAGCGTGGCTCCCAGGAAGGCATGGGTGTACCAGGAAAGATCCGGGAGAAGCCAGGCGCCGACGAGCCATCCGAGGGCAAAGGGCGCAAGGACCCCCAGAAGCGCGACGAGGAGCGAGGTCAGCCCCACCCGCAGGATTTCGTGAAGGGTCGATTCCAGCCCCACCTGGAAGAGCAGCACCACCACGCCGATCCTGGCCAGGAGGTCCACTCCCGGGTTGGCGGCGATATCCGTGAACCCGGAAACCCCGAGCAGATGGAGATTACCCAGGAGGATCCCTGCCAGGAGTTCCCCGAGGACCGAGGGCTGCCCCGCAAGGACGGCCAGGTGGCCGACGATTTTCGCGGAGACCAGGATGAGCACGAGATAAAACAGCACCGGGAGGGAGGGATCCTCCCCGGCGGCGAAAGCGGCTGCGGGAAGGACGATGAGGAGCGCGAAAATCGCGGCGACCGAACGTTTCATCGGGACGGAGGCTGGCGGACCTTGGGTGTTCCGGGCGTTGCCTTCGGTGGGGATTTCGCGGCCGGCGCGTTCACCTCGTCGGAAAACAGCAGGCGGGGGGGGAGCTCCCGCGCGCCCAGGACCTCGACGAGGAGGGAAAGCCCCGCCTCTACGGCACGAAGCTCCCGGATCGGCAGCGCCTTCAGTCCGGTCAGGAGGAGCCCCTGGGCGACCTGGGGGGTCCTTGCAACGAGCTGGTTCCCCTGCTCGGTCAAGGATACGGTGACGACCCTGCGGTCCTTGGAGGAGCGCGTCCGCTCCACGAGCCCTCCGGATTCGAGCCGGTCCAGGATTCCCACCACGGTGGAGGGGTGGAGGTACATCCGCCGGGCGAGGTCCGACACGCGCACGGGCGAACTCTCCGAAAGGACCTTCACGGCCCACAGCTGCGGCCCCGTGAGCCCTCCGACGCGTTCCGCGCGCTTCGAGTAGCCGTGCACGACCTGAAACACCCGCCTCAGATCGTCGAGCACGCGGCCGATCGACTTGTCCTGTCCGTCTTTTATCCTGCTCATCCTGTTATTCGTCGCGCCGGGTTGTCCGTTCGATCTATTTATAGTACATAATCCATTTGCATCGCAAACAAATGACGGGACGATTCCTTTGGAGAAAGGCGATACCTCACCGCCGGTCAACCGCGTGAATTCGGCATACCGGGCCGCCTCGGCCTCGGTGAGGGAGTTCGTCTACCGGAGCCTCGAGCGGTTCCGCATCGGCGGCCAGGTATTCCACATCCTGCTGGCCACGGTGATAGGAGCCCTGACGGGCATCGGTTCCGTCGTGTTCATCCTCCTGATCAAATTTTTCGAGGAGCTCTTTTTCGGCGAGTTTTTCCCGGCGATCGGGGGCTCCCAATACCTCATCTTCATCCTCCCGATGCTCGGCGGGCTGCTGATCGGCCCGCTCATCCAGCGGTTCCCGACCGAAGCCAAGGGGGACGGCGTTCCCAGCGCGATGGAGACCATCGCGCTGCACGGCGGGATCATCCGGCCCCGGACCGTGGCGCTGCGGACCGTCACGGCCGCTGTCACGATCGGGTCGGGCGGCTCGGTGGGCCGGGAGGCCCCCATCGCCCAGATCGGGGCGGCCATCGGGTCGGGGGTCGGCCAGTTCCTTCGGGTTTCCGCCGAGCGGATGCGCAGCCTGGTGGCGTGCGGGGCCGCGGGCGGCATCGCCGCGGTCTTCAACGCCCCCATCGGAGGGGTCTTCTTCAGCCTCGAAGTGCTTCTCGGGGATTTCTCCGCGGCCACCTTCGCGCCCATCGTGGTCTCCTCGGTGGTCTCCACGACCGTGTCCCGGGCGCTGCTGGGAAACGTCCTGATCTTTTCGGTGCCCCCCTACACGCTTTCCGGATTTCGCGTGCTTCTGCTCAGCGCGGTCCTCGGGGTCTTCTGCGGGCTGGCCGCCGTCTTTTTCATGCGCATGCTGGAAACCCTGGAGAAACGGTTTTCCGCGTCGCGGATCCCCCTCTGGGCGAGAACCGCGGTGGGGGGGGCGTTGATGGGTCTGATCGCCGTCGTCTTCCCCCAGGTCCTCGGGACGGACGAGACCACGCTGGACGCCGCCATGCGGGGGACGTTCCCGTGGTTCCTGCTCCTGCTGATCGCGTACATGAAGATCCTGGCGACGTCCCTTTCCCTGGGATCCGGAGGGTCGGGAGGCGTCCTGGGGCCGGCGGTCTTCATCGGCGGGATCCTCGGCGCCTCCGTGGGAACCGCGGCGAACTCCTGGTTCCCGGGGCTGTTCGGCCTGCCGGGCGGGTACGCCCTGATCGGGATGGCGGCGTTCCTCGCCCCGGTTATCGGGGGCCCCATCACGTCGATCATGATCCTGTTCGAAATGGCCGGGAACTACCGGATCATCCTTCCCCTGCTGGTGGCGGTGGTCATCTCGATGGGCGTCGCGTACCAGTTTTCGCGGCATTCCCTCTACACCCACAAGCTGCACCAGATGGGGGTCGACCTGGTTGCGGGGCGGGAGGAGAGCGTCCTGCGGCGCCTGCTGGTCCGGGACGTGATGCGCAGGGACTACAACGCGGTCGACCCGTCCGTTCCCTTCGGGGATCTCGCGGCGTCCTTCTTCGGCAGCCGGGTCGATCATCTCTACATCACCGGGGAGCAGGGGGAACTCAAGGGGGTGATCGCCTTCACGGACCTGCGGACGCACCTGAGCGACCAGAGCCGGTGGCCCTCGATCCGCGCGAAGGACGTGGCCACGCCCAACCCGGTCGCCGTGATGCCCGGCGAGACCCTGCTGGATGCGCTGAACAAGTTCGCGTACCGGAACGCCGTCCAGCTGCCGGTGGTCTCGGATCCGCACGAGCGATTGCTGATCGGCGTGATCCGCCGCAGCGACATCCTGAACGCGTACCAGAAGAGCCTGACGCCGTTCCAGGAAGCGGTTTCCGACGACTGAGGCGCCCCCCGTTCCGCCCTCCCGCGGTCGCCTACAAATCCTGCCCGGCGGCCGCGTACCCGCTCCCGGTGTCGATCCCGGCCAGCACGCCCTGCATCCGGTTCTGCGTCGCCCTGAAATCGTCCATGCGCGCGGACGCGACCTCCCCGCCCCGCGGCGGCGCCACCTTCAACGGGTTCAGGAAGACCCCGTTGCGTTTCATCCGGTAGTCCAGGTGCGGCCCGGTGGCGCGGCCCGTGGCGCCCACGTATCCGATGACGTCCCCCTGGCGCACGCGCGTTCCGGCGCGGATCCCTTTCGCGAAGCGGGAAAGGTGCCCGTAGCTGGTGACATACCCCTTCCCGTGGCGGACGATCACGAGGTTTCCGTTGGGTCCCTTGTATCCCGCGAACGTGACGGTCCCCTCGCCCGTCGAGGAGACGGGGGTGCCCGCCGGGGCCGAGTAATCCACCCCGAGGTGCGGCTGCACGATCTTGAGGATCGGGTGGAGCCTCCTCCGGGTGAAGCCGGAGGAGATCCGGCGATAGCTCAGCGGCGCCTTCAGGAACGCCCGCCGGAGAACCCTCCCGGTATCGTCGAAGTAATCCGCGTGTCCGCCGTCCTCGAAACGGTACGCACGGAACGTGTTCCCGTCGATGACCAGCTCCGCCGCGAGAACGTTCCCGTACCGGCGGAACTCGCCGCCGAGCCACAGCTCCTCGACGACGACCCGGAAGGTGTCCCCCGTTCTCAGGTCGGTGTTGAAGTCCACGTCCCAGGAGAAGATGTCGGAGAGTTCCAGCGCAAGTTGCGTCGAGCGGTCGTCGTCCGGCAGGGCGGAGTACAGGCTGGACCGGATGACGCCCCCGAGGGTTCCGTCGCGCCGTTCGTAGGCGATGGGGACCTTCTCGGCCTCGAACCCTTCGCCCAACCGCACGACGCGGAGCAGTTCCATTTCGTTCACGTGGTAGGCGAGGGACAGCACGTTGTTGTCCGGATCGAGCGTGATCCGGTACGGCCTTCCTGCGGACAGGTTCTTCAGCGCGTGGACGCCCGCCGCCGCCTGACGCATGCCGAAGAGGTCCTCGACCCGCAACCTGTTCCTGTGAAATAGTCCCGCCACGGTGTCCCCCCGGAGGACCGTTCCCTCGATCGTGCGGATTTCGGCTTCTTGCGGCGGGGCGGCTTCCCCGGGAGGTTCCGCAACCGGTGCGCTCCGGAATAACAGGATTCCTGCAACGGCGAGCAGGACGGCGGTCGCGACCCCCGCGGGCATATATTTCCTCATCGATCTTCATCCTCCCCTGCGAACGTTGCGAACCGTCCGGGTAAATGGTACCTTGCCAAAGGTTTGTATGATAACGATATTGGGGGGAACGTACAAGTTGACGCAGCAACAGCTGTCCGCGATCGTTTCCCGGGTCACATCGGGCAAGAAGCTCATCGTCGTCTCCAACCGGGAGCCGGCGATGCACGTGCGCGGTGCCGAAGGCATACGGATGGTCCGGCCGGCCAGCGGGATGGTGACGGCCATCGAGCCGTTCCTGAAGGCGGTCGGGGGAACCTGGGTCGCCCACGGGTCGGGCTCGGCCGACCGGCTGGTCGTCGACGCCCACGACCGGGTCGGCGTTCCGCCGGAGAGCCCCAGGTACACGTTGCGGAGGGTCTGGCTCACCCGGAAAGAGGAGAGCGGCTACTACTACGGCCTGTCCAACACGTCGCTTTGGCCCTTGTGCCACATCGTCTACAAGCGGCCGCATTTCTCCCGCGCCGACTGGGATACCTACCGCGGCGTGAACGAGCGATTCCGGGACGCGGTGCTGGAAGAGGCCGGGGACGGTCCGGCCATCGTCTTCATCCAGGACTACCATTTCGCCCTCCTTCCGCGGTTGCTGAAAACGGCACGGCCCGACCTCCAGGTGATCCAGTTCTGGCACATCCCCTGGCCGAACCGGGAGGCGTTCCGGATCTTCCCGTGGGGGGAGGAGCTGCTGGACGGGATGCTGGGGAACGACCTGCTCGGGTTCCACCTCCAGTACCACTGCAACAACTTCCTCGACACCGTGGACCGGGCGATCGAGGCCCGGGTGGATTACGAACATTTCCGGGTGTACCGGGGGGGGCGTCCGACGTACGTCCGCCCCTTCCCGATCAGCGTGGATTACCTGCAGATCGGCGAGGACGTGAGCACGGCCGAAGTGGAACAGAGGAGATCGCTGTTCCTCCAGGAGCTTGAGCTCGAAACCGGAGGTCCGAAGCTGATGGTCGGCGCCGACCGGATCGACTACACCAAGGGGATTCCCGAGCGCCTGCGGGCTTTCGACCTGCTCCTGACGCGCCACCCGGAATTCCGCACGAAGGTGATGCTGGTGCAGCTGGCGGCCCCCAGCAGGACGCACGTCGAGGAGTACCGCCGGCTCAACGAGGAACTGGACGCCCTCGTCGACGACATCAACTGGCGCCACCAGACCGAGCAGTGGACCCCGATCCGGTTCCTGCGCGCGCACCACGATTACTATTCCGTGCTCGCCGCCTGCCGCATGGCGAACGTGCTGCTGGTCACCTCCCTCCACGACGGGATGAACCTCGTGGCGAAGGAGTTCGTTTCCTCGCGCACCGACGTCGACGGCGTGCTCCTGCTTTCCCAATACACCGGCAGCGCGAGGGATCTGGTGGACGCCGTCCAGGTCAACCCGTACGATATCGACCAGATGGTGGAGGCGATGGTCAAGGCGCTGACCATGCCGAAGGCGGAACGGCGCAAGCGGATGTCCCGGATGCGGGCGCAGGTAGCGAAGAATACCGTGTACGGGTGGGGAGACCGCATCTTCCAGGAACTGGAACAGACCCAGGCGCGGGGGGATTCCCCGTGACCCGTCCGGGCCGGAAAGACGCGATCGGGATTCCGCAGTCCGGAAGCGGGATCTTGGGCCTTTGGGTCTTCGATTTCGACGGGACCCTCTCTCCCCTGGTCCCGGACCGGCACGATGCCGGGCTCCACCCGTTGTGCCGGGAGCTTCTGAAGGACCTCTCGGAAAAGCCGGGGCATTTCGCCGCCGTGCTGTCCAGCCGGGAGATCGAGGATCTGGTGGCCCGGGTACCCTTGCCCCGGGTCCTCCTCGGCGGTGCCAGCGGGCTGGTGTGGCGGTTCCCCGGCGGGCACAGGCTCAGCCCCGGCGACCCGGCGGAAGCGCGGCGGGAAGAGACCCGCCGGTCCGTAGCGCCGCTCCTCTCCCGGCTCTCCTCGTTCCCGGGTGTGGACGTGGAGGACAAGGGGTGGTCGGTGGCCGTCCATTACCGGCATGTGGTCCCGGGCGCCCTGCCCATGCTGGAGCCGCTGCTCGCGGAACTCGCCGAGACGCCGGGAGTCCGGGCGTACCGGGGGCCTTCCGCCGTCGAGGTTCAGCTCCTTCCGCACGTGAACAAATCGTTCGGCGTCCGCCGGCTCTGCCGGTTCCTCGGGTTCGATCCCTCCAGGGGGTCCCTGCTGTACGCGGGGGACGACGAGAACGACGCCGTCGCGATGCGGTGGGTACTGAAGAAGGGGGGGGTCGCCGTGTCCGTGCGGACCCGCCTGGGCGTTCGCGGCGCGCGGTTCGTGGAGGATCCGGCGGCGCTGGCGGGAGCCGTCCGCGAGCTGGCCGGCCTGGAGCACCCGGGCGAGTAAGAAACAGGCGCGTCATGGGGGGGTCATGACCCCGTTCGAGGTCAAGGATTGCGCTCTCCTCATCCGGATGAGCGGTATCGCGCCCGCGTCCAACCTGCGGGAGCTGCGGGAGCGGGTCGCCGTCTGCGGCGAAAACGTCCTGTTCCACCATTTCTGCGAGACCACGCTCCGGACCACCTTCGACAACCCCGACTACCGGAACGATTTCGCCGTCTGGGCGAAGCTGTACCTGGACGACCGCGTCCTCGCGGAACGGCTCGGAATCCTGGACCCGTACTCCTTCCGGTCCATGGAGGATCTGCGGGCGACGGTGCTCGAAGTGATCGACGAGCGGCTGGGCGAAGCGACCATGGTCCCGTGGGCCCGGCCCGGAGACGAGCTCTTCTTCATGGAATCCACCACCGTCGTGTTCAACGCGGGGATCCGGATCCACCATCCCTCCCGGCTCGGCGCCACCATCCGGAAGATGACCAACAGCAGCGTCTACTATCATTTTCTCGAAGCCCGCCGCCGGCCGCCGGTCTGGAAGGACGACTTCACCGCCTGGCTTGCGGAAAACGCGGAAGAAAACCGGGCGTATCTCGAAGCGCTGTCCTCCATCGACTACTATTTCAACAGCCTGGCCTACCTGCGGCGGGAGCTTGCCCGGGCGCTGGCCACGGTGAAGAGGGGAAAATGAGCCTTCCCCTGTCCGCCTACGAAGGGATCGTCGGATCGGCCGTCCTGCGGCAGCTGCGGCAGCTTGCGGAGAAGCTGGCCGGGGCCCGGATCGTGCACGTGAATTCCACCTACGAGGGGGGAGGGGTCGCGGAAATCCTTGGCTGGATGATCCCGCTCATGGCGGATCTGGGCCTCGACGCTTCGTGGGAGGTCATCCAAGGGACCCCGCGGTTCTTCGAAATCACGAAAACCATCCACAACGGGCTTCAGGGCCACAACGGCTTCCTCACCGCCAAGGACTGGAAGATCTACGAAGAGGTGAACGCCGGGAACTTCGACCGGTTGCGCCCGGTGCTGGAAGCGGCGGACATCGTCTTCATCCACGATCCGCAGCCGGCCCGGCTGCTGCACTTCTGCGACCGGCGAAAGGGGAAGTGGATCTGGCGGGGCCACATCGACATCAGCCGGCCGTTCCGGCCGGTCTGGAAGGCGTTGCGTTCCATGCTGGAAAAGTACGACGCCAGCATCTTCTCGATGGCGGAGTTCGCCCAGATGCTGCCCCATCCCCAGTTCCTGGTCACGCCGAGCATCGACCCGCTGAGCGAAAAGAACCGGGACCTCGACCCGAAGGAAATCGGGGAGGCGATGAAGGAGTACGAGCTGGACCCTTCCCGCCCCCTGCTGGTCCAGGTTTCCCGCTTCGACCGGTTCAAGGATCCGGTCGGGGTGATCGAGGCGTACAGGATGGTCCGGAAGGTCGCTCCCGTGCAGCTGGTGCTCGCGGGGGGCGGCGCCACGGACGATCCGGAAGGGAAGGCGGTGCTGGAAGACGTGATGGAAGCGGCCGGAGACGACCCGGACATCCACGTGCTCCTCCTTCCGCCGGATGCCCACAGGACGATCAACGCCCTCCAGCGGCTCGCGGACATCATCATCCAGAAGTCGACGAGGGAGGGATTCGGGCTGACCGTGACCGAGGGGATGTGGAAGGGCAAGCCGGTCGTTGGGGGGGACGTGGGCGGGATCCGCCTCCAGGTGGTGAACCATCATACCGGGTTCCTCGTGAACACCCCGGAAGGTGCGGCGCACCGGATCCGGTATCTCCTGCACGACCGGAACCGCATCGGGGAAATGGGCGCGGTTGCGCGCGAAGTCGTGCGGGAAAACTTCCTGCTGACCCGCCAGCTCAGGGAGTATCTCACCCTGATGCTGGTGGTCACCAGGGACCCGAAAGAGCGCATGTTCGCGGTATGAATTCCCCCTGTCCGATGCCGGCCGCGACGGGATGACGGAAGGCGGCCCGAAGCACGGTCGTGGAGCCCACGCGCACGGGGTCGTGGATCCGGCCGTGCTCGCGGACCGGCGGGGCATCCGGGCGGTAAAGGTATCCCTCCTCGGGCTGCTGGCCACGGCCCTGTTCCAGGGCGTTGTCGTGCTGTCCTCCGGCAGCGTGGCGCTTCTCTCCGACACGATCCACAACCTCGGCGACGCCGCTACGGCCATCCCCCTCTGGGTGGCGTTCGGGCTGGCGCGCAGGAAACCCGGCCGGCGGTTCACCTACGGGTACGGCCGCCTGGAAGATCTGGCGGGGGTGGCCATCGTGCTGGTCATCCTGCTCAGCGCCTTCGCCGCCGGGTACCAATCGATCGACCGCGTGTTCCACCCGCAGCCGGTGCGGAACCTTTGGGCGGTGGCGGTCGCCTCGATCGCGGGATTCCTGGGGAACGAGGCCGTGGCGAGGCTTCGCATGAAGGTCGGCAGGGAGATCGGCAGCGTCGCCCTCGTCGCCGACGGGCATCACGCGCGCGCGGACGGCCTGACCAGCCTGGCGGTGCTGGCCGGTTCGCTCGGCGTGTGGCTGGGGTACCCGCTGGCGGATCCGGTCGTCGGCCTCCTCATCGCCGCGGCGATCTTCCGGATCGTCTGGGTGTCCGGCCGGGCGGTTTTCACGCGCCTTCTCGACGGGGTGGATCCGGAGATGACCGACGAGATCCTGCACGCCGCGGCCCATACCGAAGGGGTGCGCGACGTCACGGAAATCCGGGTCCGGTGGCTGGGCCACCGGCTCCACGCCGAGGTGAATATCGCGGTGGCCCCGGAGCTCTCCGTGGCGAAAGGCCACGAGATCGCCAGGGAGGTCCGGCACCAATTGATGCATCACCTCCGGTATCTTTCCAACGCTACGATCCATGTCGACCCCGCGCACGCATCCGGGGAGAGGCATCACGGCATGCGTGCGCACGAACACGACGATTCCCCGCCCCATTCCCATGGATAGCCCGGGGGCACGCCGGACGCGGGAGGGGCACGCGCTTCGCGGTTGACCGCATCCCGGGGACCAAAACAACATCTAAATGTCTTAAGTCTTGCGCGCCGCGGGAGCGACCGGGCAGGCAAACGGCGCAATTTCCGAACGAAGAGGGGGAGGCCATGCAGGAACGAAAAGGCGTCATCACGTTCAAGGGGAATCCCATGACGCTGCTGGGACCCGAGGTCAAGGCGGGGGACAAGGCACCCGGCTTCCATGTGGTGGACACGGCGCTGTCGCCGGTGTCGCTTTCCGACTTCAAGGGGAAGGTGAAGATCATCAGCGCGGTCCCGTCCCTCGACACGCCGGTGTGCGACACCGAAACGCGCCGGTTCAACCAGGAGGCGGCGAAGCTCCCGGGCAACGTCGTGGTGCTGACGGTCAGCATGGATCTTCCCTTCGCCCAGAAGCGGTGGTGCGCCGCCGCCGGGGTCGACAAGGTGAAGACCCTCTCCGACTACCAGGACCGCTCCTTCGCCGCCGCCTACGGCGTGCTCATCAAGGAGCTGAAGCTCCTGTCCCGGTCGATCTTCGTGGTGGACGCCAGCGACACGGTCCGATACGTGCAGCACGTCAAGGAGGTCACCGAGGAGCCGGACTACGCCGCGGTGCTGGCGGCGGCCAAAGCCCCCTAAAGGGCGCTGAGATACTCCAGGCCTGCCCGGCGTCCGCCCACCGGGGCGCCGGGGGAGCCTGCGGGCCGGCGGGAAACCGTCCGGCCCCGCAGGAATTCCCCGTTTTCGCCGATACATCTAATGGAATGGACGCCGATCCCGGATGGCGCGGTTGGCCTGTCTGCCGGAAGGAGGGGGGCATGGCCCGGGCAAAAGGGAATGCACGACGGGTATTTGCGTGGATCGCCGCGGCTTTCCTCGGGCTTTGGGCCTATCCCGGGGGATCTTCGGCGGAAACGCTGCGGATCTCCGGGAACGGCTCGGCCATCGGCGGAATCGCCCTGGCGGCCCGGGCGTTTCGCGATGCGAACCCGGGCGTGAAGGTGTACATTCCGCGCAGCATGGGGAGCACCGGAGGGATCCGGGCCGCCATCGCCGGGAAACTGGATATCGGCGTCAGCGCAAGGCCCCTGACCCCGGAGGAGCGCGCCATGGGCGGACGGGAAACGCCGTATGCCCGTACCCCGTTCGTCTTCGCGGTGCATCGCGGCGTGGACCGGTCCGGAATCACCCTGGACGAGGCCGTGGACATCTATGGGGGGGAGACCGGCTGGTGGGAAGACGGCACCCCGGTGCGTCTCGTTTTGCGTCCCGCGGCCGGCACGGATTCCGCCATGCTGCGGAGGATGTCCCGGGGGATGGCCGCGGCGCTGGCGAAGGCCCACGGCCGCGAGGGGATGATCGTGGCGCAGACGGACCAGGATTGCGCGGACCGGATCGAGAACACGCCCGGCGCATTCGGAACCACGACCCTGTCCCTCGTGCTCTCCGAGAAAAGAGGCATCAAGGTCCTTTCCCTGTCGGGGGTGACGCCTTCCGGGGAGGCGGTTGCGGACGGAACGTACCCGCACGCAAAGACGTTCCACCTGGTGACCGGCCCGCATCCTTCCCCGGCGGCGAACCGGTTTATCGGGTTCCTCCGCTCGCCGGACGGGAAATCCGTTCTCCTGCGCGCCGGGCAGGTGCCGCTGCCATGAACCTGAAAATCGGTCTCGGAAAGAATCTCCGGAAGGCCATGGCGAAGCAGGACCGGGACGTATCCCGCGTCGTCGGGTGGCTTGCCGGGACCGTCGCCGCCCTGGTCGCCCTGTCGCTTCCCGCCGTCTATTTCGCGATCGCCTACGAATCCGCGGATGCGGCCCTGCAGGCGGAAGCGGCGGCGGTGTCCCGCGCCTTGAATCAGATCGTCATCGACAACCCCGACATGTGGGAGTACGAGACCGTCCGGATCCGGGGTCTGCTGGAGGAGCGGATCGGGCTTCCGGTGGACGACAACCGCCGCGTGGTGGACCGGGAAG
>JACZKY010057914.1_pt1 | contig 27854 bp, 28 predicted proteins | sample 8237611 | NCBI WGS metagenome assembly JACZKY01 (sample SAMN16148055, study PRJNA663545) | marine sediment metagenome | biome: sediments and biomass from bioreactor inoculated with such sediments; feature: coastal sediments; material: methane- and iron-fed bioreactor; isolation source: Bothnian...
TCCTGGCGCTCGGCATGCTGTCGATGGTGCGCCGCGCGCTCGACATGATCTCGGAGAAACGTGGCGAGACGTTCGAACTGCAGGACATCCCGGCCGAGGACAAGGCGACCTACGACATGCTGTGCGACGGCGACAGCATGGGTGTCTTCCAGGTGGAATCGCGCGCGCAGATGTCGATGCTGCCGCGCCTGCGGCCGCAGTGCTTCTACGACCTGGTGATCGAAGTTGCAATCGTGCGGCCGGGCCCGGTGCAAGGCGGAATGGTGCATCCGTTTCTGCGCCGGCGCCAAGGGCTGGAGCCCGTCACGTTTCCGTCGGAAGGCATGGAGAAGGCACTCGCGCGCACGCTCGGCGTGCCGATCTTTCAGGAGCAGGTGATGCAGGTCGCGATGCTGGCGGCCGGCTTTTCCGCCGGCGAGGCCGACCAGCTGCGCCGCGCAATGGCCGCCTGGAAACGCAAGGGCGGCTTGGAGCCGTACCACGAACGTCTGGTGCGCGGCATGCTCAAGCGCGGCTACGACCGCGAGTTCGCCGAATCCATCTTCGCGCAGATCAAGGGCTTCGGCGAATACGGCTTCCCGGAAAGCCACGCGGCCAGCTTCGCGCTGCTCGTCTACTCGAGCGCCTGGCTGCGTCGGCACGAACCAGCCGTGTTCCTGGCCGCCCTGCTCAACAGCCAGCCGATGGGCTTCTACACGCCGTCGCAGCTGCTGCAGGACGCGCGGCGCCGCGGCGTTGAAGTGCTACCCGTCGATGTCAACGTCAGCACATGGGATTCAGCGCTCGAAGGGCCGGCGACGTCGGCTCCCGTGCGCCTCGGCTTCTCGCTGTTGCGCGGCATGCGCGAGGATGTCGCCGGCCGTATCGAGCTCGCACGCGCAGCGCGGCCCTTCGTCGACGTCGCGGACCTCGCGCGCCGCGCCCGGCTCGATCGGTACGACCTGCAGGTTCTCGCGCGTGCAAACACCCTTCGCTCACTTACCGGCGGCCGACGCGCGGCGCTATGGCTCGCGGCCGCTGCAGTGCCTGATCGAGATCTGCTGCGCGGCACCGAACGCGACGACACGGTGCCGGCGCTGCCTCAAGCATCGGAGGGCCACGAGATCGTGACGGACTATCGCGCGATGGGCTTCACGCTCGGGCGGCATCCGCTCGCGCTGTTACGCGAGCGCCTGGCGCTCGATCGACTGCAGTCGGCCGAGCAGCTCGCAACGCTGCGCAGCGGGCAGCTCGCGCGCGCGTGCGGACTGGTCACGGTACGCCAACGGCCGGGCACGGCGAACGGTGTCCTATTCATGACGCTTGAGGACGAGACGGGCCAGGTGAACGTGATTCTCTGGCCCGGACTGCTGGAGAAGTTTCGGAAGGAAGCGCTCGGCGCCGCATTGCTCGCCGTGTACGGTGTGTGGCAGGCGGAAGGGAAAGTGCGGCACCTGATCGCGAGCAAACTCGTCGACAGGACCGAGTTGCTTGGTGCGCTGCCGACGACGTCACGGGAGTTTTGCTGAATCTCCTCTGTCCCAAGTCGGTGCAGTTGATCGCGGACACTTGACTTCGGGGAGCGCCCGGTATGCTCGTCAATATCAATTTCCTATTTACGACTGGAGAAAAGATGTCGACCTTCCAAGAACTTCTCGCACAACGCGCCGCTCTTGAAGCGGAAATTGAGGCCGCCAAGGCAGAGGAACGTTTGATTGCACTGGAGGAAGTCAAACGACTGGTGGACGAGTTCGCATTCTCGACGCGAGAAGTCTTTGGTACGAGCGCGGTTCGCAAGCGCCAGCCTGTGCAGCCGCGGTATCGCGACCCCGCGACCGGCGCAACTTGGAGCGGCCGCGGCCGGCCGCCAGCGTGGATCGACGGGAAAGACCGCTCGCAGTTTCAGATCGCGCCGCCAACCGTCCAGGGGTGAATTGGACGCCAGCACTCGATACATTCGACTTGCGCCACTCGCGGCCGGGGTGGTCAATCCGGCTGGCCGCGTATCAACCAACGTTGTCCCCATGGGACTGTTCGAGATGCCCGAAAAATTTGAATTTGATACTGAAGTCGATCCCGTGTTGTTCGATCACGCGCTCGAACGCGCAACCGAAGACTTCCGCCGAGTCGTGATGTCGATCACGGCGCGCTATTGCACTTCTGGCCTGACACTCTTTGTCACATGGCCTGCACTTCTCGAAATCGAAGAGGAGGCTTTTTCGGATCTCGGCTTCCAGAGCCGGAATGAAGCCGCTGTCGTAGCTGCGCTTCCTCGAGTCGGGCCTACCACGCTGCCTGGCGTGGATCTGAACGCATTGATCGACTGGGATTTGTCCGCAGAGCCGCTGCCGGTCGCTTACCGATGTGTCCGGGACCACCTGCGCTCCATGGCATCGGCCGCACAGCGCGGCGGCGAAGTGTGAGACCGTCGTTGCTCGAAGCAATCAGCATGGCCGGCCACTGGTGTTGTACACATTGGTTGTACACGTTGGCATACCGCAAACCAGCCAGCCAAGCGCCGGCAATATGCCGACGACGCTCCAGTGGCCGCGTCGGCGCAGCCGAGCCAGTACCCCATCCGTCTGAAGACCAGGGGCGCGAATCGTAGATTCGCGTTATGCTTGCGGTATCCAATATCCAGTATATAAGATCAAATGGACGATCCGACTCTTTGGCTGTCGGCACCGACCGATGCGTACCGGCAGTGGCAACGCACCGAGGCGGCAGGCGCCGATCGGCGCGCGTTCTCTCCTCGGTCGATCGTCCAGCATGAGGCCATGTTCGAGCGCTTCATGCGCCACCTGACCGCTGCCCGGCGGTCGCTGGCCACCTTCGGGCCCGACCACCTCGAGTCGTTCTTCGCCGATCTCGATCGTCGGTGCAAACCTGGCACCACCACACGTCTGCGGTACCAGAAGCTCCTTGATCGGCTCGGCCGACACTTGGTCGACGTTGGTGTGCGGAAAACGAATCCCGCGGCGGTCTATACGTTGTCGCAGACGTGGCCGGACGACGAACCGGTTCCGATCTACCTCGTCGAAGACGACGACCACCGACTGCAGGCTTCGATCAGGTCCATCGATGGACTCGACGATCGCGCGTTGCGCAACCGAGCGATCGTCGGCCTCTTGCTGTCGACTGGCATCACCGCACAGGAAATCCGGCACACGGCCGCCGCTGATCTAGACCTATCTCCGGCTCGGCCTCACCTCCGGATACCAAAGCGCGGACCGCGCGAAGAACGTCGGATCAACATCGACGAATTTACGGCGTGGGCGCTGGTCAGCTGGCGAAACCGCTCCGGGACCACCGGCAACCCACTCCTGTTCCCGTCACCCCGCGCCGGCGGCCCGATGACGGACGAGATGCTCGGCCGGATCGTTCGGGACGAGCTCCTCGCGATCGACGTTCGGCTCCCCGACATGAGCCCGCGCACCCTGCGGAACACGTTCGCCAGGCGCCTGCTGCTCGCCGGCAGAAGCAACGACGACGTCATGCATCTCCTGGGCCTGACAAGCCAGCGTACCGTGATCCGCATTCGGGCGACGATCCCGACCGGGCCTCAAGCTTTACCTTAGACTTGACTTCGTCTCCGCCTCGATAGCCTGAAAAAGCCAGCAACTTCGTTGGCTTTTCGCTATTGGAGCATTCAATATGGACTACGTATCGCGCTACACGGACCTCGTCTACTCCGCCAACGGCGGCATCGCCGTCTGCCGCTACCGGCTGCTCGCGCTCGCGCCGGAACCGACGCAACTCGTCATTCAGGTCGAGAACCACGGCGGTAACAAGGACATCCTGATCACCGATCACATCGTCCGCGACGGAATCCTCAACCGAATCGCCGATCGCGAACTGACGGGCGTCCCGTTCGAAATGTTTTGCGTCGCCTTGACCGAGGCCGGCCAACATCACATCGTCTTCGTCGAAGCCGATCTCGAGGACTACATTCATCGCGGATATCCGTATGAGCGATGCGCACAGCCGGCCGCACGTGGCCGGCATATTGAGCGCATCTCGATCAATTCCCGTGACCTGGTGGTCGGCCGGGCCCGCCTGCAGACCGCGCATGAGACTCCTACGCTCGCAGATGACAGTCTCGCAGCCATCCTCGACCGGCCGACCTCCGCGTAAGCGCCTAATACGCGGGCGTGTAGCCACGGCTGGGCATCACGTACCGAGTCCTATCGCCAACAACAACGGAGGCGACAGGCAGAAAAAAACCCGGTGCAGACACACCGGGTTGGGTTCCAAAGTGTCGGGCTTCAAGCCGCCTGCGAGAACAGATCGACAGGCGCCAGGTTCTGCATCGTGAGGTGCTCGGTGTTCGATATCGCGCGGTCGACGAGAAATCGATCAAGCTCCGCCGGCGTCAGGTTGTGCCGCTCGGCCAGATGCGCAAAGTATTGCCCGCGCTTGGCCATCTCCTGATACCGGCCCGCCATACCTGCCGGAAGCCGAAGAATGCCCTCGTTCAGCCAGAACCGCGCCGACTCCATCCCCGAGTGCTGCTGCGCCTTCACGGCCCAGGCAGCATCGACGCTGCAGGTCACGAACGCACACGCTGCCTCGACGTCCACGTCGAACTTATCGCCCTCTTCGAAATAGACGATCTGCTCACCGGACCTCGTGCGCGCATATCGGCTTGGTCGCTCCGGATGGCGGTAGCGATTCCACTGTTCCGCGGCGTAATCGCGAAGTCCATCCGTGGGCACCTCGGCGTCGTACGCGCCGACAAAGAACCACCCATGATGCGGGATGTCGATCTTCGGCAGCGGGTCCACGACCGGCACGTGGTAACGCCGTCCGAGCCGATGCACGTCGAACCAGACCGACAGCGCGGGAAACGCATGCGGCGCGTAGTGGTGCATCGAGAGATAAAAATCGATCGCCACCAGCTGCGCCGGCGTGATCATCTCGAACTGCACGTCGCAGAGCACCCGGTTCTCCGGCGTTTCAGGTATCTCGCCCGTGGCCAGCGCGGCCTCATGCCGCTCAGCGCGCTCGACCTCAAGCGCGTCAAGCGTCAGCAGGTACTGCAGCAATCGAACACGCTCCTGGTACGAAAGAACGTCCGGCCTAACCGCCAGATACCCGGCTTCGCTCAGCTTCCGGCCGACGAGCTCGCGACGGCCGAGATCCCATTGCACGGCCATCAGGTAGTTGCGAAGGCGATTCAGGCCCTCCAGATGACGGTGGCCGGCTTCCTTCACCCTCGACTCCATCGAACGATCACGCTCGCCGGTCACGCAACAGAACGCGCATCCGAATCGAGAACCGCACGCGGCACGCGCGCCGCCCTCTCCCAGAATCACACCGCACGTCCCGTCGTTGCCAGCGCGGTATAGATCCGAGAGCCGCCGGATCGACTCGCTGGACACGGGCGACGGAAAGGGGCGACCTGCATCCTCCGCGAAGAGCGAAAGCATCGTCCAAACGCAGTCGGTGGACCACTCGGCGACCGGCGAAAACGTGAGAAATCCGTCCGCATTCCGGACGGGGCTCAGCGCATTCTCGTTGCGAGCGGCCATGGCCGTTGCGCGACTACCACTTTCCCCGAACCGGTTGCCGAGGATGGTGACGACTTCACCACTTCCGCCGGCGGCCGCCGAGCGCTCGAGCGTGACGCGCAGGCGATTCTGCGGGTCGACCTTCCAGTCCGCCGCACAAGCACGTATCCGCTTTCCGTTCCTCACTCCGTTTTCCGGGGTGCGAGGAAGCGTCCCGCGCCCGATCGTCACAACGACGAACTGCGACGCAAGGGACGGCGTCGCAACGTGCACGGAAACTGGGACATCCGCATCGTGATTCGCGTCGCGGATCTCATCCAGCATGGCCTGGAGGTGCCAGTGCATACTCGGATTTTCGATTGTCGTGTCTGCGCTCGTCACGAAGTGCTCGCGCGACACGTCGGTGCCGGCACGCCGCACCGCCTCGAGCATAAGGATCGCCGTACAGGTTGAGTCCTTCCCACCGCTCAACGCGTTCGAGAGGGTGTAGCCCTGCCGAATCAGCGCGACAAGTGCGTCGATCGCCGATTCCATCTTCGCCAAGATTTCAGAAAACATATGCTGCTCCATGTGCACGGGAACAGCCCCATGCGGGCGCCATTCCCGCATGGGTTGAGGATAGATGCCGATCAGGGCACGCGGTAGAGTTCGCCGCGTGCAGAGACCGATTCCCAGTTCTTCAGATAGACGTCTGCGATCCGCGCGTCGCCGCGCAGCACCACGACGTTCTCCGAGTTGTACCGGGCCTGTTGCGAGTAGTTGTAGCTGCCGGTTTGAACCGTGACGTTGTCGATGACGATAATCTTCGAGTGCTGAGCCGAGTAGCTGCTCACGACCCGAACCGGAATCCCGGCGTACGTGAGCGCTCCGAGCGCGGCGCGTGCCCGGCCGCTACGATCCTCGTCGAGGTTGCTGCGGGCATCGACCGCCACCGCGACGTCGACGCCTCGCCGCTTCGCGGAGATCAACGCTCGAGTTACTGCCGGTGCGGTGAACGAATAGGCCAACACGCGAATCGACTGGCGCGCTTCGCCGATCGTCCGCAACACCAGCGCTTCAGCGCCGCCATCCGGCGAGAACGCAATTTCGACCCGCGGCAAGGGCTGCGCCTGCGCGCGGCCGCCCAGCGCGATCGCAACGCAACAGCACAGCCATGCCACCAGCACGGCCCAACCGATTTGCTTCTTCATAGAGGTATCTCCAACGGAAAAGAAAGGCGCCGCCCCATTCCCGTGCCGGGCGTTGAGATACGGCATCGAAACGTTGTGACGAACGCATTAGCGGTTCGCCAATGCTTTCGCCACATCGCGCGCGGTGACGGTCAAGAGCCAACGACCACTCTTGTCCCGCGGCCAGCGGGCATACTCCGCATACCCTTCTGTCTGCGGTCCCGGCGAACTGGTGACCGCGACGAGGAAGTCAATGCGATCGGCAGGAACGCGCAGTACAGAGCAGCTGGATTGCAGCGCGCACCGAACTGCCGAAAGCCCGACGTATGCTGGTGCATCAAGCACGGTCAACGCATGCAGCGCGACGTCGCGCGCTGACGTGTCTCCAGCTTTGTCGGCGACGATCGAGAGCGTCGCCAGACGTGCCCGAACCGACATCGCGTCGAATGAATCTCGCGCGCTTTCCGGCACGACACGCGACGCGAGCTGAACAAGATCAACATTCAGAAGTGGCATTCAGAGGCCTCAAAAAAAGGCCCCACTCTCTTGCGAGAACGGGGCCGCTGGTCAACGGATTAGATGCAGGGCTTGGGGTGCCCTGCGGGAAAAGTGTGAACTTGTCCATCTTTGCAGATGACCGCGTCCGTTTTCATAGGCGGCCGCCTATTCACGGCCTGCGAAGCCACCACGTAGCGCAGGGCCGGTGCCGGCGGCTGTGAGCGGCCGTGCATCGCGATCAACAGCATCACCAGGTTCGTCATCCCGTCCATCGAACACTCCTCCGTCGACGATTCAGGACACGACGACAGCCGTAGCGGCCACCGTCACCCATCGCCCGTCAATCAGCACGTCGCGCAGCCGCGAGCCGTTCAGCTCGTAGACGTGCTCCGTACCCATGCGGATGGGTTTCGGGCGAACCGAAACCGTCAGGCTTCGATTCAGAGCGACAGAGTTGGACTTCAGTTTCATTGCGTTCCTCGAAAAGAAAAAAGGCGAGGAACGCCCCCATGCGGGAGCAATTCCCGCATGGGTTTAAAGAAGTAAATAGCTGCGCGAACCTAGACGGCCAGCGCGGCGACATCAATTACCGCATCTGCTTCGGCGATAAGCTCCGGCGTTTGCGAGATGAAGAACTCCCGCTCGTACCGGCCCAGCCTGAGCACCTCTCGCTTCATCCGCATGAACTGCACTTTGCGTTGCGGATCGAGCGGACCGTCCGACTCGTCGCTGAACAGCGATTGGTACGGTTGTCCCGCGTTCTCCGCGCTGTACAGCGCGATACCGCGCGTCAGGCACTCGTTGATCCACACCTTCTGCCCGCCCGACATCACCCCCACTGCCTTGGTGCTGTCACTCTCGGCGTCGTGCACGAGGATCTCGAACCCTTCCCGCAGATCGCCGTTGGCGAGGGCCCGTTGCGTCCGGATCTCGACTGTGAACCGCGTGCCGTAGCACGCCAGCAACAGGTCGTTCACCGTCTGCGTGAGCGCCGGGCCGGCGTCGTCGATCGTCAGCGCGATCACCCCATCGTTGCCGAGGCTTTTCGCGCCCAGCTTCCACTGCGCGATCTCGTCTGAGATCCGCGCCGCGAGCGCCTGCGTAGCATCAAAACCCGCCAGATCACGCTCGAGGCCCGCCAATTCGGTCTCGCGCGTCGCCTGACTGCGAATCAATGCCTCGATCCGCGCATCCGTCGCCGTCAGCCCGTTTCGACGCTCGGTCAACTGGTTGTCGATGTCCGCGATGACCCGCGTGACATCGACCGCCGCGAGACGACTCGCTTCCGTGTCGATTTCCCGAATCAGCGCGGAAACCCGTGCACGCTCCGTCTCCCGACGTCGCGTGGCTTCGACCTCTTCCGCATCCAGTGCCGACAGTTCAGCGCGTGACGTGACCATCCCGGCATCCGCTGCATCGAGCAACGGCTTGCGAGCGGCAAGATCAGTCGCCCGCTGCAATGCCTGTCGTTCGGCCGCGAGGCTTTCCGACACGCTCCTCAGTTCCGCCTGCTTCGCCTGAAGTTCAGCGAGCGTGGGCTCGAGCGAGTCGGCCTCGGCCTTTAGCGTTCGGTATCGACCACGAAGATTCTGGATCGTCACCGTCTGCGCGTTGGCGTCATTCGATGCCTTGCGCGCCTGGGCGAGCAACGGACAGGCCGCGTGGATATCCATCCCCGAGCACGGCACCGCATCAACCACTGCAGCCTGTGCCCGGAGGTTTTCCAGCAGCGTCGACGCCGACGAGCCCTCCGATTGCAGCCCGGAGAGCGACGACCGGAGCGTCACGAGGCGCAAGCGCTTCGCATCGAGTTCAGCAATCGCACGCTGCAACGGCTCCATGCGAGCTTCCAGCTGCCCGAGACGGAGCAACGCCCCATCGCGCACCGCCGCAGCCCCCAAAATCGCGTCGCGCTGCTGGATCGTGGCCTCAAAGCCTCGAATCGCGCTCTAGATCGCGCTTCGACGTTGGCTGGCTCGTTGCCGGTCCGCTGTCGCATCACGATCGAGCGACTGCAGCGTGGCGATGAGCTCGTTGCGTCGTGTCGAGAGATCGCGGAGTCGAGACTCGACACCCGCATTCTCGGACTGCTTCGCCACCAGCCCGGCCCGTTGCTGCACCAGGTTTGCAATCGATCCCTGTAATGCCTCACGCTGTGTTCGCGTGGCATTCAGCGCCTCGACATCAGCCGCAATCGACTGCCGCATCTGCTCCGCGCGCTCACGCTTTCCGGAAAACGCGACGATCTCCTGCTGCACGGCGTCGAGCCGCTTGGACAGTACCTTCGCGACGTCGCCTGCTTTCGCGGAGAGCCCACGCAGGTGTTCGATGTTCAGCAGCTCGGCCAGTAACGCCTTGATCTCCGACGCGCTGTAGGACGCCAGCGGTCGACGGTTCTGCGCCGAAAAGACACTCGTGAAGAACGACTCCAGCGAGCCGGAGATCGCCTCGACGCAGCGATCATAGGTTTCGCCCTTGCCGTCCGATACCGTGCCATCCGGCAGCGACACCGGCCGCCACTCCCCGTCCGTCGAAAGATAGAACAGGAAGTAGTCGGCTTTGCCCGTCTTGCCCGGCTTGCGGAAGGCGAACGACGAGCGATAGCGAATGCCATCGTGCGTCCATCCGAATTCTTTTCGCGCCTGGGTGCCGCAGAGGTGATCCCAGTACGAAAACGCATCGACCGACAGCTTCGATGCGCGCGACGGCATGATCCGGTACGGATGCAGGTTGTCCATGATTGTCGTTTTTCCGGCGCCGTTCGGGCCGGTCAACGCGATCAGGCCTTCCGGCAACGATTCGAGATCGAGTTCCACGCAATCGCGCTTCATCCCATCCCGTACCCCCTGGAAGCCTTCGAGCAACAATTTCAGCGGACGCATGAGAGCTCCTCCTGAAACGGCGCATCGTACGTATAGTCCGGCGGCAGCCACGCTTCGTTGCCGTCATCGGGCCATATCTCCATCACCGGCGCCGGGGCGACCGACGGTCGCGAGAGCCGACCGGCCGCCGCTTGCTCCACGATGTCACCGATTGACGCCAACGCGGTGGACGCAGCCCGGATCAGGCCATTCCACTCGCTTTGCCCGGTCAGGGAGAGCAGTTCGCGGGCTGACCACTGCCCGGAATAGCCAGTGTTGAACGACCAGAGCAGATTCTGCATCTCGACGTCGGGCACGACGACTAGCTCAGGCTCTGCGCGCTCGAGAGAATCAGCGAGCACCAGAAAGCGCTCACGCTGCGCGACGGCAAAGCCGCGTTGCGTACCGAACGGCTGATGAAAAATGCCTGCCGTGAAGCCAGCGTCGTCAACCAGACTGCGTTGCAGCGCGCGGGCGTCCACCGTGGACGAAAAGAACTTGATCCACTGGGGACCAGCGGGATAGAGACCAAACATGATGACACTCCAGATGAATGGACGGAGTGCGACCCGCAGGGATCGCTCCCCGCCAGGGTCTATAAAAAAATGGATGCAGCGAGGCTGCAATCGATGCGTCTTGCGACGCGGGGTGAATCTTGTTTCGATAGCCTGGCGGCTATCGGAACACGACGGTGTTCAAAGGAGACGGCCGCATCGACCGTTCATGAATGGCGATCGTCAGGTGGCGAACAGATCATCCGTAAGCCACGACAACGACGACGACGGCTGGGCGGCGATCGCGACAGGCTCGACAGGCTCGGCCGACACGACCGGAAGCGGGATCACATTCGTCCCTTCCTCCCCCGCATCAACTTCGTCCTGCGGCTCGTCGCCGAGCGTCAGGCGGTCGAGCACGGCGGCCGCGATCATTTCCGCATCCCCGGTGTCGAGCAGTTGCAGGCGGTCCAGCACGGGCGACGCTTCGATGCCGGTCAGCTCGCACCATCGGGCCACCTTCGCTTCGACGGTCGGCTCCTTACTGATCCCCTCGGCACGGCTGCGCATCACCGGCAGCACCCGCGGTTCCAGCTTCAGGCCGGCGGCGCCAACGAACATCGCCTCGATCGCCTTGCGGTCGACGAGTTGCTTGTGTTCCTCATCGATCTGCCAGCGAACCCGGATGAATTTCCCGACCGATTCCGCCGCCAGCGCAGCAAGCCGCTCTGCGTCGGGCGGGCCGTCGAACTCGACATAGACCATCTCGCGCGACGGCGTTGCGACCAGTTGCGACATCGCGCCATCGGATTCCACGTCCCAGAGCAGGTAGCCCTTGTCTCCCTCCTCGCCATAGTGGAAGCGCCCGATCGAGCCCGGATAGGCCACGCGATGCCCGGCCTGATCCCAGGACTGGGCCTTGTGGATATGGCCCAACATGAACGCGGAGCATTCGGCGTCGAACAGCGCGCCGAGGCCGAATTCATGGTCGAAGCCGGCCATCGTGACACCGTGCTCGGTCACGCAGCCCGAGACCGTGCCGTGAGAAATGCCCACGGTCGGCACACCCATCGCCCGAAACCGCGCATTGATCCGCCCGGCCGCCGACAGGTAGCCCGCGAGGATGTCGCCCACGACGGTCGACGCGCCGAGCGATCCGACCTTCAGCGCGAGATCTCCCTTGTTGAGGGTCGGCAAACAGGTGAACGCAGCATCGGGATTCAGCCCAGCGAAATCGAGCAGGTCGCCGTCGCTAAACACCGGCCCGCTGGACACACGGAACCGGCCATCCAGCAGCACGACCTGACAGATTCGGTCGGCCACGAGTACCGGATAGCGAGCGCCCATCAACGCGAAGTTGTCGAGTGTGCCCGGCGGCTCGTGCGAAAACGTCCCTTGCAGCATGATCACCGGCATCGCTTCGGCAAGCCGATGCACCTGCGTCGCCAACGCATGCAGCGCCGGCGCGTGTGCATCGAGGCGATGATCGGTCGAATCACCCGAGATCACCGCCAGCTGCGCGCCGCGCGCGATCGCATCTGCGACCGCGAAGCTGAAACACCGGTCCGCCTCGTCGAGGTGTTCAGGCGCGTAATGCAAGTCAGAAAAATGCGCGATCTTCATCAACGCCTCCAGAAAAAGAAAAGGCCACCCGCAGGCAGCCAGAGATAGGTCTGCGCCGGCATCCGGCGCAAGAAGGAAAGTTACGACCGAGAAAGCGCGTCCCGCACGTGCATGAGCGCCTTGCCGAGCAGGTTCAACCCCAGCCAAGCGGACGGATCAGCGATGCGAGGATCCTGTTCGCCGAGCCCGACGCCCCAGATCCGGTCATACGGGCTCGCCTCTACCAGGACCGACGTCCCCGTCGCGCGCAGCGCGATCGCGAGCGCTTCGTTCTGTCGGAACTTCTCACGACAGCCGACGAACATGATCTTCTCGCGCGCCGTAATCCAACGAGCCTCGTCGAAACCACGTACCGAACGGCCAAGCCGCTTCTGCTCGCGTGGCGACGTCGACGACAGGATTGCTTTCGCTGTTGCGTGGTCATCGAACAGCATGGCCTTTGCGTACATCATGAATTGTTCGCCACAGTTGAAGGTGACGTCGTGGAACGTGAAACTGCACGGGTGCCAATTACTGAACACGTCGGCGGCGCCGAAAAACGCCGTGATGTTGCCGATACGGCGCATGGGATCCTCCAGAGGGATGGGTCAAAAAGATGCCGCTTGCGCGGACGATTTCGATGCGTGGGACACGGGGTCGAAAGCACTGGAGCAAATTGCTTTGCTGAAGGGCTCTCCGGATCGCGCTGTAGAAGGGGACACCGGCCCCAAAGGGCCGGCGAAAGGGGTGTCATTTACGTGCCGTGGTACGACTCGACCGCGGCTCCGATTTCACTTTGAAGTGAAGTCGGGTCCTCCAGTGCCATCGTCAGCCTCGCGATCATCTTGTCGACGTCGGTGGGGCGCTCCACCCAGCCGCGTCCGTATCGGAAGTGGCCGTAGATGCGAAAGGCCTTGCGCTGGTCTTCCTCAACGAAGCGAAGGCGCTGCAGCAGGTCCTGCATGCGATGGCGCTTTTCGTCCATCGACTCGGGGGGGCCGTCGGCGGCTACAGCCTGATCAGCGCGCATGGCGGGACTTTCTCCCTCCGACGGGTGAAGCTGAATCACCGTGCTGCCAGAGTCGGGCAGTGTGGGCCGCCCGGCGCCTTCGATCGCTGCCGTGGCGTCCTCGGCACCGTCGAGCAGTGCACCGATGTCGATATCCGCATCGAGCACGGTCAGCATCTGCATCTGACGCACCGCGTCGCCCGCCTCGTTGATCCGCGTGATGTCGAATTCCCGCTTCGAGATCCAGAACTTCGTGCCGGTCAGCTTGCCGCGAGCCAGCTGGACCGTCTTCATCGCCGCGTATGCTTTCTGCAGGACGTAGATCGAGTTCGTCGGGAGTTCAATCAAACCCAGTCCCTTGATATCGGGAATGGCGAAGATGAACTGGGCACCGAGGTTGCATTGCCGGCTTTGGTACTGCGGGCATTGCTCAGGGTTGCAGATGCCATCGGGAATCGCATCATCCTGCCGGAAAATCACGTCGCGGCCGCCGAAATGGCGAGCGGCACGCTGTGCCCGCGGATCGCGCTCGACCTTTGCATACGTCTTGCAGTAGCGCAGACCATCGGGTCCGTACTGCGAGAAGTACTTCCGACCGCTCGAGCCCCACGCTGCCATCTCATTCGGGATGTTTTGCATCCAGTCGTTGAAGGCGAATAGCACGGGGAAGCGGTAGAGCCGGATGCCCTGCCCTCGATTCTCACCGTAGAGCCGGAGAATCTCGTCGGCGACGTCCGGATTGTTGAAGTCCGAGCGGCGGCACGTGAAGTAATCGGTGTTGCGCGGCGCCAGCGCATGCTTGAGCCGACAACGGAATTCGATCGCTTTGCCGATCGTCTCAAACGAGTCACCGGCGGCCACCATCTCCTCGTATAGCGCAACCGCATCCGGATTGCCCCGAGCGGCCGAGGTCAGGACCTTGATGCCGGGCCGGATCTTCCCGATCACGGGCGGGCGCATCGCCCGCTCTTCGACGACGCTCCGTACGGGGCCGCCGATCAAACTGACAACTGCATTCATGAAGGTTTCCTCGCAAGTTGGAAGATCGCCTGGGTGCGCAACGCGTCCGCCGATTGCTCGAGCGCGTTGGCGGCCGCCTCTCCGCGGCGGTGGGCGATACTGGACAGAAGAATCCGGCGGTCGGAGTCGGTGAACATCGCGACCTGGGCCACTTCGCAACGCTCCCGCCAGGCGGGTGTCGTCGTGTCGGTGGTCGACCTTTCGTCGGCGATCGTTTGACTGATCACGCCGGCAATCCGGGAGTTGAGACGATTGGGAAGCACACGCACCTCCGGGGCAGAAAAAGGACGAAAAAAAGCGCGTTCCTCGGCAGAGGAACGCGCTTCGTGGATTCGGTTAAATGACCCAAGCACCACGTCCCTTCCGGGGACGTGGTGCTCAGGGAGCCGGTCGGCTCATAGAGAGAACGTTAGGTCGTCCTCGCACAGCATGGTCACGCTGCGCTACAGCCCATTTTCGGAATATTCATTCCGCCGCAGGATCACGGCTCAGTCGACTACAGTCGTTCTACCCAGACGGGGCCTGGAGAGAGAACACCCAATGTCGGGGCTCGAACGACGTCACGGCGCAACTGAATGCGGCCAGCGACGAGTTTTATGACTGAAAGATGGGGAGCGCGGGCGAGGCGCTCATCAACAGAAAGATTCCACACTGGTTGCCAACCAGCCGGAGCATGCCCAATGGCACGGCTTAGACAGTAGATGGACTTCGGGCTTCGAAGTCTGTGTCGATGCGTCTGAGACGCGAGAAGTAGAGTCAGTATTGACGAAATTCCGAACCGCAATTCCTCAAAAGCTCACGAAAACAGGCCAGCTTTTGCCGCCAACCGGCTGATTGGGTTCCCGCACAATCATCTGTGAGAGAGACCACCCAAAAGCATCATGGCCGCCGTTCTGGAATTACCGCCCGATCCTCACGAGGAACCGTCCCCGTCTGCTGCTCCACCGGTTTCAAATACCCCCGTGGAGTCCGCGCCGACCGCAAGTGGCTTGAAGCCGATCCAACGACTGACGAGTGATACGCGTATCGCGCGGATCATCCCGACGTCGGATTCGAAAACAGAACTTCGCTACAGATCTCAGTTCGCCCGGACGTTCATTCGCGGCGACTACAACTTCTGCGCATCCAAGATTGCCGTCGCCCGCGGCGGCAAGACGCGGGCGCTCGAAATCGCGCTGCGAGACGTATCGGAGTGGCTGCGCAAGGCAACGGCCTGGGTGGAAAAGCACAACGCCCGCAAGATCGAGCTCCCGTCCGAGTCCATCAATCTGGAAATCACGCGGCCGCTTGCCGGTCTGCTGGTGCGCTGCCTCACGCAGTACGACCGCCTGTTCGTCTCGACGATGGAGGCCGTGCTTGCCGACAAGATCACCGCACAAGACCGCGCCACGATTCTCGCCAACGCCGAAGGACGCATCAAGCACATCACCCTGCTCTGTGTGCCCGACACCGACCAGTACGACTTCGACGGTTCGCTGCGCGACGCCTGACCGGTAACAGCCCTCTCCCCTATTTCTCCGGCGACCTTGACTTTGGCGTCGGACGGCTACGCTCGACCTACATTCCAGTGAGGGAATCCATGGACCTACGAGAAATTCAGGCGTTGCACGAGCAGTACGCGTCGCAACCCATCGTGATCGACATCACCAGCCACACCAAGGCGATGGCCGCCCTGCCGGCGCCCGAGCGATCCACTTCTGGTCGCCCGTGGATCGGCCGTGTGATGTCCCGGTGCCGACGTCTCGCCAAACCCACAGCGATCGTCGTTGCAGTCGCGATGGCGGCAGGCACCGCGGGAGTCAGCGCGGCCAAGCTGTGGCGGGTCATGCACACGGCCGCCCATCATGCGCCGGCGGCCACCGTTGCACCGCCGCCTTCGCGCGCCGACGCGCCGCAAGGCGCCAGCCCAGCCGACGCGGTCGCGCCTCGTGCACTGACGTCGGCCGAACTCGGCGGCGACAGCAATCCGCCTGCGGGAGCGATGGCAAAAAACGACCCGAGCGCCTTGACCGCGCGCGCCCCAGTTGCGACCGCCGCCCGGTCGCCGGTCAGCGACATCGCGCAAGCTGAGGCGTCGCCAATTCATGTGCCCCGCCGTTCGGCAACGCCCCCGGTCCAGACAGTGACCGCGTCAGCCCCGGCCGTTGCTCAACCGGCCATGCAAGCGCGCATTCCGCAGCCGCAGCCGCAGCCGCAGCCGCAGCCGCAGCCGGCAATCGTGAAGCAGACGGCAGCCCAACCGCAAACGGACGGTGAGTCGACCGAACTGCCCCATCCGCCCCGCCCGGTCCACCACGCCATACCGCGCAAGCACGTTGCGCCGGCAACACAACCGGATGCTGCGCCCGCACCGTCCGCCAAAACGCCGACCGCCGCCAAGTCCGGCGATGTCCAGCTCTTCTGATCGAGGCCCGCATGAAATCGAAATCGCTCAACGTCACTCTTCTCGCCGCCGGCGCGGTGATCCATGGCGACCTGATCCTCGACCACGGCGTCAGCACGTTCGCGCTCGTCAACGGCGGCATCATCTCGACCGCCGGTCTGCTCCACGTCGGGCAAGGCGGGATGGTGAAAGGTCGGATCCAGGGCGAGTACGTGCGCGTCGACGGGGCCGTCGAAGGCGATGTGCATGCGCGCGAGATGCTGGAAATCAACGGGCGTGTGAAAGGCAACGTCTATTACTGCGGGACGATCCGGCTAGGCCCGAACGCCGCGCTCGACGGCCAGATCAGTCGTGTCGCGCGGGAACGGGTGATCGAAAACGCCGCAAACCCCGTGCAACAATTAGCACCGGCGGAATCCACCGTACCGGTCGAGGCAGCAATCGCGCTTTAACCACCACCGAAAGGAGAAACCTTGAAGCTCAAATCCCATATTCTGGCGATCGGGGCCATGCTGGCTACCGCCGTCGCACACGCCGCGCCCACCTTGCAAATCGTCGACGTCGACTGGCGGCAAGACGGCCACACGATCATGTCAGGATCGACCATGGTGATGGCACCGGTCGAGAACTCGACGCCGCTCCACTTCGCGTCCGGAACGAGCGTCGGCTACGCAACATGCACGGCGTCGGGTGCGTCGTTCACGCTCCAGAGCAACCAGAAGTTCGTCGGCCGCTCGCTGACCGTTCGCCCGGTAACGGCACAGAACGGCCAGGTCCAATTCGCGATCGAGGCTAGCGATACCTCGCTCGCCGACATCAAGCTGGTCGATGCCGGGCCGTGCAAGTCCGAGGTGGTCGAGACCGCCGGCCTGCAGCCGGTGAAGCTCACGGCTACCGTCGCGCAAGGTAAGACTGCGACGGTGCCGTTCCCGGATGCGCACTACGAACTCCGACTCAAGCTGCACGCCGACGAATAAGGCCGGCTTCGTGGCAACGATCGGCCGCCCCTGGGCGGCCGATTGCTTTACAGCGTCGATCAGTCGATCTTCGACTCGATCACAAACCGCGATACAGGATTCTTCTTGATGGTCGAGATCACGAGTCTGTCACGCGCCCGCGTCATCGCCACGTAGAACAGGCGCCGCTCCTCCGACTCCGGGCTTTTCTCGTCGGGCACCACGCCCTCTTCCGCCCGGCTGATCCACACGTGGTCCCACTCCAGCCCCTTCGAGCTGTGCATGGTAGTGAGCACGAGCGCGCCATCAACCGGCTTGTTGTTGTCGCGCTTGAGGAAATCGATCCGCTCCGAGAACAGCCCGTTCAATCGGCTAATCACGTCGTAGGTGCCCTGAATCGCACGGATTGCCTGATCGCCCTTCGCGTAGCTCATCATCCACTCGAAAACGCCTTCGAGCGCGAGCGAATAGAATTCGCGCTCGCACAGCGACTGCCACTCCGCCAGACGCTTCATGAACGCCCGGTACGCCGTCGCGGTATCTTCGGACAGCCCAAGCGCGACGAGATCCTTCTTCTGCCGTTGCACGAACTCTGCGCCCATGTCCCGGTGCAGCATCGCAAGATCGTGCGATCTCATGCCCATGTGGGCCAGCACCGCGTCGACGCCGTTCTGCTTACGTCCCTCGACAATTTCGAGGAGGTTGCACATCAGCGCGCCTTGCGGGCGGTTGAGCACCGAGCCTCCCGACGCCCGGTAGTACGGTACGCCGTGCGACCGGCACACCGCCTCGATCGGATCGAGAATACGGTTCGTACGGGCCAGGACCGCGCAGGATTTTCCGGCCGCGAGCACCGGCCGCAGGGCTTCAACTGCGGCGACTGCGTCAGCATACTCGTCCTCGAAGCGCTGGCTGCCGACGCCGCCCCCTTCGCCGCGCTCCGCGCGCAGCACTTTCGGAATGCGGTCGGCGTTGTTCCGGATTACCCGGTCCGCCGCCGACAGGATTTCGGCCCGGCACCGGTAATTGCTGCCGAGCACGATCTTCTGGGCGTCGAACGTGCCGGCAAAGCGCTCCATGCCGCGATATCCGAGCGCCGCGCGGAAGCCATAGATGCTCTGGTCATCGTCACCGACGACCGTCACATGGGCGCCAGCGCGGGCATGCAGTTCGACCCATCGGTACTGCAGCGGGTCGGTGTCCTGAAACTCGTCAACGAGCAGATCCGTGAAGCTGTAGGGACGTATCTCATTGCTTTCCATGCCTGCCACCGCCAGCCGCAGCATGTCCTGAAAGTCGATCTTGCCATTGCGCTCGAGCGCGTCCTGATAGGCGTTGTACAGTTGCGCGTCCGACGTGCCGGCTTCCACCTGGCCAAAGTTGGTCTTGATGCGCTCGATGATCGGCACCGCCTCTTCGACTTTCCAGTCAAGACCCAACTCCACGATCACACGTCCTAGCATCCCGAGGCGATCGCCGTCGGAGGCGATATCGCGACGCTCGCGGCCAGGTTGCCCGAGTTGCCGAAATGCCAACGAGTGAAATGTCCCGGCGATCAGGCGTCGCTTCGCTCCGGGCCCCGCGACCGCCAGAATCCGATCGCGCAGTTCCACCGCGGCATCCTTGCTGAAAGTCACTGCGCCGACCATGGCAGTCGGGTCATCGAGCAAGCGCGCGGCCTTCGCCGCGATCGTCTTGGTCTTGCCCGCGCCCGGACATGCGATCGCGAGGCAGTGGCGGCGCAGAAGTGCCACCTCACGCTGTTGGGGGTTCAGCTCGTCGAGCATGGCACTGACCGCTTTGCCTTACCGGCCGCGCACGGTGGTCATCAGGCGCAGGTGGGTCATATAGCCTCGCAGACCGATCGGATGGAACTTGCCGAGGAAGCGTCCAGTTTCTTCATCGACGTCCGACTGATCGCGCAAACCGTTCCACACGAGGAAGTCGAAGTGATCCATCACCTGATCGAACTTCATGTGAGCGTCAGCAGGCGGTACGAGAAGCGGGTGTATGCCTCGACCTCGACAACCAGCGACGGCTTCGTGATCGTCGGCGAAAACACGATATCGCCGCTCTCGCGCAACGTCGCCTCGGTTCTTTCGCGGAATCCGCGCGCGACTTCCAACTGCTCCGCCACGTACTCCTCGAGATTCTTCAACTGCGCTTCCAGCCACGTCGTGACGACCTCCTGATCCTCGACCCCGAAAGTCGACCGGCCGAATCGCTGCATGTTGATGCTCATCCGGTTCAGATACGGCCACCACTGTTCGAACAGCGGCTTGAGCCGCGTATGGTTCAAGCGAACCACAGCGCTCACGACGGCCGCGCCCGACAACTGCTTTTGCATCAGCTCACGGCCGATCTCGCGGCGGCGCCGAATGATCGCCGCACGCTCCTCCGGCGGCAGCTCCTTGAACAGCTTGCGCGTGCGCGCGACCTGCTCGCGCTTTTCCTCGACCTCCGCATCGCTGATGATCCCCTCTTTATGAAGAGTGGTCGCCGCCTTCTCCATCTCCTCCAGCTCGCGCTCGAGCTCGCCATCGTCAGCGCCGTCGGTCGACGGTCGGGCAAGGTCATCGCGCTGACCGGGGGCAACCACACCGGCGTCCGCCGCTCCAGCAGCAGCCGGGACGGTCGTGTCGGTAGTCACCGGCGTTGCGGTTTCGCCGTCGATGAGAGGCGTCGCTTCGTTGATCGTGCTCATTCGGGATGTCCCAGGTTGGTTGATCGTCGCCGCACACGCGGCATGGGACTATTTTTGCGAGGACGAGGGGGTACCGGGGCACTGAAACATGCACGATTTCGAGGGGCTTTCGGGACAGGGCCTTGCGCCCGTATACGCGCGCAGAAAGCCCAAGCGATATCCGGGCGGGCTTCCATAAACTGAGCAAATTGGTGACCGGCAGACATTTGCCGGCCGTCTCGGTTGTGTGGGCGGCCGTCAAGATGGCTGGAGACCGTCGATCTACGCCGCTGAGGTCGCCTGAAGCCCCTTAACCGGTTAAGGGGCTTCAGGCGGAAAGCTCGCGTTTTCCGGGTAGCTTTCCGCCGGAAGGTCAGCGATACGACGACGCGGCGTTCCAGAGCAGCACGCCAATGGTGGCGGCGGCCACGATCCAGTACGGGGCCAGGACGGGGACCGGCAAGATCAGTACCGTGGCGGCCGCGCCGAACACGGTCAACAGCCCATGGGCAGCCAGATGGAAGGAGACGGGACTCGCGTAGCCCGCCGCTGCGGCTCGGATCTTCCGACGCACGACACCATCGACGAACATCGCGACTCCAAAGACAATCGTGCCGAGCAGCCAGAGCTTCATCACGGTTGCCCGGTACACCGCCCGGTAGACCATCCTCCAGAAATTCTGCACCCAGGTATGCGCGAAGTTCGAAACCCCACCGTCGTTGAGTGTGCCTTCCCTCGTTTCTGAGACCGTGGTGCGCACCAGTCCCGACTCGACGAAGTAGCGCCGAAAGGAGCGATTGGTCGACTCGATCGCGGCGTCGGCTCGATCTTCGCCTACTATCGCCGTGACCGAGCTCGCTTCCGCGTCCGGGATGGTGAACAGCGCCGGGTCCGGGATGGCGGGCAGAATGATGCCCCCTATCAGCGGCACAAAGAAGAACCAGACCTTCGCGTGCCGGACGAATCGGCTACCCGCCATGTGTGCCCCCCCACATTGCCATCAGCCCCATCACGAGGCGAACGGCCAGGTAGATCGGGAAGGCAACCAGCCCGGCGAGCCCGACGTAGAAATGCAGCGGTCGGCGGCGGATGAACAGCGCCAGCGCGTACGCCATCGCCTGCTGCCCGCGGGTGAATTCCGTGGGCACCGGCGCTCCGGGATCGTCTTGCGCCGCCGCCGTACTGATCGCGCGACGCACAACGGAAGCGTCGAGCCTAGTGAGCGTCGCTATCAGAAAAGGTGTGAGCGACATCGTATCCCTCGAAGTAGAGTCGAAAATGCTCGCCGGTCAGCGCGCGCGCAGCCAACTGGAATGCCGCCGAGCGCTGGCTGATGTTCTCGGGACAGCGCTCGTCGACCATTTCGGTCGCCAGCGCGGAATGCCGCGCCTCGAACACCGGGATCGGCTCGAACATCGGCGACCAGACGTGATAGCGCTCCCCTTCCCGGGCGACGTACCGGCGCGCGTACAGCAAGTGCGCCGGTGCGAACAGCCCTTGCATGAATGCCACGTGCGGCTCGCCGGTCTTGCGGACGCGCTTGTAGCTTTCGAGTCCGTCGACCAGCATCTCCTTGACGAGCGACTCCGCTTTGCCGACAAAGTGCTCACCGATGAAGTCGGCCACGCGCGTGCACACGAGTTCCAGCTCGGGAGCGAACGTGAAAACCGGATTCAGGCGAGCCGAAAGCTTGTGATCGCGGATGATTTTTCTAAATACGGCAGACATGCGTAGGTTTTCAACCTTTCAGGATGGGAATGCGGCCCTGATAGACCGAGGCACCCGATATCCGCATGAAATATTGCAGGTTCGGAAGCCCGTGGATCAGGCGGGTTGGGATCAGCGGCACCTTTTCCAGTTGGAGCGAGCGCGTCACCGATCCCGTAAATTCACCGACATGCGCCTCGCTGCCCGAGCTCGTACTGCTCGACATCACGAGATTGCGAATTGCGGTCTCACCGACTTTGTCGGAGAACCACTGCGCGGTGTCACTGTCCTCTAAGCGTAAGATGATCTGGTTGTTCAGATTGCCCAAAACCTGCAGCATTTTCGCGGCGTTTCCGAGTCTGGCCTCGAGGTCCGCCCGCGCCTGGAACGCAACAAACGCCTTGAAGCCCGCGCCACGCCCCTTGTTCAAAACCTGAATCACCTGCTCGTTGATCGCCTCGGCAATCTCGTCGATGATAAGCACCACCTCCGGCGGCGAATCGTAGAAGTTGTAGATCGTGCCGCACACCGCCGCGACGTCGGCCAGGATCATCGACGCAATCGCCTTCTGCACGATGTTGTTCGACAACGAATCGAGGCCCATGTACAGCACGGCCTTCTGCTTGATGATCTTGTCGATGTCCCAGATCTCGCGCTCGTCGTCAAAATCGTCGGCCTTCGGCGCGAGCATCAGACCGGTTTCGCCGGTTGCCAGCATCTGCAACAGCGGCAACGCCGATGCGATGATCCGCATGTAGTGCTCGCGGTCATGCACGTGTGTCGCGATCAGTCCGTCGAGCGTCTCGTGGCCCTGATCCAGCGTCGCGAATCGCGCCTGGTAGAGCGCGATCATCCCGTCGACCCGCGATGCGCCCGCCTTTTGCGCGATCTTATTGACGTCGGCGGCGACGAGCGATTCCCAATCCGTCAGCCCTCGCTCGATGAAGAATCGCTTGAGCGCTCTTTCGAGCAACGTGGTGATACCCGACTGCGCGTACTTCAGGATCGACCGCAGGGTCGGCTTGTCACCGATGTACAGCTCGCCCTTGACCGCCCGGTCGATGAACAGGAAGGCGAAGTCGCGGAACGGCCCCTCTTCCATCAGCTGCGAGATGCGGCTCGGGATTTCGGACGGCTGGCTCCAGTTCTCGATCGGATTGAGGCGGATCGACTCGGACGGCTTGGCCTGATTGAAGTACAGGAATTTGCGGCCGGCGCGCTCGCACTCCCGCTCGACGCGCTCTTTCCATTCCTTGTCGTTCTTCGGATCGACAATCAGCAGCACGTCGCCCAGATGGATCACCTGCGTCGAAATCACCTCGTACGTCCGCGTCTTGCCGGCGCCGGTGGTGCCGCCGACGAGCGTGTGGCCGCCCATCGCCTTGTAGTGGAACGGTACGAGTCCCTTCTTCGGCTCCATGCCATGAATCCACGACGAGCCCTGCGGCATCAGATCGCGAATGCTGTCTTTCGGCGCGAACAGCTGCTCGATCAACGCTTCGACTTTCCGGCCGGGCTTCGTTTTCGGTAGCCACGCGGGCAACCCCGGAATATCGGTGGTCGGCATCCGCAGGATGTCGTGCGCGATCTGGCAATGCTTCTGCGTCCATTCGTAGCCGATGCCCAGATACATCGCGTTCGCCTCGGCACGCATCCGTTTCTGGATCGCCAGCAGCTTCGGCACATCGAGCGTCGTCAGCCACTTGGTCGAAATCGCCATGCGGAATTTCAGCGCTCGCCAGACTTGCCCTCCCCGCAACACAAGGATTGCCAGTCCGAACAGCGCGAATGCCCAACCATATGGCATCCCGGACATCGGCAGCACCACGACAGCGAGCAGCCACGCGAGCACGGCGCGCAACTCGAAGATCGGCCGGAAATGGTTGATGTAGCTATTCAAGTGGTGCGCTCCAGTATCAGCTCGCCCGCGCGCGGTGCGATCGTAATTTCTGTCGGCTCGTTGCCCAGCAACAGCGAGCGCTTGCGAAGATGCTCGATTAACGTGTCGCTTGCGACGCCGTAGCTACCGACGAGGCGCTTAGGCAACACCAGCCCCATGTTGCTCCACTGCACCTTTGCCTTGCCCGCCTGCACGTCCTGACGCAGTGCGCGGAATAGTTCAACGATCATGCGCGGCGCGCCCTTCAAGACCTCTTCGAATGCCTGCTGAGGCGGTTCCGCAGATCCCGTTGTCTGGCTTTCCGTCGGAGGCCGGCTCGATGCCGCACCGGGATTCATCGGTGCAGCTGGTGGCCGGCCGCTCGCGGCGTCGGGACGTACTTCGGGGGACGTAGCTAGTGCCGGCTCCGCAGGAACCGGCGTCGGTGCCGGTGCCGGTTGGGGGGCAGACGGCGCTGCCGCTTGAACGGGCTCAAGCTGCGCGGCGACGTGGATCGCCGACGGCACCTCGAACTGGACGGGCTCAAATACCGCACGTTGCGCCTTGCGATCGAACTCGGCCGCCGTTGAAATGGCCTGACGCACGACCTTGTGCGTTAGGGATTCCGCGTCCATCGGACTCGGGTTCGGGTTGATGGCCCCGAACACCTCGGCCAGCACTTCCACGTCGAGCCCCGCAAGCAACTCGCTGCCGATGAGCTGCTGCGCGAGCATCCCCGTTCGCATCCGCTCGACGGGCAACGGGGTCGCGCGGCGAACCACCCGGTACGGACTCGCACCGAGCCACGGACCGACTGCGCCGTGAACCGGCGGACTCCATACCTGCATGTCGGCGTCCCGCACGATTTCGAAGTGCCGATACGGTTCATCCAGCCGCGAACAGATCGCCGCCAGAAACACGCCGTAGTTATATTGCGGCTCGATCCGCCGGCGCTTTTCCGAGGGCAGGTTCGTGCCGAACTTCTGCCCGCCCGCCAGCCGCATCGCGTAAAACGCGGTCTCGATCGTGCACCGGAAGGCGCCGCCCGGCTCGCGGTACAACTCCGGACTGAGCGGCATCGACGAGAACCACGCTGCGCACCGCTCGGCGAGCGCGAGCCACTTCCGGGCAAACTCGGCCTTCGTCGATTCGTTGGCGGTTTGCTCAAGCAGCTCGATCCGGCGCGCGGCGCGCTCGAGTAACGTGTCGGCCGCGATCGGCGCATGCAACGGTGTTGTGCTCATGGGATAAAGCTAGTCGCGAGTTTGGTTCCCAGCTTCGCCGCCTTGCCCAGGGCCGACCCGCTCGCGTTGGCGCCGCCGCCGAACATGCTCGCCATCTTCGGGATCTCGAACGCGAGCAACAGCATGAAGATCGCCAAACTCATCACATTCGTGGCCGCCATGGGCGTGCTCAGGCCCAGCCCGCTCGCCGTCGAAATCGCCGTCGCCAGCGAGCCCCCCACTAGCCGCTGCATGCAGGCCGCAACGACCACATACATGCCCGCGCTGATCATGTAGTCGAGCCACGCTTTGAAGAAACCACGGGTGAACTCGGAGAACCCCAACGCGAGCGCAACTTGGCCCATCACCGCGCCGATCGCCATCTGAATCAGGCCGACATAGCTGTAGTACAGAAAGACGAGGCCGGCCAGAATGAGCACGACAAACGCCAGCAAGAGCGGGATGACCGCGACCAGGTGCGCGGGGTATTCGTACCACGCAGCGCCCGCGAAAGACTGGACAAAATCATCGAACAGTGTCCCGCTCGCATGAAACATCGCACTAACGACATTCGTGATGTCCGCGCCTGCTATCTTGGTGGACAGATTCACGAACCAACCATAGAAGCCGGTGGCAAACGACTGATAACCCATGTATAGAGAGGCAAAGATACCGAGCATCGCAAGATCCTCGAGAATCTGGCCCCAAGCGACAATCGCATTACCTGTCGACGCAAATCGGACGCCCGCGATAACAATCGTGATCACCGCCAAGGCGCCCGCAAACTTGTCCGATTCGTCATGGATGGTCTGACTCGCCTCGACGGCGCTCTGGATCAACGTGCCAATCAGCCCGCCGATCGACTTCATCGCGCGATCGGCACCCGCAGCGACTTCACCCGGCGCAACCGTCGCCCCTACGCCGCCCGATGCGCCGGGCGACACCACGGAGGTGGGCGCCGGGATGCTGATGCCGCCCACTGTGATGGTCGTCGCGCCATCGGCCCAGCTCGGCGGGGCCACGGCCATCAGCGCCGCGCTGAGGGGCAGTGCCGCCAGCAGGCGGCGGAACCATCGTGCCGTCATCGCCGCCCCTTATTTTCCGAAGCCGTAGGCCGCCCGCTCGGCGTCCTGTTGCTGAATGAATTTCTGACCGGCCGCCGCCCTCTCCTTCCGGTCCTGCAGGGCCTGCGACTGCTCTTGCGCATCGTGTTGGGCTTTCGCCGCATTGAGTTGCAGCAGATCCGCGTTCTGGCTCGTCACGATGTCCAGGTAGTGGGTCGTCAGCTCGGCCGTCGCCTGTGCGGTCGGCGACAGCGACAGCTGCGACTGCAGGTCCTGGCGACGCTTCGCCAGATCGTCGGTATGCGACATGATGCTGGTGCCCATGTTGAACAGATTCTTCGCGACTTTGTCGTTCTGCTGGTACAGCGTGTTCATGTCGGAAAACCACTGGTCGTTGCTCTTTCCCGACCGCGCGATCAGCGTCTGCACCTGCGACAGCCACTGACCGTCGTCAGTCAGGCTCCCGTACAGGTTCTTGAGCGTGCTGTTCAGGTTCTTGATCTTGGAGATGTCGCCGGAGATCTGGTCGAACTGGGCCTTCATCGCCGACGGATCAAGCTTGGTCGCCTGCAACAGCTGGTTCGCCATCATCTGGTACTGGTACATGATGTTGGTGTTCTGGTAGATCTCCCCGCTCACGGCCTTCGCCGCGGTAATGACGTTCTGGCCGAAGTTGGCAACGTCGAAGACGGGAATTCCGGTTGCCGATGCATATTGGGTTGCAAGGAGAGTCGCCGCGAACACGGCGGAACGGAGCATGCGTTTCATTGGTTCACCTGTCAGTCGAGAGTCAGCATTTCTTGCAGATACGCCTCGCGCCAATGCGGCGAGCCCGAAGCATAGTGTTTGTCGAGCACACGCTGCGCCGCGCCGTCCGAGCGCAGCACCGCGAGCGCTTCCTTCGGAAACTGAGCCTGCAACATTCGCGAGTGGTCGGGCGTCACCCACAGGTAGTCGCGGTTTGGCACCGCGTTGGAGATCATGTCGATCTGGTCGTCGGTCAATCCGCACACGTCGCGATACAAGTGCTTCGTGGTTCGCGCGTCCTTGTTCGGCAGATAGAAGATGTTCGGGATGTTCTCTTTGAGAATCTCGAAATTCGGCACGCGCGCGAGCTGACCGAGCGACTGGGTCGCGAGCAGCAACGTCGCATTGAGCTTCCGGATCGTCACGGCCCAGATCTCGAGGCGCTGGTAGAAGCGCGGGTACTGGAAGAAGAAACCGCACTCTTCCACTTCGATGATCGTGTAGCGCTTGCCGTCAAGCCACTGCGAGATCCGGTAGAACGCATAGTCCATGAACAGCGCGGCCGCGACCGGGTAGTTCTGGAACAGGTCGCCCATCTCGATCGATATGTCGTCGGACAACGAGAACGCATCCTCGACGTGATCGAAGAAGCGCCCGTTCTTTTCGCCCTTGGTCCAGATCTGCAGGCGTTCACGCAACTCGATCGCCAGGAGCGTCGTGAGGTTCGACAGCGTCCAGAACTCCGGCGTGTAGCCCTCGCCCAACGTAGCGACCGCTTCGTAGATCGTGCTTTGCTGCTGCGGCGTGCAGCGGAAATCGTCATCTTCGATAGCCATCTGCACCCATTCGGCGACGTAGGTGTAGTGCTTGGAATCGGCCAGCAACGACAGCGGGTTCACCGAGGTCGCCGCTTCGAATCGGCCGGTCGCATCGACGAATCGCCCGTTGGCGAGCACGGTCGGAATGCGTGTCGAGCGATCCTTGTCGAAGCGGATGCGGCGGGCCTTGTGACGGCCGGCCTGCGAGACGAGGAAGTTGAGGAACACCGACTTGCCGGCGCCGATCGGGCC
>JACZKY010096842.1_pt1 | contig 27485 bp, 26 predicted proteins | sample 8237611 | NCBI WGS metagenome assembly JACZKY01 (sample SAMN16148055, study PRJNA663545) | marine sediment metagenome | biome: sediments and biomass from bioreactor inoculated with such sediments; feature: coastal sediments; material: methane- and iron-fed bioreactor; isolation source: Bothnian...
GGTTAAATGGGATTGGTCATCCCTTAAGATTGTATTAAGTGTATAATTCTGGCAGTCGCTTTGGGAGGTGCGTTTGGATGAGAGTGCCAGATTCCCGCTCGCGCGATGACAAATCCACCTTTTTTAATTCTCTATGGAGGAGAAACGTGAAAAGAAACCTTTCTGTTTTACTTTCGTTGGTAGTGCTTGCAAGCGTAGTGCTTGCGGCTTGCGGCGGCGCTGCAACTCAAGCCCCTGCTGCCACCGAAGCCCCTGCTGCCACCGACGCCCCCGCTGCTACTGAGGTAGCTGCCACTGAGGCGCCGATCCCCGATGTGTCAATTGCCACCTTTGACGGCACTTCACTCTCTGTGCCCGCTGAAGAGTGTAATGGCGATTACATCGGTTCAATCCAATCCGTTGTCGCTACTGATGCGTCCACTGTGACCTTCACCCTCTGCCGCCCGGATCCCGCCTTCCTTTCCAAGATTGCTTTCAGCCCCTTCGCGATCTATCCCTCCGAATGGCTTGAAGCAACCGCTGGCGACACCACCCGCACCAGCGAAGGTCTTGAGAAGCCCGTCGGCACCGGCCCCTACATGGTAAGCGAATGGGCTCGTGGTGAGAGCGTGACCTTTGTTGCCAACCCCGATTACTGGGGTGAGCAGCCTGCCGCGCCCACTCTTGTGATGCGCTGGTCTTCTGAATCCGCTGCCCGCTTGCTCGAACTGCAGTCCGGTACTGTGGATGGAATCGACAACCTTGGTCCTGAGGATTTCGCTGTTGTTGAAGCGGATCCCAACTTGCAGGTTGCCTACCGCCCGGCCCTCAACACCTTCTACATTGGTATCACCAACACCTTTGAACCGTTCGGTGATGTAAAGGTTCGCCAGGCGCTTGCCATGGGCATTGACCGCCAGCGTATCGTGGATACTTTCTATCCCGATGGTTCCGAAGTTGCCTCTCATTTCACTCCCTGCGCGATCCCGAACGCTTGCGCTGGCGATGCGTGGTATGACTTCGATGTGGAAGCCGCCAAGGCCTTGCTGACCGAAGCTGGTTACCCGGATGGCTTCTCCACCAAGCTGTACTATCGTGATGTTGTTCGCGGTTACCTGCCCCAGGTTGGAAACGTTGCTCAGGATATCCAGGCTCAGTTGAAGGCAAACCTCAATATTGACGCCGAAATCGTTGTAATGGAATCCGGCGCTTTCATTGAAGCCTCCTCTGCTGGCCAGCTCGATGGTATCTACCTGCTTGGTTGGGGTGCTGATTACCCGCACATCACCAACTTCCTGGATTACCACTTCGGTGCAGCCAACCCGCAGTTTGGTGAACAGTCCTCGACCTACACCGACCTCCTCGTTCAGGGTGCTCAGATCGGTATCCCCGAAGATGCCGAATCCATCTATGCAGAAGCTAACAATGCGATCAAGGAATTCGTTCCGATGATCCCTGTGGCTCATGGTGGTTCTGGTGCTGCCTACCTCGCTGACGTGACCAATCCTCAGGCCAGCCCGTTGACCAACGAACAGTTCGCCTTCTCCGCTCCTGGCGACCGCGATACCTTCGTTTGGATGCAGAACGCCGAACCCATCAGCATGTTCTGTGCTGACGAGTCCGATGGCGAATCCCTGCGCGCTTGCGACCAGGTGATGGAAGCCCTCTACGGATACGAAGTCAATGGCACTGCCACTGAACCCGTCCTCGCTGAGTCCTGCGCTCCGAATGACGACCTCACCGTCTGGACCTGTGCCTTGAAACAAGGCGTCAAGTTCCACGACGGCAGCGACTTCGATGCCGCTGACGTGGTTGCCACCTTCAATATGGGCTTGAACATTGCTTCCCCAACCCATGTCGGCAACAGCAACATTTGGAGCTACTACGATTATCTCTGGGGCTTGATGAAGAAGCCCGGTTCCTAGTTTGTAATTGACCCAAGTTTGAAAGAAAATACGGGATGGCGGTAACCCGCCATCCCGTATTCGCAGGGAGACCTTGCCCATGATGCTTCAATATATTTTTCGCCGTGTGATCGCATCCATTCCGGTATTATTTGGAATTTTACTTGTTACATTTACGCTTGCGCGTGTCATTCCTGGTGACCCGTGCCGGGCCATTCTTGGCGAGAAAGCCACAGAGGAAGTCTGTTCGCGTTTTATTCAGGAAAAAGGGCTGGATAAGCCCATCCTCACACAGTTTGGCATCTACGTAAAAGACATGGTAAGCGGCAACCTGGGCGATTCATTCCGCCTTGGCCTGCCTGTTTCCCGCTTGTTGATCGAACGCCTCCCTACTACCTTCGAACTGAGTTTATCCGCCCTGATCATAAGCATGATCTTTGGCATTCCCCTTGGAATTATTTCTGCAGTGAAGCACAATTCATGGCTGGATGTGGTCACCATGGTTTGGGCCAACATTGGCGTTTCCATGCCTGTATTTTGGCTTGGTCTCATGCTTGCTTATGTATTCTCTCTTTTATTAAAAGATACCCCATTCTGGCTGCCTCCATCGGGACGTATCAGCCCGGGCATTCCCGATGACACCTTCTACGAGCTGTGGGGCTGGACCGTCCCTGAAACCGGTCTGTGGTCTGCCTTCCTTAATTTCACCGGGCGCTTGAATATTTTCAACGCGATCATTACCCAAAATTGGGTGTTATTAAAAGACTCCATCAAGCATCTTATCCTGCCCGCGCTTGCACTGGGGACAATTCCCATGGCCATCATCGCCCGCATGTCGCGATCTGCCATGCTCGACGTGCTTGGGCAGGATTACATCCGTGCAGCAAGAGCCAAAGGATTAAGCAAAACAGGCGTGATTCTCAAGCATGCCTTTCGCAATTCACTCCTGCCGCTGGTGACAGTCATCGGCTTGTCTTTTGGTGGTTTGCTTGGCGGCGCTGTGCTCACCGAAACCATTTTTGGACTTTCCGGCGTAGGCCGCACCCTTTATGAAGCCATCACTGCCCGCGACTATGGAATTGTGCAGGTATTTACGCTTGTCATTGCATTCGTTTTCGTGGTGATCAACCTGATCGTTGATATTTCCTACGCCTACCTTGACCCTCGCGTTCGCCTCAATTAAGGATTTCGAACATGACTGCTGAAACAACTGTTGTAAAACTGGACGCAGAAGGCATTACCTCACACTCTGAAAGCATGTGGCGGCTCACCTTCCGCCGCTTGTTCCGCCGTCGTTCCGCAGTGGCAGGTTTGGTCATTCTTGGGGCTCTGATCTTTATAGCCCTTGCAGCGCCGCTGCTCGCTCCTTATGACCCTACCATTTCCATGTTAGATGTGGATCCGCCTCAAAAAATCAAAGCACGTACTGCGCCATGCATTCACCTGCTCGGCTGCCCCAAAGATCAACCCCAGCATATTGCCGGTATCGATGGCAATATCCGCGACCAATTCAGCCGCCTCATTTACGGTGCGCGTTTAAGCCTGATGGTTGGTCTTTCCACCGTGACATTTGCCATCATCATAGGTACGGTCCTGGGCGCCCTCAGTGGGTACTTTGGCGGCTGGCTGGATAACATCATCATGCGTGTGATGGATGTGTTGTTGGCATTTCCCTCGCTCCTGCTAGCCATTGCCATTGTGACGGTTCTCGGTCCCGGACTGATCAATGCTCTGCTCGCGATTGGCATTGTCTCCATCCCGGCATATGCCCGCGTGATGCGCGCCTCCGTCCTCACGGTGCGCGAAATGGAATTTATCTCTGCTACTCGCGCGCTTGGCGGCAGTAATATGGAAATTCTTTTCGGCCGCATTTTACCCAATGCCCTCACTCCTTTGATCGTGCAGGGGACTTTGGGTATCGCATCCGCAATTTTGGATGCTGCCGCTCTTTCCTTTCTTGGGCTTGGCGCGCAGCCGCCTACCCCGGAATGGGGAGCCATGCTAGGCACAGAACGCAACCAGGTCTTTACAGCACCTCACTTAGTCTTTTACCCTGGCATTGCCATCATGTTGACAGTGCTTTGTTTCAATCTGATAGGTGACGGCTTGCGCGACGCTCTTGACCCAAGGCTTGCCCACATAAGCTAGATCAAATAAAAAGTCCTCACTTCCAAAAGTGAGGACTTTTTATTTTGCCAATTTATGAAATCCATTACCTGAAAAACATTCCCCAAGCCGCCAGCAGACTGAAGATCAGCACAACCACAGCCGCGCCTGTGATGATCTCACGCGGCTCACGCTCATCAACCAGAGTCATTTCAGGAGGTATGCCGGCTACAGACCAGCGTGCGCCTGCAAACCATGTGAAGATCATGCCGCCCACCAGACCTCCCACATGCCCCCAATTATCGATGCCAGGAGACAGCCCAATGAACAAATTGATGGCAATGATAAACCCTACGTTCCCGAGGGCCTGCCTGGCTTGCGCGCCGAATAATTTCCGGTTCTGGTAGAAGAAGATCACTTCCGCGCCGATTAACCCGAATACCGCAGTGGATGCGCCTACTGAATATCCGTTTTCACCGGTGAAGAGGAAGGAAAATACATTTCCGGTAAATGCTCCCAGAAAATAAAGCAGTGCAAACCGTGAGTGACCAAACTGCCTCTCCAGAAATGTGCCAATCGATAAAAGCGCATACATATTAAAGAAGATGTGCGCCATGGAACCATGCAGGAATACGGGCGTGATGAAACGCCATAATTCTCCCGCGCGGATGGCAGCGTTAAAACGCGCTCCATAGATCTCGAGCCAATCTATCTCATAAACGGCGTACCCCCAGATCGCGACGCTTGCCATTTGCAATAGATAAACAAAAGCAGTGAAGCCAATGATGACATAGGTCACTGTGGGGGCGAGGTATGGCAAGGCGATGCGGACTGTCTGGGTTGTGGGAGCAGGTTCAGGCGTGTCACGAGGCGGGGTTTCGATCATAAAGCCACCTTGCGGTGATGCACTTGTAAATGCTCCGCGGCAATGATGGCGCGAACCTTGTCCACTGTATCATCCAAATGAAAATCCTGGTTGACGATCACATAATCAAAGGCGTCGAGACGTTGAAATTCCTTACGCGCTGTTGCAATTCGCAGGGAGAGGGAATCTGCGGTTTCCGTTTTCCGTTCGCGTAAACGCCGTTCCAATTCCTCTTCACTTTCACAGGTGATGAAGATCAGCAGCGCTTCAGGCGCAAGTTTACGAACCGACTCGGCGCCTTGCACATCGAGCCGCATGATCACATCCTTGCCGCTTGCAAGCGCTTCGCGTACCTGCGCTTTCGGAATGCCTTTGTAATCTCCGTACACGATCGCGTATTCGATCAATTCATTCTCTTCGATCATGCGCGCGAACTCATCCTTTGAAACGAACCAATAATCCTTGCCGTGAATTTCATTTTCTCGTTTTTTGCGCGTGGTGGCAGTGACGACAAAATGGAAAGGAAAACTGCGTTCGATCATGCGCTGCACAACGGAATCTTTCCCGACACCGGACGGACCGGAAATGACGATGAGCAATGGATCAGGCTTGCGGAGTTCGAATGTATTGGACATTTATGTATTTTACCAAAATGACATGGCGCTTCTTCCTTAATTTGGTCTGATTCGGGTACAATGGGCAAGTGCCTACCTATGATTTTGTCTGCACAACTTGCGAAGAGCGATTCGAGGTGTTCCTAACCTTCAGCGAATACGGCAGCAAGCCCGTATATTGCGCGCATTGTGGAAGTGACAAGATCCGCCGCCGAATGACAAAAGTACGCATTGCCCGATCCGATGAAAGCCGCCTTGAAAACATGGCAAATGATTTCCCCGGGCTGGAAGGTCTTGAGGATGATCCCAAGGCTCTCGGCCAGATGATGCGTAAACTCGGCAGTGAAACGGGTGAAGCCCTGCCCCCTGAGTTTGATGAAGTAGTGGATAGATTGGAAGCAGGTCAAAGCCCCGAGGAAATTGAATCAGCTCTGCCTGATCTCGGCATCGCTGATTCAAACGAAGAATAATCCATTCAAACCTCCCTTCATTTTCGAATTTAAGAATATATAAGAACCTGCAGAGTCCATTCACTGGAGTGGAGGTAAAGTCATTTATTTATCCCTATATTCATATATAAACTCTTAAAATCTAATAGTCTTTACCCAAATTATCGTGACTTTCGTCACATCGCTTATAGTGCAAATTAACTTGTTTTTAATCTTCATAATGCGTAGAATTCTGAGGTAATTGCTCGAATTAGCAAAAAATCCTCTACAAAGGAGGTTTTTACTCAAACTCGAATACGTCAAGCTTTTTTTCCACTTTAATAAAAAGGAGAATGCTACAATGAATTTCAAGAAAATGCTCGTAATAGTCGGCGTGTTGGTTCTTGTCGGCGCGGTCCTCGCGGCTTGCGGCGGCAATACAGCCACAGAAGCACCCACTACGGCAGTAACAGAAGCCCCTGTTGCTCCTATGCCAGATACTCCATATCTGGCTGAATGGCAGGGCTCCGGTCACGCTGACGTGGCCAGTGAACCCTTCCGCCATTGGGATGGCGAAGATCCCGCGGAAGTGCCCACTTCCTGCGCCAAGTGCCATACCAGTGATGGTTACCAGGATTTCCTCGGTGTCGACGGCTCCGAAGCTGGCAAAGTAGATGCAGCAGTTCCCGCTGATCACGCTCAGGGCGTGCAGTGCGTAGCCTGCCACAATGCCGGTACCATTTCCAAGACAACCGTAACCTTCCCTTCGGGCGTAACGATCACCGCTGGTGACGATGTCCGTTGTATGGAATGCCATCAGGGACGCGAGTCCAAGGTCAGTGTAGACGCGCAGATCGAAAAATTTGCCGCCACTGATGTGGATGCCGTTGTCGCTCCGATCAAGGATGACCAGGGCAAAGATGTCTTCTTTGGATTCCGCAACGTTCATTACTATGCTGCGGCTGCTACCTTGTATGGCGGCGAGACCATGGGCGGTTACCAGTACGATGGCATGATGTATGATGCCAAGAACACCCATGTCGAAGGTTACGATTCCTGCACGGGCTGTCACAACCCGCACACGCTCGAGGTAAAAGTTGAGCAATGCGCGCTCTGCCATGAAAATGTTGCCACCGTGGAAGACCTCAAGGATATCCGCATGGTCTCCTCCAACCCTGACTATGATGGTGATGGCAATGTAGAAGAAGGCATGTACTACGAAATCGAAGGCCTGCAAGCAACCTTGATGGCTGAGATTCAGAAGTATGCTGCCGATAAGGCCGGTGCGGCGCTCGTCTACGACTCCGCTGCGTATCCGTATTTCTTCACCGATACCAATGCCAATGGTGCAGTGGATGAAGGCGAAGCGATTTTCCCGAACGCTTATTCCACATGGACTCCACGCTTGCTTAAAGCCGCTTATAACTACCAGGTTTCCCTCAAGGATCCCGGTGCGTTTGCCCACGGCAACAAGTACATCGTCCAATTGCTCTTTGACTCGATCGCCGACCTCGGTGGTGACACCAGCACACTTGCCCGCGAAGATGCTGGTCACTTTGCCGGAAACACCGAAGCATTCCGTCATTGGGATGGTGAAGAAGATGGCAATGGTACAGTTCCGTTTGGTTGCGTGAAATGCCATACTGCCCAAGGTTTGCCCACCTATATTAAAGATGGTGGTACAACTGTGGTGACTGGCAATGGTACTACTGCGATCACAGGGTTGAGCCCCATGCCCGCCAGCAATGGTTTGCTGTGCTCCACCTGCCATGACGAAGCCAATTGGCCGAATCGTTATCAGACTGCTTCTGTGGTCTTCCCCAGCGGCAAGACAGTCAGCTTTGGCGGCAAGGATGCCGATGGCAAGTTCGTTGCCGACGACTCCAATCTCTGTCTGCAATGCCACCAGGGTCGCGAATCAACAACCAGCATGAACAATGCCCTCCGCGGCAAAGACCTCAACACGGTTGACCCGGGTGTCCGCTTCAAGAACATCCATTACTTTGCTGCTGGCGCTACCATCTTTGGTGGTGACGTACTTGGCGCCTATCAATATGACGGCAAGGAGTATGTAGGTCAGAACATGCACGCAAGTGAAGAAGGCAAGATGAACAAGTGCCAGGACTGTCACGATGTTCACGCGCTTGAACCCAAGGTTGAAACCTGCGAAACCTGCCATGACACCACCGATCCCACAGCAATCCGCGAAAGCGATGTGGACTACGATGGCGATGGAGATGTGGCCGAAGGCATCAAGGGCGAAGTGGATACACTCGCAGAAGCCCTTTATACACAACTTCAGGCTTACACTGCTGCTAATGGCGGCGAGATTTCCTACAACCCCGCTGCCTACCCATACTTCTTCGGCGCTGATGGCAAAGGCTACGCCACTTGGACTCCTCGTTCAGTCAAGGCGGCCTTCAACTATCAATATGTCCAGAAGGACACCGGCGCATTCGTGCACAATCCGAAATACGTTATCCAGATTTTGATCGACTCGATCGAAGACCTGGGTGGCGACGTGAGCACCTATACTCGCCCGTAAGTAATATCCCGTAATAAAAAATGGCGGACAGAAATGTCCGCCATTTTTTATTAAATATAAAGCAGTAATCACACGAAAACAGTGATGTTAATCACTGTTTGTCATGCGCAACCCCTTTTACAATGGGGCATTCGCCCCATGATATTTTTCGGACTATAATAGGGAAATTACTTTTAATACTAAGGAGAATGGTATGCACCAAAGGATACAACATCGCCCGCCCCGCATCTGGACCTTCATCTTGTTTCTCGGTCTCGGGCTTTTGACCTTCGCTCTGGCAGTATTTCCCTCGCCTGCCCAGGCAGCGCCTACTTATCAGGAAGATAAACCCTCCAATGACTTTTGTCTTGCCTGCCATCAGGAAGAAGGGATCAGCAAATCACTAGGCAGCGAGTCTCTGCCAGTTACGATCAACCCAACTCAATTTGGGCTGTCAGTTCACAGCGCAGAAGGAATCGCATGCGTTGATTGCCATACCGACATTGGTGACTATCCCCATCCAACTGTGAAAGCTAAAAATACACGGGACTTCACCCTGGGATTTCTGGAAACTTGCAAGGAATGTCACGAAGAACAATATACCAACGTCCATGACAGTGTTCACCAGCGTGCATTTGACGAAGGAAACAAAAATGCCGCCGTTTGTATGGACTGTCATAATCCACATACCCAAGCCCGTCTCACAGGCCAGACAAGCGGCCAGCTGACTCCTGCCGCCCGCTTACACATTCCTGAAACCTGTGCCCAGTGTCATGGCGAAATTTACGACCGATACAAAACCAGCGTACACGGCAATGCGTTGACTCAGGAAAATAACACCGATGTGCCGACCTGTATTGATTGTCATGGTGTGCATAATATTCAAGACCCCACCACAGTTACATTCCGAAACAGCACGCCCTTCCTTTGCGCCAAATGCCATACAGATGCTTCGATCATGGATAAATATGGCATCTCCACAAACGTGCTCAATTCCTATGTGGCGGATTTTCACGGTGCAACTGTAAAACTTTTCGAAGAACAATTCCCTGGCCAGCCCACCAACAAGCCAGTCTGCACGGACTGTCACGGTGTTCACGATATTGCGAAAGTAAACAACGCTGAAACAGGGATTGCCATGCAGGAAAATCTGCTGTTGAAGTGCCAGCGCTGCCACCCCGATGCCACAGCCAATTTCCCCGCCGCGTGGATGAGCCATTACGAGCCCAGCCCGGAACACTATCCCATCGTATATTACGTCAACCTCTTTTATAAAATATTCATTCCCGCGGTGCTTGGCGGTATGATCTTCTTTGTCCTCACCGATGTTTACAGGCGCATTGTCAACCGCATGAAAGGAACGAAACACGCATGAACACAGTAACTCAGGCTTATCTGCGTTTCCCGCTCGCACGCCGCATTGAGCATTGGGTAATGATGCTATCCTTCACCATCCTGGGCACTACCGGGCTCCCGCAGCGCTTTCCGGATGCAGCCTTATCCCGCGCCATCTTGAGTGTCCTGGGTGGGATCGAATCCCTGCGTACCATTCACCACGTTGCCGCCATTGTGATGATGTTCGGCACTGCCTGGCACATCCTTGTGATGGGCTACAGCGTCTTCGTTCTTCGAGATCAAATGTCCATGCTGCCCACATTGCAGGACGCGAAAGACGGCATTCAAGCTTTGTTATATAACCTGGGCTTTGCCAAGACGTATCCGCAGATGGGGCGCTACACTTTCGAAGAAAAAATGGAATACTGGGCCTTCGTTTGGGGCGCGGCTGTGATGGGATTTACCGGCTTCCTCATGTGGAACCCGATCACTGCCACTCAATATTTGCCCGGTGAATTTGTCCCTGCCGCGAAAGCTGCCCATGGCGGCGAAGCTGTGCTGGCAGTGCTTGCCATCATCATCTGGCATATGTATGGCGTCCATATCAAACGCTTCAACAAGGCCATGTTCAATGGCAAAATGACCGAAGAGGATATGCTTCACGAACACCCCCTCGAACTTGCGGATATCAAAGCGGGCATTGCAGACCGAAGACCCGATGCTGCGACCATTCGCAAACGCCAGATGATTTACTACCCGATCGCCGCCGTGCTGACCATAGGCATGCTTGCTGGAATCTTCGGCTTTATCAACGCTGAAGAAACCGCCCTTACCACCATTCCACCCATTACTGAGACAGCGCCGCAAGATCCAGGCGCCACCCCGTAGGTTTGATGAGGCAGGAAGACCTGATATTTTCAGCGTTTCCTGCCTCATCTTTAAATAATCCGCATCCTAAAAGTTTCAATTTCACCTTCGGAGGGCAAAATGAAATTACGAGAACGGTTAGGAAAATTCTTTTTTCCCGCGCCTGATTCACCGCGCTGGATCCTGTTGCTCCCATATATCACATTGATTGTGGCGGCGGCGGCAATTGCATTCGGCGGGATACACACGTGGGAATACACCAACTCAAATCAGTTTTGCGGCGGGGTCTGCCATACCATGCCTCCACAGAGCGTGGTATTCCATGAATCTCCGCATTCAAATGTCACTTGTGAAGAATGTCATATTGGGCGGGCTTCATTTTTTGAACAGGCAATCAGAAAAACGCAGGGGGTCAAGGAATCCTATTACGAAATATTCAAACTATATGAATATCCGATCCGTGCCAAGGCATTACGGCCTTCAGTGCAAACCTGCGAAAAATGCCACCGCCCGGAAACATTTTCAGACGACAGCCTTCGCCTGATCAATCACTATGCGGATGACCGTCTGAATACCGAAACAACCACCTATATCATTATGAAAACAGGGGGCAGCGATATTCGTACAGGTGAATCCCTCGGCATTCACTGGCACATCTCGAGCAGGGTTATGTATTATTCTCCCGATGAGTTAAGCCAGGAAATACCATATGTGCGTGTGTATAACGAGGATGGCACCTATACAGAATACACCGACGTTGAGTCTGGCTTTGACCCTGCCAGCATAGATGAAAGCCAGCTCAAACAAATGGACTGTATCACCTGCCATAACCGCGTTACCCACGAGTTTATGAACCTAGTGGATTCAGTCGACCAGTCCATGTCGCGCGGGTTGATCGACCCGTCCATTCCATTGATTCATGTAAAGGCCGTACACGTTCTTGGCATATCTTATGCAACTCGTGACGAGGCAATGAAAGCAATTGCGGCTATTGAAGAAGATTACAAGAGCAATCTCTTCGATTATTACAGCCAGAATGGCCAAAAGGTTAAACAGGCGGTTGCTGAAATACAGGCGATTTATGATCGTACGGTCTTCCACGACCAGAAAATTGATTCCACCACGCATCCCAATAATCTTGGCCATATCAACTCGCCGGGATGTTTCCGCTGTCATGGCGGTCAACACTTGAATGCCGATAGTGAGTCGATACCCCTTGAATGTAACCTTTGTCATTCTGTCCCTGTAGTTTCGGGCCAGGAGGATTTTGTAACCAATATCGAGATCAGCAGCGGTCCTGAACCTGAGTCCCATCTCAATTCCAATTGGATCAGCCTTCATAACCAGGCAATTGGACCTTCCTGCACCAATTGCCATACCACCAAGGATGCCGGCGGGACAAGCAATACTTCCTTCTGCTCGAATAGCGCCTGCCATGGTAATGTTTATACCTTTGCCGGCTTCGATGCCCCTGCTTTGCGAGAAATATTGAAATCTCAATTACCTCCCCGGGAACCTGAGCTTGAAGTTCCTGTACTTACAGGGAATCCCACTTATGCCAACTATGTAAGTGTATTGCTGGCTGTCAAATGTACAGGCTGCCATACCGAAGGTGATACAGCTCCAAAGGGACTGGATCTTTCTACTTACCCTGCTGTGATGAAAGGCGGCGAAGATGGGCCCGTCATCGTTTCTGGAAATTCGGCTGACAGTTTGTTAATCCAGGTTCAATCTGCTGATCATTTTAATAATTTCACTTCAGATGAATTGAACATCGTCAAGCAGTGGATAGATTTGGGCGCACCAGAGTAGTGAGATACTCGAAAATAAAAAAACAAGTTGCCTGTACAGGCAACTTGTTTTTTTATTTGGACACTGTTCGAAATTACTCTATGCCTGGGCGGTTTCGCCAACTTTTACATCCACTGTTTCGTGTTCGTGGCTGGTGAGGCGGTGATCCACAACCCGCAGGTATTTCACGCCGAGGGAAAAGGCAGTTAACCCATAGGCGATGATTCCCAGCCCTGCAACCCATTCCACGAGGGACGGAGTGTAGTGGGTGTAAGAGACCATCGCTTCACCCGGCAGGTAGGAGATGACTGCGAGGAAACCGACCATGTTCGTGTCGAAGCGGAAGGCTACCACGCCGCCGACTATCATCGCCAGGCCGAGCATCCGCCAGAAGGGAGATAAACGCGTGGGTTTGTAGAGCAGGATGAAGGTAGGGATGAGCGCGCCAAAGATCAATTCACCGAACCAGAAGTTGAAGGAGAGAGTCCCTTTGGTGAGGAGTTCAAAGGCTTCGGTGCGTCCAGGTTCGTAGGTGTAGGTTTGTGCCAGCCAATCCCAGAAGCGCCAGTAGAGGTAACCGATCATCAAATAGCCGAGGAATTGAGCAACGCGTTCAATGAGTATATCGTTGACTTTGGCTTTGGGAGTTAATCTTGCTGACAACATGGATGCAAGCAGGGTCAACGCGATGCCGCCGAGGATGGCTGTGAACATGAACATAACGGACATTTCAGGCTTGTACCAGATGGGACGCGCTTTGATCACACCGTACACTGCGCCGAGAGAAGATTGATGCAAGCTGGAGAGTCCCAGGCCGAGGATGGCGAGTACAGGTGCATAGTGATGAACGCTTTCCATCTTCCTGGCGAGATTTGGATATTTATTGCGCAGCCATTCAAATGTTGCGAAGATGGGCATGGATTCAAAGACGAGCACGGTGAGGTAGAGCATGACGCACATCGTCACTTCCCACAGCAGAGAGTGGGTGTTCCAGTAGACCATTGATTTCCAGAAACGGTCGGGGCGGCCAATGTCGAGAATGAGCGCCAGCATGGCCATGGTATAGCCGATGAGGCCGACAAAGGTCGCTGTGCGGGCGATCGGCTCGTAGCGTTTGAGGCCGAAGAGATAGACGCCAGCGCATAAGCTGAAGGCGCCTGCGCTCACCGCAATGGACGAGAGATCAATAGTGATCCACAAGCCCCAGGGGACAAGGTCTGTGAGATTGGTGATCGAAAGTCCGAACCAGAAAACGGAAAGACCGGCGACCAGAGCGGCAAGAAGCAGGGTTCCGAGGAAGGCGAGCCACAATCCCCAGGGGGTGAAAATGTTCTCGTGAATAGTTTTAAAGATCGCTTTCATGTTAACCCTCCACCATGTTTTCTTCTACCACGGGTATGTAATATACGCGCGGTTTCGTTCCCAAATTTTCGCGCAGGCGATAGGATGGATTCTTCTTAAGGATCTGGCTGACGTTGGAATTCGGGTCATTGAGATCGCCGAATGCGCGCGCGCCGGTAGGGCAGGTTACGCAGCAGGCGGGAGTCGCTTCTGCATCCACGCCAGGGACGAGACCGACAGACATGCCTCGGTCAATACGGTTGTAGCAGAAAGAGCACTTCTCAGGAACACCACGCGGGCGTCTTTCCACATCCGGTTCACCCCACTCGGGCACAACAGGATTGGGGCCTGTGAAAGCTTCCCAGTTGAAGACGCGTGCTTCGTACGGGCAGGCTACTTCACAATACCGGCAGCCGATGCACTTGTCGTAATCCATCATCACAATGCCGTCATCACGATAGTAGGAGGCGCCCACAGGGCAGACTTCCACACAGGGCGCATGTTCACACTGCATGCAGGGACGAGGGAGATATACTTTTTTCCCGTTGATCTCACCAGCATCGAGGACTTTGTTCCAGTCCAGTTCTGGGTTGATATCATTATTGGCATGGCATACGAGGTTACATTGTCCGCAGCCTGTGCATTTAGACTGGTCAATGACCATGGCCCATTGATGCTCGCCTTTCGCGCCTTCAGACGCCTTGGCTTCCTTGATGGCACGTGTGCCGGCGGCCACTGCAAGACCAAGCGCGGAAAGTTTGATGAAATCGCGGCGGCTGAAATTATTTTCAGTCATGATGTACCTCTTCGGATTTCTTCACAATCGTTCGATACCAGCGTTCCAGGGACGGGGCAAGGAGCATGCCAACACCCAAACCGATCAAACTGGCGATGCCTGCAAATCCAATCGGAGAAACGGGTTTCGGCTCAGGGGTGATAGAGGACATTTCAAGGGCAGGCGTCGGTTCGGCGATAATGGCTGCGGCATTATTGGCCACAGCTTCTGTGACAATAGCTTCACCTTCCGCATGCATTTGTTCTGCATGGCAAGAGTTGCAAGTTTGAATACTGGCTTTGAAGGAGTGATCTGCCACTTTGTGGATGTCTGTATTTGTGTCTTCGAGATGTTCCAGATGACAATCGATACAAGTGACACCTTCTTTATTGTGCACAGAATAGGGGAAGTTCATACTGGCTTCCTCATGACAGCTAATGCACAAGCGGGATGGGTCCTTTGAAATCTGATCTTTTAGATTGACTGTAACTTTCAGAGACGCATTATGCGGGTCATGGCAGGTGGAGCAATCCATGCCGGCTTGATAATGTGTACTGCCTTCCCATTCCTGTAAACCGAAACGAGTGTCGGTGTGGCAGGTTCCGCAGGTGTTCGGGGTGGCGTCTACAGACATGGTTGTTTTTGGATGTTCCCCGCCTTTGTCTGTATGGCAAGCGGCGCAGGTCACACCATCTTCAGCCCATGTTCCGGTTGCCTCATCGTAACCAGTTACGTGGCAGTTCAAACAGGCACCGGGTTTGCCTTGATCCGTCCATGCTTTGACAAAGATCGGGTCATCGGTGGCATGTCCGTGCGGACCGTTTTGCCAGCTCATTTGAGAATCCTTGTGGCATGTAGCACAGTCCTGTGCTCCCTCCTGGGCAGGAGAGGGAGGAGGGGTCTCATCCTGTGCAGAAACGGCAAAAAGCGTTGTCCCTGCAAATACGAGGGCAAACATCAAAGCGATCAAAAACTTTTCAAAACGCGAAAACATATTCATTCTCCTTATTAAGCGATTAAGCGTGAACTTTTGCAGGCTTTGGGTTGGGGATCGGGGCAGAAAGAAAAACATCGCAATCGAGGCATTCTTCGCGCAGATATCCGTTGCTTAGGCGGTGTGTCTGCCAGCAAGGCTGTCCATTTGCAACCGCTTTGAGCTTGATCTCATCCACGCTAAAACCCTGTTCTTTCCAACAGGGAATTTCATCATTTACGAGCATTCTCTTTTCAAGTTCGGCTTCCGCCTGCCAACGCGCATCCAACTTGCGGAGGAAGAAGACTACCAAAGCAGTTAACCCTATCGGCACCGCCAAGCGGAGCAAAACACCAGTCAGAACAGCAAGCATTGAAGTTAATGTATCCATAGGTTCCTCACGATTTCAGCCAGTAATTTGCATCCCGGCGGCGAATCAATTCACCAACGAGCAGGAGCAATCCGAACGGAATGGCCAGACGAGCCAAGAAGAGCACCAAGAGTATTTCAGAACCGTTCATGTAAATCTCCTTTCTTTATCCTGCCCCTAGCATACGACTTCCTTAAAATAAAGTAAATTCGGCTCGCTCCCCATCCTGAACGCAGGACTCACGCATCTTTTTCCGCTCAAACCTGCGGACTGTCCCCCACACATTTCCCAGCCTGATGGGGGATTTGCCCCACAAAAAAGAAGAGCACGCCCCATGTGAGACCGATCCTATAAGGTGAAACAAAAAACTCCCATCCAAAGATGAGAGTTTCCTTATTCCTTTTACTCAGAATTCAGTAGTTTTATGCCTTAATAATCCCCTTGCGAATGGCATACCTTACCAGGTCTGAACGCGAGTGCAGGTTTAGTTTCCGCATGATATTCTCGCGGTGGCGTTCCACTGTTTTCGGGCTGATCACCAACGATGCGGCAATCTCATCATTGCTGGCGCCTTCAGCCAGATGAGTGAGTACTTCGTGTTCGCGTTCCGTCAAACCGTCCAAATTGACCTTATCCTCAGCAGGCCGTTCCGCGCTTAGAAAATCACGCACCAGCAACTTCGCCAGCGATGGATATAGATAAACCTCACCGATGGCTGCAGCATGAATGGCTGTGATCAATTCTTCGGGTGCGGCGCGCTTTGGCACATATCCTGATGCGCCTGCATTCAGCATCTGAAAGAAATATTCCTCATCCTCGTGAATGGTCAACGCGACGATCTTTACATCAGGGAATTTGGCTTTGATTGCGCGGGTGGCTTCGATGCCGGTTTTATCGGGCAGACCAATATCCATCAAAATGACGGTAGGGTGCACCCGCTCAGTTTCGGACAGTGCCTCAGCCGCAGAGGCAGCTTCTCCCACAATTTCCATTTCTTTTTGCCCGCCGAGGAGCATCTTTAAGCCTGAACGAACCACTGCATGATCATCCACCAGGAGCAGTCGTATTGTCATTTTTCCTCTTTCCTGACCATCACATATGGAATGACAGCTTCCACTTCCGTGCCGTTATTCGGACGTGTATGGATATCCACTGTTCCGCCCAGCAGGGAAGCGCGTTCCACCATGCCTGCCAGCCCAAGGGATACGCGCCCGATGCGGTTCTTAACCGCATCCATGTCAAAACCTATGCCATTATCGCGCACTACAATATGCGCGGATTTTTCCTTGTAATCCAGATTAACCCTGACGCTGGTGGCGCGTGAATGTTTGATGATATTGTTCAACGCCTCTTGGATGATGCGGAAGATGGCAATCTTCACCGTTTCATCCAGCGCGTGTTCCTCGCCTGTGATGTCTACTTTGACGGTCAGTTGAGTGATCTCTTGCAGGCGGTTTGCGTACCATCTCAAAGTGGCAGATAAACCCAAATCGTCGAGGTGCGCAGGCCTGAGGTCCGATATGATGCGTTGCAATTCTCTTAAGGAGTCAGATGTCAGGGTCTGGAGCTGGTGAAGAGTGTCGCTGTGTCCTTTTCGATGTTTTAGTTCATCGGAAAGCCCGCGCAGTCCCATCCCAATGGCTGTAAGGGATTGCCCTGTTTCATCGTGGAGATCGCGGGCGATGCGTTGTCGTTCTGCTTCCTGCGCGGCGACCACTTTTCTGAATAATTCTGCACGCAGGTCTTCGCGTTCGCGGGATTCGTGCAGACGGGCTTCCTGCAGTTCAGCAATCTTACTGTCGCTTTCCACTTGAAAGGCGCGCAGAAAACGAATGACAAATACCGATGCAAAGACGGCTGTGACCGCCCGCAATAGCTGGATGGGGAAATCAAATATCTCGAAGAATGAAGCCGAATTCAGAAAGGTAGATGGGGGTAATGGGCTTGGGTTGGTGAAAATTTGCCCTACGAGACTGTACCAGCCAAAGGCAATGGAAGCCCATAGACTGTCGCGACCAAAACTGACCAGCCCAGCGCGGCGGAATACGCGCTGCTGCACCACAAGCCCGGCTGCGGCGAGCAGGCCCGCAGGAATGGCAATGGAGTAACGAGTCCAAGCATCCGCGACAGCATACATATCACCCGGAGCATATTGACCTTTAAAAGCCAGCAGGCCGTAAACCCAAACGGCTTCCAAACCAAGCGGGATGATGAGGCTTACCCGCCAGGTGGATTCGCTTCCAAGCACAAGGTAGGAGCCGAATGCGGCCAATGACAAAAAGGAAAATGCCAATAAGGATAATCCGATCATCGGGTAAATGGCGGAAAGGAGATCACTGAAATGCCCCATCAACTTGAACATTTCCATCCACTCGTGCAGTGCATGAACAATGCCAAACCCCGCCAGCGGACGCAGCGCCATTCTCAGGCGCGCATCGGTCGAGCGGCCGCCTTCCATTGCCACCAGCAAGCCCATGCTAAAAAATGCAAGGCCATAAACAAAATAGATGACAATTAAAGGCATTTGGTTCATGTGGTTTTGCTCATAGGCGGCAAAGGTTCGTAACCCTTTGCCGCCTCATTTTTACTCTTCCTGATGTCTCAAACGTGCGCCGCAAACACGACAGAAACGGTCACCGGCTTTTGCGCGCGAACCGCATTGCGGACAGTAGGCATCCTCGCCACTATCTTCGCTCTTGGTATTGGCGTGTGATCTGCGCCGCGTTGCTTTGAATGACTTGCGTCCCGCCTGCCAGTAATACACAATGCCGCCAATGATCAATATAACTCCCAACCCGCCAATGACGTAGGGCAGGGAGTTGTTAAGGGAGACTCGCCCGGGAGTGTCTTCATTTACAGGAGCGGCGGGTTGGATTCCCTGGGCAGGGGCGACCAGTGCGCTGCTTGTCTTTTTGTAATCAAGGTTTAGCGTAAATTGCTCACCGCTGGCCAACTGCATGATGCCGCTGTCGTAATAATTGCTTCCGTTCTGCTGTGAAACAGATTTGTAATTGGGTGTCATTGAAAAGGAGGTTACATCGCCGGGCTCAAGCACAACAACATTGAATGCGGTTACTGCATATGCCCCATCCCATAGGTAGGAAAAGATGCGCTGATCCCCGTTGAAACTGAGTGGCTGATAATATTCAAAACGATAAACGGTACTCTGGTTGACCGTTATGGTAAATGCCTGCGATTCGCCGTTATTTGTTGGACCTTCAAATGGGGTATTTAAGAAACTTCCATCCGCTGAAACAGCCGCCACTGCGATCAGGTTTGCATCCTGTGGAATGGTAAAAGTCACATCAGCCGGCAGGGCTGTTGCAGAGTCTAATTGGAAATCTGCAATGACGAGCATGCTGGGCTGGTCATACTCAGGCCAGAGCTGCACGGTCATATTGGCAATGGTTATGATATTTTGTGCGGAAACAAAAGAGGGGAATGCAAACACCATCCCTAAAATTAAGACCAGGCTTAATTTGCGCATTGAAAAAACCTCCAAACAATAAAGTTTTCTTCGCCGCTTTACGGCACCTTGTATCTTACCATGCGGTATTTCGGAAGTGGAGAAACGATGTCACGGACTATTGCGGATAAATGTCACCCTTTTTATACGGGACAAAATGCAGGCCGCGTTTCAAACGCGGCCTGCATTTTTACATCGCCCGTACCAACTGCCAGCAGGCACGATTGTACGGAGTTTTTATTCCATGCAATTCGCCGCGCCTCGTTACAGCGCCGCAAATTGCATCGATTTCCGTAGGAGCGCCGCGCCGCACATCCTGGAACATGGACGACATATTCGCCGAGGTTTTTCGCGCCACATCTTCGGCAGCATCTACAGGGTTGCTGAACGGCAGATGTACATGTTCCGCTTCCGCCACTTGCGCGGTTTCACGCGCCAAAGCAGACATAACTCTTCTTGCCAGCGGCCGCGACAACAACTCGCCGTTTGGGATGCGCAGCAGCGCGGTCAATGGGTTGATGGCTGCGTTGATGACCAGTTTGCCCCACACAAGCGATTTGGCATCGTCCACGATCTGTAAATTGAAATTGGATGAACGCAGAGCCGCTTCAAGCGGACCGAGCGCCTGATTCTGTTCCAAGGAAATGACTCCTTCGCCGCCCATTTTTACAAGCCCCGGACCCACCAGAGTCGCTCCAGTGGTGGTGATGCCCAATGAAACCCGATCCGCTCCCAGGTCACGAATGAGCGTTTCTTTGTTGCCGATCCCGTTTTGTAAAGTGATGGCGAGGCCATCGTCTGCAAGCGATTGTTTTAACTGATGTGCCGCGCGTTCGGTCTGCCAGGATTTGACGAGAACCAGTGCATGCTTCGCTCCGCGCACCTCATGCGGATCATCTGTGGCATGGACTTTGTATGCGCGTTCGTTTCCATTGGCATCCACGATCCGCGCGCCGTTTTGCTGAAGCGCCTGCAATCCATTCTTCCACGTGCCAAGCATGGACACGGAATGACCCGCTTCGCTCAGGCGTGCGGCGAATAAAGTAGCTAATGCTCCTGTGCCAACCAATAAAACATCCTGTTTCATCTTATTTCCTTTTCAAACGCATCCCATTCTTCGTCGCTCATCTCAACGGTATGTTCAACTGCGGGGAAACGTTTGCTTTCCACATCATCAATATAGTCAGTGAAGGCCTTGTGCATGTCTTCGTGGAGTTTTGCATACTGCTTGACGAATTTGGGTGTGAACCTCTCGAAGAGACCCAGCAGGTCGTGTGTGACCAGGACCTGTCCATCACAACCTGCGCCTGCGCCGATGCCGATCGTGGGAATGGAAATTTGTTTGGAAATGAATTCGGCTAATTTTGCAGGGACAGATTCGAGCACGAGGCTGAACGCGCCCGCATCTTCCAGAATTTTTGCGTCTTCCAGCAGTCGTTTCGCTGCGCTGGCAGTTTTGCCTTGTGCGCGGAACCCGCCAAGTTGATGCACGGATTGCGGCGTGAGGCCGAGATGACCCATGACGGGAATGCCCGCTCCAACGATGGCGCGAATTGCATCCGCTCGTTCGCGCCCTCCTTCGAGTTTGACCGCATCCATGCCGCCATTTTGCAGAAAGCGCCCTGCGTTGCGGACGGCATCTTCCACTGAAACTTGATATGACATGAAAGGCATGTCGCCGACCAGCAGCGCGGACTTTGCTCCGCGCGACACGGCGCGGGCGTGATGCAGCATCTCTTCCATCGTAACGGGGAGGGTGTTTTCATAACCGAGCACCACCATCGCCAGCGAATCGCCCACGAGGATGGAGTCGATGCCTGCTTTATCTACGGCCACTGCAGTGGGATAGTCGTAGGCGGTCAGCATGGTGATCATCTCGCCGCGTTCCTTTTTTTGGCGGAACGTGAGAGTAGTCACCTTTTTTCTTTGTGACGTGTTGGTTGAGACTGGTGTTTCAGTTGACAAGGTACCCTCCGATAAAGGTAGAGTCCGCATTACGTGCTGGCTCCCTGATGTGCACGCGATTTCGGTTTTTAGGATTTGTGCCGTCACGTTCCTTCTGGATACATGCGACAGTACCATTATTCCACAAATTTGTTTTTTCGCCTATAATAAATTTATCAGAAATTTGTTCCAAAAACTATCATTATATTTTCACGAAGGAGAAACACCCATGCGTAGAATGTTTGGTTTTTTGATCGGGATCTTTGCCGGAGGGTTGGTGGGCGGAGTATTGGCGTTGCTGCTTGCCCCCGAATCCGGAGAGCAGCTCCGTGGTCAACTGCGCGACCGCGGACAGGTTTTCATCAACGACATTCGTCATTCAGCGGATTCGCGCCGCATTGAATTGCGCAATCGACTGGATTCATTGAGAGCACCGCGAGAGATGTAAAGATTTGCGGCGGCGGGCTGCACGTCACTGCAAGATTGATTTGTAAAACTCCAAAACTCGTCCCATGTTAGTTTTATAATCTGCTCGCGCAGAGATGATTTTTGTATTCAGACCTGCGGCATCACGCCGCAGGTCTTCTCTTTCCAATCCTGTCAGAATCGCATCTGCAATTGAGTGAGAATCGTTTGGGTTTACGAGCAAGCCGTTCTGCTCATGCGTGATCCACTCGCGGATGGATTCCAAATCGCCGGCCACAGGGAAACATCCACACGCCATGGCTTCAAGCAGCGAATTCGGTGTGCCGTCGTGAATGCTTGGCGAAACCACGATCTGCGCGCCGCGAAAAATTTCACCCATTTCAATATGCGGGATGAGCGGCAGCAATTCCACAGCGTGCTCAATCTTGAATTCCCGAATCCACTCCATCACTTGCGCCTCGCCCTGCATTCCCGTGCACAGGAAACGCGCATCGCTTCGTTTTGCCAGCACCAGCGGAATCGCCTTGAAAAATATATCGTTGCGGACATATGGACGAATCCCGCGCGGGTTGATGATGACGGGACTTTTTACTAATTCTTTTGGCTGATAAAAGACATCGCTTCGGATTCCGCCGTTGCCTGGCGCCACCAAAGCAACTTTTTCTTCGCTGAGACCCCATTCTCTCGCAAGGCGGACATCGCGTTTCACATCTGCGTGCAGGGCATTGACAGATTTCATCGTCAGCCGCGTATACCATCCCATCAGCGGTGTGGACGGGGCGTGCAGGGTGAAGTCATTGCCCCAGATGGAGACGATAAATGGGGGACGACTAGTGAGGCCGTTCAGTGCGTATGCCGTCAACATCCCTTCATATGGCACGCGCATGGCGTGGATGATGTCTGGTTGGACCTCCTGAATGAAGGCGCGTAATTTTTGCGCGGAGCGGGGAATGGTCAAGGGACCAAGCCATTGCCTGATAAGCGTGCGCAGGCTCAAGGTCCGTGAAGAGGCGGAGCCAGGGCGGGACGACTGCTTTTTGGCAGAGCTAAAAGCCACGGGCGTAAATTCCATCTGTTTGACGGGGAAATCCATCTCGGCACTTTGAAAGGTGGTAGCAATATAGATTTCATCACCGCGATTTGAAAAAAAACGCATCCAGTTTTGAGAAATGGGCGAACGGGCATCCGTTACAAAAAGCAGTCGCATTGGTTGATTATACTCATTCGGGTACTTGTACACATTGCCCGCATTTATGAGACGTAGTATATTTAAGTAATGAGCAAAGGCCGTATCCTGGTCGTTGAAGATAATATGGATACCTATGAACTTGTGCGTTTTATCCTGGAAAAAAATGGGTATGATACTTTTCTGGCGATGAACGGACGTGACGGGGTAAATGCGGCCACGAAGCAGATGCCTGATCTGATCATTATGGATCTTTCGATGCCTGAGATGGATGGCTGGACTGCCATACGCCTGATCAAAAGCGATAAACGTACATCGGCCATTCCTTTGGTCGCGCTCACCGCACATGTCCTGCCCAGCGATCGTCAAAGAGCCGTGGATGCAGGCTGTGACGAATACATTACCAAACCCATGGACCTGCTTGATCTTGTAGAATCTGTGGAATACTGGTTAAGCAAGGTTCAATGATCGTGGTTTATTTCAAAAATCTTTTCAATCAAGAGGAAAATGTATGAAACAAATTTGTGTTGTCGGCGTGGGATACGTCGGCCTGGTTACTGCCGCGTGCTTTGCCGACCTCGGTAACCGAGTTGTTGCGCTGGATGTCAACGAACAGCGTGTGGAAAATCTCAAAAAAGGCATTATGCCCATTTATGAACCGGGATTGGATGAACTGGTCAAACGTAATGTGAATGGCGGACGTATCTCCTTCACCACCTCCTATAAAGAGGCTTTAAAGGGCGCGGAATATGCCTTCATTGCCGTAGGCACTCCATCCGATGCAGAAGGTGCCGCCGATCTGCAGTATGTGGCTGCAGCTGCCAGATCGATTGCGGAGAATATGACTGCTCCGCTGGTCATCATCAACAAATCCACGGTTCCGATCGGGACCGGGGACTGGGTTGCAGATATTGTTAAAGGTGCCCAGCCCAAGCAGATCGGCTTCTCTGTTGTTTCCTGTCCTGAGTTTTTGCGTGAAGGCTCCGCCATTGGCGACTTCATGAATCCCCACCGCACAGTGATCGGGTCGTTGGACAAGGAGGCTGCAAACAAGGTCGCTCATCTGCATTTGCCATTACGCGCTCCCATTGTCATTACTGATTTGCGGACTGCGGAAATGATCAAATATGCCAGCAATGCCTTCCTTGCCACAAAAATCTCCTTTATGAATGAACTGGCTGATCTGTGCGAACTTGTCGGCGCAGATGTGAAAGAAGTGGCTGCAGGCATGGGCTACGATGCGCGTATCGGCCGCCACTTTTTAGATGCAGGCCTCGGCTGGGGCGGATCGTGCTTCCCCAAGGATGTGGAAGCGCTGGCTTTCATGGCAAAGGAAAAGGGACTCAATCCCCGTATTTTGAACGATGTGATGGAAGTCAACTATGACCGCCGCAAGGCTGCCGTGGAACATGTCAAGACCATGGTTGGTGGAAGCCTGAAAGGTAAGACCATCGGCTTGCTTGGTCTGGCATTCAAGCCCAATACAGATGATATGCGCGATGCGCCCTCCATCGATATTTCTGAGGAATTGATAAAAGCTGGCGCGAAAGTCCGCGCCTACGACCCTGTGGCAATGGAAGTTGCCCGCCCGATTCTTCCCGCGGTGGATTTTTTCGATGAACCGTACAAAATGGCAAAAGATTGCGATGCGCTGATCGTTGTCACCGAATGGAATGAATTCAAACAACTTGACCTTGAGAAGGTAAAGGGGTTGCTCAAGTCCCCGGTCGTTTACGATGGACGCAACATTTATGATCCTGCTCTCATGAGAGAAATGGGTTTCACGTATCGCGCCATTGGCAGATAGCAGAACAATTTCGTTAAGTTCGTATTTCAATAGTCGGGCAGCCGCATGCTGTTCGACTATTTGATTGTTTGACCAAAAACTGAAAAACCACTACACTATTCAACTATGACCACCACTCCTCCCGTTTGTAACTACGAAGGCTCCGATTATCAACAATCTTTTTGGGAGCAGGGCGGACGCGAATATGAAGATCGTGCCGAAGCCATTGCCCTCAAGCGAATGCTCCCGAAAAACGGCAAGCTCATGCTTGAACTGGGCGCAGGCGCGGGTCGCAACACGCTGCGCTACACAGGCTTTGAACGCATTGTTCTTTTGGATTATTCGACCACTCAACTGGTTCAAGCCCAGCAGCGGCTGGGACGCTCCGACAAATTCATTTATGTGGCGGCCGATATTTACCGCCTCCCATTTCTGGACCGTTTGTTTGATTCTGCCACGATGATCCGTGCCTTGCACCACATGGCGGATGCGCCGAAGGCGCTGGAGCAGGTCCGGAACATTCTGCAACCCGGCGCAGTCTTTATCCTTGAGTTCGCAAATAAGTTAAATCTCAAATCCATTATGCGATATTGGCTTGGAAAGCAGGATTGGAATCCATTCTCACTGGAGCCTGTGGAATTCGTCAAATTGAACTTTGATTTTCACCCGAAGGCCATTCGCAACTGGCTTGGCGGACTTGGATTTTCCATAGAAAAAACGCTCACAGTTTCGCACTTCCGCCTTGGTTTTCTCAAGCGCCTAGTCCCTGCGAAGTTACTTGCCGCGCTGGATGGTCTCTTCCAGCCGACAGGAGCGCTCTGGCAGATGACCCCAAGTGTTTTTATGAAAGCCAAAGTGAAGGGTACCTTGCAGAAAGTTGAACTTCCCACGAATGTAATTGGCTTGTTCAAGTGCCCGGTTTGCGGCAGTGGTGACTTGAAGGATAAAGAAAATCATTTGCTTTGCCCGAAATGCAGCGCTCGCTGGGCCGTCAATGATGGTATTTACGATTTTCGTGAAAAAATGAAATAGATTAAAATCGTACAGGCTGGGAGATGATCATGACAGAACCGCAAAGACAATTACCGCACGTCCCGCCGTTTGTGGAAAGAAAGACAAAGCCTCGAAAGAAGGTAGATACACGGGGAATGTTGAGCCTGGTCACCATGCTGGTCAGCATCGCAGCATTGACCGTATCCATGTTTGGGGCGGCGAAACTGGTACTTGATGTATTCGATGACGGCCTTGCCAGCAGTTTGGAGGGGATTCTGGTTAAGGTCGTTGTGCTGGGATTTTCATTTTTCTTCGGTTGGGGAATTGGTCTGGTCAGCATTCGCGGTTTTGGGAATTTGGTCTATCCCATGGTCATTAAGATTTATGCCTGGGCTTGTCTTGCAGCGGTCGGCATCCTGTACATCAAGGTCATTCAAAAACTTTATATGCAGGCTTATGATGGTCTTCATTTCTGGACATATTTGGTGATGCTGCTTGGCGGGTTGTTCGTGTTGATCTGTCTGCACCTGCTTGTCGAGGGCCATGACCTGCGTCCCTTTGCCATTCCGCTCCTGATCATCAGTGTGCTGCAATTATTTGTAATCGTGTATCGCTATGTTTTTACCGTCAATCCAAATGGATGGATGCTGCTTGGCGATTTTACGATTTTCATTGTCATGATCTCCATTTCCGCGCTGATGTTGATGCACATTGGCATTCTTGAGCCGTTGCGCGAGCAGCTCAATGGAATGTTTGCAGGCGAGGAACGTTCCCGCAGTAGTGGGAACGGCGCCAAATAAAAAAACGCGGCGTGTATACGCCGCGTTTTTTTATTTGCTGTTTATTGCTTTGCCAGCGGCAAACGGATAAAGAAGGTGCTTCCAGGAAAATGCTCTTCGTCATGACCTTCGCTTTCGACCCACATGCTCCCATGAAATGCCTTGACGATGCCCGCTGAAATTGCCAGGCCAAGCCCGGCCCCGCCGCCCTTGTAATTTGTGCGGCTGGAGGAATGCAATTCCACTTTTCCCAATTGATATAATTTTTCAAAGATGATCTTGTGGTGTTCAGGGTCAATGCCGATGCCGCTGTCTTTCACGCTGATCTCAGCCATTTCGCCCTGGCGCGGATCTTCCGCCACCCTGGCTGCGATGTGGATCGAGCCACCATCCGGTGTGAATTTGATGGCGTTGACGATAACATGGTCCAGCGCTTTTTTGAGGAGTTCGGGGTCAGCCAGCAGCGGGGGAACATCTTTGATGGACGGAGCCATTTCAAAAGTTATGTTTCGAAGCGCAAGGTCTTCCACATAATCCTTGTGGACGAGCCGCAAGATCAATCCCAAACTCACAGCTTCCACGTGCGGGCTGATGACCTGGTTTTCAAGGCGCGCCACATCCAACATGCTGTTCACGATCTGGTGCAGACGGTTTGTTCCCTGCATGACGCCTTCGATGGCTTGCAGAAGCATGGGGTTCCCCTGAATAATGGCGTCGGCTTTTAACATTCCGAGATAGCCTTTGATGACGGTGAGCGGTGTGCGTAATTCGTGCGCAGCCACTTGAATGAAAGAGGATTTATTTTTATCGTGCTTTGCGAGTGTGTTGTATGCGTTGTTCAATTCTTCCACGCGCTGGGCAACCATGCGTTCCATGATCTGGTTCATGCTTGTCACTTCGTCATATAAACGCGCGTTCTCCAAGGCAACGGTTGCCTGCATGGCGAAAGTGGTTACAAGCAGGCTGTCATCTTGATTGAAGGAATGGTTGGAGCGTCCAAGCGCCAGCAATCCGACTACATTATCTTTTGAAT
>JACZKY010073880.1_pt1 | contig 27323 bp, 23 predicted proteins | sample 8237611 | NCBI WGS metagenome assembly JACZKY01 (sample SAMN16148055, study PRJNA663545) | marine sediment metagenome | biome: sediments and biomass from bioreactor inoculated with such sediments; feature: coastal sediments; material: methane- and iron-fed bioreactor; isolation source: Bothnian...
CGTGGAGGCGAGGAAGAAGGCCAGCGCCAGGAAACGGCTCAAGGAAGGATCGAGCGTGATCGCCAGCTCGACCGCCAGCAGCCCGAACAGCGTCGTGAACTTGATGATGGGGTTCATGGCGACCGACGAGGTGTCCTTGAACGGGTCGCCGACGGTGTCGCCAACGACGGTGGCGTCGTGGAGCGCGGTGCCCTTCATGTTGAGCTCGGTCTCGACGACCTTCTTCGCGTTGTCCCACGCTCCGCCGGCGTTGGCCATGAAGATCGCCTGGTAGAGGCCGAAGATCGCGATCGAGATCAGGTACCCGATGAAGTAGTAGTGGTTCAGGCAGGCGAACGCCAGGGTGCTGAAGAAGACGCCGAGAAAGATGTTGAACATCCCCTTCTGCGCGTACTTGGTGCAGATCTCGACGACCTTCTTGCTGTCCGCGACCGACGCCTTCTCCCCGCCGCCCTCGAGCTTGATGTTCTGCTTGATGAACTCGACCGCCCGGTAGGCGCCGGTGACGACCGCCTGGGTGGATGCCCCCGAGAACCAGTAGATCACGGCGCCCCCGGTGATCAGCCCCAGGAGGAAGAGCGGGTTCATGATGGAGAGCCCCTCGTAGATCCCGCCCGGCCCCGTGGTGCCGTACTGTGCGGCCAGGAGCTGGATGATCGAGAAGATGAGGGTCGTGGCGCCGACGACAGCCGTCCCGATGAGCACCGGCTTGGCGGTCGCCTTGAAGGTGTTCCCCGCCCCGTCGTTCTCCTCGAGGTACACCTTGGCGTTCTCGAAGTCGGGCTTGAAGCCGAAATCCTTCTCGATTTCCGCGGAGACGTTGGGGATCGTCTCGATGGTGGAGAGTTCGTACACGGACTGGGCGTTGTCGGTCACCGGGCCATAGGAGTCTACGGCGATCGTGACCGGCCCCATCCCGAGGAAGCCGAAGGCGATCAGCCCGAAAGCGAAGATCGCCGGGGCCACCATGATCTCGCCCAGCCCCAGCGTTGAGACAATGTAGCCGCCCGCCATCAGCATGATGATTGCCATTCCCATCCAGTACGCGCTGAAGTTTCCGGCCACGAGGCCCGAGAGGATGTTCAGGGAAGCGCCGCCCTCGCGGGAAGCGATGACCACCTCGCGCACGTGGCCCGAGTTCGTCGAGGTGAAGATCTTGACCAGCTCGGGGATGATTGCGCCCGCAAGGGTGCCGCAGGTGATGATCGTGGCGAGCTTCCACCAGAGCGTCCCGTCGCCCATCGCGGGGATCAGGATGTACGACAGGATGTACGTCATCAGGATGGAGACGATGGAGGTCAGCCACACGAGCGAGGTGAGCGGATGCTCGAAGTTGAACTTGGCCGATTCGCCGTACTTCCCCTTGTTGTAGGCGCCGTTGATCCAGTAGGAAACGCCGCTGGTGACGATCATCCCGATGCGCATCACGAAGATCCAGACCAGCAGCTGGATCTGGATGGAGGTCTTGGCGACCGGATCGAGCGTGGTCCCGACCGCGAGGAGGATGAAGGTGATGAGCGCGACGCCCGTCACGCCGTACGTTTCGAAGCCGTCCGCCGTCGGGCCGACCGAGTCGCCCGCGTTGTCGCCCGTGCAGTCGGCGATGACGCCGGGGTTGCGCGCGTCGTCTTCCTTGATCTTGAAGACGATCTTCATGAGATCGGAACCGATGTCGGCGATCTTCGTGAAGATCCCGCCGGCGATCCGGAGGGCCGCCGCTCCCAACGATTCGCCGATCGCGAAGCCGATGAAGCAGGGGCCGGCCAGCTCGCCGGGGATGAAGAGGAGGATGATGAGCATGAGGACCAGCTCGACGGCGATCAGGAGCATCCCGATGCTCATGCCGGCTTTCAGGGGGATCGCCATCGTCGGGTACGGCTTGCCCATGAGCCCCGCGAAGGCCGTCCGCGAATTGGCGTAGGTGTTCATCCGGATCCCGAACCACGCCACCGAGTAGCTGCCGAGGATGCCGACGATGCTGAAGATGACGATGATGACGACCTTGTAGGCTTCCATCGTGCGGCTGAAGTACCAGACCATGATCACCGCGATGAAGGCCCACAGGATGGCGAGGAATTTCCCCTGGGTGATCAGGTAGGTCTTGCACGTCTCATAGATGAGCTCGGAGATCTCGAGCATCGACTTGTGGACGGGAAGGTTCCGGATCTGGGAGAACTGGATGAGGCTGAAAACGATCCCAAGGATGCAGATCACTAGCCCGTACACCAGGAGCGTGTGCCCCGAAATCCCGAGGAACGACTCCTGGGCGAGGTCGGGGATCACCAGTTCCGCCTCGCTCGCGCCGGCCGTGGTCGCCAGCAGCATCAAAAGAAACGCCGCGGCCGCGGGGATCAGACTTCGCGTGAATGCGGTACACCGTGCGACAAACGTGTCTGTCATGGCCCCTCCATTTCCTGTTTACAGGATATTGCGTAGCGGGATAACCGCCCGAATCATCGTTGAAAATCCGCCCCTTGGAGCGGCACGGGCCATGCGTCACACCGTGAACCGGGCAATTAATACCACGCATCGCCCCCCGGGTCAAGGGGAAGCCTCCGCATGGTATAGTAACGACATGGATTTCCATGGAAAAATGATCCTCGCCCCCCTGGCCGGGGTATCGGACGCCGTCTTCCGCCGCCTGTGCAGGGAAAGCGGCGCGGACATCGTCGTGACGGAGATGGTCTCGGCGAGGGGACTCCTTTGCAACCCCCGCCGTTCGGGGACTTACCTCGAATTCGCCGAGTCGGAGCGTCCCGTGGGAGCACAGCTTTTCGGACCCGATCCCGGCGAGATCGAGGAGGCGGCCGCCGAGGTGGCCCGCCGGGGGTTCGATTTCGTGGACATCAACATGGGGTGCCCCGTCCGGAAGGTCACCGGCGGCGGTTCGGGGGCCGCGATCCTCGCGAACCCCCGCCTTGCCGGGGAGATCGCCCGTGCGGCGATCCGGGGTTCGAGGCTCCCGGTGACCGCGAAGATCCGGTCGGGCTTCGGCAACGAGAAGGAAACGTTCCTCCAGGTCTCCCGGGAGCTCTTCGACGCCGGGGTCGCCGCCGTAACGCTCCACCCGCGCCACCGGGGTCAGATGTTCTCCGGGACGGCGGATTGGGGGCACATCGCGGCGCTCAAGAAAGCGTTCCCGGACCGGGTCGTCATCGGAAACGGGGACGTGCGCCTCCCCGGAGACGCCGCGAGGATGATCGAGGAAACGGGGTGCGACAGCGTGATGGTCGGGCGGGCCGCGATGGGCAACCCGTGGATCTTCGCGGCCCTGAAACGGGAAATCGCCGTCCGCACGGCCCCGGCGCATGCGGTTCCCGGCACCCCCTCCCCCTCGGCCGCCGAACGCCGCGCGCTCATCCTGCGGCACGGCGAGGAGATGTTCTTCCGCCGCGGGGCGCGCGGCATCAAGGAGATGCGCAAGCATCTCGCATGGTACAGCCGGGGGGTCCCCGGCGGCGCCGCCTTCCGCGCGGAGCTCGCCCGGATCGTCGACCCGGACTCCTTCCGGGAGACCGTGGAGCGCCTGTTTTGAACGACCTCCAGCGCAGGACCCTCGAATCGGTCAACATCGGGATCATCGTGTTCGACGCGGCCGGGAAACTCGCCTACATCAATCCGGCCGCCGAGGAGATCCTGCAGGGATCCTCCCAATCGCTCGCCGGAAAGCATTACCGGACCGTCTTCCGGGGAAGCCCCGAGGCGGCCCGCATCCTCCGGAAAACCATCGAGAGCCAGACCCCCGTCACCGGTTTCGACGTGGAGCTGAAGCAAGGCGGCTCCGCCGGAGGGAAGAGCGGCGCCGTCCTGCCGGTGATGCTGGGGGCGTCCCCCCTGGCCGGGGCCGGAGGAGAGCCGCAGGGCGCGGTGCTGTCCGTCAAATCGTCGGAGATCCTTTCCCTCGTCGGGCGGGAGGAGCAGGCGGCGTTCAGCGCCGAGGGGATGCAGACGCTGGCGTACGGCATAGCCCACGAGATCAAGAACCCGCTGGGCGGCATCCTCGGGGCCGCGCAATGGATCCTGCGCGGGGAGGGGCCGGAAGAGGAGCGCGTCGAGGGGGTCCGCCTGATCCTGAGAGAGGCCCGGAGGATCAACGGGCTGGTGGAGAAGATGCTTGAGATGGGGAAGAAGCCTCCCCCTCCCCGGCCGTTCGCCCTCGCCCCCCTGGTAAGGGATGCCCAGCAGCTCCTGCTCTCGGAGGCGCGCGCCCGGGGGAAAAGGGTCCGGTTCGAGCTGCGGATGGACCCGAGCCTCCCCCCGGTCTCCGGCCACCCCGACACCGTCTACCGAGCGCTCCTCAACGTCCTGAAGAACGCCGTGGAGGCGATCGGGGAGGACGGCACGGTCACCATCGAGGCGCGGCTGAACGTCAACTACCGCTTCGCCGTGGGACGGGGGCGGAAGCGTTCCTTCCTGGAGATCGAAATCACCGACAGCGGCATGGGGATGACCGCGGAGGAGCTGCACAAGGCCCTTCTCCCCTTCTACACGACGAAGCCGAACGGGACGGGGCTCGGGCTGGCGATGGCGAAGCAGGCGGTGACGCGGCACGGGGGAAAGCTCGAAATTAAGTCGACCCCCGGCGCGGGAACCACGGTTAAAATATCCCTTCCGGTCGACCCGGGCAGGAAGGGCGCGCGGTGAAAAAAGTCCTGATCGCCGACGACGACGAGAGCATCCGTTGGGTCCTGAAGAAAACCGTCACCGGGATGGGGTTCACGGCGGACCTCGCCGAGGACGGCGACAAGGCGCTCGCCCTCCTCGGCAGGAACAGCTACGTCGCCGCCTTCGTGGATGTCCGGATGCCCGGCGTGGAGGGGATCGAGGTCCTCGAACGCGTCCAGGCCCGGAAATCCCCCACCCGTTTCTTCATCATGACAGCGGTGCACCGTCCCGACGTCGCCGCCCGCTCGACCCGCGCGGGGGCCGCGGAATTCATCACCAAGCCGTTCGAGCTTTCGCGAATCGAGGAGCTGCTGCGGGACCTGTCCCGGGAGGCCGCGTCGGGGGAGCGCCCGTTCCGTCCGGAGGAGCAGGAGGACCGGGCGACCTACCGGATCGTGGGAAAGAGCCGCGCCATCATCGACCTGTTCAAGAACATCGGGAAGATGGCCGACTCGACCGCCACGATCCTGATTCTCGGGGAGCGGGGCGTCGGCAAGGAGCTGGTCGCCCGCTGCATCCACGACCTCGGGGAGCACGGCGGACCGTTCGTGGCCGTGAACACCACGGCGATCCCCCGCGACCTCCAGGAGGCCGAACTGTTCGGGCACGAGAAGGGGGCGTTCACGGGGGCGGAAACGCGGCGCGAGGGGAAACTCGCCGCCGCCGGGGACGGCACCCTCTTCCTGGACGAGATCGGCGACACGCCCATCGACCTGCAGGCGAAGCTGTTGCGCGTCCTGCAGGAGCGGGAATTCACCCCGGTCGGGTCGGACCAGGCGCGGGCGTTCCGCGGGCGGATCCTCGCCGCCACGAACCGGGACCTGCGCAAGCTCGTGGCCGACGGGAAGTTCCGCATGGACCTCTTCGACCGGCTCAACGTCTTCCCGCTCCGGGTCCCGTCCCTCGCCGAGCGGAAGGAGGACATCCCGCTGCTGGCCGACTACTTCCTGAGGAAGTATTGCGCCGTCCTTTCCCGCCCTCCCCGCTCCTTCTCGAGGGAGGCGCTCGAGGCGCTTTCGTCGCACCCCTGGAAGGGAAACGTCCGGGAGCTCGAGAACTTCGTGCAGCGCCTCGCTGTCCTTTCCTGCGGGAAGCTCCTGCGCCGCGACGAGGTGATGCGCGAGCTCGCGAAGGCGGACGGCTCCCCGGACCCGTCCGCCGCCACGATGGAGCAGCTGATCGAGGACCGGATCCGGGAGTTCGTGGGGCGGCTGGGCGCGACCATCGATTCCGAGACGGGGCTCCACGGCCTGTTCCTCCGGCAGGTCGAGCGGCCGCTCCTGAAGGTCGTCCTCGAGGCCGCCGGGGGGAACCAGGTCCGGGCGGCGGGGATCCTCGGGATCAACCGGAACACGCTGCGGAAAAAGATCGCCGAACTGTCGCTGGCCCCGAAAATGCGCAGGGCGAAAGGAAATTAGGAATGGGAAAACGAGCTTCGGTTCCGGTGATCCTCGCCTTCGGCGGGCTCGACCCGACGGGGGGCGCGGGGATCCTCATGGACGCCCGGGCGGCGTGCGCCGCGGGGGCGCACGCGTGCGCGGTGGCTTCCTGCTTCACGGTACAGACGACGACGACCTTCTCCCGGTTCGCGCCGATTTCCCGGGAGTTGCTGGACGATTCCCTGGCCGTCGCGGGCAAGGCGTTCCGGCTCGGCGCCCTGAAGGTCGGTATGGTGGGGACCCGGGCCGCCGCGGAGGCGATCTTCTCGTTCGCCGCCGCCCGGCGCGGGCTCCCCGTGATCGTCGACCCGGTGCTGCGCTCCTCCTCGGGGTACCCGCTCCTCTCGAAATCCGCCCTGCCCGCGTACCGGAAACTGCTCCGGGCCGCCACCGTCCTGACCCCCAACCTCATGGAGGCGGAGAAGCTGATCGACCGGAAGATCGCCTCCTTCGCCGAAGCGGCCGACGCCGCGAGGGAGCTGGCCGACGAGACCGGCGCCGCCGTCGTCCTCAAGGGCGGCCACTTCCCCTGGAAGGGGCGGCTGGGGATCGACATCGTCGCGTCGGACGGGGAGATCACTTTGGTTCCCCCGGCGGGCGCCCGCCGCGGGGATCCCCACGGCACCGGGTGCGCCCTTGCCTCCGTCATCGCCGCGCGGATCGCCGCGGGGGACGCCGTCGTCCCCGCCGTCGCGGCCGCGAAGTCGGTGCTTTCGAAACTCGTAGCGGGCGGCTTCCCCTCCGCGGAGGGCCGCCTCACCCTGTTCCCGTGACCGGAACGCCCGCCGGACCGGCGAAAGCCGGGCGGGAACCCCGTCTCGGCCTTGCCTTGGGCGCGGGCACGGCCCGGGGGTTCGCGCACGTGGGGGTGTTCAAGGTCCTCGAGGCCGCCGGCATTCCGATCCGGCTGATCGTCGGCACGAGCGTGGGAAGCCTCGTGGGAAGCCTGTACGCCTACGGGATCCCGGCCTTCGAGATCCAGAAGCTCGCCATGGCCCTCGAGCGTTCGGACCTCGTCGACCTCATCGTGCCCGACAACGGGTTCGTCAAGGGGGAGAAGCTCGAGGCGTACGTGAACCGGATGGTCCGGGACACCCCGATGGAGGAGTTCCCGATCGCCTTCCACGCCGTGGCCACCGACCTCCGCACGGGGCAGGAGATGGTGTTTTCGAAAGGGAACGCGGGGACGGCGGTGCGTGCGAGCTGCTCCATCCCGGGAATCTTCCAGCCCGTGAAGATCGGCGGCGACACCTACGTCGACGGCGGCCTCGTCTCCCCCGTGGCGGTGGACGCGGCCCGGAGGATGGGAGCGGACGCGGTGATCGCCGTGGACATCTCGGGAGGGGTGGACGGATCGGTCCCGGGGGGAGTCCTGGACACCCTCATCCAGTCGGGCAGCATCCTGTACGCGAAGATCGCGGAGGAGCAGAATTCCCGGGCCGACGTCTTGATCCGCCCCCGGGTGGGGGAAATCTTCGCGGGCGACTTCACGAAACGGCACGAGGCGATCCTGGAGGGAGAGAAGGCCGCCCGGGAGGCGCTCCCGAAAATCCTGAAAATCCTTACTCCAGATCCTGCGCCAGGTCCTCGAACCGGGTGAACTGGGAAAGGAAGGCGAGCTTGAGGTCGCGGATGGGGCCGCTGCGGTTCTTCCCGACGATGATCTCGGCGATCCCCTTCTCCTCCTGCGGCGTCTTTTCCTTGCTGTACACCTCCTCGCGGTAGATGAACAGGATCTGGTCCGCATCCTGCTCGATCGCGCCCGAATTATGGCTCACGATGCCGTCGGCCAGCCAAGAGGCGGGCCCCGGAACGGTCAGGTCGAACACCTCCTCCAAGCCGTCCGTCCGGACTTCCACGACACGGTCCCAGAACAGGTCGCTTTCCGCCCAACGCCGAAGGACATCGTCCTCGAGGATCTCCGCGTACCCCGGCACGACAGCGCGCGAGGGAGCGAAATTGAAGTGAGCGCCGCCCCCGAAAGATGTTCCCCGCATCGCCGCCATCGTCCGTTGGGAAACCCCGTGTTCCATCATGGCAGCCTTTACCCGGGTGAACACTTCCCGGGGAAGCGTGTCTGCATTCGTGTTCGGGATCACGGATTCCAGTTCCTGCCGGAGACGCCTTGCCGGCGCTACCCGTGGACCAAACGCCTCCACTGAGAAAAGGAAACGAGCCTGCTGTTCCGCCCCGGAAACGTCCACCGTGAACACCGGCCCGTAACCCGTCTTCCTCACAACGCGGATTCGGGCAACGATGCCAAGCCGCAGCAGCAACGCCGCCACATCGGAGGCCAGCCCCTCGCTGGCCGTGCTGAAGTAGACGCGGGCAGACCCTTTGGAACCGGCGATGCGGGAGGAAATGCTTCCGTCGGTTGCCCAGAGATGGCGCAACAGAAGCCCGATCTGCTCGTTCCCGAATCGGAATACGTCTTGAGGCAGCCGTTTTTCATGGGACCGCTGCCCGTGGATCCCCAGATCCCGCAGCCAACGGTTCACCCCCGCGGGGCGCCACCGGTTCCCGTTTCCGGAGATGAGCAACTGATGCCAATTCCCCCGTCCGGGGTACCGTTTGACTGTTGCGCCGAAAGCGCGTTGCGAGGCATCCGCCACGGCACGGCTGTTCTCTTCCGAGGCAGTGGTGTATCGCATGGGCTGATGGACGAGGTAGCTGCCGTCCCCGATAAGGTGCCCAAGCAGCACGACGTGCTCCTCGGGCCAGATCACGGGGTGAACGGACTCCGGAATCCCGCGGGCGACGGCAAGCCGGTCGCCCGCTTTCAGCTCCGCGACTCGGGTCCAGACACCGGCGCCGTACAGCAGGTGTTCCGCGGTGGCCCGGATCGCGCGGCCGCTCGCAAGCGTGACTCGCATCACCGGCTTCTCGCCCACCGACCAAATCCGATCGCTGGTCGCGGCGACGATGCGACCCTCCGGGGACATGGCCCACAGGTCGACCTGCCTTCCCGCCAGCTCCCGGACGGGAAGCCGGCCACCGTCGGTGGTCAGGACGAGGGTGTCCCCGGTCACGCACTCGCGGAGGTCCGACATCTGCGGCCTCTTGTCGCTCCGGCTCTCCACCCCGCGGCTGAGCTGGGAGAGCGCGATCACCGGGATGTCGAGCTCCTTGGCCAGCGCCTTCATGGACCGGGAGATCTCCGACACCTCCTGGACCCGGTTGTCGGGATTGAAGCGCGCCGACGACCCCCGCATCAGCTGCAGGTAGTCGACGATGACGACGCCGATGTCCTTGTCCTTCTTCAGCCGCCGGGCCCTCGCCTTCAGGTCGAGGACCGACAGCATGCCGGAGTCGTCCGTGTAGATGGGGGCGTCGGACAGCTTCGCCACGGCCCCCACGAGGCGGTTGATCTCCTCCTGGCCGATCTGCCCGGTCCGCAGCCGCTGAAAATTGACCCTTGCCTCGGAGGTGATCATGCGCATCGCCAGCTCCTGGCGGCTCATCTCGAGCGAGAAGATGGCGACGGGCACCTTGTGGCGCGTGGCGGCGTTCACCGCGATGTTGAGGCACAGGGCGGTCTTCCCCATGGAGGGGCGCGCCGCGACGACGATCATGTTCGATTTCTGGAACCCCGCCGTGATCTCGTCGAGGTCGCGGAACCCCGACGGGATGCCGGTGATCCTCTTTTTCTGTTCGTAGGCCCTCTCGATGTCCTTCAGCGCCGACCGGGCCATCTCGTTCATGGAGAAGTACTTCGGCTTGATCTCCTCCCCCGAGATGGCGAAGATCCGCTCCTCCATCTGGTCGAGGAACTCCCGGAGGTCGCCGACGCCCTGGAACGCCGACGCGGAGATCTCCTGGGCGGCGACGATGGACTTCCGGAGGATCGACTTCTCCTTGACGATCGTCGCGTAATCGGAGGCGTTCGCCGACATGGGGACGGTCGACACGATCTCGGCCAGGTAGGCGAGCCCCCCGACCTGCTGCTCCGCCCCGCGGTCCCGGATGACCGACGACAGGGTGAGCTGGTCGATGGGGCGCCCCCCCTCGAACAGGCCGAGCATGGCCTCGTAGAGCGTCCGGTGCGCGCCCTGGTAGAAGTCGTCGGGGCGCAGGATCTCCACGACGTCGCTCATGTGGTCGTTGTTCAGGAGCACGGAGGCCAGGACGGCCTGCTCCGCGTGGAGGTTGTGCGGGGGAACGCGGAGGGAGGCGTCGACTCCGCCTGGCGGCGCATTGCGCGAAACGTTCATCGACGCCCCCCGTCGGGATTGCTGCTTTGTCCGTGGAGACCGGAGTCGGCTATTCCTCGGCCACCACGCTCACGGAGATCTCGGGCACGACCTCGGCCGCGACCCGGATTTTCACCTTGTAGTCGCCCAGCTGCTTGATCGGCTCCGCCAGCTGGACCGCCTTGCGGTCCACCTTCACTCCGGCCTTTTCGAGCGCCTCCGCGATGTCCCGCGAGGTGACCGCGCCGAACAGCTTCCCCTCCTCCCCCGCCTTCGCGGGCAGGGTGAGGGACAGGCTGGAGAGGATCGATGCCGTGCCCTCGGCGGCCTTGCGAGCCTTCTTCGCGCGGGTCTCGATCACCCGGCGGTCGTGATCGAGGGTCTTCATGTTCCGGACGTTCGCCAGGAACGCCAGGTTCCGCGGGATGAGGTAGTTCCGGCCGTACCCGTCGGCGACCTTAACGACCTCGCCGGCCTTCCCGAGTTTCTCGACGTCCTCGCGCAGGATGATTTTCATCGCCCCCCCCTACCGGACCTGCGTGGCGGTGAACGGTATCAGCGCCACGACGCGCGCCTTCTTGATCTCCATCGTCAGCTTCCGCTGGTGCTTGGCGCAGTTGCCCGTGATGCGGCGGGGAACGATCTTCCCGCGCTCGGAGACGAACTGCTTGATCATGTAGGCGTTCTTGTAATCGATCTGGAGTTCCTTCTCCGCGCAGAAGCGGCAGAATTTCTTCCGGACGTACCGTCTCTTCCCTCCGGGGCCGCGGTCTTCGCGGGGCCCCGAGGACGGGCGGGGCTTGTACGGGGTGCTCATCGTTTCCTTCCTCCTTTTATTCCAATCGGTATGTTGTCAGAACGGGATGTCGTCCTCGGGCGACTCCGCGACCGGGGGGGCGGGGGCCGCCCCTTCGGCCGCCTGGCCGCGCGGGGAGGAGCCCAGGAACTGGACGTTGTCGGCCAGGATCTCGACCTTGCTCCGCTTCTGGCCGTCGGTCTCCCAGCTCCGCTGCCGCAGGCGCCCCTCGACCAGCACGGGCCGCCCCTTGGAAAGGTACTCGGCGCAGTTCTCCCCGGTCTTCCCGAACACCACGACGTCGAAGAAGGACACTTCCTCCTTGACCTCGTTGGTCGTTTTCGACTTGTACCTGCGGTTCACCGCAAGGGAGAAGCTCGTCACGGCCGTGCCGGAAGGCAGAAAACGCGTTTCCGGGTCCCGGACCAGGTTTCCCGCGACGATGACGCGGTTAAAAGAGACCATGCGGGGATCCCTCCATGAAGAACAGTCCGCTCATTTCTCCGCGGGGGCCGCGGTCGCCTCGGACGCTGGCGCCTCGGTCGCGGGCGTCTCGGTCGCGGGCGCCTCGGTCGGCGGCGCGGCCTCCACCGTGGCTGCGGCGGGCTTGGCGGGTTTCAGCTCTGCGGTATGGACGGTGGTCAGGTGGCGCATGATCCCGTCGAAGATCTTGATGTTGCGCTCCACCTCCTCCACGACGCCGCGGGTGCCGGTGTAGAGGAGGAAGGTGTAGAAGGCGTTGCTTCTCTTCCGGATCTGGTAGGCGAGCTTGCGGTTTCCCCAGTCGTCCGTCTTCAGGACCTCTCCGTTGAACGAGGCGACCACTCCCGAAAGCTTGCCGAGGAACTCTTTCCTCTGGTCTTCCGGGAGTTCGGGGTCGAACAGGATGGCGGTTTCATACCTCTTCGGTGTCATCGTGCGGTTTTGCCTCCTTTCGGCTTTTCGAGCCCCCGGACGCTTCGCCGGGGGCAAGGAGTATGTTCCCCGCCGGAGGGTCCGGCCGGGGGGTTCGCGCCTTCGCATTCCAGCGCGTCATGGCCTTGTCGAAACCGAGCCGGGCGATGTCGCCCACCGCCTCGCACGCGGCGGCGACCGCCCTTTCGAACGCCTCCCTCGACCCGGGGGCCGGGGGGGTCAACACGTAATCGGCGGGATCCATCCCCTCGGAGGGCCTACCGATGCCGACCCGGATCCGGAGGAACGCGAGCGTCCCGAGCTCCTCGCGCAGCGACCTCAACCCGTTGTGGCCGCCGGCGCCTCCGCCCCGCTTGAGCCGCACGACGCCCGCCGGGAGGTCGAGATCGTCGTGGACGACCACCAGCTCCTCGGGCCCTTCGGCGTGCTTCCGGAAAAGTGGCGCCACCGCCGTGCCGGACAGGTTCATGAAAGTCATCGGCTTGACGAGGAGGACCCTGCGCCCTTCCAGCTCGCAATCCGCCCGCTCGGCCTCGCCGGACACCCTCCACCGAACGCCCAGCCCGGAGGCGAGGCGGTCGACCGCCAGAAACCCGGCGTTGTGGAGCGTGGCCGCGTACCGCCGACCCGGGTTCCCCAGTCCGACGACGAGTCGCGTGGGGCGCTACTCCTTCTCTTTACTTTACTGCTATTTCTTTTCCTTCTTCGCGGGCTCTTTCCCCGCCTCTTCCTTCTCGGGGCCTTCCGCCACGCTCGCGCCTTCGGCCGCCGCGCCCTCGACCACCTCGGCCGCAGCCGGCGCCGCCTCGGCCTTCGGCGTGTGGACCGCCGCGACGGGCATTCTCAGGTCCTTTTCCGTGGGGACGACGCCCGGCGGGAACTGGATGTTCCCCAGGTTCAGCGACTGGCCGAGCCCGAGGGAAGTGACGTCGACCTCGATGAATTCGGGCACCTGGTCCGGCGTGCACTCGACCTCGAGGCTCCGCATGACCACTTCGAGGATGCCGCCCAGTTCGATCCCCGCCGCCTTCCCGCGGATCCGGATCGGGACCTCGACGCGGAACTTCCGGCCCTGGGCGACCTCGTAGAAATCGACGTGGGTCACCCGGTCCGTGAAGGGATGGGTCTGCACCTCCTTCAGGACCGCGAACGCCTCTTTCCCGTCCTCGCCGTCGCGAACGGTCACCTTGACGACCACCGTCCCGCGGCGCGCGGTGTCGAGGAATTTCTCGAGCGACTTCCTTTCGAATTCGATCGACCGGGTCTCGAGCCCCCTGCCGTAGATGACGCCGGGAATCCGCCCCTCGGCGCGCCGTTTCCGGTTGATCTCTTTCCCCGTGTCGCGGCGGCGATCCGCCGCCAGCTCGATCATAGCCATCTTTGTTTCCCTCCTAGACGAAAAGCGAACTGACCGAATCCTGGAAATGGATCCTCTTTATGGCCTCCCCCAGGAGGGGGGCCACGGAGAGGACGCGAATCTTCCTGCACAACGCCTTCTCTCCGAGCGGGATCGTGTTCGTTACGACGAGTTCCTCGATCTGCGAATTCTCGAGCCGCTCGATGGCCGGCCCCGAAAGCACGGCGTGGGTGGCGCAGGCGTAGATGTGCTTCGCTCCCTTGGCGCGCAGCGCGTCGGCGGACTGGACCAGCGTCCCCGCCGTGTCCACCATGTCGTCGAGCATCACCGCCGTCTTCCCCTCGACCTCGCCGATGATGTTCATCACCTGGGCGACGTTCGGCCCCTCGCGGCGTTTGTCGATGATGGCGAGGGAGGCGTTCAGCCGCTTGGCGACCGCCCGTGCCCGCTCCACCCCGCCCGCGTCCGGGGAAACGATCACCATGTCGTCCAGGTAGTTCTCCTTGATGTATTCGAGGATCACCGGGGAGGAGTACAGGTGGTCGACCGGCATGTTGAAGAACCCCTGGATCTGGCCGGCGTGGAGATCCATCGTGAGCACCCGGGAGGCGCCTGCCGCCGTCAGCAGGTCCGCGACCAGCTTCGCCGTGATGGGCGCCCGGGGAAGGACCTTCCGGTCCTGCCGCGCGTATCCGTAATACGGGAGCACCGCAGTCACCCGCTTCGCCGACGCCCGCTTCAGGGCGTCCATCAGGATGAGCAGCTCCATGAGATGGTCGTTCACCGGGGGGCAGGTGGGCTGGATGAGGAAGACGTCCACGCCCCGGACGTTGTCCCGGATCTCTACGTTGACCTCGCCGTCGCTGAACCGCTTCACCATCGCGGAACCCAGCGGGATGCAAAGGTACGCGCAAATTTCCTTCGCCAGTTCCGGGTTGGCGTTCCCGGTGAAAATCTTAAGTCTTGTCACACAATTCCCCTGTTGGAGGAGGCTTTCCGCCGAAAGAATTGAATCCTATAACAAAAAAGGGGGTGTTGGCAAGCGGTTTTCGATCCCCGCCCCACCGGCGGGCCGAACGGCTTCGTTGGCTGGGAGGGAAGGGGTCGAACCTTCATTCGTGGCTCCAAAGGCCACTGTCCTGCCATTGAACGACCTCCCAGCTTATGCCGGGATTCTAACGGCAGGCCGCCGCACCGTCAAGGCCGCCGCCCACTCCACCGGCAGTTTCGTCGCCCCATGGGATGTTCCTCACGAGGAAACCTCTCCTTCCCCGCCCGTCGACGCCGTCCGGAACCAGGCGTCCCAGCGCCTCCCGGGCATCCTCTCCGGACGCGAACAGGCCGAACACGGCCGAGCCGCTCCCCGAAAGCCCCGCCGCCAGCGCGCCCGCGGCCGTCAGTTCCCCTTTGATCCGGCCGATTTCCGGGCGGTCCGGGGCCCATACCGCCTCGAAGTCGTTCCGGACGACCGCCGCGACGGCCGCCAGGTCGGGGAACAACGGGATCTTCCCCCTCGGAGGCGGGGCCATGACGCCGCGGCCGAGCCTCGCGTAACCTTCGCGGGTGGACAACCCGAAGGCCGGCAGCACGATGACGGCGTGGAACGGGACTTTCCAGGCCATCGGGGAGACGATCTCCCCGAACCCTTCCACAAGCGCGGCGGAGCCCGACAGGAAGAACGGGACGTCGGCCCCCGCGCGGGCGGCCATGGAGAGGAGCTCCGTCTCCGCCGGGCGCTTCCCCTTCAGGGCGCAAAGGCCTTTTAACGTGGCCGCCGCGTCCGAACTCCCGCCGCCGAGACCCGCTTCGGCGGGGATCCCTTTCCGGAGCCGGATCCGCATGCCCCCGGGAACCCCTGCCCAATCCAGGAACAGGGAAGCCGCCCGGTGGCAGCTGTTGGTCTCGTCGGCGGGAACGCCGGGCGCGTCGCATTCCACGACGATCCCCCCGGGAGTTTCCTCCAGGATCACTTCGTCGTACAGGGAAACCGGGACCATGACGGAGCGGATGTCGTGGTAGCCGTCCGGGCGCTTCCCGAACACCTCGAGGGAGAGGTTCAGCTTGGCGGGAGCGAGAAAGGATATCGCTGCGGAAGTATTCAACTTATTGTCTTTCCAAACAACGTTCTTCGATGTGGTTTACCACGTGGGCGGCCGCCTGTCAACATGGCCGCCGGAAAAGGATGGAGAGGGGGGAACGGGCGGGAGCGACCGGAGCCGCCCCCGCCCATGGAGCAAAACGCTACCTTTTCACCTCTACATGAGCCATTTTCTCGTAAAATTTCACCAGCCCGCAATGGTCCGAATCCCCCAGGCCGTCGACCTTCAACGCCTGCATCATTTCCATGACGGCCGCGGTCAGCGGGAGCGGGACGCCGATCTCCCGGGAGGTTTCCAATACGTTTCCCAGGTCCTTGATGTGCAGGTTGATCCGGAATCCCGGGTTGAACTTGCGGTCCATCACCAACGGGGCCTTCGCATCGAGCACCGTGCTGCCCGCCAGCCCCCCCCGGATGGCCTGGTAGACCAGTTCCGGCTCCACCCCGGCCTTGGCGGCGAGAACGAGCGCCTCGGACATGGCGGCGATGTTGAGGGCCACGATGATCTGGTTGGCCAGCTTCGTGATGTTGCCGGCGCCGATGTCTCCCGTCCGCACGACGGAGCCCGCCATCGCCTTCATGACGGGGTACCACTTGTCGAACACTTCCTGCTTCCCGCCGACCATGACCGACAGCGTCCCGTCGACGGCCTTCGGCTCGCCGCCGCTGACCGGCGCGTCGAGCATTTCCATCCCTTTCTCGGCCAGCCGCGCGGCGATCTCGCGGCTGGCGAGGGGGGCGATCGAGCTCATGTCGATGAGGGTCTTGCCGGGGCCGCCCCCTTCGAGCACGCCGTTCGGCCCCAGAACGGCCGCCCGGACATGCGGAGAGTTCGGGAGCATGGTGATGACGACGTCGCACCGCTGCGCCACTTCCTTCGGCGACGAGGCCGTCTCGGCGCCCAGGGCCGAAATCTCCTTCATGGGGGCGGCGTTGGTGTCGTAGACCACCAGGCCGTGCCCCGCCTTGATCAGGTTTTTCGACATCGGCTTCCCCATGATTCCCAGGCCGATAAACCCCGTCTTCATCGCGTCGTCTCCTTCCGTGGACCTTCCTTGCGGACCCAAGGAATCAGTCGATCTTGATGTTCAGCCGCTTGATGATCGCGGCGTAATCCGCCGTGGCCTGCTGGAGGAATTTTCCGAATTCCTCGCTCCCCTGGTACATGACCGGCTGGGACAGGTTCTCCATGGTCTTCTTGAACTCGGGGTCCTCGCACACCTTCTTGAGCGTGCCTTCGAGGTACTGGATCACCTCTTTCGGCGTGCCGGCGGGCGCCGCCACGCCCTTGATGGATCCCCAGGTGGCCACGTCGATCCCCTGCTCCCTCAGCGTCGGGACGTTCGGAAGCGACGGGTCGCGCTCGGGAAGAGCGACCGCGATCGCCTTGAACCGCCCCGCCTTGATGTGGGACATGATCTCGGAGGGATGGCCGCCACCGATCATGAGGTGCCCGCCCGCGAGGGCCGTTGTGGCCTCGGCGCCGCCGGTGAAGGGAACCGTGACGATGTCGATGCCCGCCGCCTTGCCCAAGGAGGTCAGCGCCAGGTCGACCGCCCCGGCCTTGACGGACACCGCCGTGGTGATCGGCTTGTTCTCCTTCTTGGACCACGCGACCATGTCCTTGACCGAGTTGAACTGGGAATTCACCCCCGTGACGACGACCACCGAGTGGATGGAGAGCCTCGCGACGGGCGCCAGGTCCTTCAGCGTGTCATACGGCATCTTCTGGAGCGACGGCATGACCACGTCGTGCCCCGAACCGTAGCCGAAATAGAGGGTGTAGCCGTCCGGCTTGGAGCGGACCACCCCTTCCGTGCCGACCACGCCGCCGCCGCCGGGCTTGTTGACGATCACCAGCGGCTGTGTCGAGTATTTCGGCCAGACCTTCTCGACGGTCCGGGCGAGGATGTCCGTGGACCCCCCCGGCCCGAACGGGACGACGCCGGTGATCGGCTTCGACGGGAAGACGTCCGCGGCCGTCGATGCGGCCGTCAACAGGAACGACGCGAACAGGATTGCTGCGATTGCTGCGATGACTCTTTTCATCTCACTTCTCCTTTCAGTTGGTGGTCGAGAGCTTCTTGTAAACCAGGAACGCCGCCTGCCCGACGGCGAGGACCGCGAACAGCCCGATCAGCGCCAGCGAGATGGGACGGGTGACGAAGATCGAAAAGTGCCCCCCCGAAATGAGGAGCGACTGGCGCATCGACTGTTCGACCATCGGCCCCAGCACGAAGGCGAGCACCAGGGGCCCGGGCTCGAACTTGAGCTTGCGGAGAAGGTACCCGAACAGGCCGAACCCGATCAGGCTGTAGATGTCGAACGCCTGCCCCTGGATGCTGTAAGAGCCGATCACGGTGAACAGGATGATGACGGGCGCCATGATCCCGAACGGCACCCGGGTGAGCTGGGCCCAGAGCCCCACCAGGGGGAGGTTCAGCACCAGGAGCATGACGTTTCCGAGGTACATGGAGGCGATCACCCCCCAGAAGACCTCCGGATGCTCCTGGATGAGGAACGGGCCGGGGGTGATCCCCTTGATCAGCAGGGCGGCGAAGATCATCGCGATGGAGGCGTTGCCCGGAATGCCGAGGGTCAGCAGCGGGATGAAGGACGAGCTCGACGCCGCGTTGTTCGCCGCCTCGGGGCCCGCCACCCCCTCGATCGCGCCTTCCCCGAACTCCTCGGGATGCTTCGCGACCTTCTTTTCCACCGCGTAGGAGACCAGCGAGGAGATGACCGCGCCGCCGCCCGGGATCACTCCCACGAAGAAGCCGATCAGGGTGCCGCGAAGGATCGCCATCCGGGACTCCGCCCAGTCCTTCAGGGTGGGCCAGACGCTTCCGACCTTGGTGGTGGCGACCTCGGCCTTGATGGCGGATTCGAGCCCGATGAAGATCTCTCCCAGCCCGAACACCCCCATGGCGAGCGTCACGAAATCGAACCCGCTCTGCAGCTCGATGACGCCGAAGGAAAAACGCGTCTTCCCGGAGATGGGATCGAGCCCCACCGAGGCCAATAGGAGCCCCATCGCCATCATCACGAGCCCCTTGGTGATGGAGTGTCCCGAAAGGGTCACCGCCATCAGCAGCCCCACGACGGCCAGGGAGAACTTCTCCGGCGGGCCGAAGCTCAAGGCGAACCCGGCGATCGCGGGGGCGAACAGCGTCATGCCCAGGATGCCGATGGTTCCGGCGACGAACGAGCCGATGGCGGCGATGCCGAGCGCAGCGCCGGCCCTCCCCTTCTTGGCCATCTTGTACCCGTCGATGCAGGTGACGACCGACGCCGCCTCGCCGGGCAGGTTCAGGAGGATCGACGTGGTGGAGCCGCCGTACATCGACCCGTAGAAGATCCCGGCCATCAGAATGATGGCGGTCACCGGCTCCTGGACGACGTAGATGGCCGGCAGGAGCAGCGCGATCGTCGCGGCGGGCCCCAGCCCGGGCAGGACCCCGATGGCGGTGCCGACCAGCGCGCCGATGAAGGCGAACAGCAGGTTGATGGGGGTGAGGGCGATATCGAAACCGCTGATCAGTCCGCCGATGGTTTCCATTCCGCCCGCTCCCTCAGTCCCACCACGTTCCGACCGGCAGGAAGACCCTGAGGAGGCGGGCGAACAGCACATACATGAACGCCGCGCTCGCCGCGGAGACGATCGCGGTCTTCACCCACCCCTCGCGTTCCACCAGCTTCTGCCAGCCGACCATGAAGAGTACGGTGGAAGCGATGTACCCCGCCCTTTCGAACAGCCACGCGTAGAGGACGACCAGCAGGATGCCCGGAAGCAGCCGCGCGCGGAGGGCGCCGCCGCCCTCCGCGGGCACCGAAGGGACCGGCCGGGCGAGCAGGGTCCGGACGTACCAGGCCGCGCCCAGCAGGGCCAGCACGAGGCCGATGCAGTACGGGAGGAACCCCGCGCCGGGGGTGATCATCCTGCCGAGCTTCAGGTAATGATGGGAATAGAAAGCCACGAAGAGGCCGAAGGCGACCAGAAGGACCGCGGAAACCTTCTCCGCCCGGTGCAATCCGGCCTTATCCATTCATCGCGCCCATCCCGACCAGGATGTCCCGCAGCTTCGCCCGGTTGGCCTCCGTGCAGGGGCTGTTCGGCCGGATCGGCCCCCCCACCTCGAGACCGAGAAGGTTCAGCGCGTCCTTGATCACCACAGGGAAGCTCCCCAGGTTGAACGCCTGCCGCAACGGAGCGAGCTTGTACTGGGCTTCCAGGGCGCCCGCCAGGTCGCCCGCCTTGAACTTCTCGTAGATCTCCACCACGAGGGACGGGACGACGTTGGCCGTCGCGGCGACGCAGCCTACCCCGCCGTACACGAGGGTCCCCAGGATCATGATATCCCTGCCGGCCATGATCCGGAAACCTTTCCCCCGCGTCCTGCGGATGTATTCCGCCGTCAGCACCAGGTCGCCGCTGCTGTCCTTCGCCCCGGCGATGTTGGGGACGTCGGCCAACCGCTCCATGAGGGGCGCCGAGATGTTGACCTTCATCCGGTCGGGGTTGTTGTAGAGAAGCACCGGGAGGTCGGTCGAATCGGCGACCGCCCGGAAATGCCGGTACAACTCTTCGTCGTTGGGGCTGAGGAACATGGGGGGAAGCAGGGTGATGGCCTGCGCCCCTTCCAGCGTCGCCATCGCGGCGGCACGCACGCACTCCCGGGTGGCCACGGCCCCGATCCCCGCATAGACCGGCACGCGCCCGGCGGCCTGATCGAGGGTGATCTTTACGGCGCGCCGCTGCTGCTCGAAATCGAGCCCGAAGAACTCTCCCGTGCTGCCGAGCGAGAGGATGCCGTGCACGCCCCCTTCGATCACGTGATCGACCATCCGCCGCAGGCTCCGCTCGTCCACCCGTTCGTTGCGGTCCACCGGGGTGACGATGGGCGGGATGACCCCGTGGATGAAGCTCGTGTCCATGGCCAACCTCTTTCAGCGCACCATGCAGGGGCGCTTGTTGTCGAATTTCCAGCCGGGCATCAGGTACTGCATGGTTTTCGCGTCGTCGCGGGCCCCCAGCGCCTTTTCCTTGTACAGCCGGTGCGCCGTCTCGATCCGTTCCAGGTCGGGGGATATCCCCAGGCCGGGGAGCTCGGGGACGGAGATCCCGCCGCCGACGATCCGGAACGGCTCTACGGTCAGCCGCTGGCCGTCCTGCCAGATCCAGTGCGTGTCGATGGCGGTGATCTTCCCGGGCGCCGCCGCGGCCGCATGGGTGATCATCGCGAGGGAGATGTCGAAATGGTTGTTGGAGTGGGAGCCCCAGGTCAGCCCCCATTCGCGGCAGATCTGCGCGACGCGGACCGCGCCGTTCATGGTCCAGAAGTGCGGGTCCGCAAGCGGGATGTCCACGGCGTCCAGCCGGATCGCGTGCCCCATCTGGCGCCAGTCGGTCGCGATCATGTTTGTGGCGGTCGGCAGCCCCGTCGCCCGCCGGAATTCCGCCATCACCTCGCGCCCGGAGTAGCCCCCTTCCGCGCCGCACGGGTCCTCGGCGTAGGCGAGGACTTGGCCCATGCCGCGGCAGAGGCGTACCGCTTCCTCGAGCGACCAGGCGCCGTTCGGATCGATCGTGACGCGCGCGCCCGGGAACCGTTCCGCCAGCGCGACGACCGCTTCGATCTCCTCCTCGCCGCGCAGCACCCCGCCCTTCAGCTTGAAGTCGTTGAACCCATACCGCGCGTGGGCAGCTTCGGCCAGCCGCACGACCGCCGCGGGGGTCAGCGCTTCCTCGTCCCGCAGCCGGAGCCAGTCGTCCTTCTCCCCGGATCCGTCCCGGTACGGGAGGTCCGTCCTGCGCCGGTCGCCGATGTAGAAAAGGTAGCCGAGCATCTCCACCGTGGAGCGCTGCTGTCCCTCCCCCAGGAGCGCGGCGACGGGCACGCCGAGGAACTGCCCCAGGAGGTCCAGCAACGCCGCTTCCACGGCGGTGACGGCGTGGATCGCCACGCGCAGGTCGAAGGTCTGGAGGCCCCGCCCTCCGGCGTCCCGGTCGGAGAAGGTCTTCCGCATGGCGTTGAGGATGCCGTGGTACGCGCCGACGGACCGGCCGACGACCAGGGGAACGGCGTCTTCCAGCGTCCGGCGGATCCGCTCCCCGCCGGGAACCTCGCCGACCCCCGTGCGCCCCGAGTTGTCTTCCAGGAGGACGACATTGCGGGTGAAGAAAGGAGAATGCGCGCCGCTCAAATTCAGCAGCATGCTGTCCCGGCCGGCCACCGGGATCACCCGCATGCCGGCGACGACCGGCGCCCCGAGGGAACGGGCCGACTCCTGCCGAAGGTCCATGCGCCTCTCCTTTGACGTCATGGTAGCGATATCATTTTTTGGTGTCAACGATTTTCCATTTAGGGCATGAACCCCCACTCACAAGTGTTATCCCGGATTGACACGAATGGATGATAACGCTATCATTCCATTGATGAGATAGCATCATCTTCCTTATCCCGGGGAGGTTGAAGCCATCAGGCGATCCACCGGAATCGTGACGCTGGCCGACGTGGCGAAGCTGGCCGGGGTTTCCCCGATCACCGTGTCGCGCGTGCTGAACCGCCCGGAGATGGTGGCGCCCGGCACGATCGAGACCGTGCGCGAGGTGATCGAACGCATGGGGTACGTCCCGAATCTGCTGGCCGGGGGACTGGCTTCCAGCCGGACCCGCTTCGTGGCCGCGATCGTCCCGGCGATTTCGAACCAGGTCTTCTCCGAATCCATCCAGGCGCTGACCGACCGGCTGTGGGAAAGCGGCTACCAGGTGCTGCTGGGGACGTCGGGCTACCCCACCTCCCGCGAGGAGGCGCTGCTGGCGGCCATCTTGAGCCGGCGTCCCGACGGCCTGTTCCTCACCGGCATCTCGCATTCCGACGAAAGCCGCCGCCGCCTGATCGCCGCGAGGATCCCGATCGTGGAGGTGTGGGACATCACCCCCACCCCGATCGACATGCTCGTCGGTTTCTCCCACGCGAAGGTCGGCGAAGCGGTGGCGGAGCATCTCGTCGCCAAGGGGCACCAGCGGTTCGGCCTGGTGACGGCCGACGACGCGCGCGCGGAGGTGCGCAATTCGGCGTTCCGGTCGGTGCTCGAAAAACACGGGTTCGCGGACATCGCGACCGCCCTCGTGCACGCTCCCTCGAACTTCCGGCTGGGGCGGGAAGGGCTCGCGCGGCTTCTCGAACTCGGCCCCCTCCCCCGCGCGGTCTTCTGCAGCTCGGACACCCTGGCCCACGGCGTGCTGATGGAGGCGCAGGCGCGCGGGCTGTCCGTGCCGGGCGACCTGGCCATCATGGGGTTCGGCGACCTCAACTTCGCGGCGCACACGTTCCCTTCCCTGTCGACGGTGTGGATCGACCGCCCCGCCGTCGGGCGGAAGGCCGCCGAGGCGCTGCTGGCGAGATTCGAAGGACGGGACGTGGAAAAGATCGTCGACATCGGATTCCAGGTGATCGAGCGGGGGACCACGTGATGAAGGACCGGGCGCTTTCCATCAAGGTGAACGATCGGGACAACGTGGCGATCGTCGCCAACGACGGGGGGCTGTTGGCGGGCGCGACCCTCGCCGACGGCACCGTGCTGCTCGAAGGCGTCCCCCCGGGGCACAAGGTCGCGCTGACCGACCTTCCCGCGGGCGCGCCGGTCGTCCGCTACGGCGAGATGATCGGGCATGCGGCCCGGGCGATCCCTCGCGGGAGCTGGATCGACGAGTCGCTGGTGCTCCTGCCCGAAGCCCCATCGCTCGACCGCCTTTCGCTTTCCACGGGACAGGCGCCCGACCTTCCTCCGCTGCCCGGGTACACCTTCGAGGGGTACCGCAACGCGGACGGCACCGTCGGCACGAAGAACCTGCTGGGCATCGTGACCAGCGTGCAATGCGTGTCGGGCGTCGTGAACCATCTGGTGCGCCGCATCAAAGAAGAGCTGCTCCCCCGTTACCCGAACGTCGACGACGTGGTCGCGGTCAACCACGCCTACGGCTGCGGCGTCGCGATCAACGCCCCCGGATCCGCGGTGCCGATCCGCACCCTGCAGAACCTGGTCCGCAACCCGAATTTCGGCGGCGAGGCGATGATCGTCGGCCTCGGCTGCGAGAAGCTCGAAGCCGACCGGCTCGTGCCGGAGGAAACGTCCGGCGGCTGCTGCGGGGACTGCGGGGTATGCGCGGGATCGCCGGTGTTGCTCCTCCAGGACGAGACCCTCCACGGCTTCGCCGATATGATCGCCGCCTTGATGAAGATGGCCGAAGACCGGCTGGAGCGGCTGAACCGGCGCAGGAGGGAATCCTGTCCCGCCTCCGACCTGATCGTCGGCGTGCAGTGCGGCGGCAGCGACGCGTTCTCCGGCGTCACCGCCAACCCCGCGGTCGGATATGCGGCGGACCTCGTCGTCCGGGCGGGCGGCACCGTGATGTTCTCGGAGGTGACGGAGGTCCGCGACGCGGTCCACCTGCTCCTCCCGCGGACGGCCGACGTGTGGGTCGGGCGGGCGCTGCTTCGGGAGATGGACTGGTACGACCGCTACCTGGCGGGCGGCGGCGCGGACCGCAGCGCCAACCCCACCCCGGGCAACAAGGAGGGGGGGCTGGCCAACGTCGTGGAGAAGGCGCTGGGCTCGATCGCGAAATCGGGCAGCGGCCCGATCGTAGACGTGATCGGGCCGGGGAATCGCGTCCAGCGCAAGGGGCTGGTCTTCGCGGCGACGCCCGCCAGCGATTTCGTGTGCGGCACGCTGCAGCTCGCGGCTGGGATGAACCTGCAGGTGTTCACCACCGGCCGCGGCACCCCGTACGGCCTGGCCATGGCCCCGGTCGTGAAGGTTTCCTCGTCCCCCGCGCTCAGCCAACGCTGGCACGACCTGATCGACCTCGACGCCAGCCGCATCGCGACCGGGGAAGCGACCATCGAGGACGTCGGGTGGGAGCTGTTCCGGCTGATCCTGGACGTTGCCAGCGGCAGAAAACAGGTCGCGGCCGACCGGCTCGGGCTTTACAACGACCTGATCCTGTTCAACCCGGGGCCGGTAACGTAACGGGTGCGAGAGGATCTGTAAACCTTGACATATAATAAAGAAGCGACCCGTGGGTTACCGAGCAGATCCCATGTGGTTGTTTTTTTTCAACGACCGCCTGAAGAAACCGCCCCGATCCTGCGATAAAGAAGCCGGAGGGCGTCCCGGGCCCGGCCAAGGCAGGCGATTCCGTTCCTAAAGGGTCCGAGGTTCGAATGAAACTTTTTTCGCCGCTCTATCGCCGGGCCATGATCTGGTCCCGGCATCCGCATGCTCCATGGTACCTGGCCGGGATGAGTTTTGCGGAATCCTCGTTCTTCCCTGTGCCGCCCGACGTGATGCTTGCGCCGATGTGCCTGGCCAATCCGCGCCGCGCCTGGAATTTCGCCCTATTGACGACCCTGGCTTCGGTTGCCGGCGGCCTGCTGGGCTATGGGATAGGTTATTTCGCCCTGGATGCGGTGCTGCCCTGGCTGCAGGAAAGTCGGTACTGGCCGGCTTACCGGACCGCCGTCGAGTGGTTCGGCCGCTGGGGTTTCTGGGCCGTGTTCATCGCCGGCTTCTCTCCGATCCCCTACAAGGTGTTCACGATCGCGGCCGGAGCGCTGTCGATGCCGCTGCTCCCGTTCGCCCTCGCTTCGATCGTGGGGCGAGGCATGCGGTTTTTCGTGGTGGCCGGCCTGATGAGATGGGGCGGGGCCCGCATGGAGGCACTGCTGCACCGCCACGTGGATCGCCTGGGCTGGGTGACGGTCACCCTTGTCGCGGCCGTCGCGCTCCTGTTCTGAGCTTCGACGCCCGACATCCCTCCCCGGCCTGGAACGAGGAGGATCCCCCTTCGCACTGGTCGTCCCCTGCGGGGAGTGTTTCGTGCCATGGGGGTGTCTCGTGCGAGGGCAGCGGCCCTTGCGCGTCGGGGTCTACGAGATCCGCCGGAAGGTGAACCCCTCCTTCGGGTCGGCGTCGATCGTCACCCGGTCCCCCTCGCGGAACTCCCCTTTGAGGATCCGGATCGCCAGCGGGTCCTGCAGATGTTTCTGTATCGCCCGCCGCAGCGGCCGCGCCCCGAACGCCGGCTCGTAGCCGATCTCGGCGATGCGCTCCTTCGCCGCCTCCGTGAGCTCCACCGCGATCTTCCGGTCGGCCAGCCGGTCGTTGAGCTCCCGCACCATGATGTCCACGATCCGGGCGAGCGACTCCCTGCCCAGCGAATGGAACAGGATGATCTCGTCGAGCCGGTTCAGGAACTCGGGACGGAATACGTGGCGCAGTTCCTCCATCACCCCGGCCCGGATCGCGTCGTCCCCCTTGCCGGACATCTCCTGGATCCACTGGGAGCCGACGTTGGAGGTCAGGATCACCGCGGCGTTGCGGAAATCGACCGTCCGGCCCTGCCCGTCCGTCAGCCGCCCGTCCTCCAGCACCTGCAGGAGGATGTGGAAGACGTCGGGGTGGGCCTTCTCGATCTCGTCGAACAGGATCACCGTGTAGGGCTTGCGGCGGATCGCCTCGGTGAGGGCGCCGCCCTCTTCGTACCCGACGTATCCCGGGGGGGCGCCGATCATCCGCGCCACGGAGTGCTTCTCCATGTATTCGGACATGTCGAGGCGCACCATGGCCGCCTCGTCGTCGAACAGGAACTGTGCCAGCGCCCGGGCCAGCTCGGTCTTCCCCACGCCGGTGGGCCCGAGGAACAGGAACGACCCGATGGGGCGCCGAGGGTCTTTCAGCCCCGACTTCGCGCGACGCACCGCGTCGGACACCAGGCGGACCGCGTCGTCCTGCCCCACCACGCGCGCGGAGAGGCGCTCCTCCATCGACAGGAGCTTCTTGACCTCCCCCTCCACCAGCCGGGAAACGGGGATCCCCGTCCAGCGGGAGACGATGTCCGCCACGTCCTCCTCGTCGACCTCTTCCTTCAGCAGCCGGGAGGGCCCCTCCTCGGCCGGCCGGGACGCCTCCTCGACCTGCTTCCGCAGGCCGGGAAGGACGCCGTATTTGAGCTGCGACGCCTTCTCGAGGTTCCCCTCCCGCTCGGCGCGCTGCATCTCTGCGGTCGCCTGCTCCAGCCGCTCCTTGAGTTCCCGGACGCCGGCGATATCGGCTTTCTCCCGGTCCCAGCGTTCCCGGAGCGCCCGGATCGTCTTCTTGAGGTCGGCGATCTCCCCGTCGATCTTCCGGAGCCGCTCGCGGGACGCCTCGTCCTCCTCTTTGGAGAGGGCAAACCGTTCCATCTCGAGCTGTTTCTTTTCCCGCTCCACCTCGTCGATCCCGGTAGGGATCGAGTCGAGCTCGATCTTCAGGCGGGACGCCGCCTCGTCGATCAGATCGATCGCCTTGTCGGGGAGGAACCGGTCGGAGATGTACCGGTGGGACAGCGTCGCCGCCGCGATCAGCGCGGAGTCCTTGATGCGGACCGGCTTGTGGAACGCCTCGTACCGTTCTTTGAGGCCCCGCAGGATCGAGATCGTGTCCTCGACCGTGGGCTCCTCCACCGTCACCGGCTGGAACCGCCGCTCCAGCGCCGCGTCCTTTTCGACGTATTTCCGGTACTCGTCGATCGTGGTCGCCCCGACGCACCGCAGCTCCCCGCGGGCCAGGGCGGGCTTGAGCATGTTGGAGGCGTCCATGGCGCCTTCCGCCTTGCCGGCCCCCACCAGGGTGTGGAGCTCGTCGATGAAGAGGATAATCTTCCCTTCCGCCGCGGTGATTTCCTTGAGCACCGCCTTCAGCCGCTCCTCGAACTCGCCGCGGTACTTCGCCCCCGCGATGAGGGCCCCCATGTCGAGCGCCAGGACCCGCTTCTCTTTCAGCCCCTCGGGGACGTCGCCCGAGATCACCCGCTGCG
>JACZKY010005637.1_pt1 | contig 27212 bp, 21 predicted proteins | sample 8237611 | NCBI WGS metagenome assembly JACZKY01 (sample SAMN16148055, study PRJNA663545) | marine sediment metagenome | biome: sediments and biomass from bioreactor inoculated with such sediments; feature: coastal sediments; material: methane- and iron-fed bioreactor; isolation source: Bothnian...
GAGTCCCTTCCTGGCCTCTCGAACCTGTGAACCGATTCTTTTCAAGTCATCCATGTGCACAATATACACAACATATTGCCCATGAACAACAAGTATATTTCATATACAAAACATATTCGGATTGCGAATATTTCGTCGCCCATCAATACCGAACTATAAACACATTGACCAAACCCCTATTCCTGGACATTCCAAAAACTCCCATCTCGGGACGAAAACGCTTCAACTATTTATCCACTGACGTCTCCGAAGTGGTGCCCCGCTCGAAGAGATCGCTCCGTTCGTGTTCGGCCGCCCCCCACAGCTTGCCGATGACCCAGGTACACAGGCCTAAACCAACGGCCAGCACCGCGACGGCGATGCCGTAATTGCCGAACAGGTCCGTCAGGGTGATCTGCCCCACGTTGGTGGGATCGTATAAAATTGGGATCAGCGTCTCGTGCCACTGGGCAAACAGTGCCGTGCCGGCCAGTCCACCCAGCAGGGCGAAGATCGCATCCATGCGTCCCTCGCCGGCAGCCGCCCAGATGGTGCCGGGGCAGTACCCGGCCAGCCCCCAGCCGATGCCGAAGATCACTGCCGCCAGTCCCGTGGCGACGATGCTGGTGGGCAGGGGCAAGATGCGTCCCACACCAACCGCCTGGAGCCCGAAGAGGCCCACGGCGGACAAGACCACCGTCAGGAGCATGAGCCGGGGGATATCCGCATCCAGCATCAGGTGTGAACGGGCCATGCGATGGGCGTCAGTGGCGCCAATGCGCTGGATGACGAAACCGAAGGCGATCCCCGAAAAAAGTCCCAGCCAAATATTGGTCATTGGCTATCCTCCCTTCCCACGTTCCTGCCGAAGATCAGCCGGGCCGTGAGCATGGCCACGGCAAAAATAACGACGCCGAAATAAAGGCCGCTGATGGCCAGTTGCGTCGACCCGGAGATGAAAAGCCCCAGGGTACAGCCGCCGGCCAGTCGCGATGCGAACAGGATCAAAAAGCCGGCGAAAAACGTGGCGGCGTAACGTTTGACCCGGCTCGCTCCGAAGCGCTGCTGCCAGATGGGCGGCATATCGCGCACCGGGATCTTTTTCGATGTTCGTCCGGCGATAAAGCCGCCGATGGCCATCCCCAGCACAAAGGTAAAGAGCCATGAACCGGGGCCGGGAATGGCCTGGTAGTGAGCCTTGGACGCCACGTATTCCGGCGCCATCCACGCAAACAAGCCATTGAGGGTGCTGACGAAGCCGCTGGACGAGGCCGGGGGCCCGTAAGAGGCGAAAATAAATATGACGATCCCTGACAGGGCAAACGACGCCGGGATCCAGTGCCAATAGGGGATACGCTCTCTGTTGTTGGATTCCATGGGCCTTATCCTCCACAGGAGACGTAGCCGCTTTTGGGACTTCGGCCGCCTCCGGATGGTGCGGCCGCGCCGCTTTTCGGGGCCGTCATTGCTGGCCGGTTGAAGGTGGCGGCCGGGGCCGCCTCCCCCGCCAGGGGAGCGCCTGAGATGACGTTTTCCCCGGTTTCAACCGGGTAGTAATAGCGTTTGTTGCCCCACTCCATCCACGAGGGCTCATAGAGCATCACGTCCTCGAAGCCCATGAGCCGGAGGATGAAATACCCGAAGGAGCCACGGCGGCCCGATTGGCAGTAGGTAATCACGGCCCGGCCGGGGTCGAAGCCGCTGTAGAGTTTTTGCAGCGCCCCGTAAGGCCTGATCGCCTTGCTCTTGGGGTTGGTCCAGTTGAGGGTGTAGTCGATGTTGTATGCAGACGGGACATGTCCCAGCTTGAGCCCCGTGCCGTCCAGCGCCGGTTTAGGCATTTCTCCCAGATATTCATCCCGGGACCGAACATCCAGGATCTGATAATAAGGATCAGCTAGCCGCGGCAGCAGGTACTGGGCCCGCGCCCATTTGCGCAGGTTGATTTCGTCCGCGGGGGCCTGGTAGAGGACTGCCTCGGCATCGCGGGGTGCAGCGACCGTTTTGCCACCGGCGTCGATCCAGCCGTCGATGCCGCGCTCCAGCACCTTCATTTTCTTGTGGCCGAGCAGATCGAGAACCCAGAAGAGGTAGGAACTGGTGGCGCCGCCGTCGCGTTGCACCGAATCGTAAAGCACCACGGTGTCGTTCCGGGCGATGCCGTGCTCGCCCAGCAGTTGCTGGGCCCGGGCGATCCCCACGAACACCTCGCCCATGTTGTTGGCGGTGTCGTCCTGCTGGAATAACTCCCAGGACATGCGGATGGCGCCGGGAATCAGCGTCCCGGCAACGTCTTTGTCCGCGCGAACGTCGACGATGACCAAGGACGCGTCGCCCTGGTGTGCCTTCAGCCACTCGCCGGTCGCCAGAAAACCGGCGTTGGGATAATCCTTACCGGCTCCGTCTCTGGTCGCCGAGGCCACCGACCAGTAGAGTCCGAGCAGCAAAACCGCGACAATCGCGACATAGCGAACCCTTATTCCGTTTTTCATTTTTTTCTCCTTCCAGTTAAACAGGTCGTCTTCAATGGCTGCGAGTCGGACCCAAAAAGAGGTTGTTCAGTCGTCCTTTCGGGGCCCCCGGTCGAATTCGACGATCCTGGCAAAGTCCCGGTCCGGCCCTTTGCGGACCCGATGATACAGTGGGCTCTTCTCCTCGACCCGTCCCCCCATGTCATAGGTGAAATCGGCGACCGCCACATGGTACAGCCAGTATCCGGTCCGCACCGGTCCCACCGCGTCGTAAGCGGAGTGAAAATGGATAAAGTCGTCCTGAGGCTCCGGCCGCGTGTTGCGCCAGGCCTCGGGCGTTTCCGGAAAAAATACTGGATTGATCCGCTCCGTGGCGGGGATGGCGATATCGGCCTGGGGCAGCGTCGTCCGCACCGCCGTTCCTTCGTACAGTTTGGCGCCGTCGGGCATGTCCGAACTGTAGAAGCGGCGTTCGTTGAAACAGACGAATTGCAACCGGCTCAGATCCCGAGGGTTCTCGGGTCGAAAATAATAGCCCACGAAGGGTCCGAACCCGATCATCCGGCCGTCATGCACCTGCTCCAGTCGGGCCATATAGCCTCGGGGAACAACAACACCACCCGGTGGAGCATCTTCGGCCACCTGGTCGGACCGACAGCCGGACAGCACCGCCGCATACATACAGGTCAGAAGCAGAGTCAGGATTGTCGCTTTAGAGATGCCAACTTTCATTTCATAACGACCTTGTCCGCGTCGACGCCTGCGTGAGTTTTCCATGCAATGACGACTCGCGATCCCTTGAGGCGCGCAATCGACCATCACATCGACATGAGCCAGCAAATCTTTCAACACACCGATGACAGCAAGTGAAAGCATCCCTCATCTCGGACTCCTTCTCCAACAGAAAGGCACATGGCCCTCAGCCGGGATGTGAATGCTCCGGCCGGTCGTCGGCCGGTGGCACCTTTGTCGTTACTCCGCCGAACACTCCCTGGCCAGCTCCGGCAGGTATGCCGGCCGGCCTTGACCCACGTCGATGAGAACGTGGACGGCGTCCGCCGTATCCAACGCGAAGGTCCTCCGTGCCAGCCGCAACAGGTCGTTGTAGTTGTTCACGCGTTCAGATATTCGCAGTTCCAATACGGACCCAATAGGGTGCCTGGTCCGATATCCCTCCTGCTTCTCTCGTCCTTCAGCCGGTTGGCGCACGTATTCCTCGGATTTTATTACGTTATTCCTGCCCGCCAGCCTTCGGTATCGGCTTTTGTCCGAAACGCGAGCCACTGTTTGTCTTATTTTCGAATCGGTGTTTGTCCTATGGCAGGAAGGGGCGCCTTACCCAAACTGGGACTGACCGGAAAGCGCCTCCGCGGCGGGGTCTCATAAAGCGCGGGTTAGGGGGTATGGTGGAGGCCGAGGGGATGGGGTGAGCTTTCGAAACGCATCCCGTAGGGATCGTGGAAAATAGCCTCAGGAATAATCAGCGGCGGTGGGAAAGTAGGGCGCGGGAAAATCCTGCGCGCCACTTTTCAGCCACTCGGCCCGTTTTCATGAAAAAAGGGACCTCGGCGGAAAGCCGAAATCCCTTGGTGCCGAAGGCAGGGACAACAAGATCCGTAGCCATCCCTGGCCGGCCCCATAGCCATCCTTGGCTGCCTCGACATTAGGGCATCCCTGCCCGTCAGCGATGAGCGCCTTCGTCACCATCGGAAAGGAAAAAGGAGCGATGGGTTGACCCCAACGCTCCTTCCGGGTTTCCGATGGTGCCGAAGGCGGGATTTGAACCCGCACGGGTCTCCCCACCACCCCCTCAAGCAGCTCTACCCCTTACAAGGCACTACAATCATTTTGTTTATCGCATAGTTATCGCAATGACAAAAAGACACTTTAGGCGGATTTAGGTAGATTTAGGCTACCTTCCTAGGATTTTGGACACAAATGGGACACTCGGACCGTTCGATTCTAAGATGGCTCCTCTCTTCGCATGTGCTTCATCTCCGCGGAGGACTCTCTTTCAAGTTGGTTTCAAATCCGGGGGGCAGGTCAAAACAACAAACACACAATTTTGTCAGAGGTCATTTTGCACGGAATTATTTTTCCACGATAGCCATTTCTTCTGGGGTCAGTCCGTAGAGCTTGTAAACAAGGCGATCAATCTCCTGCTCCAACACCGTCGTATCCGCCTTGGGATCGCGGCCCCTTGCATCAACAATTAGACGGACCAAGTTTGATACTTTATTGTCGTAAGTTTTGTCTGGCTTTCTAAACGGAAGAACCCGTAATTGTGGTGATTGAATCTGGTAGAATCCTCCGCTCATTCGCAATGAACCGAAGAACTGATTGTAAAAAAACATAAACAACTTTGAGTTGCAGTATCCAGCCATAAATTCGAGAGATATCCCGTCTTTCATGGCGTAAAGACAATTGGTATTGAGTGATGCATACTCGCCCTGTTTATCGAAGAATGCCTCACAGCGTTTCGCCATTTTTGCGAAAATCAATTTCGGTGAAGTGTAAAGATCACGACGGCGATCATTGACTGCTGCTTTGGCCAACGGCAGGTATGGTGTCATTGATTTATGGCCTGCGTGGGTAAGCTGCTTAATCCCCCACAACGATTGAAATCGGTCAATTGTTCCTGTGTTAACTATTTTCAGCGAATCTTTACCGGGGGTATTCTGAATGTGTGCTCCATATTCATCAGCCTCTCCAGCAGTGGACGAAGCATTGATGCTTGCAACGTCTGAAAGCTTGGACGCACCCGAAATAAGTCTGAGTAATAGGTCCACATTTGGAGACAGCAGAAATCCCCATATGTGCTCTGGGAGGAATTTAAGTACGCTCGATTGTACCAACGATTCCGAGAAGTTTTGAATGTCAAATTTTTCCGCCTGCCTGATGCGAGGTAGTACTACCACAACATCTTTCACTGCTGACGGAGATTTTAGGATGACGCTAACAATTGGATATACTGAAGCTTGTTCAAATACCATGACGCCTGACACATCTAAAAGTTTTATCAGTGAAGCTTTTTCAAGAATGTGCTCCCGAAGGGCTTCCGCATATTTTGCTGAGAGGTACTTATTTGGATTTATATATGTAAGAACGCCTTGCTCTCTCACCAGTGCAAGACCGCGTTCGAGGAAAAGTACGTAAATATCGTATGCTCCCTTAGCCGTGCGATATGTATTGTTTAGCAACTTTCTTTCTGCTTCTGAGTGCGTAGATGTGAACCCGATTGCGCTTAGGTACGGGGGATTTGCAATTACGACGTCGAATCCGGCTTTGCGGTGGAAGACCTCTGAGAAATAGATCTCAAAGTCGAACATCTCCTTCCCATTGGTGAGTTTATGAATCAGATCATCAATCTCATGCTTGTAGATATGCTTGGTGGCGCTATTTCCTTCATCGAAATATTTTGGTTTTAATTTTTCGAGACGGCGGAACAGTTCCGAGTTGAATATAGTTTTCTCAATGCCGAGAAGCGAGTTTCCAGGAACAATCTTGTAATCAAGGTTTGGAAGAGGTTTGATCTGCTTTACATTCTCTTCGTCTACGACGAGAGAGAGCCAGAGCCGAAGTTTAGCGATCTCGACTGCACCGGTATCAATATCTACACCATAGAGGCAGTTCTGAATGGCATGTCGTTTGAAATAATACGGCGTGCGTTCGTGAGTATCATTGAAATACGGTGTGAGCACACAACGGGCACGGACGATCTCACTCATCATCCCCACTGGGAATGCGCCAGAACCCACAGCAGGATCGCAGATGGTGATCTCGGCCAGCTTCTCATCAATAAGGCGAGCATATTCCTCGATACTACTTGGCATTTTGTAGAAGTCTTTGCTATCTACGGCCTCGTAGTGTGAAATTTGCTCGCCCAAGTGAATAAACGTTTCTATATCGGTTCGTAGTATAATCTGTTTTTCCTTATTGACGGCAGTATCAAGATAGTTGATCAGGCTTTCCTTGCACATATAGTGAATGATCTCGCGCGGGGTGTAATACGCTCCCAAACCCTTGCGTATATTTTCCTCGATCAAATTTTCAAAAACTTTACCAAGCATTTCGGGGTCTATGGCCACCTCTTTTTCCAGCGGTTCGGCTTCGTTTATGGTGAAGTTGTAGCGGTCGAATACGTCGAACACACCCGTGCCCATTATTCCTTCTTCGACTGGATTGGAGTTGATGAACAGATCGTTTGGCAGGAGAATGTCAATCTTGCGCCAGTCATAATCGGCAAGAGGTTCAAATAGGCCGCCGTTAAGGAACGGGATACGGCATTTGAAACGACTACACCACGCATCGTGGCCTCGATCGGTTGCGAGCGTGTCGTAAAAGAGCGGTTCGAGGATGTCGTTATAGTAGTTTGCATATTTGCCGTACTCACCAGCGGCCATGCGTCGCAGGAAGTTGTGCGGGCCTTTGCCCCAATCCTGTCCCTTGGCGACGCCAAGCCAACCCTTTTTTTGAAGGAAGTACAGGAACACGATCTGGCCCATGAGTTTCTTGGCAAAATTCCCGGAATTGATACCTTTGGATTTGAACTCGTCGCGGATGGACTTGTTCTTTCTGGAAACTATCTCTATAGACTTGTAAATATCCTCGAACAACTCTTTGTATTTTATAAAGAACTCTTTAGTAACGGCCTCAACGCTGAATGCTTCTTCTAGGTTAGCCAACATTGGGTCCGTTTCTGTGTTTTGCAGCATATCGAGGAAGCGGGTCTGCGCTGTGTGACAGCTTTCCCCCTCCCCAACAATGTAAGAAAATCGCCGTGCTGGTGTAAGACGAGCCTCGACACCAACTTTTCCGGATTCTTTTTCAAAAGTGGCGTATTCCATTTTGACATAGGAGAACCGCCAGGTATTTTCCGAAGGGGAGACGAAAGCCACGAGAGCAGCATCTTTTTCATCGCGAGTCTTGAGATGATCTGCCACAAAATTACGGATAGCAGTGCGGGCGCGTTCCAGTTTTGATTCATTGGTGAGGTGGACAATCAGAACGTCAAGCTTCTCTTTGTTGGGCGACGTGTATGTACCGAGACGTTCGTAGTGCTGGACGTGGTCCTTGAAGGCATCTTTTACGTGTTGTCTGTTCCATGACGCCGCTTTGGACTCGTCCAAATGGTTGAGCAGGTTCTGGCTGAAGTGAGAGAAGCGGTTCTTATTGAACGCATGCGTGAACGTCTGACGAACGAGAGCATTGGCCTGATCGCGATTCATTCTGCCCCCAAAATGTAGGATGAGAGTATGACTTCGCGGTTGCTGAGTACGTGCGATGTCTGCTGGGCTCGGGTAGGTTGGAAGAACAGCGAAGGGATGTCCCGTCTTAGGATGCCCAGCACCTTCAGCGGTTCGATCTCCATCTTCAATGCTTCAGCAACCGTTTTGGTGGTTGGCTTAGGAAACGCACCGTCGGTAAGAAGCTGAATTACTTGCTGGATATACGTCTCGTCATCCTCAGTAAAACCATGATAGCGGCGAATTTCCTGAGCCTTGAGTCGTTTCAAGACATAGGCGTCGTTCGCGCTGCCTTTATGCCGGGGGATGGCGTCGTCGTTTTCGGGGCTTGTGTCTGCGGCAAAGGCGTCCTTGTTTCTGTCAAGCAGGGCATAGAAATCCTTCGAGATTGTCTGCCGCTTCTCTGATGGGTCAGAGGGTTTGAGAATTTTGACGGCAGTCAGAAACTCCAGTTCGGCGGGGGCGGTTACACCTTGCTGTGCCAAGTAGAATTTGTCGGTTCGGCCCTGGCGGAAGTAGGTCAGCAGTGATGGGAACTGTTTCTCCTTGGTGCCCGGCGGAACTGGGAGTAGCCGTGTGGACCTGGCCTTCTTCGGCAATCGTTTGATGCGAGAAAAGAGCTCGGGACTTTCGTCACGGACTTGCCTAATCTCGGCGAGATACGCCAACTCACTCTCTTCGTCTTCGTCCTCGCCTGTGATGGTCTTCTTGGAGTTTAACCTGGCGAATAAATCGTGAGATTTGACTTCCTCACCCTCGGTTAGGAGGCGAGCATCCGCGCCAAGCATTTCAATAAAGCCGTGAATCTTCGCTTCGGCCGCCTCCTGGAGCTTGATGAGATTGTTGCTCTCGATAGTGGGGAAGAAGTTGTAGGTATGGATCTTGTCAAACTTGGTGTCCACGCGGTTAACACGCCCGACGCGCTGGATAAGGCGGGTTGGGTTCCAAGGGATGTCGTAATTGATAACGATGTTGGAGCGGTGCAGGTTTACTCCTTCGGAGAGGACCTCGGTGCACACGAGGATGCGGTAATCATCACGTGGGTGGAAGGCATTTGCGTCAAAATTAGCAATCACGTCCTTATGGGCCTCCTCACCGGATTGACCCGTGAAAAGGATGACTTTTGGCTCCACCTTTTTAGCAATTTGGCCGGCAAGATAGGAGGCAGTCTCTTGCGACTCCGTGAAGATAATCAGCTTCCCCTTCCTCAAGTTCGGTTGCGAGGTAAGGACTTCGCAGAAGGTCTCCCATTTTGGATCGCGCCTGACCTCCGCCCAAAGTTCTTGAACCTTGTGAAGAATCTTGAAATCGCTCTTGAGATCGCCCATAAAATCTGACGAGAATTCTTTTGCGTTCAGCCTCTCGGCTTTGTCCTCTTCCAAAAGGCGCTCAATAGCTTCCGGGTTATCTTCCTCAAGCGCTTCGAAGATTTTGTTGATGTGTTTCTTGCTGATGTAAACATTGCCCCGCTGAAATTCGTCGATCACGCGTTCGTAGGAATGAATAAATCGGTCAAGGGTCAATCGGAAGGCGTGGAAACTACTTTCGAGACGTTTGACCATGAGAATTTTCATGAACTTCGCCAAGTTGTTCTGGCCTTGACGTTCCTGCGCGGTTCTCTTGCCCGCGTAATATGTGAGTGGTTTGTAGCGAGCGTATTTAAATTCGGAAACTAACAGACGTATTGTCTCGTCGAAAATCTCATTCTCATCCTTGCTAAACTTGTAGAGAAGAGGTTCTGGGTCTTTGACCTCAGGAAATTTGAGCCCTTGTTGTCTCATGTCTTCGCCGTAGTACTTCTCGATCTCAGTTCTAGTTCGACGGATCATTAGGAACTTTAGAACCTTTTCTCTGGTCGCCTTGGCATTAGCCTGAACAGTCAGAAAATAAAGATCACGGTCATGTTGTCTGTCCAAGCCATCGAGCTTCTTCGCGAGGCTCCCAAAGAACGCTTCAAGATTGCGCAGGTTTGGAATGGTGCTCGCCTTGCCGTTTTGGAAGAGCTTTACCTGGCTGAGAATATCTCGTGGCGAGTTGTTCAATGGTGTGGCTGAGACAAGGACCACCCGTTTCCCTCTGCAAATCTGAGCGAGGGCTTCGTAGCTCTGCGTGGTATCCGTGCGGAAGCGGTGTGACTCATCGATAAAGATATTCGTGTACTTTGATATATCGCGCTCCAGAAGATTGTCAAGCTTGCCAATTGACTCAAAGTCCGTTTGCCGAACCTGAAAGTCACTGAATACGTTGGGCCACGAACCTCTCTTGGCTCGATCCAGCAAGTGCGGCGGAGCGATGACCAAATTGCGACCATTGAGCTGCTGTGCCAATAGAGCTGACATGTATGTCTTCCCCAATCCAACGACATCCGAGAGAAATGCTCCTCCGTACTCATCGAGCACCTTGCGAGCGTTGAGCACGGCTTCTTCCTGATACTTCAGCTTCTTGAATCCAATCGGAACGTAAACATCCTCTAGTTTGGATGGGCGGCTGAGTTCATTGCGAAAATACTCGTACAGAAATTTAAGATATAACTCGTAGGGAGTGAATTGAGCATAGAGCGACTTGTTGAGGATGGTGTCTTCGTATGGCTTCGAAACATCCACCGAAACGGCCCATAGCTCGTTGAACTTATTGATGGCGAAATCATAATCAGAGCGATTCTTAAGTTCAACATTGAACTCTAGATTGTCCTGAAGGCCTGCCCCAGTCAGGTTACTTGAGCCCGTAATAACCCGTCCTTTGTCTCTATCGCCTTTAGCGAACGTCATAATGTAGACCTTCGCGTGGAGGTTTTCCGAGGGATGGGCTTTGATCTCGAGTTTTCCTGAGCGAACCCACTCGATAAATTTGTGAACCCCTGTCTCGATCACGGCGCTGTCGGCGGATCTTTCCAGTTCGTTTAGCACATTTTTGGAAACCCGATCAATTGCCGAAGCATGGGACTTGAGAGCTAACTCGCCTTGTTCTCGTGCTTTATTGAGGAGTTCGTAAGCCGTGCGGTCTGTCTGGAGGCCGACCAGAATGCGGATCTTCTCAGCCTTCTCTAAAAATGGATAAAGTTTATAAAAACCACTGATAAAGAAGTACCCCACCAGGCAGTCGAAGGAATGAGTATCATCCCGGAGCAAAACATCAAGGCGATCGCATAAGCTTTTCCCGGGCTCATTCGTGATGAAGGTTAGGTCAGATGACATTGTCACGAAGTTTGCCTCCGATCGAAAGTAGGTTCAACTCGATACTAATCGGGGCCAGTTGAGAATCATGGGGGAAGTTTACACGGTATTCGTGAGGAGGAACATTCCAATCGTCACTATCCCGGGGCGTTCGATCCATGATGCGCCCAGTGCTTCCGGTCGACGGTGTTCAGCCGCGCGTCCTGCTCTTTCTCCTCAGTCCACTACTCGCGGAAGCCATACTTCGCCCTACCCAAGCTTTTGTATGAGGACCGTCTCAATCCCCGCCGCGACGATCAAGAGTGGGAACACGACGACGAAGTATCGCCTGAAAGCATGCTCCATATGAGATCGGATGGGAATATTTTCCTTCCCCCGCATACGCCGGACGACCATCACGCCAAGCCACAGGCCGTATGATGCCGCAAGAAGAAGCGCCGGGATCTCGAATACACCGTGGGGCAGGACCATCAGCGCCGCTTTCGAATAACCCGCCACTTCGGCTACCTGCCGATACAGCACGCCTAGGAAAAACCCGTTGGCGCCTATCGACAGTATTGGGATGATTCCGAAAAACACACCAGAGACGAGGATCAGGATCGACGCAATCATGTTGTGCACGGATCGCCTGGCCAAACAACGCGCAACCAACGATTCGGGCACGCCAAGCCATCCCCACGCTGTCACCTCTTCGAGGTGCGTGATTAAGGCCAAGACAATCCAAATCAGTTCATCGAAACCCAGAGGTGGCGTAGCTCGATCTCTGGCAGGCCGTTCTCTCTCGTGTGGGACGAACGAAGGACGGATAGCTTCAAAGTTTCATCGTCGCGTTCGACGTGCAAAAGATCCGTGGCAGTCCACCCGGGCTGGCCAGCGTCAACCAGTCCCTTGATCCAATCTGCTACACGCGTCCTCCAAAAAGTTAGCGTATCTTGCTGTACGTAAGCAATCATGGCACCGAGCTTGTGGCAAGCGCCATGATGACCTGCCTTGAAGCGTTGGATGCCGCCGGTCGAGGTCTGCCGGCTGAAGACATATTCGCGCTCATCTCTCTTCTTGTCCTTGGGGGTCGGCAATCTCTTGCACTCGATCGGCAGCATAGAATCGAAGTCAACGTGTCGGCGGCCTTCAATCCAGACGGCGGTGTCGCAGGGCGCGGGAACCAGGTCAACCTTGCGACATTTCATTTGCTCATCCGGCTCTTCGATCCGAAATTGAAGAAAATCCCAACCATTGGAGTGCCGAGCAGCGCTGTTAAGATGGGCACATAGCTGGGATGTCAGAGCGGTTTCCGCGGCCTCCTTCTTCCGGTCACCGCGGTCTCGCCAACGCGGCAGTTCATCTTTGATGAAGTCGAGCAGCATGTAAAGTGACGTCGCCTGCAAGTGCACATCCTTGCTGAGACAACCACATTGAGCGGAAGCATCTGGAATTGTAGCTAGCACGAGATTCAGAATCCCTGCGCCCGTAGGTCGGCGAGCGTTTCATCCGCATCTCGCAACGCCACGGATTGCAGCCAGTAGCGCAAACGATCCGGCTTCAACAGGAAGACGAAGCTGCCATCATAGATCCGGGCAATGCGGGTAACGTGGAGCGTGGTGCCTTGTTGGTTGTGCAAGAGCGTATCTAGCTTGTCCTTTAATTCGTCAGCACCGCTCCAGTCCACCTTGCCTATACCGAAGGCGAACGGCTGACAGATGATGCCCGGCCATGTCTGCGCTTCCAAGACCTGCAACGGGTTCTTACTATAAATCGTGTTGATCTGGCCAATGAATGAGCTATTGAAATCAGATAGCGCCTCGTGGCCGCTCTTCTTCATCGCCTCTGAGCCCTCGCCCAGCCTGACGAGATCCCGTTGATATTTCACAATGTCTTCGACGACTATTTTCTCATTACTGCTAAGGTCGAGGCTGCCGCTTTCAGGATATGGAAGAGACAGAATATCTATCTCAGAAAGCGTAGTCGCTTTCTGCGTAAAAAGTCTCACGCTAGTTGCTGCCACAAACGCTCTAAACACATCGCGTTGGCTCGCTAACCACCTGTTCAAATTGTTTAAAACCGAAAGATCATGCTCCTTGGCACAGATACCTACGACTTTATTCTTATATGTCAGGTAGGATTCAGCCCAGAGATCGTGCGCCAAATCCATCTGCTCTCGAATCAGAATCATCGGCGGCGTAAACCTTTTAGGAGTGTAAGCGGTTTTGAATCGTTGTGCTTTTACTGTGGTGATAGCCGATTGATCAATACCAGAGTCCGAAATTGCATCTGAAGGAACTAATCTTTCCCCCGTCAGATGTTGCGCCTCTCGGCGTGTTCCTGACTGCCCTTCTATGAATCCCTCACCACATTCCCACTGCTGTTCCTTCGCATATTCGCCGAGTGTACGGAATTTTACTAAGCGATCTACAAATGCCAGTACACGGCCACCTCCCAACAAGTCCGTGCGCCAGACCCTGTCGTTGTTCAACGCAAGTTCGCGCGGCAGCCAGTGCAGGTCGTAGTAATCAATGTCAAATCCTTGTTCACTATCAGCGCGTCCGGTACGGCGAAACGTCGCATGAAGGATTTTCCGGTCCGCTGGAGGCAGGACAGCATCGGCCACGACAACGATCACTTTGGTGTCGGCGCCACCTTTTTGGAACAATCCACGAACCGAGATGAAGTCCAGCACTTCCCGTACATCCCAGTTGGCCATAAAGTTGCGGCGGAAGCCAAGTGATTGCTGGTTGTAGAGGAAGCCATATTGCTGAAGCATGCTTAGCACACCACCGCCAGCAACCATCCCCATTGCTTCGTGCAGAAAAAGGTACGCCAGTTGCTTATCAGGTAATGAACCGTGAGTATCCTTGTATTGCTGATAGCTACGCACCGCCCCTGGCGTGGTGAGACGAGACTCAAAGGGGGGATTCCCTACAACCACTCCAATAGAATCTTTTATTAAGCATTGCTCTTTCGCCTCGAAGAAGCAGGAACGATGGATAGTCCTCCCCGCCAGCGGAGGAAAGAGCTTGATGCTAGCGCGAATCTCTTCGGGCTCTAATGCATCACAGAGCGCAAGACACAAGCTGAAAGCTGCGAGCTCTACAGCGCCTTCTTCCAAATCAATTCCGTGGACTTTTTGGAGTAAACCCTTAAGAACGGAAATTTCCGGCTTTTTCCACTGATTGCGGCTGCGCCAATGCAAAACCAAGCGCTTGTATGCCTCGACCAGAAAAACACCAGAACCGCAACAGGGATCGAGGATGACCTCCTCGCGCTTCTGTAAACGGTCGAGACGTTCCCAGCTTAGCGCCTCCTCCAGCACTAGACGAACGAGGAATGGCGGCGTATAAACGGAGCCTTCGCTGTCTTTTACGAAGATCTGGTAGATATGGCTGATCAATTCCACTGGCAGATCTTTGAATGAATAGAGTTTCCAAAGGGTCAGTTGCCCTCCGGTCTCCTCATGCCCTTCGACAAGCTTGGCGTAACATGCCAACTGGTTGCTGGTTGTGAGGGATCTGCGATCAGCGTCATTCAAAACGAAAACTTGGCCATTGAATCTTTTCTCCAGATCCGCAAATAGGGCTACCAGTGCCTCTCCATTCGCCAGCACCTGGAAATATTTCGTAGCACGAGGGAGGAATTGGCCGAAGTAGTCTGGTGGGAAAACACCGCGTTCTTCAAGGTAAGCGATGAGCAACGAAAGGATCAGCAATTTCCGACGGAGATGAATTTCGAGGATGCCTTCTTTATTCAAGACGGCGTGAAGCTGCTTCACCGCACCGATCAGTCGTTTGTGCGCGGTATTGGAAGACAACATCGTTCTGCTTACTGCGGGATCATCCCAAAGTGTGCCATTGCGCAGACGCGAGGCATCCCACCAAGCATCGCTGCAACTGATGGCTGCGGCGATTCTCAGCGTCTTGACTGGGTTGCAAACAATCTCCCCGGTTGAGGATACAAAGTCAGGCTTGTGGGCGCAGCGGAAAAGCTGCACAAGGCCATTCGTCTTGCGATAAACCAACGGCACGCCACCCCAACTCCAGAGGCGTTTATGCAGTTCTGCGAACTTAGAATCGTTGGCCGGACCGTCCGAAACGAAAACGAATGCCTGCGCTACAGGCGGGCGGCCATTTCGCCCTGCTTCAAAAAATACTGAGTGAGCACCGTAAGCCTCCGCCTTCTCTATCATGGTAACTTCTTCGGGCGGCCGTCCGTCGCGTCCGTATCCGGACACAGGCACAAGACCGTCTACATCCGCGCAGATGGAGGATGTCCCAAGATCGGTCAGCCATCGTCCGATATCATTCATAAGTATTCCAATTATCCGGGTTTCTTCCTTGAGGTAAAGGATGTTCTCATGTGCTTCCGCTTTTTCGTGCCTAACCTTCGTTTTTTCCCCAACCCTCATCTCCCGCTTTATCCATCAACATGCGAGCGGTCCCAATAGAGGGAATCCGCGCCTGACCGCGAGCAGCCTGTAGGCTCCCGTCTGGCCGCCGCCAGATAAACCGATAACCTTCCTCCATGGTCCCGTCGTCGTAGATATAGCGGCACCACTGAAAACAAAGCCGCCAGTCGCCTTCCTGGCCGTCTACGGCCTCCCGAATAACTTGGACCCGTGCGGTCGTTCCCTTAATATTTTTGCCTTCTTGCGCATGTGCTATATTAGGCATATATGACTTATACGACATATCTGACTGATGTGTCAAATGATAATAGAGATCGTGTCGGGGAATACATGGGAAAGCCTGCTCTTACCTAACATCCTGTTTCATGACAAAAAAACCCCACAGAAGCGGGGTCTCGTTTAATGCAGGAAACTGGTAACGCCTACAAGGAGTGCCACTTCAATTCCTCGATGGCCTTCGCACGACCAATCGCCTTCTTCTGCTAAACCGCCGGTTTTACGTACGTGTCGGCCTCGGTTCCCGCCCCATGATCCACGTCCCGGAAGTTCGTCGCATAAAATTTTCGGTATGAGGCGGGGGACTCCAACGTCCCATGTCCGTCCGTGATCTTCCCCTGGAACCGCAGCTGCTTCGCACCGGACATACCTCCGATGTAGAGCACGCAGTTCCCGGTGACTGGAGTCGAAGCCGGAGACGAGACCACCGAGGAATATACCGAATCGATGTAGCACCGGACATCCGCCTGGTGGTACTCGGTCGGTCCGTCCCAGGCAATTGCGCCTCCGATAACCTTTACCGGGACCACCAGCCATTGGAACCTTCCTGCCGGAATACTGATATTGAAGACAGATCCTTTGTTCGACCATCCCGATGAGGAAATCGATACCAGAGGTTGGACGATCGCTTCCGGAACCGTGACCTGCATCCCGTTCCCGTCCACGCCGATGGCGTCGAACCAGACCGACCCAACGACCCCCACCGAATCCATCGCTCCGCCGACGATCCGAAGCTTCACGTATTCCGTATCGAGATAGGTGCTGTTGATGTTGTGGATGACGACGAGGTTCCAACTCGATAGGTGTGTGACCGTATTCCATACGATCACCTCCCCGATGTACCCCTTGGTCTTGTTGAAGCACCGCGCGATGACCTGTACCCGCGGAGTGCCGGATGTGGCGCTCGCTTTGTACGCCAGCCAGATGGGTTTGAAATAGAACCGGTTGGCGAAGATGTAATCCGTCTCCAGGTACCCGCCGCCGGTGTTCGCCCCGCCGTGGAGATCGAACCGCCACGACTTCGTCCCATGCACGTAATCGGTGGGGTCGTACCCACCCGTCCCGCCGGGATAGTAGTTCACGAGGAAGTTGTCGGGGACTCCGTCCGCATCGCCGTCCGCTTCTAACGACCCGTTGAGGATCTCTCCGAGCGCCCCACTGGCTCCGCCCCCGCCTCCTGCAGCGATCCTCGCCTCGTGGTCGTCGAAATCGTCCTTGATCTTATTCATTAACCCTTGCGAGATCGGCTCTCCCGACTGGATTTCCGCGTCGGCAATCGCAATGAACGGCATCCGCTCACCTCACCAGATGTAATAGCCTTCGTCTTCGTTTTCCATCAAACCCGTGTCCAGCGTGATGAATCCGTACTCGCGCTGCGCATCCGTGGCGTGCCGATAATTCGGATAACCGTTGGGTGAGATCAGCGCCATGCGCCGTGTCGACATCTTGAGAAGGGAGACCTTCAGACTGAAGTCGTCCTGCAGTTCCCTCTTCACGACCTGGAAGATCCCGTTGGCGATGGGGTCGCCGCTGAACTGGACCAGTTCGTCCGTGTCCAACCGCACATGCTCCCCGGTCTTGATCCCGAGATCCCGCATCGAAAGGGAAAGCGCGATCAGCGGTTGGGCGTCCCGGCATCTGCGCACCTGCCGCATACCGAGATTCTTGACGTACGTCTCCGCGGAATCCTCCTCGTTCGTCACCGGGTCGATCCATCGGCAGAAGACCTTTTTCTCAACGACGTCCCCGTAGGAGCTTTCCGCCTCCGCATCGACCGCAATGTCCAGCCTGTCGAACGCGGAAGGATCGTCCATTTTCCCGAGGACGTTCTTGTGCCAATAGATCAACATCCGGGTCAGCCGGGACTTCTCGTTGAAGTCCACCGAAGCGGAATCATCGACGATGTTCTCCCCATCCGTCATCCGGTAATACGTCCGCCCGGGAGCGTTCTGGACGTTGCGCCGTACCGTGATCCGAAGGTCCTCTCCGACCCAGGGCTTGGCGTCGAGGATGTCGGTGATTTCGAAGAAGAGCTTGTCGAGGCTGATCGGCTCGGAAATCACCGCTCGAAACAGCAGGTCGTTTCCCGGAGTCCTCCTGGCAAGGGCAAAGGCGTTCAGATCGATATCGACGTCGGAGATCCCGGCGTCCACCCGCAGCATCTCCAGGAGAATGTCCCAGGGGTTTGCCGGCGAGTAGTAGCGGACCTTCTGGACCTTGTCCCGCGCCTGGTAATCCGCGGCTACGGTATTGAACGCTCCCCGAGTAAGCGTCTGAAGAGCCTTCGTGGGGCCGTCGAGCGCAGCGTAGCCGATAATCTCGTCCCGGATCCGTATGTACCCCCCAGCAGCGTCCAACCCCTCCACGCGGTTAAGCGTGATCTGCTGCGCTTGTCCTGCCGCTAGATCCGTCGCCAGCTTGATGTCGAGCTTGGGCGGCACGTCGATCTTGGAGAGGTCTTTCAGCAGGTCCGTGGATTCGAACGTGAACTCCCCATTCTGGGTGGTAACGTTGGTCAGTTTCCCAACCCACGTCCGCTGGAATTCGGACTCTTTCATTCCGACCTGGCCCTCGTAGATCTCGAGGAGCCGGCCTTTGTAATTTGGGTTTCTGGACATGAATCGTTTCCAGTACGACCGCACGGTGACGCCCCGTCCCGAAGGAGCCGGGGTGCCGATCGGCGTGGAGCTTACCTCGTCGCTTTCTGCCGATTCGAGGCCGGTTTCGGTATCGTAGGCGGTGACGACGTAGTAGTAGGTGACCCCGTTTGTTAAGCCCGTGTGCTCGTACGGCGACGAGACGTCCGCAACCTTGGTCCCGGTGGCCTTCGTCACCCCGGCCGAGGTGCTCCAATAGAGGTTAAATTGGATCGCCATTATCTACGACCACGTGACCGTGTTCTTCCGGTCCCCCGCGGTCGCGAAGACAAACGCCGGAGGCGCAGGAGGCATGGGAGCGTCGGTAAATACGATCGACGACTCCAAGGTCAGCGGGCCCACCGGGTACTCTTCCGCCGGACCGTACGGCTGCACGGAGATGTAGTATCTTGTGCCCAGTTCGATCCCGTCCGCGGCAGGCGTCAGCTTCCACGAGGCGACAAGCTCGTTCCCGGGGCCGTCTGCGTTCGTGTCGACGAGGGAATAGTCGCAGTCGTCCGGCAGAGGGGAGAAGAGAACGTAATACCCCGAGCCGTCGCCTGCCTGCGGCGTTGATTGCGGTGTCCAGGACACGGTGAAGCCGGTTGCGTCGGAGGAAAGCGTCAGCACCGTGGGCATCTCGGGACCGACGTAGTTCACCTCGACCTCAGGGAATTCGATTGAGGGATCGCTGCCGGCCACGGCGACAACCTTGTAGTACCAGGCGACGTTGCTTTCCTGGTCCCGGGCGCCCACCGTCGTCCGGTCGCCCGGGGTGGCGTACCAGAGCGTTTCCGGACCGGGGGTAAATTCTGAAGCCTGGCTTCGATGGACCTCGTAATGGTCCACACCGCGAAGCACCGGCATCCAGGAAATAAATCCTCCCCCGTCGAATTCCGCAAACGGCCCCTGCCTGGTCAAATCCGCTGGGTCGGCACCCTCGACCCATATCTCGTAGATCCGCGCCCGGGCACCCGCAGAGATCACGTTGGCAGTCACGGTAAGATCGAGGAGGACCGTATCGACGGGCAAGGAAATGGAATACGTCGTCCTGGCATGGGTGCCGGAGGCAATCGTGACCGGCGACCCTCCTGTCGTGTAGGTTAGGTTTGCGTTCCCCTCAAGCTCCGCGTCCACCTTCAAGAGCAGGCCGGAGTAAACGTTGGCTATCTGCCAGAATTCCGACCAAGTGGCCCAGATCGCCCCGCTGACGTATGTGCCTTCAGAGTAGTACTCGTCGTCGATGACCCCGTCCATGGCGTTGACGACCCAGTTCGGCCCGGGCTCATTGGGCCAATTCGACGCGGAAGTGCAATGAGACGGACTGATGTACTCGTACATGTACCCTTCTCCTGGCGCATGCGTTCTAAATTTTCCCGGGCCCCACGAGGTAGGGGTCGGTATCGATGTCCTGGTCCATCTCGTCGACCATGACCACCGACACGCGCGCGTTGACGGTCAGGTTGGTCTTGATCTCCGTGGGGAGCAGCCGAACGGATTTGACGTACGGCCGGACGCCCTGAATCGGCACGGCCGCATCGACCTCGCTGTACTTGTATGTCTTGCCGATATTGTTGAATGCGGACAGGTATTTGCAGGTCTTCCACGTGTTGAAACAAGGAGTCCCCGTGGCCATGCACGGCTCGGTGCCGAACGCGTTCCCGCAGTAATCCATGTGGAGATAGACCAACCGAACGGGAGCGTACTTAGCCGGTGCCCGAACGGATACTTCCGCAAAACGGACGCCGATTCCTCGGAGAACCCCGCCGCCGGAGAGCACGGGCGGGCCTCTGGCCGTTTTCACTCCCAGCGCAACGGCATCCCCGCCCCCGGAAAAGATCGCGTAGTGGACGATGCCGCCGAACCGGGTGTACGTGACAACGACCGATCCACCGCCGGAAAGCTGCGCTGCGACCTTCGCGCCCTTCCAGCCCTGCATCACGACGGTTCCACCGCCATGAACGACGATGGCCTTCCGGGCTCCGGGAACTCCTGAAACAACGATGGTGCCGTTTCCGGAGGTGGCCGGCGACCCATGCCCCCCCTTCCATCCGGCGAGGATATGGGAGCCATCACCTGAGATGCCCGGAGAACTCAGCGCCCCCTTCGATGCGATAACCGCGAGAGCGCCGCCGCCGGACTCCGCGATGGCCTCCTGCGCTCCCCTCGACGCAACGACCGTGAGCGTTCCGCCGCCGTGGACGCGGATAACTTCCGGCGTGAAGTCCCCGGAGTAGCAACCGGCAATGTGGGCCTGGTCTCTCGCCGTGATCGTGCCATCCGGTAAGGGGGGCGCGAGAATGAAAAAAGCGAGAACCCCGACAGAAGATGCGCGCTTGGACCGGGTATTTAATCCCACGTTACGGCCCCGAGCCGATTTCCCCGCGGGTGTAGGTCGTGTCGTTGTCCGAAGCCGTGGCTTTGTGGTCTACAACCGTCCCCTCCGCGTTGTAGACGGAAAGCGTATCCTCCGTCTGCGTGATCTTGTTGCGGAGGAACTTGTAGAGGTAGCCGATCTTCGTGGCAAGGGCTGCCGTCGCGGGTGGCGCTTCCTGCCCGGGCTCCGCGTAGGTGGCGGAAACTAAGGCCTCGTAGGCATCGCCCGGAGTCAGTTCGATCAAGAAATCCACCGGCACCATGTTGGCCGCACCTTTCAAGGACACCAGCACGGATTTTGCCCCTGCAGCCAGCGCTGCGTCCGGAAGATGCAGTTCATAACTGCCCGGGATGTTCGTGGCGTCGACGGCTACGAATCCCCCCGAGGTCCACGTCCCCTTGGTCGCGGATGCCAGCGTGATTGCCACCGCCGCTCCTCCAGCGCCTTCCCGGTTGTAGTAGGCGGTAAGAGAGGCAGTGTTGTAGGCTAGCCCTGCCAACTTTGCCCCCGTGGTGGAAGATGAATCGAATATGGGGATCTGGACGATTTTGGAGATCGTCCCCGCCGGGATGCTTAAATACATCTCCTACCCCCTCCCGTTTCTGTAGGCTTGATTCCACCAGTAGTTTCGATTCAGCCATCCGCCGGCCGCACCCAAGTTGCCCGCGACGAAGTTATCGAACCCCTTCGGCGCCCCGGAATTGGAGTTCGGCCCGACCATCCCTACCGTCCCACTCGCCACGGACGAATCCGTGGCGGTAAACTTCACCACGCCGTCAACCAGCGCCCGAATGGTCGTTCCTTCCGCCTCGATCGAATACACGGAGTTCAGGGCAATGCCCAACCCATAGGTTGTGATTTCCGTCACGACTCCGTTTACATGCTTCCGTATCCTGGCCGTCGGCCCCCCGCTCCACATGTAAAAGCCGTAACTGTTACCATTCGCATCGTTGGTCAATCGGACCAGAGGCATGAAATCCGCGCCATACGTACTTGCCTGGACATACTTGAATTCGCAATATTGGTCGTTGTTAAAGGTGTTGGCGTTCCAGCACACACCTTCCCATTCGACACCGCTGCTTTGCAGAATGATCGGGATCAACTTGTTGCTGCTGATAGCCATCGAGCGGACGATGTTGTAAGGGACCGTCCAGGCGAGTTTGGTCCAGTTGCCCCCGATCGGGTTTTCATTGGCGCGATCGAAATTATCCGAGCAGATTGGTATTCGTGCCGCCATTTAGAAATCCTCCCCGGCGAACCGATGAAGGACGTTTTTGCCGTACAACGCCGCGAAGTTGGCGGGAAGCGTTGCCACGACCTGACGCACGGTCGTAGTCCCAGTGATCCATGAAGTGTCGATCCCACGAGATTGCAACCAAGCACCGATCGCCTGTCGGTGCGCCACCGGGATGGCGGACACGGTTGCGTCCAAATTGCTTTTTAAGAATTCCATCACGTTGGCCTGACCATGGCCGTCCGCCACCTGCGCTACGGAGAACATTATTAATACCTGCCTCAGGACATCCTTCATCGTGTTCGTCCCGGTGATCCATTCCGTGTTGATTCCCAACGCTTCCAGTTTTGTCCGTGCGGCGTTCCGCCACGCCAACGGGTAGGACGAAAACGGTGCATTGAGGATCTGCGTCAGGTGGATTCTGTCGGTCGCGCGGATCGGAATGACCGGTGTGACCCGAGGATCGGCCTCGATCGTATCCAGGGTGGCAGAGGATGCCTCCACCGTGCAGATCGAAATGCGGCGGGCCGGGTGGTCGATCTCGTCGAACCCTTCTCCCGCAACCGGTTTGACGAACTTGGTCAGCAGGGAACGGAACGGACCCGTGGTGTCCGTCCAGTTCGCGGGGTTGGGATCCAGCAGCATCCCCGACCCGATCTGCGGAGCAATGTAGATACGAACAGGCATTTTGAACCTCCCAGCCTCGGTTGATCGTCGGGATCTGCTACAGGTTCAGATCGAGGACCGCGCTGGTGAGGGTATAGGTCCCCTGCGAGGCGAAGGTCTCATCCGTCACATCGGCATACCCGAGGAACGTCCCTCCGGAGACCGCCGACCAGAAACCCACGTGCGTGACGGTCGAGGAGGCTGGCACGTCGAACACCGGCTGGTTCGACGCCGCGATCGCTCCTGCGCTTGCCGCGGCCATCGTAATGGCCTTACGCGCATACGCAGGAGTTCCCCCGGTCAACTCGTTCGCTCCGTCGTCTCCGGGACTTCCCGTGTGCAGGGAGGCGTACGCCACCGCCACCGTCGGGTTGGTCCCCCGGAGGGCGTCGAGCATTAGATTTTTTCCAGCGGTCGAGTACGGCATGGGTCAAACCTCCCTTAAAATGTCCGGAATTCACTCACTGAAGGATGGGCGGCGAGGGAGGCGTGACCGTTGCGGCCACGTTTTCCCTCACCCCTTCCAGTTCGAGGTTGATCGAGTCGTAGTGGCTTAAGACCGATACCTGAGGCGCGTAGGAGTATCCCGGATCGAATCGGACGAATCGGACGTCGTCCGGATATTCATCAAGCTCCCACGCCCAGAAAAACGGATGGAGGTCGCTGCCGTAATCCAGCCAGAACGGCAGGAAAACCGACTCCAGCCACGTCCGCTGCACATACGAGAGCCGGGCGGAGATGGTGAACGGCTTATACTTGACGTGATGCGCCAGGAGATGCCCGGTCTTGCTTTTTTTGCCCACCGATTCCATCTGCTCGTTTACCGGTGTAAACGGGGCATCCACCGGAAACGGAAAAGTCATCCTCGAGCCGAGGAGAAGGACCGCGACAGAAGGAGCAGAATCCAGGGAGTCGATCCCCACCCGCCAATGGCGGGCAGTTGCACCATCAAACAGTTGCAGAAATGCCCTGTCGCTGGATGGAGTGAAAGCCTCCATCCTTTCCGTCCATTCGAACCCGTCGTCGGACGACTCCACCCACACTTGCGCCCCCAGGGACGCCAGGTCATGTCCGATCACCCCGAGGCAGTCCGCATCCTTCTCCGTCCCGCAATCAACGGATAGGTACTTGATCCCGGAGGAGGCCGCCTTCCACCAGGTGAAAGGCTTTAAATCCGTAATATTCAACACGTTGAAGCCGGCGGCGGTATCGGTGGCGAGAACCACTCCATCGAGGAACCGGTTGTCGTAGAGGATAACCGGGTTCATGCGACGCCATCTCCGATCGCCTTGGTGATCGCCGGTACCAGCTCCCGGGCGAATTTATCGTGGTCCACGACGTTGCCGTAGATGTGGACGTTGACGGTAGGCGATGGTGATGCTTTTTCCGCAGGTTCGGAAACAGCGGATCTCGCCTCTCCCCCGCCGGTACCGGAGATGGAAGGAACAGAAGCCCGCCCGGAGGAGCTTCCCGTGCCGCCCGGCTTCATGGATGTGATCGCCCGCACCTGCGCCATACCGAAGGCGATCGCCGCGGCGGCGGCAGCGGCCCCCAGAGCGGGGCCCACGTAGGGGATGGAGGCCATCGCCTGATAGGCGCCCACGGCGGCGGAGTACGTGTTCATCACCGTCTCGCCGATCCGCATGGCCTTCATCAGCTCGAAGGCCGCGCCCCCTTTTTGCCCCATCAGCTGGTACATCCCAGAGGCCAGGTTCCCCATGACCCCGAAGGCGTTCGCCGCCATCGCCATCTTCTGCTGGTTCAGCATCTCCTCGCGCCGGAGATCCTCCTCCGCGAGAGCGCTGCGCCACTCCTGCTCGGAAGCCCCAAGGGTCGCCATGTAGGCGTACTTCTCGTCCTGCAGCACCTTCCACCGCTCGAAATCCTTGGTGTAGGAATCCTCGCCGGACGCAAGCGCCCCCAACATCCTCACGTTGGCGGTGATGTCGTTCGCCCCGATAGCACCCAATGCCTGCTGCGTATTTGCCATCATCGACTCGAAGAGGAGGGCCTTCTGCTCCCGGGCGATGTCGATGAGAGCGAGTTCGGCCTTTAGCCGCATCTCATACTCTTCCTTGATGACGCGCTCCCGCTCGTAGAGCTCCCACTGGAGGAATTCCGATTCCTTGCCCTTCAGGTACTGGATCCGCTCTTCCTCCAGCTCTGTCTCTTTAAGAAAGACCGCGTAGTCTGCGAGGATCTCCTTGTCGCGCTCCGACGCCTCCCAGTCGTAATACTCCGCGACCTTTCCCTTGCGGTGCTCCAGGGCGGCGGCCTCGAGTTTTTCAGCCTCTTCGAGCGCCTTCTCCGCGGCGGCCTTCGCCGCTTTCGCATCGCCCAGGCTGCCGACCTTCGTCTTAACCTTGTATTCCCCACCGGCGAACACGTCCTCGTCCATGTGGGATTCGGGGATCTTCGACTGCTGGATCGCCCACGCCGCTTCCTCGTTCGACTTGGAAAGCCAGTAGTGCGCCCCCTTGACCGCTTCCACCAGGCTGACAAGGATCTTCCCGGCGGTGGACTTCGCCTTCATCCCGATCCGGTCGATGGCGTCCCCATACTCGTCGAGCTGCGCGATCGTCTCGTCGTCCATCGCGAGGCCGAGCTCGACCGCCTCCTCCCTCGCCCGCCGGATCCCCTCCGCGCCTTCCGACATCATCGGGAGGAGGTCCGCGCCGGCACGGCCGAACACCTTCATAGCGAGGGCGGTCTTGTTCGCGCCGTCCTCAAGACCGGAAAACTTCTCCGCCATAAGTTCGAACGCCTGCCCCGTGGACATCCCTTGGATTGTTTTAGCTTCGACGCCCAGCAGGTTGAACGCCCGCGCCGCCTCCGATGCAGGGTCCCCGGCGTCCGACATAGCCTTCGACAGGAACTTCATGGAGTTCCCTACGCCCTCTAGCTCGACCCCGTTCATCTTGGCGATGTAGGACAGCTGCGACAGTTCGGAGCCGGCGACCCCGAATTTCTTGGACATGTCGGAAAGTTGGCCGCCCAACTCGATCGCCGGCATAATGATCTTCTGGATCGCAAGATAGGTGGACGTTGCGGCGGCGGAAAGACCAAACCAGTGCTGCTTTATCTTTCCGATAACGCCGCCGGTATCCTTCTCCATGGAGCCGAGCGCCCCGGTGACGCTCTTGATCCCGGAGATCGCCGCGGAGCCGTCGGCCGCGATGATGATCTTTACCTGGTTATCCGCCACGCTTCACTCCTGCCTTCATGGCCTCGATCTCCTCCCGTAGTTCCCCAAGCCGGATCCACTCCTCTACGGTCAGGTCGTTCGCCTGGAAGGGATAACCGCCTCGTTGCAAGGAATACAACCACCAGGTGCGGAGCAGCTCGTCGGATGGTTCGTAGCCGTGACGCGGACATACCTCACAGACCTTCTCTAGGAGCGGACCGGAGCCCTTCCTGCACCCCTCCATCCTCTCGGGAGTGCATTGGTCGAAGAAGGCCTTCAGCTCGTCAGAAAAGGGCTTTCGTCTTCCTCCTCGGCGGCAACGACGCGGCCGCCCTCGAAGACCGCCGTCGCCAGGCCGGCGATGATCCGCGGGGCTTTTTCCCGAAGCAGTTCCTTCCATCCCGCGTCATAGCCCGGGGAGTTGACGTCGGCGGAGATGGGCTTTCCGTCCCTGCCCAGGTCTCCCTCGCGAAACCCCGTAAGAATCCTCATGCCGAAGTCGATCCGGACCTCCGTAAGGTTCTTGACGATGTCCTCCGGAGAGATCTTCTTCTTCCCTCTCCGCTGGAACGTGCGCCGCTGGAAATCGATCTCCTCCTCCGTGGTGGGAAGTCGGTGTTCCAGAAGGATCTCGTTTCCTGTGGCGGAATCCACGACCAGCTTCTTGTAGGTATCCTTGCCCGTCAGGTCCAGCATGGGTCCTCCGTATCTGGTTTTAATTGAACAGGATGGAAACGTCGTCTTCGCCGCTCGAGGGGCACACCTGCAGCGGGAGCGAGTAGATCAGGATGTTTTCCCGTTCCGCATACTTCACGCTGTCGAGCACCACCTTCGGGCAGGAAACCGTCATGCGGTTCCCGGCCGCGGTGCCGAAGGTGATCTCCATGGCCTGCTCCGTCCCCGCAGTCAGAAGGGTCAGGGGGTCGAATGTGGAAAGCGCCGGCGCCTCCGGGTCGATCTCGGCGGTGACGCTGCGGTCCTTGATGAAATGCGCCCGGAATCCGGACGCCGCGTTCACGTCCGGGCGCTTCACGATCTCGTTGCCATAATCCAGCTTGAAATTCTCGATGGTCCCCTCGAACGCCCCCAGGGAGAAATCACCGGATTCCAGTACAGGAGGGAGGGTCGCGTTGAAGATCGGATCGGTCGGGATCGTGGTGTCCGTGGGCCCTGCGTACAGGCCGGTGAAGTCCCAGGCGATCTTGCCGGGCTCGCCCGCCTTGCCCTCGAGGACCCACGAACCGCGGCAGCCGGCCAGCTGGTGGAGGATGTCGTGCTGGTAGAACCAGATCGTGATCGACGGGCCGTCGATGTCGTCGGTCGGAGTGTAGGTGTACGAGGTATCGGCGACGACCACCTCTTCCATCCCGCACCCCTTGAACAGGACGCCGATCTCCGGGGGGATCGAGGGGGTCGCGTCCCCGCAACCCCTCACCTCCGTGTTGAACTTGATCTTCATCGCCTCGCCGATGTTGATCGCCGGGCGGTTGCCCAGGAACGGCTTCACGTTGAGGCGGTCCAGCTTCTTCATGACGAACTCGATCTCCGGGAGATCGCATAGGATGGCGTTCGCC
>JACZKY010042861.1_pt1 | contig 27204 bp, 32 predicted proteins | sample 8237611 | NCBI WGS metagenome assembly JACZKY01 (sample SAMN16148055, study PRJNA663545) | marine sediment metagenome | biome: sediments and biomass from bioreactor inoculated with such sediments; feature: coastal sediments; material: methane- and iron-fed bioreactor; isolation source: Bothnian...
ATACCGGCCAGCGGCTTCTGAAATGCCGCACAAAAGGCCTGATAGAAGACCGCACTCGATCACACCTCAGGAAGCGTCAAAAGCAACTTGCATCACGGGCGGCAACCATAGAAGGGGGCGCGGACCTGGCCGCCTGAGCCCTGACAATGCGTGAGGGGCCTACCCATGGGAGGGCCTCTCACCGACCAGACCCTCGTCCCGCGAAATCGCGGGGCACCAAAGGATCCATCCCCCAAGAAGTAGGTCTTCAACCAAGAGGCTGGCCGGGAGGCTGGCGGCGTTAGAAGCATCAGCGGGCCAATTGGCTCCAGTCGTCAGGGCACCATCCCCCGCTCGCCATTCCCTTCCTTGCCCCGAATCCTCTCTTCGAGATCAACCCGCACGGGGTCGGACTACGGGCGAGCCCGTGCCGCCGGGTGGATTCGGGCGAGCCGAACGCACCCGGTGATGTCAGCCAGTCTTCGGGCCTGCGGGGTCCTGTCGCGCGGGGGATGGTCCCCCGCCTCCAAGACAGGAGCCAAACAGATGTCCCGCAAAGATGCTCACGCCTTCGCAGCCTCCCTCGCCGCCACGCTCATGGTCTCGATCGTCGTCTTCCAGGCAGGGGATGGAACCTTCGGCGCCGTCCCCGCCGATGAAATCGACGGCGACGAGGTTCAAGTGGTCGCTGAGGTCGACCCGTGGGCATAATGCCCACGGTCTTTGCCGAGGGCTCGGCATCGGGGCAGGAGCCCCGATCCGGGCCGTTCGGCTTTCAGACGTCTCGGTGGCCCGGAAATCTGAGCCGACGCCGAGGTCGGCACGTCCGCCTAAGGAGCCGAACGCCCGGTGTCGGGCTTACGGTCCGCCCGACACGTCGAGGAAGAGTTTCACCAGGGCGACGTTGATGAAGTAGTTGTGCTTTCCAGAGCGGTGTTTTTCGACAAAGCCGTGCTCGGCCAAGGTGTCGAGATACTTCGCGGCCGTCTGCCGACTGACATCCAGATCGTTCTGCAGATATTCGATCCGGGTGTAGGGGTGGCGGAACAGGTTGTTCAGAAGTTCCTGGCTATATATCTTCGGCAAGTCATCCCGTAGCCGATGCTTCACGTCCGCCATTTGCTGTCGGATGCCGGTGACGATCTCGACGGTTGTGGCAGAAGTCTCTGCAACGGCCTCCAGCATGTAGATGACCCAGGATTCCCAATCGCCCGTGTCGCGCACCGCCTGAAGGTGCCTGTAGTAGTCCGCTTTGTTACGGGTGATAAACCGTGACAGGTAGAGTACTGGGATGTCGAGCAACCCCGTTCTGGTCAGATAGAGTACGTTCAGGATGCGCCCGATCCGTCCGTTCCCATCCGGAAACGGGTGTATGCTTTCGAACTGATGATGGATTAAAGCCATCTTGATGAGCGGATCGAGATCGCTGAGTTCATCGTCGTTGATAAACCGTTCGAGCGCCGTCATGTGGCGGACAATTTCGTGTGCATTCTGGGGGGGAACGAAGACGATCTCCCCTGTTTGCTCGTTCTTCAGGGCCGTTCCCGGGGTCGCACGAAACCCGTCGCTACGGCTCTTCAGCAAGCGGAACATGTCGATTAGGGCCGAATTTGGGATGAGGCCGCCGGTTTCGCCCAAGCGTGCGTATCCAAGACGCAAGGCGTCGCGATAAAGAGCCACTTCCTTTGCCGCAGGGAACTGCGGATCGTCAGGAAAAACGTCCGTCTGAAACAGTTCGTCCTGTGTCGTGACGATGTTTTCGACTTCCGAAGAAGCCTTGGCTTCCTGAAGAGCCAGCGTGTCGATCAGGATCCCTTGGTTCGGAATGGTCTTGGCCTGACCCTTCAGGTCTGCAAGCGCGCGGCTGGCTCGAGCGAGCGCCTTCAGTACCGGAACGGTTTCGATCTCGACCTCTGGAGGCAGGGCGGGAATGGCATAGGTCGGCTTTAACATGTTCCCTGCGTCGTGTTAAGAAAATCACGCTCTTCTAACATGATCAGGCAGTCATGTCAGCAGAAACCGGTTTCCTTAACTTGACGATGCTTCGCCCGGGCGGTTCACCCAAGTCCGTCAGACCGCCAGATCGTCGGCGGACTTGCCAGCGGCCAGCGCTTCCACGAACCACTGCGGTTTTCGGCCACGGCCCGACCAGGTGAGAGCCGCGTTCTCAGGGTGACGGTATTTCGCAGCGGCTGGCGCACGGGTGGCTTTGACCTCGACACCGATCAGGTCGGCAAGGGAGTAGCCCATCTTCTTGGCGATGGCTTCCAGCTTGGCGCGGACTTCGGCCTTGTGCCGGTCCTCATAGGTGGAAACCGCCTTGGCGAGGTCCTTCTGCAATTGCCGCAGTTCCTTGAGCGACATCGCCTCGAGATTGAAATCAGCCATTGGGCCCTCATGTCCTGAATGAAGCATCCGGGATAGCCGTCCGGTCGCGATATCGCAACTCCCGTGGAGATCATCGCGATAGGGCAGGGGGCTGGACTTGGCCTGGGCCGCTTGGTCGAGTCCGGCGCAAAGCTTCAACCCTGTTGCCTTGGCCAGGAAGGCCGAGTTCTGCAAGTGCCCCAGGTCGCTCCCATCCCCGGTGCCATCCCTTCGACTGACAATCCCCTAAGCCTGTTCGGCCTCTGGCGCGCAACCCCGCGTCAGTCCGTGCCGTGTTGCCCCTTTGGGGCTGCCCGCTCCACCCCGGCCCTCTGGAGGTTTCCGGTCGCCGTTCCGTCTCCCGTGCACACCTCAGCCGACAGGCTTTTTTCGGGTCTTGTCGAAGGGACGGTCCCAGAGACAGGAAACACAGGAGCTTACCATGCAGAACATCGTCATCCTCGCCGGCAACATCGGTCAGAAGCCCGAAGTGCGCTCGACCCAAAGCGGCACGAAGATCACCAACTTCACCCTGGCCACCTCGCGGCCGCGCCTCTCGGAAGGTCGCGTGATGCGCGACGAGAACGGCTACCGGGTCATGGACACCGAATGGCACCGCATCACCTGCTTCAACGGTCTCGGCAAGACCGTCGCAGAGCACTGCGAAAAGGGCATGAAGGTCCTCGTCCACGGCCGCATCCACTACACCAAGTGGACCGACGCAACCGGCACCGACCGCTACGGCTGCGAGATCATCGCCGAGAAGGTCGACTTCCTGAGCCGCCCGAAGTCGGCCGAGAATGAAAACCCCGAGCTGGTCGACCGCGACGACGAGATCCCGTTCTGAGGAACGGGGTCTCCCCCTTGGGCCCGGCGGGGAAACCCGCCGGGTTCTGGGCTTCGCCCCAGTGGAATGCCCCTCCCGTCCAACCGGGCATTTCGATAGCTGGGCCGCCCCAGAAATCGAAGGATCGAAAATGAAATCAACATCTTCTGCACTCACACCGCGCAAGATCGCAGAATTCTGCAAGGCTCGGCTCACGTCGATCTTCACCGAAGGTGAGGTGCGCTTGCTCTATAGCTGCTTGGTCGACCTGCTCGAGCGAAATGGACCCGCCCTACCGGGGCAGCGGGCTCGACCTGCAGTCTCTATCCGCTATGCTCGGCATCGATGTCGATCGCTTCCGTGCCCACCGGGCAACGCTGCAGCCTATCTTCGACGCCGTGGCTCGCGAGGTTTCGAATGCGACCCTGCGTCCGGCCCGCACTGCGAGCCGATCAATACGCGCCAAGGCCACCGCGACTTCTACGAACTCCGCCGCCGTTTCAGCGACCAGCACCGAGAAGTTTCGCAAGAAGCCCGGCGTCCGGCCGAGAGCGATCGTCGAATTTCCCGAGCCACTGGACACGACATGGAATGACCCTGCTTCGTTTGGTGAAGCCCTTCAACTGCATGCCCGCCGTCATGGGGAAACCATCTACCACCTCTACAACGCGGTGGTGCGACCCGAGGACGGCGTCAATCGCAGCACGCTGATCAGCTGGGGGCGCGGCAAGAAGGTCCCGCGCGCTGCGATCAGTCTGGAAATCTTGGGACGCATCGAACGGCGCTATCGTCTGTCGGCGGGCTACTTCATGGGCCTGTCTGGTACTCCTGATCGAGCGCCCGGCGATTTTGATCTGGCAGATATCTCGCCGTCTGAGCGCCGGCGTCTGGCGTGGCACCTGCCCGAAGATTTCAACCGACGGCCAAGCCAGGAGAAGGCAGAAATCCTTAATTGGGTCCGTACCGTGATCATCAGCGGGTCAACGGATTATCGCAGGTATCAGGCGGCGGCCATCCGCCAGCGCTATGCGGTTCGCTTCAGCTGTGCCTCAGGGTCCGTTCGCAAGTCTTCACCCGCGCGGACGCCGGACGAGTCCGGCATCGTCATCGCGCACAAACGCCTGAACGACGAGATGGCCGACCTTCTTCGTTTCAAAACGTCGACCTTCGCCGCCTTCGGCATGCAACGGAATGGGGTGTGGGGGACGGAAACCGCCTCCCAGAAGGTGGAGCATTTCGGACTGTGGTTTGGGGCGTTTGTCGCGCCACCTGAGAGCGAAGTGCAGGGCCTCGGCGTCGATCCGAAGCTTTTGACTTTCGCCATGATGCTCTTCCCTCAGGTCTGGGATTGGTACCTCCATTGGCGGGAGCGTCGGCGCGGCTTCTACACCAAATGGGAGATCGGTCTGCTCTCGATTGCTGCCGCGATCTGTCGGGAAGAGACCGGTTGGCTGCGCCAATCGCCCCGGATGGGCAGCAGCCTTCGTCCCGTTGAGGGCCTGATCACCGAGGCCGACATCATCGCTGTGCAGTCGGATTGGCCTGCCGCTTGCGATCGCATGTACAAACATGCCCGACGGCGGATCAAGGAGATCGACCGAGTTGCCCGCGTGCATCGAGACCCCTTTGAGCCCATCCTTCCGGTACTTGAAGCACCAAGCCCGGTCGGCGAGTACCGCAAGATAACCGAAGAAATCTTGGCGCGGATGCCGGACGAACGGCACAAAGCCCGCGCAACCGCAGAAGCAGTTCGGGCATTCCTGATGCTGCGCATCGGTCTTCACACGGGGCTCCGTCAGAAGAACCTGCGCGAACTGATGCTGTGTCGGCCAGGGACTTTGCCGACCTCGGAGCGCAAGCTGGAGGACCTGAAGCGGGGCGAGTTGCGTTGGAGCAGCCGCGACCAAGGGTGGGAAATCCTGATCCCGTCGGTCGCCTTCAAGAATGCAAATTCCTCCTTCTTCGGTTCCAAGCCCTTCCGCCTGATCCTCCCGGACCTCGGGCGGCTCTACGAACTGATCGAAGCTTGGATCGAGCGCCATCGCGCGCGCCTGATCGGCGAAGCGGCTGACCCGGGCACGTTCTTCGTCAAGACGGCGAAAATGACGAGCACCAATGCTGCTTACTGCCAGAACACATTCTACGAGGCGTGGCGCACCGCGATTCAACGCTACGGCATCTATAACCCGTGGACCAAGCGCGGGGCCATCGAAGGCCTTCTGCCGCATGGGCCACATAACGTACGGGATGTTCTGGCAACCCACATCCTCAAGCGCACCGGATCCTATGAGCAGGCAAGTTATGCCATTCAGGATACGCCCGACATGGTCGCTCAGCACTACGGTCGGTTTCTGCCGCAGGACAAATCCGAGATTGCGGCCCGGATCCTGAACCAGGTCTGGGAAGCTGCCTGATCAATCAAGAAGAGCTGTGGACCAGAAAGATCTCGGTCCACAGCCCAGAGTCCGGAGCGGCACGGTTTAGTGGCACATAATAGTGGCATAAGCCTGCTTTACCATAGATTTTCGCGAACCTGTAGAATATGTTGCGTCCAACTGGTAGTGGCAGTGTGGAGACCGTTTGACGTACATCGTATCCCCATCGCGGATCGAGCCTGCCCGGCTCGAAGATGACATCCCGCTTGACCTGGTCGAGACGGCAAACCGGCTGATTCAGTCGTCGCGCGGTTTGGGCCGGAACTTGCCTGCCCGTACCCTGGCCGATTTGGCCGCGATGGTGCGGATGATGAACAGCTACTACTCCAACCGTATCGAAGGCAACAACACCCGCCCGCGCGACATTGAACGGGCACTCGCCGGTGACTTTGACGCCGATCCAGGGCGTCGTGCGCTGCAGCAAGAACATGCGGCCCATGTCCACCTGCAAGAAGAGATCGACCGCCGGGCGGTCGAGGGCACGCTCGCAGATCCGAGTGATCCGTCGTTCATCAAATGGCTTCATGAAGCCTTCTATGAAGGCGCCACTGAAGAGATGCTGACGCTGCGCCATGGGGGCCAAGTGGTCCGGATCGTGCCCGGAGAATGGCGGCAGGGTGACGTGGAGGTCGGCGCCCATGTCCCGCCTCCGTTTGAGGCCGTTCCCACGTTCACGGCGCATTTCCACACCCGGTTTCGGCTGGATCGGCTGCATGGTCAGGTCACGCGCACACTCGCCGTGGCGACTGCACACCATCGCTTCAACTTCATTCACCCGTTCTACGATGGGAACGGCCGCGTCAGTCGTCTGATGTCGCACGCAATGGCGCATCATGCGGGCATTGGGGCAGGGGGGCTCTGGTCTGTTTCGCGCGGGCTGGCCCGAGGTCTACAGGATGGCCTGCCGGGTCGCGATGAATACCGTGAGATGATGCAACTGGCCGACCGTGTCCGTCAGGGTGACCGTGACGGGCGTGGGAACTTGTCGTTGGCAGCGCTGGTCAGTTTTACCAAGTGGTTCCTCGCGGTTTGCGAGGATCAGGTCAGTTTCATGGCGGGCATGTTCGACTTTGACAAGTTGGGAGAACGGCTGACCCGCTACGCTGCGCTCTCGGGTCTGGGCGACAGGGCAGGGGACTTGCTGCGCATCATCCTCCTTCGAGGTGAGGTCGACCGTGGTGACGTGGCGGCCCTGCTGGGCGTGGCCCCGCGAACCGCACGGGCCACGATGAAATCCCTTATAGACAAAGGCGTAGTTGGGTCCGAGACTCCTCGCGGCACCTTGATGCTGCGCTTTCCCAGCAAAACCCACGATGTGCTGTTCCCGCGCCTGTTCGATTCTGTCTGACGGCGTGCCGTGTCGTGAGGTAAGCCGCTGTGGCCCAGCACCGCGCGGGATGCGCCCATGAGAGTTTGAGTTTGGCCGGTTTCCCGGTGACGGGTTGAGGGCTGGGAGAGTGGCTCCCGGCGCCCGTCGCGGGAGATAGCAGATGGGTGTTGTGGAAGTTCTGGATCCGGTCGCACCGGCGCGGTCGGGTGTCTGGAAGGTGGATGTGAGCCGGGGTGAGCGGAACGGGCGGGTGTCGTCCGAATGGTTCAACCGGCCCGATGACGAGCGGTATCTGTCGCTCGACGATCTCTGGGCATCAGTGAAGAGTCGCTCCGACCGAAGCCGCAGCCGTGTGGTGCAGACGGCGGACATCCGCGTCGAGGCCGCGCGCGACAACCCCGAGCGCTTGCACCTGATGCTGCCAAAGGCGCAAGAGCCCGTCGCGCCCACGCACTGGGCCTTCGGCCAGCTTGCCAGCATCGTCGGCGCTCCGGCCTCCTACCTGCGGCAACTGCCCGCTCCGCTGGCGGGGATCAACCTGCAATACGGCCTGACCAACCACCGCGCCGAGCAGGTGAAGACCTTCGAGACGGAAGACGGCCGCACCGAACTGCGCGCGGTGACCGGCCCCGACTACGGCCGCATCCATGACCATGAACTGGTTGAGGCGGTGCAGCGCATCGCGGGCAATGGCACGGGCGACACGCGCTGGAAGGTGCCGGGCGTGCTCGACTGGTCCACCGGGGTCTACAACCCCGATGTCGAGATCAGTCGCGACACGACCACCCTCTACGCCTCGGACCGCGATGTCTTCTTGTTCCTGGTCGATGATCATAACCCGATCGAGGCGGGCCGCCTGCCGGACGGCTCCCCTGACCTCTACTTCCGGGGCTTCTACTGCTGGAACTCCGAGGTGGGCGCGAAGACCCTCGGCATGGCGAGCTTCTACCTGCGGGCTGTGTGCCAGAACCGCAACCTCTGGGGCGTCGAGGATTTTCAAGAGATCACTATCCGCCACTCGAAATACGCCGCGTCGCGCTTCGCCCATGAGGCGGCACCAGCGCTGACGAGGTTTGCTAATTCGTCGCCGCAGGGCTTCGTGAACGGCATCAAGGCGGCGCGGCAGCAGATCGTGGCGCGCAGCGATGAGGACCGGGATGACTTCCTGAAGAAGCGCGGCTTCTCGAAAGCCGAATCCGGCAAGATCATCGAGAAGGTGCTGATGGAAGAGGGCCGCCCTCCAGAGAGTATTTTTGATTTTATTCAAGGGATTACGAGACTTGCACGTGACAAAACGCAGCAGGATGCGCGTCTCGACATGGAAAGCCGGGCCAAGAAGCTGCTCGATCGCGTCAGCTGAGATGCGCAGCGGGGCAGGGGGCTCAGATATCTCCTGCCCCCTGTCACCAGAACCTCCCCTATTTCCCCTTCCCGGCCAAGTTCGCCGACGCAGCGCGTTGCCGTTGGGCCGATGCTGGTCGGACTCAACACATGAGGTCTACATGTCCCGATTTTCCGAACACCCCACTGCCTTCCTAAACCGTCGGTCTGGCGGCTTCGAGCTGACCGCGCAGGAGCAGGCCACGATCTTCGCCGCCCGCGAAATCCTAGCCCGCCATATCAATTGCAATCCTGTCCTTTCGTCGTGGCAGGCCGTGATGGACTATTGCCTTCTCGGTGCGTGGCGATGTCGAGCGGTTTCATGTCCTGTACCTGGACCGCAAGAACCGGCTCATTTCCGACGAACGCCTTGGCGTCGGCACTGTCGATCATGTGCCGGTCTATCCGCGCGAAGTCGTCCGGCGCGCCTTGGACCTCAATGCTTCGGCCCTGATCCTCGTCCACAATCATCCGTCGGGCGATCCCGAGCCGTCGGAGGCGGACATCGCTATGACGAAGGAGGTCGAGAAGGCTTGTGGTGTGCTTGGGTTGACCCTGCACGACCATATCATCGTCGGCGCGGGCCGGGAGGTCAGTCTGCGGGGGCTCGGTCACCTCTGATCCCCGGCCGTGGCAGAGAGGCAGGGGAGGGCAGGGGGTTTGCGACAGGTTGGCAGTCGAGAGAGAGGCTCTCGGTGCCTGTCGCGGAGATTGGTCCGATGACCAACATGCAGAAAATCGTCCTCGCCTCGTCGCGGGATATCCCTTTCAACAACCTGGTCCTGAGCCAGTCCAATGTCCGGCGCGTGAAGGCCGGCATCTCGGTCGATGAACTGGCCGAATCCATCGCGCGCCGCGGCCTGATCCAGAGCCTGCACGTCCGCGCGGTGATCGGCGAGGACGGGGCCGAGACCGGCAAGTTCGAAGTGCCCGCGGGCGGGCGGCGTTTCCGGGCTCTGGAACTGCTGGTGAAGCAAAAGCGCCTTGACAAGACCGCACCTGTGCCCTGCATCGTCAGCGTGGCCGATGACGGTGTGCTGATCGACGAGGTCTCGCTGGCCGAGAACATCGAGCGCGCACCGCTGCATCCGCTGGACCAGTTCCGCGCCTTCCGGGCCATGCGCGAGAAGGGCATGACCGAAGAGGCCATCGCGGCAGCCTTCTTCGTCGATGTGAAGGTGGTCAAGCAGCGCCTGCGCCTCGTCACGGTCGCGCCCGCGCTGCTGGAGGTCTATGCCGAGGATGGCATGACCCTGGAACAGCTGATGGCCTTCACTATCTCGGACGATCACGACCGGCAGGCGCAGGTCTGGGAGGCCGTCAAGAACTCCTGGTCGAAGGAGCCCTACCAGATCCGCCGCATGCTGACCGAGACCGCAGTGCGCGCGTCGGACAAGCGCGCCCGCTTCCTGGGGCTCGACGCCTATGAAGCCACGGGTGGCTTCGTCCTGCGCGACCTCTTCCAGCAGGACGATGGTGGTTGGCTGCAAGACCCGGTCCTGTTGGAACGGCTGGTCGGCGAGAAGCTGAAAGCGGAAGCCGAAGCGATCTCCGCCGAGGGTTGGAAGTGGCTCGAGGTCGCCGTGAGCTTCCCCTACGGCCACACAATGGGCCTGCGCGAGCTTTTGGGTACCACGGTCGATCTGACCGATGAGGAGCGGGCCACGCGCGAGGCGCTTCGCGACGAATATGATCGGCTGGAGGCTGAATACGCTGAGGCCGATGATCTGTCCGAAGAGGTTGATCTGCGACTTGGCGAGATCGAGCGGCTCCTTAGCGCCTTCGACAGCCGCCCGATGGCCTTCGATCCCGACCAGGTCGGCAGGGCAGGGGCCTTCGTCAGCATCGACAGCGACGGGAGCTTGCTGGTCGAACGTGGCTTCGTTCGTCCCGAGGATGAACAGCGCGAAGTGCCCGCAGGCGAGGCGACTTACGACGGTTCCGATGAAAACGCGCCGATAGATGCGGATCACGGCGCAAGCCATTCCACGGTGATCAACATGGGCGGTGAGACCCGACCGACCGAGGACGACGAAGACGAGGGCGACGCGATCAAGCCACTGCCCGAACGGCTCGTCATCGAGCTGACGGCACATCGCACACTGGCGCTGCGGGACGCAGTGGCCAACAACCCGCGCATTGCGATGACGGCACTCCTGCACAAGCTGGTCATCGACTGCTTCGTCTCCCGAGCTTCTGGTGCTGCTATCGAGGCGACCGTCCGCGAAATCCATCTGCCGGTGCAGTCCGCCGATCTAGCAGACAGCTTCCCGGCGCAGAACATCGACACGCGCCACGCTGGCTGGCGTTCTGACATGCCACTGGGGCAGGGGGATGACGTGCTCTGGGACTGGCTCCACGCCCTGGATGAGGCCAGCCGGCAGGCGCTCCTCGCCCATTGCCTCAGCTTCGGGGTGAACGCTCTCTACGAGCGTCCGAACCCCTACAGCGGCATGGGGATCAGCCAGCACGGTCTGGACCGCCGCCTGCGTGAGGCTGACCGGCTGGCCCGCACCACCCGGCTCGATCTGGTCGAGGCAGGCTGGAAACCCACCGTCGCCAATTACCTAGGCCGCGTCACCAAGAGCCGCATCCTGGAGGCCGTGCGCGAAGGGGCAGGGGCACAGGCCGTTGAGTTGATCGCTCATCTGAAGAAGGGCGACATGGCGCGCGAAGCGGAACGCCTCCTCGATGGTTCTGGCTGGCTGCCGGAGCCGCTGCGCTTGGACGACCCGGATTCGGGCCAAGCTGCAGTGGCGGACGACATCAGCGTCGAACTGCCCGCCTTCCTCGCCGATGACGACGAGGCCCAGCCCGACGACGAAGAGGAGCGCCAGCACCTGATCGCCGCTGAATGACTTTGAACGGGGTGGCTTCGGTCGCCCCGTTTTTTCATGTGGGGGTATGGAGAGACAATGATTTCAGGCAAGCCGCTCCGAATAGCGATTCCTCACAGCCCGGTTGATGAATTGGTTCAGCCCATCCCCCGCCCGTGCCAGCACGATCATCCGGTCGATATTGGCCTGTCCTGCCGATACCGAGGTGTAGCGGTAGATCGCTCCATCCTTGAACGCGACATCCATATACGTCGAACCGATCACATAGGCTTGGATGCCAGAATCCTGGTCCCAATCACGATATGGAGTCATTTCGCGCCTCGCATTACAAGATGTAGCCTGAGCATAGGGCTTGTTCGTGTTTCGTTCAAGCGAAGGTGCGTCTGGTCGGCCCCGGGTTTCGACGCACCTTTGCCAATCGATCATTGAAGCGGCAGGTATTGGGGCGGGGCGTGAGGGCAAAGGCCCCACCGTCAGACCATCATCGAGTTGCGCCGGTTGGAGGGGAGCCTCAGCCCGGATCGGCCAGCACATTGGCCCGACGGTTGCCCTCGTTCGAAGATCGTCCTTTGCCTGCCATCACGATAGCAGACCAGAACTGGTGGGGTGGCGGGAGCCGCCCGACAGCAGGGCAGAGGGAGGCGCAGGTTGGCATGACCGGTAGCCAGAGGTGGTTTCATCGCCGGTAGTGCCTGTCCTGTCTTACCTGATGGGCCTTCAGGGTCGCCTTGATCTCCGTGGATTGTCTGTCCCAGCCCGCGTCCTGTGGCCTCTGGTGATGTGCTGATCTGCCCGAAGGACGTCTTCGCCTCGACCGCTACGGCGCAACAGCGTCGTCACAACTTTCCTCCCCTGTCGGCAGAGCCGCCATTCCTCGCGCAGCAAGAAAGTTCCTCCTGTGCTGTCTGGCCCCCGCGAGGGGGGTGCGCCAGCGGTCGCCTCCGGGCTGTCGATCGCCATCGAGGCCGCAAGGACGCGGGCCCGAAACAGCAAAACGGAGAAAGAACATGGCGACCATCGGCACCTTCAAGAAGACCGGCACCGAATACACCGGCGAAATCTTCACCCTCAGCCTGCAGGCCAAGGGTGTGCGCCTCGTCCCCGACCTGCGGGCCTCGGGCGAGAACGCCCCGTCCCACCGGGTCCTTGTCGGCCGCGCCGAGATCGGCGCCGCTTGGACGAAGAAATCGAACGAGGGCCGCGAATACCTGGGCCTGAAGCTGGACGACCCGAGCTTCGCTGCACCCATCTACGCCAACCTCTTCGATGACGAAGACGGCGAAGGCTCGAGCCTCATCTGGTCTCGCCCCAACACCCGCCGCGGCGACTGATCGTGCACAAGCAAAGGCCCCGGTCGAAAGACCGGGGCCGAAGGCTTCAACCCGAACAAGATTTTCAACACCTGTTGAAAACCCGGGATTTATGAAGGATCGCAAGTGGCAAAAGCCGCTTGCCGTCGCCTTACAGGACTTTTCGGATCTGGTCCGCACGCTGCATTGAGTCCGTGATGATCGGATCGCTGACGCTGCCCGGTACTTGATCGCCCAGGCTGAGCTTTGTCCGTTCCAGCGCCGGACCGAGGCCGTCAGCCATGTCCGAGAGAAGCTCCAGCGCACGGTTCCTTGGAAGGCCACAGGCCTTGCCCTCGGCTTCAAAGTGGCGCGGCACGATTTCGTCAATGCCGTAATGGCCGTCGATCGACATGGCGAGCCGGTAGCGTTTGCGCTGAAGGCGTCCTGCATGGACGACGGGAGCTACACTCAGGATGTCGTAGAGCGGAGCGAGACGGAACCGGCCGCGACGGCCGAGTTGCAGGCTGAAATTCTTGGCATGGCCGTCAGAGGCGCCGATCAGGAAGTAGAAGATCTGGGCGCGGAAGAAGGTTTCTCGATCCCGGATAGGATCGTCGGATTCCCGCAGGAGTTCCATGATCTGGCCAATGCCGGGGCCACCTGCCTTTTGGTATTTCCGGGCCGAGGGGAAACCCAGCGATTGGCAGATGTCTTCCTGCGGCAAGCGCTTCAGGGCTTCGTGATCCCAGACTCGGTCGAAGCGTTCGACCGCGAGTGCGACCTGTCCGGGCAGGACGATTTTCCTGACCGTAGCAACTGGCAAGCCGATCTCACCGGCCAGAGTCATGCAGAACAGCTCGTTCTCGACGCTATCGCTCATGTCAATTTCGTCAGGGCCGGGCAGGATGCCCATCGGGGTTTTGAAGATGTGGCTTGTAGGAGTGATGCCGCGTGGTTTCGCCCAGTTGTCGCCAATGCGAAGGTAGGCGGTTTTTTCCTGTGCCCCGGCGATGGAGATCCGGAAATCCTCGTCATCCCCGAGTGCCAAGGGTGCAGCGGCAAGATTCTTAAGATCAGCGACCATCTCCTCTTCGGAAATCTGGCGATAATCCATATCTTGGGCCGCGGGTTCTTCCTCCAAGGGCAGGAATTGCAGCGCCCCCACACAGTCCCGCCCGAGCGCAGACAGAAGGGAGAACACGTCTTTGCCTTCGGCTCCTACTCGCGCTGCGATCTTTTCGCGCAACTCTCCTTCGGCATCGGGCAGCAGGTTGTCGAAAGCGGCAATCACCGGATCGCCTTTCCAGTCTCCTTGGGTCAGCGGCAGCACACTGGCGACGGGGAAAGCCAAGTCCGAGGCCAGCCAGGCTGGATCGTAGGAAAAGGCAACGCCGCCATCAGTGGCCCTGATCAGCGTGCCAACCCGTGTCCGTTCATACCAGACTGCCGTCTTGCTACGCCGGATGCCGGCCCGCCTGCGTGCCAAGCGTGCCATGTCAGTTCGTATCCTGATCAGGCATGCGCCCGGTCACGGTCAACTCAGCACCGAGGGCTTCGAGAAGGCGCAGATAGACGTCGAGGCTGACCGAAACGACGCCTGTCTCGATATCCGAGATAGTGGATTGGGCAGTACCCGTCGTTTCAGCGAGTTGCTTCTGGGTCATCCCTTGGGCACGCCTGCGGGCGCGAAGGGCAGCTGCCGCCTGCCGGAGGCTCCGTATGGAATGGGTGAGGGGCTTTTCCATAGCAAACTGATAGTCCATCGGCGATATTTCGTCAATATAGCCAGAAGACGATTTTCCTACGATATCCCAGTGAAGCTATAATTGGGAAATATCGTTCAGGGGCGATGAAAGAGTCTCAGCAGGGCGCAAAAGAAGGTAGAACGCGGATACGCCGAGCCGGACAGATAAAGCGTCATCCCGTTGGGATTCCGGGCCTTCCATCGCCGCATTCTGGGCAACGGCGTTGGAAAACGTCTGAACCGTTCGCACCGTACCGCGCCCCGCAGTGGCGACATTGCAGGATGTAGACGATCTGGTTGTGGTCAGTGCCCGGCTGCCCGGTGCGGGACAGCACTTCCTGACTATTGCGGTTCACGTAACCAGTTGCCGTGGTTGAGGATCTGCGAGGGCTTTCACTCTTTGGGTGGGAGCGGGGTTTGTCAGTCGGGGGCCAAGTGGTTCCGAGAATCCAGCCTTCGACCTGAGCTGTCATCGCTACACTCTCCTGCTGGGGCGGCGCAAACACCTGTTTGATTTCACCGCTGATATCGGCCTCCTGAAGCCAGCGCGCGATTGCATAGGCATCGTGCTGGTCCGAAGTTCTGGCCTCGCTGCCGTAGAGGCTGCTCCACAGCCTCGGATAGGCCTCGAGGATCACTGAGGCGTCTTGAGCAGGTTCCCAACCATCAAAAGGCCAGAAATGGATTTGCGGGCGAGCCTGTCGAATTTTGCGCAGCCATGGGATGCCGGCATGGGTTGATTTGGCGACCGATCCCTGGACGTCGAAATGGAAAACTGACTTTGCCGATCCGGCAGCCTCCTCGGTCATCCGCCGCCAATGTCTCTCCCCTTGCCGCGCCGCGCCATTTCCAACAGACCCGTCGCGCACGAAATCGACATAAGTGTGTTTGCCATCTGTCGGCCAGTGCGCACAGAAATCGTCGAGGAAATTCGGCCAATCGGGCTCAAGGCCATGCCGCTCGAAGTAGCGTATCGGGAATGAAAAGCCGTGATCAATGCCGACAACTGTCGGCACCGATCCATCCAAGGTTTCGATCAGCCAATCGGCGAGGCTGTGCCTTGTCCAGTATTTTTTGGGGCCGGCGGGCGGCAATACCTCTTCGGCGACGCTGTCGCCCAAGGTCTGATAGACGCGCAGCCCTTTCAGGCTGGCCTCGGCGGTTTCTGCCCCTGAATAGTCGATGCCGATGGTGCGACGGAATCTAGGATTACCCATCATTGGAAGCTCGCTTGAAACTGTGTGGCGGTTCTTCAATGCGGTCGCCCGTCCCGAGATCGGCAATCGACAGCAAGGTGGCACGCATCCAGGCGGGCGCTTGGGCGGCGCTTTTGGCAAGGGTCCTCTTGTCGCTCTCCGTCAGGCTTTGAACAGCGACCCGAAGTACATCTGCGGCGCGGGATACGCCCACATGGCGCAGCGCCTGAACTACCGTTCCTGCCGGGCTGCCAGGCGCAATCAGATGCTTGGGCGAGGCATGGCGGAGATCGACCACGCGCTCACCCAGAACCACGCGCCGGGATGGCCCATCCGTCAGCCAGGAGCTTTGCGCAGCGACTTGCGTTGAGAGGCCCAGTGCGTTTGCGGCGCGCGCGCCATCTATCTGCAAGTGCGATCCAGTTTCCCGTGCTAGGGCCTGCGCCACATCATCAGGTGTAGGGGTAAGGGCTCCGAGCATAGGGTGCAACTTGGGGAAGTCGTAGAGCCCGCGCGCAAGTCGCCGGAGATGTCCTGCCTTGGCCAGACGTGACAGAGCCTGGTCAACTGCAGCACGGGCGGCCATGTCGAGGAAGTCTCGCGGCGTGAACACGCTGCCACGTCCGCTTGCGCGGACACGCTTCATGACCCGATCGGGAACGGAGGCGGGCGTCGTCATCATATGTCAGAAAATCGCTCATGTTTTTCTGACAATCAAGTGCGGAGATTTCAAGGTGGGTTTCGCATTGATCGACTGCAGAACTTTGGCAAGGAAGGCTATGGCACATCCCCGCAGAGTCGGGACCGGGCTCTGGTCGTCCGACTGGAGCCTGCCGGGCAGTCTCCCCCCATTCGGGCAACGATCCCTTGTGCAACGGCTGATCCAGCCGGAAGGAGGCCGATGGCGTGAGGTTCGGCGTGTTGCGGCCTGGTGCCAGAGGTCGGGTCGGGCGTGGGAGCCCGCCTCGTATTCATCGGATGGCATTGAAATTCGTGAGACGCCGGTCATGGAACATGAAGATCCTCTGAGACCAACGTTGCGGCACGGCTGGCGAGCGGTTGGCATCCCGTGACGGGGCAGGGCGCCTGTCTGGGGTCAAAGCCCCATCCCCCGCTTCCATTCGCTGTCCTTGGTCTGATCCGTCTCTTTGACACTCAACCCCAGAGGGGTCGGCTACGCGAGCGTGCCGCCCTCGCGGATTCGGACGAGCCGAACGCACGAGGGTGATTGCAGATCCGGTCAAACACTTCGGGCGCCTGTCGCGCGGGGGATGGTCCTCCGCCCCCAAAAAGACAGGAGCCAACCCCATGTCCTACAAGGATGCCACCGCTTTCGCCGCCTCTCTCGCCGCCACGCTGATGGTCTCGATCGTCGTGTTCCAGGCCGGGGACGGCACCCACGCAGCGATGCCGTCCGATGAATACGATGGCGACGAGACCCTCGTCGCCCTTGAGATCGACCCCTGGCAATGAGGCGCGAAAGCGCCTCACCCACCCCTCCGGGGGCGCTCCATAAGCGCCCTCGTCCAGGGAAAAGGCACCGAACCGAAGGGTCCGGCAAGGGAGAGGTCGAGGGGGGAGCGGGCAGGGCGAGCCCGCTGAGACAGAGAGAGCGGCGGCGGACTCGCCTTTCCTCGCTCTCCATGGAGAACCCGAAATGACCATCCATCTTCCCGGCCGCGCTGCGCCGGCCCCTGAGATCTCGCCCGAACTGGCCCGCATCCTGGCCGACCAGGCCGAGCGAGACGCTGCCGAGGTGGCGCTGCACGCTCGGAACAAGGAGGCGCTCTTTGACGGGCTTCGCCTTGTCGGCATCGCGCATGTACTTGTCACCTTCGATGGCTCGGGCGACAGCGGGCAGATCGAAAGCATCGAGGCCCGGAGTGATGCCGACCAGAATGTCACGCTACCCGCTGCCCAAATCACTTTTGCCGGCATCGACTGGCAGAGCGGGGCACCTAACGAGCGCCGCCTGACCCTTGAAGGCGCTGTCGAAGAACTGGTCTACGACCTCCTCTCCGATACGCATTCCGGCTGGCAGGACAATGATGGCGCCTATGGCGAGTTTTGCATCGATGCCCGCGCCCGAACCATCCACCTCGAGTTCAACGAACGGTTCACGTCGTCCGAACTCTACACCCATGATTTTTGAGGGGGGGCAGCGATGGCACATCCCTATCACCACGCGCTGTCTTCGGTGAAAAAATGGGGCGGCACGGTCGACGACTTTATGGCAGTGCATTCGTGGTTTGACGCCAGCAAAATGCTGAATGCGGACTTTCGGCATCGGGCGCTGCGCCACCATGCCGAGGGAATATTCATGGCGGTTACATGGACAGGCAAGCGTAAAGGCGCAGGGGTCTTGGGTAGGAACAGGCCGACCGCCGCGCTCCCCAAAAAGCTGGCGGTGGTCGGCCTGTTCCGTGTGCAGGACCGCATTTCATTCCAATTCCTCGCCGAGGTCGGTCAGGAGTTGTTCGACTCTTCTTGCGACGGCGCAATGACGTTCGACTTCGCGCGACCAAGAGCGGGCGCGCGCGTCTTCGGCGAGAGACAGTTCCAACCGACGGCGTTCGCGCAACCGTGGCGCATAGCACGGCGTCGTTACGAAGCGAGAACAGCTCAGGTAAAGGTCGCATTCGCACGGGCCCTCCGAGGGCAACCTCAGACAATGCCCGAGTTCCAGCGCAGTCTTGAAGAAGTTGCTGCGAAGCCAGTTGACCGCGCTTTCGCCAAGATTACCCGATCGGATCACTTCCGCTCCTGCACCCGCAATCATTGCGCCTGGTTCCAGAACGGACTGGTAGTCGCGCAGCACCTCTGCGTCGCTGATCCGCGCATATACCATCGTCATCTGAGGGCTTTCGTGGCCGAGGACGCTCATGATCGTGTGAAGCTTTGCACCGCGTTCTGCGAGTTCGGTTCCGAGCGTGTGGCGGAACCGGTGCATGGTCACGGTTGGCCTGCCTCGGGCGTCAACCAAGCCAGTGGCGGCACACACCTGCTTCAATGGTGCACCAAAAAGATGGCGTCCGCTCATCAGTTTTCCGCGCCAGACGAACACGAACCGGACGAGATCGCCTGTCCGTTCGTCGGGCAGCATTCGGTCTGCGACCTTAGCACGGAGATCCAGCACAACCCGAAGGGCCTCTGCGGCCTCACCATGCAGTGGGATTTGGCGCTCGCGGGCGGTCTTACCGACGGGCAGCCGAAGGCGCGCCGTGCCATCGGCGTATTGGTCGAGACAGTCCACAGATAGGCGCTGAATTTCGCTGCGGCGCGCACCTGACCACCTAGCGAGGAGCATTGCTGCGCGCTGGAACGGATCGGAAAGCGCCCGGATTTCCTCCATCAGCCGTTCGAGCTCAGCACGAGGGATATATCGGGGAATTCGGTCGGGCACGCGCGGCAGATCGCGTTTTGCCACGAGCGGCCATCGCGGCACTTCAGTCCACGCCCAGTCCTCGGCATCCTTGAAGAATTGTGCCAGCCGGACAACGCGTCCCCTTTGAGAATTCGCAGTGAGTGGTCGCCCGGTCTTTGGCGACAACTCGGTCTTCATCGCGTTCATCCAGCTGACGATGTGCTCATGCTTTACCTGCCCAAAGGTGCGCACTTCTGGTGCCGTTTTGGCCAAATGCTGCAGAAATCGGCGGGCGGTAAGCGCGTGGTGGTACACGGTGACCGGTCGCAAGCTTGGTGCACGGCGTACAAGCCATTTAGCGATCAATGCGCCCATTTCATGCTGTGCCGCCTTCAAATCCGCCGATGGCATGATCTTTCGCGGCGGGTCGTCGACTTGCCCGCGGTGATAGAGTGCCAAGCGCAGCTGGCCGATCATCGTAATCCAAGCTTTGGAGACCAGACGATACCGGTCGCTCGAGGTCCAGTAGGCGCCAAGATCTGATCTATCGCCGAACATCCGAACGGCGACGAGGAGCTCATTGATGTCGTTCTGACGCAAAGCGCTGACCAGTCGGGGTCCCTGGTGAAGGGCGAGACGCCCGAGCGTCCACCGCATTGCTCGATCAGCGCCCGCATAGACGAGACCCAGGTCTGTCGCCTCGCGCGCAAGTCTCTCGACACCGAGATCGATATCCAACAGCCGTGCCACGTCGTGAACGCAAAGGTCGCCGACGGCGAGCAGCCACGGATAATCCAATCGGAGATGCCCTTTCAGCGCCAGATAGTAGAGATAGGCGCGCGCGAAATAGGAGGGTCGATCCTGAAGGGTAGCTCTGGTTTGCCCGTTGATCCGACCGACACGAACTGCGAGCGGCGCAGCCAGCCAGTCTTCAATGTCTGGCCAGACCTCGACGAATTGCTTGCGCTGACTTCGGCGTTGTTGGACGAACTGCTTCGTCGGATAGCAGCTTTGTAGAAATGCGTCGTATTCATCGGCCGAACAGTGGCTGCTGCGAAAGAGAGGTAGGGCATCGATCGAACGTGCCTGCATCGCTGCCGCGGAGACTGGCCCCCGCATCACTTTGCGCCTTCCGCCGCGTCCTGCAACTTCTCGTCTGGAAGGCCGAGGGCACGGCGATATTCGGCAACAACAATCGGATCGGAAACCCGGGTATAAACGCGGGTTGCTTCTGGCGATGCATGACCAAGCCTTCGCTGAAGTGTCAGCTCACGCATCCCGGCCTCCCACATCTTTGTTGCATGTGTATGGCGCAGGGCATGTGGGGTCACCCATGGTTTACGTATGTTCGCACGATCGCACGCCCTCGCAAAAAGCTTGGCCAGCGCGGCGTAGGAAAGTGGCTCATGCCTGCGTGAGCCACTGCCACCGACCAGAAACAGGAAGGGACTGTCTGTGTCCTGTGGTCGTTCGGTCATGACATATCCGCTGACTGACTGCAGCGTTGCCGTTTCATGCAAATCGACGACGCGTTCAGATCGTGACTTGCTCCGAACGCCGCGCGGGTGATCGAAACGCACCCTGACGGTCACACGTCGCATGCCATATGCGATGTCGGCGAGGTGCAAGCCAAGCACTTCACCGGGTCGCAGACCGCCGTCGAGCATCAAGCGAATGATTGCCAGATCGCGGCGCGTTCGCAGCTGCGCGATCAGCGCGTCGACCTGCTCATCCGCCATCGGGCGGGGCAAACGATGGATCTGCCGCAACCGCACCGGGCTCCGTAAGGCCGACTGCGAGGTGACGCCAGTCAGGAACGGTCGATGGCGTTCAGCGACATGTGCGGCAGCGCGATCATGAATTCGGGTGATCGGGTTTGGGCCAGCAAAACGATCAGTGAACCTCGCCCATTCGAAGAATGAGGAAACCGCTGCAAGCACCCGGTTGATCGTCGCCGTGCTGAGCCGAGCAGATCGTTCTCCATCGGTCGCGGCCAACGACGGGTACGGCCCGGTGCCGCGGCGACGGCTCGGTTTGCTGCGCAGATGGAGCAGCAGGTCAACGGCGCGTGCCGGTGTCAGTGCACGCCAATCCCACTCCTGTTCATCAAGAAAGGAAACAAGATGCGAAAGATCGTGCTGATAAGCGCGCGCGGTGTTGGGAGAACATCCCGATCCATTCAGGTACGTCACAAATGCAGCAATGGTTGCGGCGAGGGAGGACGGATCAGGGCCGGCGCCTTCAAGTTTTGCACCCACCATGGCGCATCTCCGACTGAGTCTAAATCGGCTGTCACGATACCCCCGAAGTCGGTTTTGACCGACTCTGTCTATATAATGGCGGAGACGATTTTCGGGCCAACGCTCACCCTCTCGACCGGGCGCATCATTCCGACCCGATGGGTCGGCGAGCAGCATGTGAAGGAAGACCTCGGTTTCATCCCGAGCTTCGCCGATTGGGTGAAGGCCATTCGGCCCGAGCCCTGGATGGGTCGGACCGAACGGATCGAGGCACAGGTCGATCCGCATGTCGCCTCGCCCGTGGTAGAGGTCACTTGATATGACCGATCCGGCCTATCAGCGCCTCGGCCTGCCCATGACGGCTTCGCCCTATGCGGTCCTGCGCGCGGCGGTCCGGGCGCTGCACCCCGATACGCGCGCCGTGCGCGGGTTCCGCGCAGCGCGCAAGCGCTTCTACCGGCAGATGCTCTGCGCGCATGCCGCGCGACAGGCGGCGGGCGGCACGCCAACCGGCTGATCGCCCCCACTCATCCGTTCACCCCATTCCAGTGCCCGGCCTCTTGGCCGGGTCTTCCCCATTCAGGAGGTCCCCATGGCGGATTACTTCACCCACTTCTCGTGCCTGCTCGACGTCGGCAGCCCCGACAAGGCTGCCCGCGCGCTCGCGCTGTTCCAGGAACTCCGCGCTGCGGATCAGGACGCCGACGACCCGGAGGTTGCGGGCTTTGATCTCGTGCGCCAGGACGCGCCCGAGGGCAGCAGCCTCTGGATACATGATGACGGGAACGGCGATGTCGAAGCCGTCATCCGCTTCGTCCTGCGCCTTGCGGAAGACCTCGACCTCACCGGCCTTTGGGGGTTCCAGTATTCTCTGACCTGCTCTCGGCCACGACTCGACGCCTTTGGTGGCGGCGCGCATGCAATCGATCTCGGCGCGCGCAAATCCATCGGCTGGTCCAGCAGCCTGGAATGGCTGGTCGCCGCGCTGAATGGGGAGGACGTCGATGCCTGAGGTCATCTGCACCACCGTCTACCAGTTCCCCGAACTCTCGGATGCCGCCAAGGAAAAGGCGCGCAGCTGGTATCGTGAGCTTGGCCCCCACGACGATTGGTGGGACACGGTCTATGAGGATTTCGAGCGGGTCTGTGACATCCTCGGCATCCGCCTGAAGACCACCCCCGTCCGCCTGATGGGCGGCGGCACGCGGGCCAAGCCCTGCATCTGGTTCTCCGGCTTCTGGAGCCAGGGCGACGGGGCTTGCTTCGAAGGTTACTGGTCACACGCCAAGGGTGCGACCACGCGCATTCGGGACTACGCGCCCACGGACGCGACGTTGCACGGCATCGCCGACCGGCTGCAGGCCATCCAGCGGCGGAACTTCTACCAGCTCGCCGCCGAGGCAAGCCACCGTGGTCGCTACTACCACGAATACACCATGGCCGTTGACGTCACGCGGGACAGCCCGACCTGGCAGCCACCGACCGAGGACGCCGAGGAGATCGTGACCGAGGCGCTGCATGATCTGGCCCGCTGGCTCTACCGGCAGCTTGAGGCTGAATACGACCACCTGACCTCGGACGAGGCCATCGAGGAGGGGATCATCGTCAACGAGTACACCTTCACCGAAGCCGGGCGGCGGTTCGGGTGAGAGCGCACACAGTTCATTTGATCTTTACAATTAGGCCATATGAACTATGTTGAGAGCGATGGAGGACGACATGCAAGTCGCAGAGAAAATCCGGGAACCTGCACAGATCAACGCTGTCGCGTTGAAAGCCTATACTCGGGTGATCGATGCTTGGGGTCTCAGCCTCAAGGAAGCGGCTGGCCTTGCCGACATGTCGGAGAGCACGTGGAAGCGCGCCAAGAAGCCGGATTTCGCGGGGGAACTTACGAGGGACCAGCTGCTGCGGCTCAGTGCGGTGATCGGCATCTACAAGTCGCTCGAACTCTACTTCTCCGAGCCGCTCGCGCGAAGCTGGTTTACCCGGCCGAACACCGGTCCGCTGTTCGGAGGCAGCCGTCCCGTCGACACTGCCATTGACGGGGGTTTGCCGCAGATCCTGGCGGTGCGGACCTATCTTGATGCGTTGCGTGGTGGGGCATGAAGCAGACCGAGGTTTCTGATCGCGGTCTCGTTCGCCTCCTGCCCGCCACCTACCACAAACCCCCATCGCTGCGCGGTCTTGTCGATTCTGATGACGAGATGGAGATCCTCGCAGAGATTGAGGGTCTGACCAGCGGCCGCCTTCTGGCCGAACGTGGCCGCAATCCCCATCTGGACCCGCGCGAGCTTGCGTGGCAACGCCGGAGCCGCGATCTGCGCATCTATGGCGACAGTCACGTCAACGCCGCCTTCACCTACACCCGCGCCGGCGGAAACCGTTTTAACACCGAGGAGCGCGGTGCCTGGTACTGCGCTTGGGACGTGATGGTGTCCGTCAGCGAAGTGGCCTGGCACCGAACACGCGAACTCGGCTTTACCGGCAGTTTTCATGACAGCGCTCGCTATGTGGAACTGTTGGCAGATTTCATCGGCGTCTTTAGCGACATGACTGACGAGCCGGACCATCCCGCACTGCATCCCGATCCGGCTCTCGGATATCCCGAGGGTCAAAGCCTCGCCCAGCATCTCCGTCGGGGTGGATCGCGGGGCCTGATCTACCCCTCGGTCCGGGCACCTGCGCCTGGTGGGATTTGCCTTGTCTGCTTTGCACCGCACGCGATCCAGAACGTCCGGCCGGGCGCGTCTTGGGATCTTGTGTGGGACGGGACACCGCACTACTCGATTACGGCCGTCAGCTGACCAGTTACGGCGCATGCGTTTTTGGGGGGCCGAGGAAATGAAGCCGGCGAATGACAATAGCGCTGAGGTCACGAACTTGAAGCCACGTGACCATCTGGCGTTCTTCGAGGCTTTGGACTGTCCGCCCTCACCTACGGAAGCGCTACGGGCTGCATTTCGCAGGCGGAGGGAGTTCCTTGCTGATCTGGGCGTCAAGGCCGCGAACGTTGGCTGACGGTCGTCATCCTTCGCACTGAATCGCTAGGTCAATAGCGCCTCTTCAGACAATCCCCCATCCGAATACAATGCGCAGTTCATTCAGTTCGAGCTTCCAGTACTAGAGCCGACCGCAACAATAAGCAGAGATCGGCACTCCTACCCGCCATGATCATGTGATCGTGTATTCGCGCCACGGGATCGACCGCAGCGGCACCCGCGACAAAAAGCGGGCGATGTCCGGCCGACCGTAATAGGTGGGCCGACCGCGCCCGTCCTGCGACATCAGCACGACCGGCACGCCGAAGACTGGGCCGAAGCCCCGGATCGCGTCGGCGGCCGCCACGCTGTTCTGCACCACATGGGGTTTCACCACCACGACGGCGAAGGTCTGACCCTGCTCGCGGATCACCGCACCTTGCACACGCATCTGCCTCGCTCCTTCTCTTAGGCTGCCAGCCTGTTGAGCCGACTGTTGATCCATTCCCAAGCCTCCTGAGTCAGCCAGCCCGAATAGTCGCGGGTGACGCCGATCACGAGGACGCGATCGTTTTTGTCGAAGTGGGGGGCCAGCCGGTCCCAGACGCCGCTGGCGTTCAGATTGGTATCGACCAGCCAGGTCGATCCGAGGTAGTGCCACCAGTCCCCGAGGTTCTTGATGGCCTTGTGCAACTCGTCGTAGTTCTGACCCGGCCGTTTCAGGTCGTAGTTGATCGCGTAGATCATTTTTGTTCTCCTGTCGGTATCGCGACGCGGACCGGAAACCGGCCCTGATGCGCCTCGACTCCCTATGCGGACATCGGGGGAGGTCTCGGACATCCGCCGTCTCATGTCCGCGCAGGAGCTGCTCTCCCGCATAGGAGAGCGAAGGGGGATGGAAGGTGTGAGTTTGCAGGAACCCGCGACCGCCAGAAGCAGCGCCGAGATCGTTGAGGCGATCCGAGGCCTTTCTGCCGCCGATTGGGTGCGGCTAAAAAAGGTCGCCGCTTACTATGCACGCCCCGCCGTTCCTGCCCAAGACCTGCTGCAGGAGGCGTTCGTCCGCGCGCTCGATGGCAGCCGTGTCTGCCCGGCGCATGTGGACGCGGTGCGTTTTTTGGCCGAGGCCATGCGCAGCATCGCCGACGGCGAGCAGGAAAAGGCAGATCGCCGCCCTGCCCTCGTCTCCATCGAGGGCGGAAGCGGCGCTGCGACAGCCATGAGTGTCCCGGACCCTGCGCTGAGTGTGGAGTCCAGGATCGTACAGGCCGAGCAGGACGCGCGGATGCGTGCCGATCTGCTCGCGCTCTTCGAGGACGACTCGGCAGCGAAGGACATTGTGGAAGGCACTATGGAGGGCATGACGGCGGAGGACCTGCGAGAGTTGACCGGTCTCGACAGGACAGCCTACGATTCCAAACGAAAGCTGATCCGCCGTCGGATCGACAAGAGATATCCCGAAGGATGGCAGCCATGACCGGTAAGAACGACAAAGCCGGTCGGCCGATCGACCGGCTGGCAGATGAGTTCGTTGATGACATTCTCAACTTGTCCGACGACGAGGTTCTGGCCGAGTTCCGAGAAGACGGCGGCGATCCCGAAAGGCACGCTGCCAAAATGCGGTCGATGTTCGAAAACAGACTGCTGGCGGCGAACAAAGCACGCATGAACGCGGCGAAGGCCGGTGTTGCTTCCAGCCGTCGAGTTGAAAAAAGACTTTCCGTGTCGGTTGTCGATATCGCCGACGCCCGCGCCCGCCTTCGTGCTTTAATCGCACGCGCAGATAGCATTCCCGGCCTGACGCTTGCGGCGCGCAAGGAAGACGAACTTTCGGATTCCGATGTGGTCGGGATGCTCGAGGAGCTTGCCGAACTGGGCCTGCTGGACGGCGATCAGGACATCGGAAAGACCTGATGCGGCTGTCGCCTGCCGAAACACTGCTCCAGGAGTTGGGCGTTACCGATCCAGCCGAGATAGACCTTGAAGCGGTCGCCTACCATGTCAATGCTAAGGTCCGCTACAGGCAGCTCGACGGTTGCGAAGCCAGGATAGTCGGGACAGCCGACCGCGCGATCATCACGATCAACCAAGACAGCCAGTGGCGCAGAAAGCGGTTTTCCATCGCGCACGAGCTGGGCCACTGGCACCACCATCGAGGCCGTTGCCTCGCCTGCCGGGTCGATGAGTACAGACCAAGGACCGGCGTTTCGCCCGAGCGCATCGCTGATGGATATGCGGCTGATTTGCTTATGCCCGGCTATCTATTCCGACCGCTCGCGCGAGCGCAGAAGAAGCTGAACTTCACGGCGATCAAGGCCTTGGCAGATGCCTTCGATTCTAGCCAGACCGCCACGGCAATCCGTCTTGTCGAAACTGATCACACGCCGTCGATGCTGGTTTGCCATGGGCCGAAGGGTAGGAAGTGGTTCGTCCGTTCGCCCAGTGTCCCGGACCGTTGGTTCCCTCAAGACACCCTCGACGCCGAGAGCTACGCCTTTGGCATCCAGTTCGGTGTCGATCCCGACAACCCGATGCTGCGCAAGATCGGGGCGGATGCTTGGTTCGAGCGTGCCGGTTCTGATCGGTTCGAGATTCAGGAGCAGACGATCAGGGTCGGCCCGGAGGAAACCCTTACACTGCTGGTATTCTGCGATGCTGCGATGCTCGAAGAGCAGGACTACCGTGGGTATCGACGGTAGCCATCAGTAAACACACAGAATGCTTTCCAAAAACGGCCGTTTCTGGCCCAGAGTTCGGCTCAGCATGAAATCAATGGCTTAGGCTGGACGCATAGGTTGGTCAGAACCCTTCGGGTTTTGGGAGAGTTCTGTCTCTAGGTTGGCGATTCGCTTCAGGTCACCCGTTCCCATCAATCCACTTCGACATGAGCCCCTTGTCGCGGAAACATTCCTCCGGAACGGCACGGCGCTTGATCCGTGCAAGCTTCTCCGCGAAGGCTACCTGCTTGGAGGTGGGCAGCCTGTCCATGTCCGATACCGGCTTCAGCTGGGCCTGCGCCTCGATCCAAGCGCTGAGCGACCGCCGGTCCTGCTGAACTTCCCAGGGCAGGAGAGTCTGATTGCGCAGGGCGAGAGACATGACGTAATCGCGGGCGCACAATTTCGACGGACTGGTGCATCCTGCGGTCCTGCAATTTTTTCACAGGAGGATGCCATGACTGCCTTTGCTGCTTTGGACGTGTCGAAGAAAAGCACGTCGATCCATATTGTTGA
>JACZKY010002777.1_pt1 | contig 27174 bp, 24 predicted proteins | sample 8237611 | NCBI WGS metagenome assembly JACZKY01 (sample SAMN16148055, study PRJNA663545) | marine sediment metagenome | biome: sediments and biomass from bioreactor inoculated with such sediments; feature: coastal sediments; material: methane- and iron-fed bioreactor; isolation source: Bothnian...
GGATCAGGTTGTCGGGGGGGGGCGAACCGGAGGCGGGCGCGCCCGCGACGGAGGGTTCCCGGAGGGCGGAGCCCAGATCGAGGGACCCCTCTCCGCCAGGTTCCTGGACGGGGGTTCCGGTGTCGGCATCCTTCAGGACGACGATCGGTTCGCCACACTTGCGGCATTTCACCCGCGCGCCCCTTCCCTTTATCTTCGATTCGTCGAGGCGGAACCGTGCGTGGCAGGTCTTGCACTCGATGATCATGTTGCTCCTCCGGCTGACGAGGTAAAATCCATTTTTCCGGGCAATTCGTAGATCTGTGGCAGCTCCCGGCCCGCTTCGGCGTAGTCCATGCCGTATCCGACGAGGAAGCCGCCCTTCGTGCGGAACCCGGGGAACTCGATGGCGATATCCGCCTTCCGGCGCGCCCGCTTGTCGACGAGGGCGCAGAAGCGTACCGAAAGCGGGCGCTTCCGTCCGAAGTGCCTGCGCAGGATGCGGACGGTCCGTCCCGTGTCGACGATGTCTTCGACCACAAGCACGTGCTTTCCGGCCACGTTGATCTCGACGTCCTTGGTCAGGCGCGCCCTGCCGCCCGGAGAGGTTCCGTTGCCGTAGCTCGATATCCGTACGAAGTCGATGACGACCGGCACGGCGAGCTCCCGCGCAAGGTCCGCCAGGAAGAACAGGGACCCTTTCAACACGCCGACGAGGACTAGTTCGGATCCCGCATACGCACGGTCGACCCGGCGGGCGATGGCCGCGACCTTCCTGCGGATCTGTTCCGCGGTGAACCGCGGACGGAGATCGGTTCCTTTCGTCAAACGCGACACACCTCTCCGGGGCCTGACACCGACTATATGGAATTTCCCTCCAGGACTCAAGACGGCGAAACGGCCGCCGCCGCACCCCTGCGTCGTTCCCCCAGGGCGCAAAGCAGGATCCCCGCCTCGAAGAGCGCGTACAGAGGCAGGGACACGAGGAGCTGCGACGCCACGTCGGGAGGGGTGAGAACGGCGGAGAGCACAAGAGCCCCCAGGACGGCGCCCTTGCGCCATTTCCGGAGGAACGCCGCGGAGAGGATCCCTCCGCGCCCGGCAAGGAACATGACCAGGGGCACCTCGAACATCACACCGAAGATCAACAGGAGGCGCAGCACCATGGAGAGCGATTCCTTCATCGACGGCATGGGAACCACGACCGCGCGCCCGAAGGAGAGGAAGAAGGTCATGATCGACGGGATCGCGATGAAGTACCCGAAGCACATTCCCCCCAGGAGGCCCAGGGTGGACCAGCCCGCGAAGACGGCGATGAGCCTCCGCTCTTTCCTGAACAAGCCGGGGCTCACGAAGCACCATACCTGGTAGAAGACGAAGGGTGAGGACAGCACGAATCCCCCCCAAAGCGACAGCTTGAAGTAGGTGAGGAACGCCTCGGTAAGTTCGGTGAAGATCAGGAGGGAGTCCGCAGGCAAAGCGGCGGTCACCGGCCGGATCAGCCTCCCGTAGATCTCCCCGGCGAAATTGTAGCAGAAGGCGGTGCCGACCCCGAAAGCGATCAGCGACCGGATCAAACGGCGTCGGAGCTCATCGAGATGCTCGGTAATCGGCGCCCGGATTTCCTCCGGCGGGGTCGACAAGGCAGGTCAGTCCCGACGGGTCGTGGTCGTTTCTTCATCGGCGGGGAGGGTTTCCTCGAGGGCGGCGTCGCCGGTTTCCCCGGAAGGCGGCGGCTGCTGCTCCGGTGGCTGCTGCTCTTCCTCGTGCACCGCATCCTCGATCCCTTTACGGACCTCGTCGGAGGCCTTCTTGAACTCCGCGAGCCCTTTCCCCATGCTTTTCGCGAGATCCGGAAGGCGCTTCGGCCCGAAGACGATCAGGACCACCACGAGGATTATGATCATTTCCTGGAAGCCGATACCGAACATTCGCGCCTCATCGTCAATCGGCGTTTTTGGAAATCCGGACCCTCATTATACTTCGCGGGTTCGGGAAATCCATGTTTACCGGGAAGTATATCTTATCGGATAAGGGGGTATCCGATCGAGGGGTGCTGCGCGAGGGGAAAAATCGCGGGGCAGGCGGAAGATGCCGATTCGAAACGGTTTCGTTTCTGGCACGGGTATTGAACCTTTGCATTAGGCTACCCCTGCGATGATTCTCGCCGCTGAAGCTGAAGAGGAGGACTTAAGGATGTTCCTCGGTATCGACGTCGGTTCGATCAGCATGAAGTTCGTCCTGCTCCTCGAAGGGGGTGAGGCCGAACCGTCCCCGGGGGTCCGGGATTCGTTCCTTTCCCCCGAACCGGTGGCCCTGGGGCCGGCGGGGAAAGGCTTTCTCCTGTCGTACGACCGCCTTCTCGGCGACCCGATGCGCAAGGTGCCGGAGCGGCTCGGGGAGTGGATCGGCGTCCTCGGCGAGGGAAACGTCTCGGGCGTGTCGATCACCGGCAAGAGCGGCCGCCAGCTGGCCCCGCTGGTCGGCGGCGGGTACGAGAACGATTTCCGTTGCCTGGTGAAGGCCGTGACGGCCGCCCACCCGGAAGTCCGGACGATCTTCGAGATGGGGGGGGAGAACGCGAAGGTCATCCGCCTCGAGCCCGCCGGAAAGGAAGGCGCCCTCGCCATCCGGGACTACGATACCAACGGCGACTGCGCGGCGGGGACCGGATCGTTCATCGACCAGCAGGCCCACCGGATGAAGATCGAGGTGGAGACCATCGGGGACCGGGTGGCCCAGGCGGCCAGCGCCGCCCGGATCGCGGGCCGCTGCTCGGTCTTCGCCAAGTCCGACATGATCCACGCCCAGCAGAAAGGGCACTCGCCGGAGGAGATCCTGAAAGGGCTGTGCGAGGCGGTGGCGCGCAACTTCAAGAGCAACATCAACAAGGGGAAGGACCCCGTGCCGGTCATCGCCCTGGTCGGCGGGCTCTTCGGGAATTCCGGCGTGGTCCGCGCGGTCCGCGACGTCTTCGGCCTCGAGGCCGACCAGGTGGTCCTCCCGCGCGGGTTCGCCCACCTGGGCGCGTTCGGCGCCGCGATGTCGGCAGCCGGGAAGGCACGGGAGCGGGGCGGCTGCCTGGCGCTCGTCGGTCGGGCCGAAGGGGAGGGGCCGGGGGAGCCGGCATTTCCCTCCTGGCCCCCACTCGCCACGGAGAACGTCGTGTTCCTGCGCGACCGGGTGCAGCCGACGCCTGCGGTTTCGGGGCGGCCGGAGCTATTCCTGGGCATCGACATCGGTTCGGTCTCCACGAACTTCGCACTGGTCGACTGGGACGGGAACCTGCTGAAGGAGATCTACGTCCGCACCCAGGGCCGCCCCGTGCAGGTGGTGACCGACGGGCTGAAGGAGCTGCGGGACGAATTCGGCGAATCGATCGAGATCCGGGGCGTGGGGACTACGGGCTCCGGCCGGGAGTTGATCGGCGAGCTGGTCGGCGCCGACACGGTCCAGGACGAGATCACCGCTCACAAGACCGGCTCCACGTTCATCAGCAACCGGTTTTTCGGCGTTCCCGTGGACACCATCTTCGAGATCGGGGGGCAGGACTCCAAGTTCATCGGGCTGGAAAACGGCGTCGTCACGGATTTCGCGATGAACGACGCGTGCGCGGCGGGGACGGGATCGTTCCTCGAGGAGCAGGCCGAGCGCCTGGGGATCCGGATCAAGGGGGAGTTCGCGGAGCTGGCCCTCTCCTCCGACGCGCCGGTCCGCATGGGCGAGCGGTGCACCGTGTTCATGGAGCAGGACCTGAACAACTACCTCTACCGGGGGGCCCGGAAGCAGGACCTCGTCGCGGGGCTGGCGTACTCCGTGGTGATGAACTACCTGAACCGCGTCGTTCGCGGCCGCAGGATCGGGGAGACGATCTATTTCCAGGGCGGCACGGCGTACAACGACGCGGTGGCCGCGGCGTTTTCCCAGGTCCTCGGGCGCAAGATCATCGTTCCGCCCCACAACGGGGTCATCGGTGCGATCGGGATGGCGCTCCTGGCGCGCGACAAGGTCCGGGCCGCGAAGGAGGCCACGAAATTCCGCGGTTTCGACCTTTCCAGGGTCGACTACCGGCGGAGGGAATTCGTCTGCAAGGCGTGCAGCAACTTCTGCGACGTGCAGGAGATCCGGATCGACGGGAGCCTCACCTATTGGGGCGACAAGTGCTCCGAAAAGTTCCGCAAGCCCGCCCGGACCGACACGAAGCCCGTGACCGAGGACCTCGTGGCGAAACGGAACGGGTGGTTCGACCGGCTGATCGAGGAGGCCCCTTCGGTCGGGCCGCGAGGCACCGTGGGCTTTCCCCGCGCGATGTATTTCTTCGAGCGGTTCCCGTTCTGGAAGGCCGTCCTTTCCCGCATGGGGTTCGGGATCAAGGTGTCCCCCCGGACCGACAAGGCGATCGCGCGGGAGGGGCTCGAGCGCACCGTGGCCGAGCCGTGCTATCCCATCCAGGTCGCCCACGGGCACGTGGCGGCGCTTCTCGGCGGGGGAGTGGACTTCCTCTTCCTCCCGAACCTGATCAACTCGGAAACGGTCCACACGCACACCGAGTCCCACTTCTGCCCGTGGGGGCAGACGCTCCCCTTCGTGATCGCCGGCGTTCCCAAGTGGGAGAAGGAGCTGCGGCAGAAGCTGCTGTCCCCCACCATCCGGTTCCGGGACGGAGAGAAGTACATCGTTGAGGATCTGTTCGAGTGCTTCGGCCCGCTGGGCGTCTCCCGGAAGGAAATACGGGAAGGGATCCGGGAAGGATACCGGGAGCAGGAGAAGCTTTCGGACTTCCTGCGCGCCGCCGGCGGGGAAGCCGTGGACCGGGTCGAGAAAGCGGGCGCCGACGCGATCGTCCTGATCGGGAGGCCGTACAACCTGTACGACCGGGACATCAACCTGAACATCCCGACGAAGCTGCGCGACCAGTACGGCGCGAACGTGATCCCGATCGACTACCTGCCCGTCGACGACATCGACATCCGCGACGTGAACGACAACATGTTCTGGAACTACGGGCGCAAGATCATCGCGGCCGCGAAATGGTGCCGGAACCGCCCGAAGTTCCACATGATCTACATCACCAATTTCAAGTGCGGCCCCGACTCCTTCGTGCGACACTTCATCACGAAGGCGTCGGGGTCTCCGTACCTGACGCTGCAGTTCGACGGCCACGGCAACGACGCCGGGTACATGACCCGGTGCGAGGCCTATCTCGACAGCAAGGGGGTGCTCCGTCCATGGGCGCTGCAATGAACGGTCCGACGCTGTCGGGCAGGACGGTCTACTTCCCCTCGATGACGGAGGCGGGCGTCATGGCCATCGCGTCCGCGTTCCGTTCGGTGGGGATCGACGCGAAACCGATGCCCCCGTCCGACACCGAGACGCTGCAGTTGGGCGGTCGGCACTCCTCGGGCGAGGAATGCCTCCCCCTGAAAGTCACGCTCGGCGACGTCCTCAAGCTCCTGGTGCACGACAAGGTCCCTCCCGAACGGATCGCGCTCTTCATGCCGACCTCGGACGGGCCGTGCCGCTTCGGCCAGTACGGCCCCTACATCCGGGGGGTCCTCGAGGAGATGGGGTACGGCGGCGTCCTTGTCGTTTCTCCGACCTGCATCGACGGGTACAGCGGGATCGGCGAGCATGCGGACGAACTGCTCCGCACGGCGTGGCGCGCGATGATCGGCGCGGAGCTGCTCACCAAGCTCCTCCTGCGGACCCGTCCGTACGAAACCGTAAAAGGGGCCGCGGACGCGGCTTTCCGCAAGGCCCTGGCCGGCTTCTGCGATACCGTCGAGGCGACGGGGAAGCGGAGGGGAGGGCGGATGGCGCGGCTGAAGGAATCGCTGGCCGCGGGACGGGCGCTGCTCCACGCGGTGCCGGCGGACCGTTCCGTCCCCAGGCCGCTGATCGGTATCGTGGGGGAGATCTTCTGCCGACTGAACCGCTTCAGCAACGACGACGCGGTGCGCAAGGTGGAGGAGGCCGGCGGGGAATGCTGGATATCGGACGTCAGCGAGTGGCTCTGGTACACCAACGCGTCCCACATCCGGATGCTCAAGCGGTTCCGGAAGCACCTGACGATGGAGATGTTCGGCGCGAAGCTCAAGTGGCATTTCCAGCACAAGGACGAGGTGGAGCTCCACTCCGTGTTCGGGGACGATTTCCGCGGAGCCGAGGAGCCGCACGACATCCGCGAGATCCTGGAGCTGGCGAGGCCGTACCTCCCTCCCGAGGGCGCGCTGGGCGAGATGCTCCTGTCGGTGGGGAAGTCGGTGTACCTCCACGGGAAAGGGGCCGACGGGGTGCTCGACATCAACCCGTTCTCCTGCATGAACGGCATCGTCAGCGAGGCGGTATACCCGCGCCTTTCGCGGGATTGCGACGGCCTCCCGGTGCGGGTCCTCTACTACGACGGGACGCACATGGACCGCCGGTACGAGCTCGACATCTTCATGGACCTGGTCCGGGAATACTCCTCGAGGAAGAAGGCGGTCCGCGTTCTCGCCCCCGACATGGGCAAGCCCGCGGCATTCGCGTGAAGATCGCCGTCCTGTCGGACCTCCACGCGAACGCCGACGCGCTTGCCGCGGTCGTCCGGGAGCTCGCGCGGCATCGGCCCGACCGCATCTATCATCTCGGGGACCTGGCGGGGTACAACGCCGAGCCGGAACCGTGCGTCCGGTGGGCCATGGAGAACACGGCGGGGGGAGTGTACGGAAACCATGACGCCGTGGCATGCGGCCGGGCCTCGGGGCGGGATTTCCACGAAGCGGCCCGGAAGGCGGCCCTCTGGTCGAGGGATCGCATCTCCGGGGAGAGTCGGGAATACCTGGCCTGCCTTCCGGCCAGCCTCGACGCCGGGGGATACGCCCTCCTGGTCCACGGCTCCCCGAGCGATCCCGACCGGTACATCTACTCGATCGATCAGGCCATCGAGGAAATGGAGTTCCTTTTCCCCGCACCGGCGGGCGGGCCGATCTTTTTCGGCCACACCCACGTGGCGGGGGGATTCATGCGCCGGGCGGACGGCGTCGTCGAGCATGTCGCGCCGGAGAAGCTCCGGCTCCGGGGGGAGGAGCGGGCGCTCCTCAATCCCGGCAGCGTGGGGCAGCCTCGGGACCGGAATCCCGACGCCTCCTTCCTTCTGTACGACGTGGAGCGGCGGGAGGTCGAGTGGGTCCGGGTGCCCTACGACATCGAGGCGGCCCGGGGTAAAGTGCTCGCCGCGGGGCTGCCGGCCTTCTTCGCCGACCGGCTGCGGGACGGGTCGTGAGGCGGAAAGGTTTCCGCCTTCTCCCCCACACGGCGGACCTGTTCGTGGAGGTCCATGGCCCCGATTTCCCTTCCCTGTGCGCGCTTTCCGTGGAGGCGGTCTTCTCCCTGCTGACCGACCGGCGGAAAGTCCGACGCGTCGAACGGAGGGTCCTCGACTTCCCATCCGGGCCCCCGGAGGAACTTCTCCTGTCCCTCCTGCGCGGGGCGCTCCTGGTCTTTTCCCTCGACCGGTTTCTTGTGCGGGACGCGGGTGTTACCATGGAAGGTGACAAGTTCATCCTCGTCGTCGGCGGGGAACCCATGGACACCGCCCGGCATTCCGTCTGCCGGGAGATCAAGGCGGTTACGGCCCACGCCCTGGCCGTCGAAAGCGGGCCGTCGGGATTCACGGCCCGGTTCGTGCTCGACGTTTGACCGCCGTCCGCCGGCGGCCGGCGAACGGCCGGAGCGGGGGCGGGAAGGAGGCCCCCGTGCGGTTCGAGGACGTTCCCCTCAAACAGCTGTCGGACACGGCATGGGAAATCCCGCGGACGGGCGGGATGCTCGTGCCGGGCCTCGTGTTCGCCTCCCTCGAAATGATGGAGGACATCGTCCGGGACCAGGCCCTTCGCCAGGTCATCAACGTGGCGCACCTTCCCGGCATTCTCTACCGCAGCATCGGGATGCCCGACATCCATTGGGGGTACGGTTTCCCCATCGGCGGCGTGGCGGCGATGGACGTCGACGAGGGGGTGATCTCACCGGGCGGAGTGGGGTACGACATCAACTGCGGTGTGCGGCTTCTGCGCTCGAACCTGGAAATGGCGGCGCTGCGCCCGCGCCTGCCGGAGCTGGTCGCCGCTCTGCACCGGGAGGTTCCTTCCGGCGTGGGCTCGACGGGCTTCGTGCGGCTCGACAGGAAGGAGCTGGAGAAGGTGCTCTCCGGCGGATCGCGCTGGGCGGTGTCGCGGGGATACGCTTCGGAAGGGGACGCCGAATCCACCGAGAGCGGCGGGAAGCTCCCGGGCGCCGACCCGGACGCCGTGTCCGACGTCGCGAAGAAGCGCGGCCTGGATCAGCTCGGGACGCTGGGGGCGGGGAACCATTTCCTCGAGATCGACGAGGTGGAGGAGGTATACTTTCCCGAAGCCGCCGCGGCGTACGGATTGTTCCGGGGCCAGGCGGTCTTTTTCGTCCATTCCGGCTCCCGGGGGTTGGGGTACCAGGTGTGCGACGACTACCTCGACGTCATGGCGGCCTACATGCGGAAGGAACGGCTCGTCGTTCCCGACCGCCAGCTCGCCTGCGCCCACATCGCGTCCGAGGAGGGGCGGCGTTACCTCTCCGCCCTGGCCGCGGCCGCGAACTACGCCTTCGCCAACCGGCAGCTGCTCGCCCACCAGGTCCGCGAGACCATCCTGAGGACGCTTCCGATCGCGCCGCGGGACGCGGGGATCCGCCTCGTTTACGATGTGGGGCACAACAACGCGAAATTCGAGACGCACGAGGTGGACGGCCGGCGGCGGAACGTGCTGGTCCACCGGAAGGGGGCGACGCGCGCTTTCCCGCCGGGCCACCCCGAGCTCCCGGAGGCGTACCGGGATGCCGGCCAGCCGGTGTTCATCCCCGGAGACATGGGGAGGAATTCCTACGTGCTCGCGGGCACACCGGGCGCGATGCTGCTGTCGTTCGGATCCACGTGCCACGGCGCGGGCCGACGATTAAGCCGGACGGCGGCGCGGCAGAGCCTCCGGGGGAAGTCCGTGTTCGCGGAGATGGCGAAGCGGGGCGTCCTCGTGGCCTGCAATTCCCGCAAGACGCTCGCCGAGGAGATCCCGGAAGCGTACAAGGACGTCGGCTCCGTGGTGGACGTGGTGGAGCGGGCGGGGATCGCCCGGAAGGTGGCCCGGCTGAAGCCGGTGGCCGTGGTCAAGGGGTGAGATCTCCATGACGCGGCCGTGGTACGAGACGATCTTCGACGAGCGGTACCCGGAGCTGTTCGGGGGGCTGGAGGACGACCCGGAAGAAGAGGTGGCCCGGATCGTGGAGCTCCTGTCGCTGCCCGCGGGGGCCGCCGTCGTCGACCTGGGGTGCGGGCGGGGCCGGCACGCCGTGCCCCTTTCCCGCCGGGGATACCGGGTGACCGGGGTCGACATCTCCGAGAAGATGCTGAAACTCGCCCGGCAACGGGCCTGCCGGGAGAGCGTCTCCGTGGAATGGGTCCGTGAGGACATGCGGGAGTTCCTCCGCCCCGACGCCTTCGACGCCTGCCTGTCGGTGTTCACCTCCTTCGGGTACTTCGGCGACGAGGAGAACGAGAGGGTGTTGTCGAACGTGGGAAGAAGCCTCAAGGCGGGGGGCGCGCTGCTCCTGGACCTGCGCAACGCGCAAAAGGGGCTCGCCGGCGAGGAGGACCGCGAGATGGTGGTCACGGTGCCGGCGGGGCGGCTTCACCTGAGCGTCCGCTTCGACCGGGCCACGGGGCGGGCGCATGCGAAGCACGAGCTGACGCGGACGGACGGAATCCGGATCTCGTCCGGCTTCGACGTCCGGATCTACTCGGAAGAGGAGCTCGAGGCGATGATCGGAAGGGCCGGGATGCGCATCCGCTCCGTCCACGGCTCCCTCGACGGCGCCCCCTTCTCCCGTGGCGCGGAGCGGATGGTGGTGATCGCCATCAGGGAATAGTCGCAAGGGGCGCCCCTTTACAGCAGGTCGTCCCCCATCCCCCTGTGGGGAGAGGACGGGGCCATGGCCGGGTCCGCGAATTCAGGGATCGTCCCCAGCTTGAAGGGGAGGACCATCCCCGAGGTGCTGTCGGGGGGCAGCGCCTTGCCGGACACGGGGTCGACCCGGGCGAACGTGACCCCGGCCGGGACAGGGAACTCCCGGTCCGGATAATAGGTCAGGGCATGCCGCATGAAGCCTTCCCAGATCGGCAGCGCCACCGACGCGGCCGACTGGCGGTCCCCCAGCGAGGCGGGCGTGTCGAACCCCACCCAGACCCCCGTCATCAGGTCCGGCGAGCCGCCGACGAACCAGGCGTCCGTGTTCTCGTTCGTGGTGCCGGTCTTTCCCGCGAGGTTCGGGGACAGCCCCCTGGCGGACGCCGCGGTTCCGCTGCGCAGCACCTCCTGCATCAGCCGGATCGTCAGGTAGGCCGTCTCGGGGGAGATCACGGGGACGTTCCGGGGTTCCGTCCGCTCCAGGACGTTTCCGCCGGCGTCCTGGACTTCCCGGATGAAAAACGGCGTGGGACGCTGCCCCCCGTTGGCGAAGGTCGAATAGGCCGTCACGATCTCGAGGGGGGTGATCCCGGACGATCCCAGCGCGATGGAGAGGTTCCGCTCGATGGGCGACGAGATCCCCAGGTTCTGCGCCAACCGGATCGCCGTGTCCACGCCGATATCGTTCAGCAGGCGGACGGTGGCCAGGTTGCGGGACTTCGCCAGCGCTTCCAGCAGGGGGATGGCGCCCAGGAACGTCCCGTCGTAATTCTTCGGCTTCCACATCTCCGTTTCGGTCTTCTCGAATTCGATCGGCGAGTCGTAGACGGTGGCCACCACGGTCTTCCCCGTGTCGATCGCGGCGCCGTAGATGATCGGTTTGAAGGCCGACCCCGGCTGGCGCCTCGCCTGCAGCGCCCGGTTGAACTGCGACTCGGCGAAGTCGACCCCGCCCACCATCGCCAGGACCCCTCCCGTGCGCGGGTCCAGGCACAGCAGCGCGCCCTGGAGCCCCTCGTACTTGTTCCGCTCCTCCGTCCGCTTCACGCCGTCCTTCAGGGCCTCGGTGGCGGCTTCCTGGAGCCGTCCGTCGATGGTCGTATAAATCCTCAGCTCGGTCCGGTTGACCGTTTCCGCCCCGTACCGGTCCTGCAGGTACAGGCGGACGTGCTCAAGGAAGTAGGCCGCACTGGAGCGGAAGCTCGAGGGGGGCGCCAGGATCAGGCGGGTGCCGTACGCGGTGTCCGCATCTCCCTTGTCGATGAACCCCACCTCCACCATCCGGCGCAGCACGTACCTCTGCCTCGTCTTCGCCCTGTCGAAATGGTTCCGCGGGGAGTAGCGGGTCGGCGCCTTCGTCAGCCCCGCCAGGAGCGCCCCTTCCGCGAGGGAGAGCGACGATACCCCCTTGCCGAAGTAGGTCTGCGCGGCCGTCTCCACGCCGTACGCCCCGTCCCCCAGGTAGATCTGGTTCAGGTACAGGTAGAGGATCTCCTCCTTCGAAAGTTTCCCCTCGATCCGGTAGGCGAGGATGATCTCCTTCAGCTTCCGGGAGATGCTCTTCTCCGGGGTCAGGAACAGCGATTTGACAGTCTGCTGGGTGATCGTGCTCGCTCCCTGCGCGTATCCGCCGGAAAAAACGTCCTTCAGCAGGGCGCGGACGATCGCGACGTAGTCCACCCCCTTGTGCTTGAAGAAGTTGGCGTCCTCGGCGGCGACGAAGGCGTTCACCACGCGCGACGGGATGGCTTCATAGGGTACGAGCGTCCGCTTCTCGAGGAAGATCTCCCCCACGACCCGGTTGTTCCGGTCGTAGATCTTCGAAGTGACGCTCGGCCGGTACGCAGCGGGCGACTCGATGGAGGGGAAATCCCCGAACTTCGCGAGCATGCCCAGCCCCGCGCCGGCCCCCAGCGCGAAGAAGAACAGGGTGACGGCAAGGACCAGGAACAGCTTTTTCCAGGGGAAACCGGCGGGCTCCTCGTCAAGCAGCGGATCGTCCAACGCGTTGCCTCTCATGTCGAAAATGGATACGAAGATGATTATAGCAGGGGCGCGGAACGGGGGGTGGTGATCCGTGGGCCGGGTCGCCATTCCCAAAGGCGGAAATTAATGCAAAAATGAATATAGCGTACCCCGGTGCGTCGAAATGGCATCAGCCTGGCAATTCGCCGGTACGGAGGGGTCTGTGATGAGGAAACCGCCGAAAGCATGGATTCTTGGGGTCGTCGTTCTTTTTGCGCTGGTCCTTGGCGGATGCGGGGGCGGGGGGGACCGGACCTTCACGGCTACGATATTGAGCGACCAGGGGTCGGACGGATATATCGCGTTCGATCCCGTCGCGATTTCATACACCATAACCAACGGTCCGAACACCCTCCTTTTCGGGATCAACGAAGGCAACCCGAACTTCCCGGAATACCGTGCGTTCCTCGATTTCCCGCTGGATGGGTCCACCGGAGAAGACGTCGTTCCGCTGAACGCCACGATCGTATCGGCATCCCTTGTGGTCCGCGTCGTCAGCGTGTATTTCGCGACAACGGTTCCCGCCCTGCTGGAGCTGGTGGAGTATCCCGTGGGGGGAGCACTGCGGGTGGCGGACTACGATTCCGCTCCCCTGACCTTTCCGGGAGGCGGCGACGCGTTCCTTCAATTCGATCTGTTCTCGTCCGATGAGGGGTTCGACGTGGTCATCCCCGTCACCGCGCTGATGCAGGAGGTCCAGGGCCGCGGCCTGAGCGACTTCCAGGTGCGGCTCCTGCTCGATTTCGTGCCCGGCGCCTCCGGTTGGGTCGGGATCGACGATCGTCCCACGGTGGCCGTCACCGCGCCCACCCTGATCGTCCAGTATCGTTGACATGACTCCTCGCGCCGGGGGAACCTCCGTTCGCGTCGGCGCGTTTCTGATGTAGAATTTTTCCGTGCCGGCCACGAAGACGCGGAAAAAGATCGGTGACCTGGGCGCGGTTGCGGCGGGGTTGGCCCACGAGATCCGCAACCCGCTGAACTCCCTTTATATCAACAGCCAGCTCCTCGAGGAGATGCTCTCCGAACTGCCGGATGGGACCGTGCCGCAGAAGGAAGATCTGCTTTCCCTGGCCCGCGCCAACATGAAGGTGACGCAGCGGCTGAACGACACGCTTTCGGGGTTCCTTCGGTTCGCGCGCCCGCCGGCGACGGAGCTGGCCTTCGTGGACCTGAACCGGATCGTCGCGGAGGTGCTTCGGTTCCTCGACGTGGATTTTTCGTACCACGGCATCGCCCTGAAAGCGAGGTACCACGCGTCGGCCCTGCCGCTGCTGGCGGACGAAAAGCAGCTGAAGCAGGCGCTCCTGAATCTCCTGCTGAATGCTGAAGAGGCGCTCGACAAGGAGGAGAAGGTGATCCGCGTGACCACCGGCGTGCGGGGCGGGCGCCCCTTCGTGCGGGTGCAGGACAACGGCCGCGGGATCCCGCGGGCAGACCGCCGGCAGATCTTCCGCATCTTCTTCACCACGCGCAGGAACGGCAGCGGGCTGGGGCTTCCCCTCGTCCGGCAGATCATCCACCAGCACGGGGGCACGATCTCCCTGCGCAGCCGGGAAGGGGTCGGAACGACGGTGACCGTCTCCCTGCCCTTCGAGGCCCAGTTCCGCGCCATGTTTCCCGGGAGGCTCCCGCTGGCCCTCCCCGCCGGAGCGGATCGTTGACCGGGCAGGGGCGGGTCTTCGTCTTCGACGACGACGCCGACAGCCTGCAGAGCGTCGTCGCGGCCTTGCGGAGAGACGGATTCGAGGTCCTCCCCTTCACGGACCCGCGCATCGGGCTCGAACGGCTCTCCGCGGAGGGCGGGGACGTCGTGGTCACCGACCTGAGGATGCCGGGGCTTACGGGAATGGAAGTCCTCCGCCACGTGACGAAGTCGAATCCCGGCGTCCCCGTGGTGGTCCTCACCGCCTATGGAACGGTCGAGGGGGCGGTAGACGCGGTGCGTTCCGGCGCGTCCGACTTCCTGATGAAGCCCGTGGAGATCCCGCGCCTGCGGGCCGCCGTCTTCAAGGCGGTCAAGGAACGGGGGTTGCGCCGGGAGATCGAGCGGCTGCGGGAAGAGGCGGGGCATCCTCCCGGCGTGGAAGGGATCGTGGGGTCGTCCCGGGCGATGGAAGAGGTGTTCCGGAAGATCCGGCTGGTCGCCCCCACGCGGATGAACGTGCTCATCACGGGGGAGAGCGGGACGGGCAAGGAACTGGTCGCCCGGGCGATCCATGCGCTGAGCCCCAGGACGGGTCGGCCGTTCCTGCCGCTGAACTGCGCGGCGATCCCCGAGACGCTCCTCGAATCCGAGCTGTTCGGACACGAGAAGGGGGCCTTCACCGGCGCGACCGCCGCCCGCCCCGGCAAGCTGGAAAGCGCGGAGGGAGGGACCCTCTTCCTCGACGAGGTGGGGGACATCTCCCTCGCGATCCAGGCGAAGCTGCTGCGCGCCATCGAGCAGAAGGAGGTCCTGCGGGTCGGGAGCTCCCAGGTGCTGACGGTCGACGTGCGGATCCTCGCGGCCACGAACCGGGATCTGAAAACGCTGGTGGAGGAGAAGACGTTCCGAGAGGACCTGTTCTATCGGCTGAACGTCTTCGGCATCCTGGTCCCGCCGCTGCGGGAGCGCCGGGAAGATATCCCGAAGCTGGCCGGGCATTTCCTCGAGACGCTGGGCAGGGAGAATTCGATGCCTCCCAAGCGCCTTTCCCCCCCGGCCCTAAAGGCCCTCCTGGCGTGCCGGTGGCCCGGGAACGTGCGGCAGCTGCGCAACGCCCTCGAGACCGCCATGCTCGTCAGCGGCGGGGAGGTGATCGGGGCCGACGACCTGCCCCCCGAAGTGACGCGGTCGGTCGTTCCACCGACTTCCGCCGAGCCGATTCCGCTGCCCGCTTCCCGCACCTTGACCGAGATCGAGCGCGACGCCATCCGGGAGGCGCTGGCCAAGACCGGCGGCAACAAGACGCAGGCGTCGAAGCTGCTGGGCGTCGCCCTGCGCACATTCCACCGGAAGGTCAAGGAGTACGGGCTCGACTGAAACCGCACGGGGCGCCCCTTGCGGCGGAATCCCGGGATCCCGGGGGAGAGGAGATTCATGAGAATCGTTTTTCGCATGGCGGCGGCAATGCTTCTCGGATCGGTCCTAATGACCACCGCGGTATTCGCCCTGAACCTGGAGGAGCGTCGGCGCATGGTCTACCGGGAGCTTCTGAAGGAGCTCGACAAGGATCGCGACGGGAAGATCGGCAAATCGGAGTACATGGCCATCTGGAAGGACCGGGACTACGGGGAGGCCAATTACGTCCACTTCGACCAGAACAAGGACGGTTTCATCACCGAGGAGGAATACATCAAGAAGACCGAGTTGCCCGCCAGGAAGAAGTAAGGCCAATCGTGCCTTATTGACACGATGTGGCCCGGCCGGCACTGCCGGAATGGCACGCCTTTCCGGGCCGCGACAGCCCACTTCATGAAGTCCTCATAAATAGTTCAATTAAATCATATATTTATAGTTGTGGACCGTTCCCGGTCCCATTGGCACGGGACTTGATGTATCCATTGGCGGAAGGAGCGTGAAGGATGGCCCAGACCGCCGGATGGAAAGTGGTGATGATCGCCGACGCGATGGACGTCGACTTCACCCTCATGGCTCCGGTCCTCGGGCTTCTGTCGGAGGCGGGGGCTTTTCCCGAGCTTTGGAACGACGGCTCCGAAGGGCTCCGTCGGCTTTCGGTCGAGGCGGCGGACCTGGTGGTGGTCGACCTGGACACTCCCTCCCTCTGCGGGATGGACGCGCTGCTGCGGATCGCGCAGGTCGCCTCCCGGGTCCCGGTGATCCTGCTGGCGCGGAAAGGCGGGCTCGAACGGAGGATGTGGGCTCTCGATTCGGGGGCCGTGGGGATGGTGACGAAGCCGGTGGACGGCCGCACGCTGTTCCGGTTCATCGATAAATTGCTGAAGACCATATAACTGCGGGAGGAATGGAGACAATGGCGAAGATCATCGGGATCGACCTGGGAACGACGAACTCCGTGGTGGCCGTGATGGAAGGCGGCGAGCCCAAGATCCTCATCAACGAGGAGGGGAGTCGTCTCACGCCGTCCGTCGTGGGATTCGGCAAGGACGGACAGATCCTGGTGGGGCAGGTGGCGAAGCGCCAGGCGGTGCTGAACCCCGAGAACACCGTCTTCTCCATAAAGCGGTTCATGGGGCGCCGGCACGACGAAGTGGGCGAGGAAGTCCGCCTCGTGCCGTACAGGATCGTCCAGGGGCCGAACCAGGATGCGCGCGTTTCCGCCGGCGGGAAGGAGTACACCCCGCAGCAGATCGCCGCGCTGGTCCTCGGGAAGCTCAAGAAGGCCGCCGAGACCTACCTCGGCGAAGAGGTGAAGCAGGCGGTCATCACGGTCCCGGCGTACTTCAACGACTCCCAGCGGCAGGCGACCAAGGATGCGGGGACGATCGCGGGGCTCGAGGTGCTCCGGATCATCAACGAGCCCACCGCGGCGGCGCTGGCGTACGGGCTCGACCGGAAGAAGAACGAGCTGATCGCGGTGTTCGACTTCGGGGGAGGCACCTTCGACATCTCCATCCTCGAGGTCGGGGACAACGTGGTCGAGGTCAAGTCCACCAACGGGGACACGCACCTGGGCGGCGACAATCTCGACCAGCGGCTGATCGAGTGGATCATCGACGAGTTCCGGAAGGACCAGGGGATCGACCTGTCGAAGGACCGCACGGCGCTGCAGCGGCTCAAGGAAGCGGCGGAGAAAGCGAAGATCGAGCTCTCCTCGACGATGGAATCGGAGATCAGCCTGCCGTTCATCACGGCGGACGCCTCCGGGCCGAAGCACCTGCAGATGAAGCTGTCGCGGGCGAAGTTCGAGCAGATGGTGCAGGACATCCTGGACCGGACGCTGAAACCCTGCGAGATGGCGATCCGCGACGCCGGCGTCTCCACCGACAAGATCGACGAAGTGGTGCTGGTGGGCGGCTCCACGCGCATCCCGAAGGTCGTCGAGATGGTCAAGAAGTTCTTCGGGAAGGACCCGCACCAGGGCGTCAATCCCGACGAGGTGGTCGCGGCGGGCGCGGCGGTGCAGGCCGGCGTCCTGGGCGGCGAGGTCAAGGACCTCCTGCTCCTCGACGTGACCCCGCTGTCGCTGGGGATCGAGACGCTGGGAGGCGTGATGACGCGGCTCATCGACCGCAACTCCACGATTCCAATGCGCAAGAGCGAGGTCTTCACCACGGCGGCGGACAGCCAGCCGAGCGTCGAGATCCACGTCCTGCAGGGGGAGCGGGAGGTGGCCGGGGCCAACCGAACGCTGGGGCGGTTCCACCTCGACGGGATCCCGGCGGCGCCACGCGGCGTCCCGCAGATCGAGGTGACCTTCGACATCGACGCGAACGGCATCCTCCACGTGAACGCGAGGGACAAGGGGACGGGCAAGGAGCAGAAGATCACGATCACCGCGTCCACGGGGCTCGACAAGAACGACATCGACAAGATGGTCAAGGAGGCCGAGGCGCACGCGGCGGAGGATCGCAAGCACAAGGCGGTCATCGAGGCGAAAAACCACCTCGACTCCCTGGTCTACAACACGGAGAAGACGCTCAAGGAAAACCGCGACAAGGTGCCGGCCGACACGGCCTCGAAGGTCGACGCCGCCCTCGCGGAGGCGAAAGAGGCGCTCAAGTCCGAGGACGAGGCCGTGCTGAAGGGCGCCGCCGAGAAGCTGATCAAGGAGTCCCATGCCCTGGCGGAGCACATGTACAAGCAGGCGTCCGCCGCGCCGCCGGGAGCCGGAGCCGCGGGCGAAGGCGCGCAGGAGAAGGCGGCGGAGGGGGACGTTGTCGATGCGGAGTACGAGGACCCGGCGAAGAAATAGCCGGAACAACATACGAGGGACCGCCGGTACAGGCGGCGAAAGGAGAGGGAAAATGACGATCGTGCGATGGTGGGAAACGTTCGGGCCGTCCATGAGCCAGACCGGGCAGCCGGGGGTCGGGACCTGGTCCCCCGCGGTGGATATCTACGAAACGGACCGGGAGATCGTCCTCCAGATCGAGGTTCCGGGATTGACGAAGGAGCAGTTCCACGTGGAAGTCGAAGACGGCGCCCTGCAGGTCCGGGGAGAGCGGAAGATCGAGAAAGAGGTGAAGGAGGAGAGCTATCACCGGGTGGAGCGCGCCTACGGGGCATTCCACCGCTCCTTCCTGCTCCCCGAGACGGTGGATCCGGAGAAGGTCCGCGCGGAGCTGAAAGACGGCGTGCTCGAGGTGCGGCTCGGCAAGCGGGAACAGGCGAAGCCGAAGCAGATCCAGGTCAGCGTGAACTAGAACCGGGAAAGGAGGCAGCGAGATGGCGATCGTTCGCTGGTGGGACCCGATGCGGGACATCTCCACGATCCAGGAGAAGATGAACCAGCTCTTCGAGGACACCATGGCCCGCACGCGCGGGCGCGAGGAGGGGTTGGGGACCGGGATGTGGAACCCCGCGGTGGACATCTACGAGGTCAACGACGCGGTCGTCGTCAAGGCCGAGGTGCCGGGCCTGACGAAGGACCAGATCGGGATCGAGATCAAGGACGGCCTGCTCACCCTGAAAGGGGAGCGGAAGGTCGAAAAGGAGGTCAAGGAGGAGAACTACCACCGGATCGAACGCGCCTACGGCACGTTCCAGCGGGCGTTCTCCCTGCCGGCCACCGTCGACCAGGAAAAGATCTCCGCGAGCCTGAAGGACGGGGTCCTGGAGCTCGTCCTTCCCAAGAAGGAGCTGGCGAAGAAAAAGCAGATCACCGTCGCGGTGAAGTAGGACGGCGGGTCGAAGACGGGACAGGCGCCCCGGGGAACCCCCCCGGGGCCCCCGTCCCGTCGCGACCGGGAGAAACCGATGGATCCGAGGAAAAACTATTACGAGATCCTGGGAGTCCCGGAGAGCGCTTCCACGGAGGAGATCCGGAAGGCGTTCCGCCGCATGGCGAAGAAGCATCATCCCGACGTCACCCAGGGCAACAAGGCCTCCGAGGCGCGGTTCAAGGAGGCCAACGAGGCCAACGAGGTCCTGAGCGACCGGAAGAAGAGGGAGGAATACGACGCGGTCCGTCGGGGCGCCTTCGCGGGCGCTCCCTTCGGCGGCGAGCCGTTCCGCGGCGGAGGGCGTCCTTCGCCGGGGGGGCGGCCCGGGTCGTTCGATTTCGCGGACATCCTGGGGCAGTTCTTCCGGGACGAGGGGGGCGGTTTCCCGCAGCCGGGGGGCGGCGGAGACATCCGGGTCGAGGTTTCCGTAGATTTTCTCGACATGGTCCGCGGCGGCGTCCGGGAGGTCCGGTACCGCAGGCCGCGCACCTGTTCCGAGTGCGGGGGGACCGGAAAGACGGGGCGCCGGGGATGCCCGGTCTGTTTCGGCCATGGTGTGACGGAAGTAGAGGAACGGGTGAAGATAAAGATTCCGGCCGGCGCCCGGGACGGGGCGACGATCCGCGTTCCCTCCAAGGGGGAGGAACGGGCGGCCCAGGGGGCCAGATCCGACCTGGTCGTCGAGTTGCGGATGCTGTCGCACCCGTATTTCCGCAGGGAGGGGAACGACATCCTGCTGGACGTGCCGATCCGCTTTTCGGAGGCCGTGAAGGGGGCGAAGATCCAGGTCCCGACCGTGGACGGCCCGGTCATGGTGGCGGTTCCTCCGGGTTCCTCCAGCGGCCGGAAGCTGCGTTTGAAGGGAAGAGGGGTCCCCACGCCCGGGACGGTGGAGCGCGGGGACCAGTTCGTGATCCTCCACGTGGCGGTCCCGGCGTTCCCCTCGGAGGAACTGCAGAAGCTCGTGGACCGGGTCGCCGAGCACGAAGATCCCGATCTTCGGAAGGCATGGAACTGAAACGTATATAATGGAATCATTTACTGTAGGTGGAATACGGAGGGAATCATGGGCAATACGTTGAAAACGACCTTCCTGCTCGCGCTGCTGACGGTCCTGTTCGTGCTGATCGGGAAGGCGATCGGCGGGCAGTCCGGGATGGTCTTCGCTTTCGGTCTCGCCGTGGTGATGAACGTGGGATCCTACTGGTTTTCCGACAAGATCGTCCTGCGGATGTACGGGGCCCGCGAGGTGACGGAAAGCGAGTCTCCGCAGCTGCACGGCATGGTCCGCCGGCTGTCGCTGGCCGCGGGCGTCCCTATGCCCAAGGTCTACATCATGGCACAGGACTCGCCCAACGCGTTCGCCACCGGGCGCGACCCGCAGCACGCGGCCGTGGCCGTCACGGAAGGGATCCTGCGGATCCTGACCCCCGAGGAGCTCGAGGGGGTGCTGGCCCACGAGATGGCGCACGTCCGGAACCGCGACATCCTCCTCCAGACGGTGGCGGCCACCCTGGCGGGCGCGATCATGATGCTCGCCAACATGGCGAAGTTCGCGGCCATATTCGGCGGCGGGCGGTCCGACCGCGAGGAGGGCGGGGGAGGGATGGGCATGCTCGCGATGGCCATCCTGGCGCCGGTCGGCGCGATGCTTATCCAGATGGCGATCTCGCGGTCGCGGGAATACCTGGCGGACGAGACGGGGGCGAGCTTCTGCGGGAAGCCGGAGGCGCTGGCCCGGGCCCTCGAGAAAATCTCCGGCTGGTCGAAGCAGCTGCCCATGCACGCCTCCCCGGCCACGGCGCACATGTTCATCATGAGCCCGCTGACCGGCGGCGGACTCATGAGCCTGTTCAGCACCCACCCGCCCGTGGAGAAACGAATCGAGCGGCTGCTCGCCATGCGGGGGCTCTCCCGGTCATGATGGAGATATCGTTCTACAGGGAAAAGCTGTCCGAATCGGGCCACCGGGTGCTGAACGCCTCGATCGAGGAGTCGCAGCGCCGGCACCACTATTACCTCGGGCTCGAGCATCTGTTCATCGCCTTCGCCGAGGAGGAAAAGGCGCTGTTCCGGGAGCTCATGGGGTCCATCGGGCTCAACGTCGAAGCGGTCCAGTACTCGGTCAACGAGCACCTCAACATCTCCCGCCAGTACCTCGGTGTCGGGCTGAAGGTGCCTCCGGCCACGAAGCAGGTCTTCCGCGTGGCGTGGGAGACGGCCCAGCGGAACCGGAGGGCGCAGATCGACGCAACCGACCTGTTCCTCGGGATCTTCCACGAGGTGCAGTCCATCCCCGCGCGGATCCTGAAGAGCTACGGCGTCGATCCGTCCGTGGCGCTCTCCCGTTTCTCCGCGCAGCTTCGCAGCCGCGAGGAGAAGGTCGAGGAGTACCGCAAGCGGTACGAGCTCCCGGCGAACCTGCGGACCTTCGCGGTCAACCTGAACCTCCTCGCCCGGGAAGGGAAGATTCCCCCCATCGTCGGCCGGGAGGCCGAGATCGACCAGATCGTCGAATACCTCTGCCACAAGGACCGGAGCAACTCCGTGATGGTCATCGGCGACCCCGGGGTGGGGAAGACCGCCGTCGTCGAGGGGCTGGCGATGCGCCTCGAGTACGAGCCGCACCGGGTTCCGGAGCGGCTGCGGGGGCACCACGTGGTCAACCTGCAGATGAACACGGTGGTGGCCGGGACCGTCTTCCGCGGTATGTTCGAGGACCGGATCGAGAAGGTGATCGCCGAGGTCAAGGAGCGCAAGAACATCATCCTGTTCGTCGACGAGGCGCACACGCTGATCGGCGCGGGGTCCGCAATGGGCGTTCCCTCCGACGCGGCGAACATCTTCAAGTCCGCCCTGGCGCGCGGCGAGGTGCAGATCATCGGCGCCACCACGGGCACCGAGTACAAGGAGATCATCCAGGAGGACGAGGCGCTCACCCGGCGGTTCCGGGTGGTCAAGATCGGCGAGCCGACGCTCGAAGAGACCCGGGAGATCCTCCTGGGCCTCAAGCCCCGGCTGGAGGCGAACTACGGCGTGACCGTCCTGGACGAGGCGATCGATTTCGCTCTCTCCATGGCCGACCGTTACGCCCGGTCGCTGCGGCTTCCCGACAAGGTGATCAACTGGCTCGACACGGCGTGCGTCCGGGTCGAGATCCGGGGGGAGGAGGAGAAGGCGGTCGGGGCGAAGGACGTCCTCGATGTGATCTCGAGCGAGACGAAGAACCCGCCGGACCTCATCTGCCGGGACGTGATCGACCGGTTCCGGGACATCGAGGAGCACATCTCCAGGCGGCTGGTCGGGCAGAAGGAGGCCGTGACCGCGGTGGCCAAGGCGCTGCGGATGAACAAGGGCCCCCTGAAGGCCAACATCTACCGGCCGGACGGCGTGCTCCTGTTCCTCGGCCCCACGGGGGTGGGGAAGACGGAGATGGCCAAGGCGCTCGCGGAGTACCTGTTCGGCGACGAGCGGCACATGGTCCGCGTCGACATGTCCGAATACCGCGACGGGGCGCTGGCGGTCGACAAGCTCATCGGCATGCCCCGCGGCATCGTGGGGTCCGAGCGCGGCGGGATCCTGACGAACCAGGTGAAGGACAACCCGTACACCGTGGTCCTGCTCGACGAGATCGAGAAGGCCGACACGTACGTCCACAACCTCTTCCTCCAGGCCTTCGACGAGGGGTGGCTGACCGACGGGCGCGGGAAGAAGGTGTACTTCTCCGATACGATCATCATCATGACGAGCAACCTGGGGTCGCAGGAGCTCTCGAAGCTCGGCCGGCCGATGGGGTTCGGGGCGGGATCGGGCGACTTCGAACCCGTCCGGAAGGCCGTCCTCAAGGCGGCCGAGAACCGGTTCACGCCGGAGTTCATCAACCGGCTCGACGACATCATCGTCTTCACCCCCCTGTCGCTCGACGAGGTGCGCCGGATCGCCTCCATCTACCTGGACTCGATCCGGAAGATGATGGCCGTCCACGGAAAGACCCTCGAGGTGTCGGAAGCGGCCCTTTCCTCGCTTGCCCGCGCGGGCTTCTCCGTGAAGTACGGCGCCCGTTTCCTTAAACGGGGGATCGATGAAAAGGTGAAGATGCCGGTAACGCTTCGCTGGAAGGAATCCGATCGCTTTTACGTCGACGAGGTCGACGGAGAGCCGGTCGTAATAACGCAGAGGGTGACCGTCTAATGGACAACGAGAAGGAAGAGAAGGGATTTCGGGTAATCGACCGCAGGGGCGGGGAGGAGCCGTCTTCGGCGGCGCAGCCTCCCGCGGAGCAGCCGCCGGAGGCCTCCGCGGGGAACCCGGCGGAAGCCGCGGGTGTCCAACAGGGAAAAGGCGACGAGGGAAAGGGCGCGCCCAATGCGGGCGCCCCGCGGTTCCTCGACCTGGTGGAGTCGCTCCAGATGGGCGTGATGGCGAACCTGGGCATGCTCAAGATGCCGGACGGCAAGAGGTCCCCGGTGAACCTGGCCGAGGCCCAGAACATCATCGACATCATCGGGCTCCTGCAGGAGAAGACGAAGGGGAACCTGGACAAGGACGAGGAAACGGTCCTTCAGGAGGGGCTCTACCACCTCCGGATGGCCTACATCGCGGTCCAGAAAGCGACCTTCGGAGGCCTGGACAAGGGAGGAAACATCTAGTGGTCCGGAAAAGCAGGGTCATCGTTCTGTTGGTCGCGGCCGTCGCCGCGGGCGTCGTCCTGACGGCGGCGCTGGACTTGTCGCCCATTACGCATGCCCTCTGGGGCGCGAAAGGGAAGGCGGTCAGTTCGCCGCCGGCGGTTCCGACCGGGGCGGCGCCCCAGCTTCCCGCGACGGGGGTCCGGATGCTCCCCGTCGACATCCCGGGGCTCGTCAAGGTAGTCTCGCCGGCGGTGGTCAACATCTCGACCACCCAGGTGGTGAAGCTCAACCGGCCGCAGTTCCGGTCCCCCTTCGGCCGGCAGGATCCGTTCGAGGAATTCTTCCGCAACTTCTTCGGGAACATGCCGAGGGAGCAGAAACGGCGCTCCCTGGGGTCGGGATTCATCGTGTCCGACGACGGGTACATCCTCACGAACAGCCACGTCGTGGAGAAGGCCGACGAGGTGACCGTGACGCTGCTCGACAAGGAGGAGTTCAAGGCGAAGGTCGTCGGGACGGATCCGAAGACCGACATCGCCCTCATCAAGATCGCCTCGAAGAAGAAGCTTCCCCACGTCGACCTCGGCAGCAGCGAGAAGCTCGAGGTGGGCGAATGGGTGGTGGCCATCGGCAATCCTTTCGGGCTGGGGCATACCGTGACCGCGGGGATCGTCAGCGCCAAGGGACGGATCATCGGCTCCGGACCGTACGACGATTTCATCCAGACCGACGCGTCGATCAACCCGGGGAACTCCGGCGGGCCGCTCTTCAACCTGAAGGGCGAGGTCGTCGGGATCAACACGGCGATCGTCCAGGGGGGGCAGGGCATCGGGTTCGCCACCCCGATCCAGCTGGCCAAGTCGATCCTGGGTCAGCTCAAGGACAAGGGGAAGGTGACGCGCGGGTGGCTCGGGGTCTTCATCCAGCCGCTTTCCCCCGAACTGGCCGAGAACCTGGGTGTGCGTGAGAAGAAGGGAGCGCTGGTGTCCGACGTGACCAAGGACGGGCCCGCAGAGAAGGCGGGGATCCGGTCCGGAGACCTGATCACGGCGTTCAACGGGAAGGAGATCCTGGACGAGCACGAACTGCCGGCGCTGGTGGCGACCACCCGGCCGGGCACGAAGGTGGCCGTCAAGGTCATCCGGGAGGGCAAGGAGCAGACGGTCCACGTCACCATCGCCGAGATGGAGGGCGATCAGGAAAAGCGCGCCTCCGAGCCCGAGCTGGCGAAGGGGACCGGGCTGACGGTCCAGGAGATCACCCCGGAGTTCGCCAGGAGGTTCGACATCAAGAACTCCAAGGGCGTGCTGGTCGCCTCCGTGGAGAGCGGGACCGCCGCGGAGGATGCCGGGTTCCAGGAGGGGGACATCATCCGGCAGGTCAACGGGCAGCCGGTTCCCGACACGGCCGAGTTCGCGAAGTTGATGAAGAAGCACAAGGGGGACAAAACGATCCGGTTCCTCGTCGAGCGGGGGGAGAGCCGCCTGATTCTCGCGCTGTCGAACAAGTAGCAACCGCCGGTTTCCGGCGGGGCGCCCGGGAAATCCGGGCGCCCCGCATCTCCCCCGCAGAAAAACCGATGTTTCGGAGGATATCGATGATATCGATGGACAAGCTCACCGTGAAATCGCAGGAAGCGCTGCAGGACGCCGTCCGGGCGGCCTCCGAGCGGGGGCATTCCCAGGTCGAGGGGGAGCATCTCTTCGCCGCCCTGCTCCGCCAGGAAGGCGGCGTGGCGGGGGAGCTTCTCGCGCGGACCGGGGCCCCGGCGCAGCGGCTCCTCGCCGACGCGGAAAACCTCCTTTCCCAGCTGCCGAAGGTCAGCGGCGCGGTGTCCCGGGGGCTTTCGCCCCGGCTCGAGCCGCTCTTCCGGAAAGCGCAGGAAGAGGCGGACGCGTTCAAGGACGATTACGTCTCGGCGGAGCATTTCCTCCTCGCGTTCACCTCGGAGGCGGGGGGAAAGGCGGGCGAGCTCCTCAAGAAGGCCGGCGTGACGCGGGAGGCGCTTCTGTCCGCCATGACCGCCGTCCGGGGGAGCCAGCGGATCACGGACGAGAACCCCGAGGCGAAGTACCAGGCGCTCGACAAGTATTGCCGCGATCTCACCGAGGCGGCCCGGCGCGAGAAGCTCGACCCGGTCATCGGCCGGGATGACGAGATCCGCCGGGTGATCCAGGTCCTCTCGCGGCGCACCAAGAACAACCCCGTGCTGATCGGCGAGCCGGGCGTCGGGAAGACGGCCATCGTGGAGGGGCTCGCGCAGCGGGTGGTGTCGGGCGACGTCCCCGAGGGGCTGAAAGAGAAGCGGGTCCTGGCCCTCGACATGGGGGCGCTCATCGCGGGGGCGAAGTACCGCGGCGAGTTCGAGGAGCGCCTGAAGGCGGTGCTCAAAGAGATCACTGCGGCCGAAGGGAAGGTGGTCCTCTTCATCGACGAGCTCCACACCCTGGTGGGGGCCGGCAAGGCGGAAGGGGCCATGGACGCCTCCAACATGCTCAAGCCCGCCCTGGCCCGGGGGGAGCTGCGGTGCGTCGGGGCCACCACGATCGACGAGTACCGGAAATACGTCGAGAAGGACGCGGCGCTGGAGCGGCGGTTCCAGCCGGTGACGGTGAACGAACCCACGGTCGAGGACACCATATCGATCCTGCGGGGGCTTAAAGAGCGGTACGAGGCGCACCACAAGCCGGTCCGCATCAAGGACTCCGCCCTGATCGCCGCGGCGACGCTCTCCCACAGGTACATCTCCGACCGGTTCCTCCCCGACAAGGCGATCGACCTGATCGACGAGGCGGCGTCCCGCCTCAAGATCGAGCTCGACTCCGTCCCGACCGGGATCGACGAGGTGGAACGGGAGAAAAAGCAGCTCGAGATGGAAAAGTTCGCCCTGTCGAAGGAGGAGGACGATGCGTCCCGCCAGCGTCTCCGGAGGATCGACGGGGAGATCGCGGACCTCAAAAAGACCATCCAGGCGCTCCGCGAGCGCTGGAACAGGGAAAAGACCGATATCGCCGGCGTCCGGGTTCTCAAGGAACAGCTGGAGCAGGCGACCTCAGAGATGCTGCGCGCCGAGCGGGAAGGGAACCTGGAGAAGGCGTCACAGCTGAAATACGGGGTCCTTCCCGGCCTGCAGAAGCAGGTGGAAGAAGCCTCCCGGCCCGCGTCGGGGGGGGCGACCCGCCTGCTGAAGGAGGAGGTCGACGAGGAGGACGTGGCGGACATCGTCTCCCGCTGGACGGGGATTCCCGTCACGCGGCTCGTGGAGGGGGAGGTCAGGAAGCTCCTCTCGATGGAGGAGCGCCTCACCGCCCGCGTGGTGGGGCAGGACGACGCCGTCCGCCTGGTGTCCGACGCGGTGCGCCGGGCGAAGTCGGGGCTCAAGGACCCCCGCCGCCCCATCGGCCCGTTCCTGTTCCTGGGGCCCACCGGCGCGGGGAAGACGGAGCGGGCACGGGCGCTGGCGCAGTTCCTGTTCGACGACGAGGCGGCGATGGTGCGCCTCGACATGTCCGAATACATGGAGAAGCACTCGGTGGCCCGCATGATCGGCGCGCCCCCGGGATACATCGGGTACGACGAGGGCGGGGCCCTCACCGAGGCGGTCCGCCGCAAGCCCTACACGGTGATCCTGTTCGACGAGATCGAAAAGGCCCACCCCGACGTCTTCCACATCCTCCTGCAGGTGCTCGAGGACGGGCGGCTGACCGACGGGCACGGCC
>JACZKY010040495.1_pt1 | contig 26872 bp, 29 predicted proteins | sample 8237611 | NCBI WGS metagenome assembly JACZKY01 (sample SAMN16148055, study PRJNA663545) | marine sediment metagenome | biome: sediments and biomass from bioreactor inoculated with such sediments; feature: coastal sediments; material: methane- and iron-fed bioreactor; isolation source: Bothnian...
GTCTCCGAGATGACGCTGAAGCCGTCGCCCAGGCACATGTACGCCATGAACTGCGCCTGCAGGTCCGTGGGGAACCCCGGGTACGGGGCCGTCTTCAGGTTCACCGAGCGGATCGGGCCGGACCTCGCGACCCGCACCCCGCCGGGGACCGCGGACACCTCCGCGCCGCTTTCCCGGAGCTTGTCGAGGACCGCGCCCATGCCCGAAGGATCCGCCCCTTCCACGGTCACGTCGCCTCCCGTGATCGCGCCGGCGAGGAGAAGCGTCGACGCCTCGATCCGGTCCGCCATCACCTCGTGGCGGGTCCCCCGCAGCGACCGCACGCCGCGGACCACGATCTCGTCGGTTCCCTCCCCTTCGATGTCGGCCCCCATGCCCCGGAGGAACCGCGCGAGGTCGCACACCTCGGGCTCGAGGGCCGCGTTGGAAAGCACGGTCGTCCCTTCCGCGAGGACGGCCGCCATCATCAGGTTCTCCGTCCCCGTGACGGTCTTCATGTCGAAGCGGACGGAGGCGCCTTTCAGCCGGTCCGCCGTCGCCTCGATGTACCCCTCGGACAGGGCGGTCTTCGCGCCGAGGAGCTCGAGCCCCCGCAGGTGCTGATCGATCGGGCGCGCGCCGATGGCGCATCCCCCCGGCAGGGAGATCCTCGCCCGCCCGTACCGGGCAAGGAGCGGCCCGAGGACCAGCACGGAGGCGCGCATCGTCTTGACCAGTTCGTACGGGGCCTCGGCCTTTTCCGCGGATCCGGGCTCGATCCGGATCGTATCCTTTCCCGTTTCGTCGAGGCTGCGAGACACCTCGGCGCCCAGGATCCCGAGGAGCTTCCCGAACGTGGAGATGTCCCGCAGCACGGGGACCCCGGCGATCTCCACCGGGCCGTCGGCGAGCAGGGAGGCCGCCATCGCCGGGAGGACGGCGTTCTTCGCTCCGGATACGCGGCACGAACCCGAAAGGGGCCTGCCTCCCTTGATGACGAAGATGTCCAATTTATTTAACGCTCCTGGTCCGGTTTCGCCCAGCCGGCGTAACGATTCCGCCCCGCTAGGTCCCGGAAAACCCCCAGGAACCTCAGGGCGCCCGGGGAAAGGGTGGCGGCGACAGCTCCCTGGGAGGCCCCGATCTCGCACCAGAGCTCGCCCCCGGGGGCGAGGATGCCCTCCCCGCCGGCCACCAGGCGCCGCAGGACGGACAACCCGTCGGGGCCCGCCAGCAAGGCCCCGGGCGGTTCGTAGTCCCGCACGGCCCGGGGGAGGAAGGGCCATTCTCCTTCGGAGACGTACGGGGGATTCGAGACCACTACATCAAAACGACCCCCGCATTTCAAGGCGGAATATGCGTCGCAGCGCACGAACGCGACGCGGGACGCCACTCCGCGGGTCGACGCGTTTCCGCGGGCCACCGCCAGGGCGCCGGCCGAAACGTCCGTGGCCACGACCCGGACGCCTTGCTCCTCGGCGGCCAGCGTCACAGCGATCGCCCCGCTCCCGGTCCCGACGTCGAGGGCGAGCGTCCTCCCCGGCCCCCTGCGGCGGAGGACGGCCAGCGCCCGCTCGACGAGCCCTTCCGTCTCCGGCCGGGGGATGAGGGTGTCCCGGGAAAGGAGAAACTCCCTCCCGAAGAAATCCCAGCGTCCGAGGACGTACTGGAGCGGCTCGCCCGCCGCCCGGCGCTCGATGAGAGGGGCCAGGCGATCCCAGGCATTCCCCGTGTCGACATCCCCGCGGAGGAACAGGCGGTCCCGGGGAATGCCCGTGACGCCGGAGACCAGGGTCTCCGCCTCGGAAGGGCCGGCATCCGGAACGCGGGCCGTCTCCCGGCGGCAGAGCGCGAGGAGGTGCGAGAGGAGCACGGTTACTTCCGGAGCGCTTCGACCTGGGCCTGGGACGTGAGGGCGTCGATGAACGGATCGAAACCGCCGCCCAGGACGGAGGACAGTTGATGGACGGTCAGGCCGATGCGGTGGTCGGTGACGCGGTTCTGGGGGAAATTGTAGGTCCGGATCCGTTCGCTGCGGTCCCCCGTCCCCACCTGGGACCGGCGCAGATCGGCGCGCTCCGCGTTGCGCTTCTCCATCTCCGCGTCGTACAGGCGGGAGCGAAGGATCTTCAAGGCCTTCGTCTTGTTCTTGAGCTGCGACTTCTCGTCCTGGCACTGGACCACGAGGCCCGTCGGGACGTGCGTGATCCGGACCGCGGAGTCGGTCGTGTTGACGCTCTGGCCCCCGGGACCCGAAGAGCGGAACACGTCCACCCGAAGGTCGTCCGGATGGATCTGCACATCGTATTCCTCCGCCTCGGGCATCACCGCCACCGTCACCGTGGAGGTGTGGATCCGCCCTCCCGCTTCCGTCGCGGGGACGCGCTGGACCCGGTGGACCCCCTTCTCGAACTTGAGGCGGCTGTACGCCCCGTGCCCCTCGATCGACGCGATCACTTCCCGCGTGCCGCCGAGCCCCGTTTCGTTCCGGGACAGGATCTCCACCTTCCACCTCTTGCCTTCGGCGTACATGGTGTAGGCGCGGAACAGCTCCGTGGCGAAAAGGGACGCCTCCTCCCCGCCGGCGCCGGCGCGGACCTCGATCAGGATGTTCTTGTCGTCGTTGGGATCCTTGGGGATCAGGAGGAGCCGGATCTCCTCTTCGAGACGCTCCATTTCCCCGGCGAGCCGCTGGATCTCCTCCTTCGCCATGCTTTTCAGGTCGGGGTCGGTCTCCGACTCGAGCATCCCACGGTTCTCCTCGAGCTCCCGCTCCGCCCTGCGGTACCGGGCGTGCGCCTCCGCGATGGGACGCAGCTCGGCGAGCTCCCGCCCCACCCTCTGCATCTCCCGCTGGTTCCCCGTCACGGAAGGGTCGGACAGGAGGCGTTCGAGCTCCGGGACCTTCGACGCCAGCGCCTCGAGCTTATCCCGCAAGGCCCGCCTCCGTGACCTGCTCCCCCGAAACGCGCCGGAACGAGGCGATCGCGACCTCGACCTGGGCGAGGTCCGGTTCGCGGGTGGTCAGCCGCTGGAACCACAGCCCCGGCGCCACGAGGACGCGGAACAGGGGGGAGCCGGCGTTGCGGGCCGACAGCTTCAGCACCTCGTAGGAGATCCCGGCGATCGCCGGGATCAGGGGAAGCCGAAGGAGCGCCTTCATCAGCAGGGAGCTGTCCCGCGGAATGAGGGAGAAGACCAGGATGCTGATCACCATGACGAAAAGAAGAAAACTGGTGCCGCAGCGGGGGTGAAGGCGGGAAAACGCCATCGCCGATTCGGGCGTGAGGGGCGCCTTCCCTTCGTAGGCTCCGATCACCTTGTGCTCCGCCCCGTGGTATTCGAAGATCCGCCGGATGTCTTTCATCAATGAGATCGCGGCGATATACAGGACGAAGACCAGGACCCGGATCGCCCCGTCGACCAGGTTGAACGCCAACGACCCTTCCAGGCCGGAGACCACACCGGACAGAATGTGCGTCGCGTAGAGGGGCAGGAGGAAGAACAGCCCGACGGCCAGGACCAGGGCCATCGCCATCGCGCCGGCCATGGCGAGCCCCCCGCCCTCCTGCGGCGCGGCGGACCTTTCCGCTTTCCCTTCCGCGCCTTCCGCGTCCGCAACCGCCTCGTCCGCCGAATATTGCAGGGCGCGGTACCCGATGACGAGCATCGCCGCCATCGTCAGCACGCCGCGCACCACCGGGACCTTCGCGAACCGCTTCCGGGCGGCGGATTCCCGAAGGGGGAAGTCCCGCACCTTGATCTCGCCGCTCGCCTTCCGGACCGCGACGGCGAAGGATCCGAGACCTTTCATCATGACGCCCTCGATGACGGCCTGTCCGCCCAGCACCAGTTCCTTCGATTCCGCGGACGTCATCCGTTTTCCCCCTTGCCGGTTGCGGCGATCTCCCGTCGCACCTCGGCGGCCTTGCCGCACGACATCTTCCCCTCGGGGCACCGCCCCCGGACGCACCCGGGCCCGGCGGTCTCGAACAGCAGCAACGCTTCCCTTTTCGCGATCGCCAGCATGCGGAGGGCCATTTCCCGGATCTCCCACTGGGCCCGGCGGCAGGTCCTCAATGCGAAGAAGTGATGGAGTTCCCTGGCGTTCATCGTGACGAGGACCTTTGTCTCCGACGCGTTGGGGAGGACGAAACGCGCGTCCTCCGCCGGGATCCCCGCCTTCGTCATCTTCCCGTAGAGCATGGAGGAGGCGGCCATGTGCCGATCGTATTCCCGCCGAAGGACCGGGACGCGGGCGATGGTCCCCGGCGTCACGTAGCCGAAATCGGCGGAGACGTACCTCTGGCTCTGCTGGGAATAGGAGGCGATCCGGTGCCGGACCAGCTGGTGCGAGGCGGCGCGCGAGATCCCCTCCACGCCGAAGGTGAACGCCACGTGCTCCAGCGTGGAGGTGTGCCCCATCGACAGGACCTTGCGGATCAGCCCGCGGACGTCCTTCCGGGAAACGTCCTCCTTAAGCTCCCCGATCCCCGCGGGGGAATAGCACAGCCGCGCAGCCAGGGCGACCATCCGCTCGGGTTCGGGGGTGCACTGGAGGAGAAGCACTTGCACCGCGGCAGGGCGCCCGGTCAGGCCTTTTCCGCCTTCGTGTACTTCTTGTGGAACTTCTCGATCCGACCCGCGGTGTCGATCAGCTTCTGCTTGCCCGTGAAGAACGGGTGGCAGTTCGAGCAGATGGCCACCTTGATCTCGTCGGTGGCGGAGACGGTCTCGAACGTCGTCCCGCAGGCGCACTTCACCATCGCGGGAACGTACTTGGGGTGGATTTTCTCTTTCATCTGGAGGTGTTTCCTTTCTGCCTGTTCCGTCAGGCGTTCATCGACTCGATGAAATCCTTGTTCGTCTTTGTCTTGGAGATCTTGTCCAGGAGGAATTCCATGCTCTCCGCCGGCGACAGCGGGGAAAGGAACTTCCGCAGGATCCATACGCGCTGCAGGAGGTTCTTCTCGAGGAGCAGCTCCTCCTTCCGGGTCCCGGACTTGTTGATGTCGATGGCGGGGAAGATCCGCTTCTCGGCGATCTTCCGGTCGAGAACGAGCTCGTTGTTGCCCGTGCCCTTGAACTCCTCGAAGATCACCTCGTCCATCCGGCTCCCCGTCTCGATCAGGGCGGTGGCGATGATCGTGAGGGATCCCCCCTCCTCGATGTTGCGCGCCGCCCCGAAGAACCGCTTCGGCTTCTGGAGGGCGTTGGCGTCGACGCCTCCGGAGAGGACCTTTCCGGAGGGGGGAACGACGGCGTTGTAGGCGCGCGCGAGGCGGGTGATGCTGTCGAGGAGGATGACCACGTCCTTCTTGTGCTCCACCAGCCGCTTCGCCTTCTCGAGGACCATCTCGGCCACCTGCACGTGGCGCTGCGCCGGCTCGTCGAACGTCGAGGAGATGACCTCGCCCTTGACGCTGCGCTGCATGTCGGTCACTTCCTCGGGACGCTCGTCGATGAGCAGCACGATGAGGACGACCTCGGGGTGGTTCTTCGAAAGGGCGTTCGCGATGTTCTGGAGGATGATCGTCTTCCCCGCGCGCGGCGGGGAGGTGATCAGCGCCCGTTGCCCTTTCCCGATCGGGGCGAACAGGTCAATGATCCGCGTGGAGTAGTTGTCCTGGACATGCTCCATCCGGAACTTTTCCTGCGGGTAGAGCGGCGTCAGGTTGTCGAAGAGGATCTTGTCCTTGCTGATCTCGGGATCCTCGTAGTTGATCTTCTCGACCTTGAGGAGGGCGAAGTAGCGCTCGTCCCCCTTGGGCGCCCGGATCTGGCCGCTGATGGTGTCGCCCGTGCGCAGGCCGAAGCGGCGGATCTGGGAGGGGGACACATAGATGTCGTCCGGCCCCGGGAGGTAGTTCGAGTCCGGAGCGCGCAGGAACCCGTAGCCGTCAGGCAGCGCCTCGAGGGTACCTTCTCCGGAGACGATCACTTCCTGGTCGGTCTGGGACTGAAGGATGGCAAAGATGAGCTCCTGTTTCTTGAGGCCCGCGGCCCCGTCGACGTTCATCTTCTTCGCGATCTCGGTCAATTCGCCGATCCGCATGCCTTTCAGCTCTTTCAGGTTCATGCACGTTCTCCATGGAGGAAAAGGGGTAGTGGGTTTACCGTGGACGAAACCGTTGTCGTCGCGAGGGCGGATTACTTTTCGGAAGGCACTCCAAAAAACCGTGGTTTTTCAACGGATGTTTGATGGTCTCTTCCGGGAACCATTAGCGTACCGCAACAAAAGCCCCCGCGTCAATCCCCGAAAACCGTGACGGAGTTCCCCCCCTTGCGGACCGACTCGTGGACCATCTCCTCCGTGTGGGAGACGAGAACCCGATCCTCGTGGCCGTCGACCGGGAAGGCCGCCACCCCGATGGCGGTCTTGAGGACCACCACCTTGTCCCCGGGCGGCGTCGCGTCCATCGCGGCCACGATCCTCGAGGCGACCGCCAACGCCTTTTCCTTCGGCGTTTCGGGCATCACGACGTAGAACGACGACCCCGAACGGGAGATCGAATCGACCGCCCGAAGCTGCAGCTTGACCATCCGCGCGAGCTCGACGAGAGCATGGTCGGCGACGACGTGGCCGTAGACATCGTTCAATTCCCGGAGGTGCCGGATCTTTATGAACATGAGGGACACCGGCTTGTCGGATCTCTTCACACGCGAAATCTCGTTGTGGAGCGTCTCGTGGAAGAACTTGAAAGTGTTCAGCCCGGTCAGGGGATCGATTTCCGGGACGCGGGTGATTCCCTGCTGGGAGCCGCGCAGGGCGAGGAACACGGCCGACAGCTGCGCGTAGGCCCTGAATGCGTCACGCGTCGCGGGATCGGACAGGGAGGGCTCCCGGAACTCGGCGATGAACACGCCGAGGGTCTCCCCCTGGATGCGGCACGGGGCCGCGTAGAGGCTTTTGCTGTCGTGTTCGAACCGCCAGCCGGGTTCCAGAAGCCGCAGGTCGCCGCCCGGAAGGAGGGCTTCCCCCGAGAGCGCCGCGCCGATGACGGGCAGCGTTCCCTTCGCGTACAGATCCTTCACAAAGCTCCCGGAAAGCCCGCGTTGCGAGAAAACGACGGGGGACCGGTTCTTGTCGACGGCCAGGATGGAGACCGACAGGAGAGGATAGCTGTCCATCAGCAGCCCCAGGAGATGGGCGGCCTGCGTCTCCTCGGTATGCCGCTGCCCGAGGTAGGTGAGGATACCGCTCTCGATCTGCATCCGGGTGTTCACTGGGCTCATGGTTATCGTTCCCGACGTTGTATGAGAATTACCGACTCTCAAGGGACTGGTTATGAATATAGATAAAGCTTAGCTGCCGGCCGGTCAAGGTTTTTTCGCGCCGGAAGGAATGGAACCGCGGGGAGCAGACCGTGCAGGGGCCAACGCCCTCCGCGCGCGAAGGGGAGATCCCCGCATCGATGAGCGCGGACAGGGCGATCGCCTGGAGGTCCGCGAACCATTTCCCGGGGCTGCCCCCTTTCCTCAGGGCCGCAGCCCCCCCCGGGAGGCCGGAGAGCGCCTCGCCCGTCTCCTCCCCCACTTCGTAACAGCAGCCCCGGGCGCAAGGGCCGGCGGCGGCGATCAAGCCGGAAACTCCATCTTTTCCCGTCCGTTCCGCCAAGACCCGCACGGTTTCCCATACGATCCCCGAGGCGAGGCCCCGCCACCCCGCGTGCACGGCTGCGACCAGGGGGATCTCCCGATGCGCGAAAAGGATGGGCACGCAATCCGCCGTGCGTATCCCGACGCCCGTGCCGGCGGCCGCCGTCCAGAGGGCGTCCCCCTCCCGCACCCGCCTCTCGGCGGGGTTTTCTTCCCGGGGTTGGTAAGGGAGGACGACCGCCGAATGAATCTGTTTCAGCGTACCGACCGTCTCCGGGGAGATCGAGAACACCTCCGAGAGCCGTGCTCCATGGTGCCGCCCCGCCACAGGATCCACGCCGAGAAACGCGTGGTACGCGCCGGGCACGGACCGCAGCAGCGGGGACTGCACGAAATGCGGCAGCGGCATCATGCGTACCCGCCGCTCCCTGCCCCGCGGCATGGCTGCAATACGGAGGTGTTTGGAAAAACTTGAGGCCTGAGAGACCTCGATATTTCGAAATGACCCCTCGCGATATCGGCAGGCGATATTCCTGCCGGGCGGGCCGCCTTTCCGGTCCGGTGATGGCGCCGCGGGCGCGAGACCGCGGACAGGGCGGCAGGTGCGTTACGCATAGGCGCTCTCGACGGCGGCGCGGAACCCGGAGAACTCGGGGGGATCGGGAACGGCGAAGGCAAGGCCTTCCCCGGTCACGGGATGCGTGAATCCAAGCCGGAACGCGTGGAGGAAAAAGCGGGACACCGTCAATGTGCGGCCCCGCTCCCCCTTTCCCAAAACGATCTTCCGCGGCTTTCCGTAGACGTCGTCTCCCACGATCGGGCAGCGCAGGTGGGCGCAGTGGACCCGCACCTGGTGGGTGCGCCCGGTTTCGAGGCGGAACTCGAGGAGGGAGAACGGCCCGAAGGACGACAGGCGGCGGTAACGGGTCACGGCGAGGCGGCCCCCGGAGGGAAGCACCGCCATCTTCTTCCGGTGAACCGGATGCCTCCCGATCCGGGTGCTCACGACCCCCTCGTCCGCCGGAGGGGCGCCGAAGACGATCCCGTGGTATCTGCGCTCCATCGTGTGGGCGGACAGTTGGGCGGACAGGCCGCCGTGGGCGGCGTCGGTCTTGGCGACCACGAGGATCCCCGACGTGTCCCGGTCGAGACGATGGACGATTCCCGGGCGCGACACCCCGCCGATGCCCGACAGGGTGTCGGCGCGGGAGAGGAGGGCGTTCACGAGGGTGCCCCCCGCATGCCCCGGGGCGGGGTGGACCACCATTCCGGCGGGCTTTTCGACGACGAGAAGGTGGGCATCCTCGTGGAGGATCGCGAGCGGGAGCTCCTCGGGAGCGAGGTCCAGCGGAACCGGCGCGGGGATCGTGACTTCAAGGGTCTCGCCGCCGGACAGGCGATGGGAAGGACGCGAAAGGGCGCCCGAGAGGAGCACGTTCCCTCCTCCGATCAGGCGCTGCGCCCCGGCGCGCGAAAGGCCGGGAACCGCGGACGGGAGAAACCGGTCGAGGCGCTCTCCCGCACGGTCGGCCGGGACGGTCAGCCGGAGCGTCCCGGGCGGGAGACCGCGCACCTACCAGGCCTTGGAAGGAATCCGCCCGGTGGGCTTCACGAGGACGTCCACCAGAGCCTGATTGAAGAAGTTGGCGCTCCGCGCGACCTCGGGGTCGATGCGGCTCAGGTAGTAGGTCCGCCCCTCGTCGATCTCGACTTTCAGGAGATCGAACAAGGTGTCGTTCCGGATCCCCTCCTCGACCTTTTTCACGTTGTACAGCGCGATATCCGACACCACCGCCCTTGCGATCCGGCGCGCCACGTCCATGTCCGTCACTACGGTCATCGGCTCCTCCCTCCCCACGGTCCGGTCATTTGGTCCTCAGCGCCACGAACAGCAGCCCGCCCTCCCGGGACAACAGGGCGGAAACGACCGTTCCCCTCGGAAGACGCGTTACGGCCTTCCGGTACGCATCGACATCGTTCACCGCCTCCCGGCCGACGACGAGCAGGACGTCTCCTTCCCGGATTCCCCCTTCCCACGCGGGGCTGGCGGCCTCGACGAACGTTACTTCCACGCCCCCCCGGAGCTCGAGCTCCCGCAGAAGCCGCGGGTGCACCGGGCTGACCGTCATCCCGAGGGGATCCACGGTTTCGCGGCGGGGCGGCCGCCGGTCGGAAACCTTCGCCTTCGCCTCGGCCTCCGCCACCGACACCGTGGCGAGGAAGCGCTTCCCGTCCCTCAGGACCTCGAGGGGAACCGCGGTCCCCGGGGCGGTTCCCGCCACCTGCTGCCGGAATTCCTTGACGCCGGAAATGCGGGCCTTGCCCCAGGCGATCAGGATATCGCCCATCCGCACCCCCCCTTTTTCCGCGGGGCTTCCGGGAACGACGCGGTTCACGAGAATCCCCTTCTCGCCTCTCACCCCGAACGCTTCCGCGAGGTCGGGGGTGAGCGGCTGGATCGCCACGCCCAGCCAGCCGCGACGCACGGCGCCGTGGGCGGCGAGCTCCAGTTCCACCGCCTTGACCGTGTTGATGGGGATGGCGAAGCCGATCCCCTGGCCCGCGCTCACCATGGCCGTGTTGATCCCCACCACCTCCCCGCGGGAATTCAGGAGCGGACCGCCGGAGTTCCCCGGGTTGATGGAGGCGTCGGTCTGAATGAACTCGTCGCCCCCCTCCAGCTCCGGCTCCGCGCTGCGCCCCGTGGCGCTCACCACGCCAAGGGTCACGGTGCTCTCGAGCCCGAAGGGGTTCCCCACCGCGATGGCGAACTCCCCCACCTTCAGGCCGGAGGAATCCCCGAGCGTCGCCACGGGAAGCTTCCTCGACGGCTGGATCCGCAGCACGGCGACGTCCGTGCGGACGTCCGCCCCGATCACCTTCGCCCGGTATTCGCTCCGGTCCGACAGGCGGACGATGATCTCGTCCGCATCGCGGATGACGTGCTCGTTCGTGACGATCAGGCCGTCCTCTCCGACGATGACCCCGGAACCGAGGGAATTTTCACGGAAGCCCCCGTTCTCCTCCAGGAGGTCCGTGAGATGCTCGGGGGGGTAGCCTCCCGGCCACCGTCCGCCCGGCGCCACGCCGCCGAACCGGGTCACGGTCCGGATGTTGACGACCGACGGGACGGCGCGCTCCGCTGCGGCGACGAACGCCTGCTGGACGGACGCGACGCCGGACCCCGGGGCCGGCTTTCCCGGCTCCTTCCCCGGATCCTTCCCGACGCATCCAGCGAGGAGCGCCATCAGCAAGAGGGCGAGGGCTCTCATCCTGGTTCCTTCCATACCGGAATCTCCGATCCCCGCGCGAATTCCGCGTCCTTCCCGATCTGCAGCACCAGTTCGTCGACGCACTGGAACTTCCGCTCGTCCCGGATCCGGTCGCGGAACCAGATCGTCATCTCCCGCCCGTAGAGGTCCCCGTCGAAGCCGAACAGGTGCGCCTCCACGCCGACCGAGTTTTCCCCGAAGGTCGGGTTGGACCCGATGTTCGCCACGCCGCGATATACCGCCCCGCCGGTCCCGGCGTCGACCACGTACACCCCCGGCAGCGGCAGCAGCTCCTGCGTGAACTGCACGTTCGCCGTCGGGAAGCCCAGCTTGCGGCCCCGGGCGGCGCCCCGGATCACCGGCCCGGACACCTTGTACGGCCGGCACAGCAGCTCCTCGGCCTCCCGGACCCTGCCGGAGAGGAGCAGCTCCCGGATACGGCTCGAGCTCACGATGGCCCCGCCGCGCAACAGCGGCGCAACGATGTCGACGGCGAACCCCAGGCCCCGCCCGAGGCGCGCCAGCATCTCCGGGGACCCGGACCGGTTCTTCCCGAAGGTGAAATCGTACCCCACCGTGACGACGCGCGCACGCATCCGTTCGTGAAGGATCGTCCGGGCGAAGTCCTCCGGCGTCAACCCGCCGATCTCCCCGTCGAACGACTCCACCACGAGGACGTCGACCCCCAGCTCCGCCATCCGGGAGGCCTTTTCCCCGATCGGGGTGATCTCGTAGAAACGGGCCTTGGGGGAGAAGAAGCGGATCGGGTGCGGGGAGAAGGTCAGCACGACGGAAGGGCATCCCAGTTCCCGGGCATGCGCCAGGGTCCGCCGGACCAGTTCCCTGTGGCCGAGGTGGACGCCGTCGAAGTTCCCGATGGTGAGGGAGGTTCCCGTCGTGGGGAAATCCCCCCGGGTCCCTTCGATATATTTCATCTTGATCGAGTATGATACTACACGATGAAACTGTCGCGGAAATATCTCCTTGCAGAGATGACGGGCCCGTACCTGATCGGCCTTGCCTGCTTCACCCTCGTGGTTCTGCTCCACCGCTTCTCCCGACTCGCGGAGCTGGTGATCGCCCGGGGGGTGCCGGCCCGGCTGGTCGGCCGCCTGCTGCTCGCCCTGTTCCCGCCGTTTTTCGAGATCACTCTCCCGGCCTCCATGCTCCTGGCCGTCCTGCTCGCCCTGGGCCGCCTCTCCTCGGATTCCGAAACGACCGCCCTCTCCGGGGCCGGCGTGGGGATGCGCGGGATCGCCGTCCCGGTCCTCATCGCCGGCGGGATCGTCTTCTCCGCCTCCCTGCTCGTGGCCTGGAAGGGGATCCCCTGGGGATTCCGGGAAACGCAGCGGGTCCTCGCGCGGATCCTGGCGGAACGCGCGGGGGCCGGGGCGTCGGAGCACGTGTTCCGGGAAATCGCCCCCGATGTGGTCATCTATCCGGACCACGTTTCCCCGGACGGCCTGCGGATGGACGGCGTCTTCCTGTCCTTCCGGCCGCCCGGCGGGGAACCGCTCCTCGTGTTCGCCCGGGAGGGGAGGTTTTCCCCGGCGCGGAACGGCGAGGGTACGGGCCTCGAGCTCCTCGACGGGACCATCCACGGCAACCCGCCGGGAAAGGGGCTGTACCGGGAGGCCTCCTACGGGCGGATGGACTTCCGGGTCCCCACCGAGGTGCCCGACGCCCTCGGCGGCAACGAGCCGAAGGGGATGACCCTGCCCCAGCTGTCGGAACGGATCGAGCGGACGGGCGGCGTCGGCGACGGCGCCCGATACAGGTACTATTTCCACCGGCGGCTCTCGCTGGCTTTTTCCTGTCTTTCCTTCGGGCTCCTCGCGATCCCCCTGGGGCTGACCCACCGGGCCCGCGGAAAGTCGTCCGCCTTCGCCGTTACGATCGTCCTCGTCATTCTCTACTACATGTTCATCGCGGCGGCGGGGCTGCTGGAGACCCGCTCCCCCCGGGGGATGGTCGCGGTCCTTTGGGCGCCGAACGTCCTCGGGATCCTCTTCGCCGCCTGGATCCTCCAGCGGTCCGAACACCGCATGGATTTCCTCCCGGCGCGGATCCGGTCGCTGATGGAGGGGAAATGAACGTCCTCTCCCGCTACATGTACCGGGAGTTCTTCCGGGCCGCGGCCGCCTGCATCCTCGGCTTCATGGTCCTGTTCCTGGTGATCGACTTCGTCAACAACGTCGAAAAGCTGCTTCGGCACGACGCCTCGTTCTCCGAGATCGGGTGGTACTACCTTTCCATCCTCCCGAAGGTGTTCGTGATGATCTCCCCCGTCGGGACGATGCTGGCCGTGCTCATCGTCATCTCGATGCGGATGCGGGGAAACGAGCTGACGGCCATGCACTCCGGGGGGATCAGCCTGGCGCGCATCTGTGGCCCCGTCCTGGTCGGCTGCATCCTCGTCTCGGCCCTGTCCCTTCTGTGCTCCGAATACCTGGCTCCCGCGGCCAACCGCCACTCCCGGGAGATCAAGCGGCTCCGGATGCGCCCGGGCTCCGTGGCGGCGCAGTTCTCGGGAATGCGGTACTGGATGCGCGGAGAGGGAGGCATCCTGTCGGCCACCCTGGTGGAAACGGGATCGAGGTCCCTGCGGGGCTTCCTGTACTTCGAGCTCGACCCCGGTTTCCGGCCGGTCCGCCGGATCGAGGCGCGGGAAGCCGGCATCCTTCCCGACGGGTCCTGGGAGCTTCGCCGGGGGGAGGAGCGGCGTCTCGGGAACGCCCCCTCCGTCGAGGCGTTCGATACCCGGATCTACCGCTTCCCGGAAACGATCACCGGGTTCCTGGACGGGGAGACGCCGCCCGAGGAGATGACCTTTTCGGAGCTGTCCGGTTACGTCGGCGAGCTGCGGAGGAAAGGGATCGAGGCCCGCAGGCACGAAACGGACCTGCATGCCAAGATCTCCTACCCCCTGCTGAACGTCCTGATCGCGATGCTCGCGATCCCGTTCGCCCTGCGCGGGCCCCGGTCGGGAGGCGTGTGGCGCAGCATCGGCCTGGGGCTGCTGGTGGGATTCGCCTGCTGGGTGATCCTGTCGGCGTCCCTTTCCCTGGGGAAAAAAGGGGTCCTTCCGCCCCCGGTGGCCGCCTGGCTGCCCGGGGCGCTCTTCGTCGGAGCGGGAGCCGCGCTGTTCCGCGGCGTGGGGCGCTGAAAAAACCCTAGGTGCCCAACTCCCAGGAGGCGAGGTACTTCCGCTGCTCCGGGGTCAGCCGGTCGATCCGGACCCCCGAGGCCGCAAGCTTCAGGCGCGCGATTTCCCGGTCGATGCGCTCCGGAACCCCGTGCACGTCGTTCGAGAGCTCCCCGTGGTGGCCGAGCATGTATTCGACCGACAGCGCCTGGTTGGCGAAGCTCATGTCCATCACGTTCGCGGGGTGACCCTCGGCGGCCGCGAGGTTGATGAGCCGTCCCTCCCCCAGCACATGGATCGCCCGGCCGTCCGGAAGCTTGTACTCCTCCACGTAGGGTCGGACGGTCCGCACCGACTTCGCCATCTTCGCCAGGGCGGGGATGTCGATTTCCACGTTGAAATGCCCGGAGTTGCACACGATGGCGCCGTCCTTCATCCGCTCGAAATGCTCCTTGCGCAGCACATGGATGTTGCCGGTGACCGTGCAGAAGATGTCCCCGACCTTCGCCGCCTCGGCCATGGACGCCACCTCGAAGCCGTCCATCACCGCCTCGAGCGCCGGGAGCGGATCGACTTCCGTGACGACCACCCGCGCTCCCATCCCGCGCGCCCGCATCGACAGGCCGCGGCCGCACCAGCCGTAACCGGCGACGACGAAGCGGCTCCCCGCCAGCAGCCGGTTCGTCGCCCGAAGAATCCCGTCGATCGTCGACTGCCCCGTCCCGTACCGGTTGTCGAAGAAATGCTTCGTCTTGGCCTCGTTCACGGCGATGATGGGGTACCGCAGCACCCCTTTCTTCCCCATGGAGGCCAGCCGGATGACGCCGGTGGTCGTCTCCTCCGTGCCGCCGACGATGGCCGGGAGGTACCCCTTCTTCTCCGTGTGGACCACCGAGACGAGGTCCGCCCCGTCGTCCATCGTCACGTTCGGACCCACGGAGAGCGCGGCGAGGATGTGCCCGTAATACGTCGTCCGGTCCTCCCCCTTGATGGCGTACACCTCGATCCCGTCGTCCTTCACAAGGGACGCCGCCGCCTCGTCCTGCGTGGAGAGGGGGTTCGAGGCGCACAGCGTGACCTTCGCGCCGCCCGCGGAAAGCACCTGCATCAACGCGGCGGTTTCGGTGGTCACGTGCAGGCAGGCCGCGATGCGCACACCCTTCAGGGGCTTCTCCTTCGCGAACCGTGCACCGATGGAACGGAGCACCGGCATGTCCTTCTTGGCCCATTCGATGCGGCTGTTTCCCGCGGAGGCGAGCCGGATGTCCTTTACGTCGTACCCTTTTCCCTGCTTCATCGGTACGGCCCCTTTCGTCTTGGTCAGGCGCCGTGGCCCGCCGCTTTACGCAACGCCCGTGCCCTGTCGGTCCTCTCCCAGGTGAATTCCGGCAATTCCCTTCCGAAGTGCCCCAGGGCCGCCGTCTTCCGATAAATGGGACGAAGGAGGTTCAGCTCCCGGATGATTTTCGCGGGGCGCATGTCGAAGGTGTCGAGGATGGCCCGGCGGATCTTCCCCTCGGGGACGTTCGCCGTCCCGAAGGTCTCCACCATGATCGATACCGGCTGGGCGACCCCGATGGCGTAGGCGAGCTGGAGCTCGCACTTCCGGGCAAGCCCCGCGGCGACGACGTTCTTGGCCACGTACCGCGCCATGTAGGCGGCGCTTCGGTCCACCTTGGACGGGTCCTTCCCGGAGAACGCCCCGCCGCCGTGGCGGCTGAAACCGCCGTAGGTGTCGACGATGATCTTGCGCCCCGTGAGCCCCGCGTCCCCGTGCGGTCCGCCCACGACGAACCGGCCGGTCGGGTTGATGTAGAACTTCACCTTCTTCGACATTATCTCCTTCGGCACGGCCTTGCGGACGACCTCCTCGATCACGCCTTCCGTAAGGGTCTTGCGGCCCACGTCCTCGGAGTGCTGGGTGGAGCAGACGACCGCCGTGACCTCGCGGGGGACGCCGCCCTCGTACCGGACCGTCACCTGGCTCTTCCCGTCGGGGCGAAGCCAGGGAAGCGTCTTCTTCTCCCGCGCTTCCGTCAGCCGGGCGCAGATCCGGTGGGCGAAGGAGATCGGCATCGGCATCAGCTCCTTCGTGTCGTCGCAGGCGAAACCGAACATCATCCCCTGGTCGCCCGCCCCCTGCTTGTCCTCGTTCCCCCGGTCGACGCCCTGGGCGATGTCGGGGGACTGACGGTCGATCGCCGTGACCACGGCGCAATTGTGGGCGTCGAACCCCTTCGCGTCGCCCACGTACCCGATTTCCGTCACGGTCCTGCGGACCACGTCCGGGAAGTCGACGCACGACTTCGTCGTGATCTCCCCCGCCACCACCACAAGGCCCGTGGTCACCAGCGTCTCGCAGGCCACGCGGGCGCGCGGATCCTGCCGGAGGATCTCGTCGAGCACCGCGTCGGAGATCTGGTCCGCCACCTTGTCCGGGTGTCCCCCCGTCACGGATTCCGAGGTGAAGAGATACTCGCTCATGCGTTCGCGGCTCCTGTCTTAGATGGAGTGAAATCGGGCACCAGGAAGTATATGTCAAAAGCGCTCGGTCGGAAACAGATCATCCAGCCTCTTCCGCAGAATCCGGCCGATCTCTGCCGCGGTGGAATGCAGGAGCAGCTCGCCGACGAACTCCTTGGCCTCGTAGGCGACCGACTTCCGGAGGATCCGCTTGACCCGCGGGATCGCGGTGGCGTTCATGCTGAGTTCGTCCAGTCCCAGGCCCAGGAGCACGTAGGAGAAGAGCGGCTCCCCCGCCATTTCGCCGCACATGGAGACGGGGATCCCGGCCTCGTGACCGGCGTCCACGATCCCCCGGATCAGGCGCAGGATCGCGGGGTGGAGCGGCTCGTAGAGGTAGGAGACGTGCTCGTTCACCCGGTCGATCGCCAGGGCGTACTGGATGAGATCGTTCGTGCCGATGCTGAAGAAGGAGGTCTCTTTCGCCAGCAGGTCCGCCACGACCGCCGCGGAAGGGATCTCGATCATGATGCCGATGGACATCCCTTTGTCGAACGGGACGCGCCTGCGCCGGAGGTCCGCCCGCACCTCCTCGACCACGGCGATCGTCTCGCGCAGCTCCCCCACCCCGGAGATCATGGGAAACATCATCCGGAGATTCCCGTAGGTGGACGCCCGCAGGATGGCCCGGATCTGGGCCTTGAAGATCTCCTTTTCCTTGAGGCAGAACCGGATCGCCCGCAGCCCCATCGCCGGGTTCATCTCGTCGGCGAGGTCGAGCTGGGAGGCGAACTTGTCCCCCCCCAGATCGAGGGTCCGGATCGTGACCGGACGCCGCTCGAACTTCTCCACCACTTTCCGGTACGTCTCGAAATGCTCCTCCTCGGTGGGAAGGTTCTTCCGGTTGAGGAACAGGAACTCGGTCCGGTACAGCCCCACGCCGTCGGCGCCGCTGCGGAGGGCGACAATGGCCTCCTCCGGGAACTCGATGTTGGCCATGAGCGACAGCGTCTTGCCGTCCCGCGTGACCGTCGGCAGGCGAGCGAACTTCGCCAGGTCGCGGGTCCTCTGGGAGAAGGCCTTCCGTTTTTCCGCGTACTCCCGGACGGTCTCCTCCGTCGGGTCGAGGATGACCACCCCCGCCTCGCCGTCGACGATGACCGGCCCCTCCGCACTGTACTCCTCGGTGATCCGCTCCAGCCCGACGACGGCCGGGACCCCCAGGGACCGCGCCGTGATCGCCGTGTGGGACGTCCGGCTCCCCACGTCGGTGGCGAAGCCCAGGACGGGGCTGTTCAGGATCTGCGTCGTGTCCGCGGGGGAGAGATCGTGGGAGATGATGACCACCGGGTCCCGGATCCCGGCGATCGAATCGAGCGGCCGCCCCGCGAGGTTTTCTAGGACCCGGTGCCCGATCTGGCGGAGGTCGGAACCGCGCTCCCGCAGGTACGGGTCCTCGATCCGGCGGAACGTCTCCAGCAGGTTCTGCAGGACCTTGTTGAAGGCCCAGTCCGCCGTGAACCGGTTTTCCCGGATCGTCCGGGTGGTCTGCTCGAGAAGCATCGAGTCCTCGAGCAGGGCCAGGTGGACGGAAAGGATCTGGTAATGTTCCGAGGAATGGTCCTCCAGGGTGTCCCGGATGGCGCGCACCTGTTCCTTCGAGCGCGCCAGCGCCCGCTGGAAGGCGGCGACCTCCTCCTCGACCTTTTCGGGGCTGACCGTGGACTGGACCGAACGGGGAAGCAGCCGGTTCAGGAAGTATCCCTGGCCGATGGCGATCCCCGCGGAGGCCGGGATCCCCTTCAGCGTGCGCATCTTCCGGCGACCTTCCCCCATCCCCTTATTCCTCCCCGAACTTCCGCTGGATCAGATCGCCGATGGCGGAGAGGGCCGCGCTGGCGTCCGCGCCGCTCACCCGGACCAGGATCTTCGCGTCCTTGGGAGCCGCCAGCATGAGCACTCCCATGATGCTCTTGCCGTTGACTTCCATCCCTTCCCGGACCAGCTTGATCTCCGACGCGTACTGGTTCGCGATGCGCACCAGCTGCGCGGCCGCCCGGGCGTGCAGCCCCAGGCGGTTCATGATGTCGAATTCCCGTTCGACGTTTATTGCCACAGGATCAGCACCCCCACGAGAAGAAGAAAGGATAGGATCTCGGAAGGCGACACCGCCTTCCGGAACATCATCGTGACGAACTGGATGGCGGCGGCCCCGATCAGGAACAGCGCGACGGCATGGAACCCGGTTTCGCCGGACATGGCGTGCCGCCCGGTGAAGATCCCCGCGTAGACCCCCCCCAGGATCGCCGCCGTCAGTTTCCGGCTGTCGGTCTTGACGTTCAGCGCCTCTTTCCTGAGCCACGCGACCGCCGCTTCCTGCCCCCCCAACCCCGCGGAGAAGCCCCGGGACCGGACCGCGAGATGCGTGGCGTTGTACAGGAGCAGCAGGACCGCGATCCCGGCCAGCGGGTGGAACAGGGCAAGGATCGCTCCGGCGACGGACGCCATCGGCCGCAGCGACCCCCAGAAGAAGGCGTCCCCGATCGCCCCCAGGGACCCCATCAGCCCCATCTTGAAGGCCCCGATTTCCTTGGGGTCGATCTCCCCCGCGGCCGCTCGTTCCTCGAGCCGCACCCCCGCGCCGAGGACCACGGAACCCATCACGGGGTGGGTGTTGAAGAACTCGAGGTGCCTCTTCACGCTTTTCAGCGCCTCCTCCGGTCGGTCGGAGTAGATCTCGCGCAGCGCCGGGAGAATGGCGAAGGCGAATCCGACGTTCTGCATCCCCTCGTAGTTCCAGCATCCCTGGATCAGGAACTGGCGTATCCGGACGCTGCGGCGGGCCTGCGGCGTGATCCCCGGCATCGTCAGATCACCCAGTGGAAGAACACGGTCGCGCCGAAGGTGACCGCCATCGTCAGGAAGAAGAGGCCGGCGGTCTTCTCGGTCCGGCCGCACGTGAACACGGAGGCCGCCCCGATCAGCGGCAGCACCGGCGTGAGCGCGTTGAAATCCATGTGGATCTGGGAGCCGAACCGGGGGAGCAGGTAGCCGGCCACCGCCAGCCCGGCCCCGGAGAACAGCAGGGCGAGGGCGACCCCGACGAGGCCGAACAGCGTGAGGCCGGCCAGCAGGCCGTGCTCCACCGCCTTGAGATCCCCCCGGTCCACGGACTCCTTCGTGATCCGGGCGATCCGGCAGTTGATCTTGCGGACCATCCGGTCCGCCCCCTTGCCCAGCTCGGCGAACACCACCGAGAGCAGGATCAGCGCGGTGAAGTTCCCCCCGTCGAGGACGGAAGACGTGGAGACGGCCGCGGCGGCGGAACCCGCGAAGATGGCGGCGCCCGTGTCGTCGGGCGGAAGGGAAGCCCCCACGGGAAGGTGGACGAGGTAGATCAGTTCCAGCACCACCCCGACCTTCGCGCCCGCCGCGAGGTTCCCGAAAATCGCTCCCATGAGCGTCGCCACGACCAGGGGGCGGTGGAGCATCAGCTGGAACGCCGCCGTCCGGTCGAGGTAGCACACCCCCCCGACGATGCCGGCCAGGAGGAACCGCCAGAGCATCCTATTTCCTCTCCGCTTCGTACGACATGCCCGACTCGAACGGGGTGCTTTTCACGGTGACCGACACCCCGTGGGAACGGAACCACCGGAGCGCCTCGAAGTCCTCGGGGGCGAAAAAGACGGAAGGGGAGATCTGGACCTTCCCCTCGGCGAAATGCAGGTTGCCGATGTTCAGGAGGTCGAACGCGGCGCCTTCCTTCCGGAGCTTCACGGCGTCGGATGCGTTCGAGACCAGCAGGATCGCCCGCTCCCCTCCCCGGTCCGCCTCCGCGAGCGCCGCGTTCACCTCCGCTAGGCGGCAGAAGCGCACCCGGATCCCGACGGGGATGGCCAACTCCATCACGGACCGCAGCATGGAGTTCGCCGCCAGGTCGTCGTTGGCAACGATGAGGGAGTTGGCCTTCGTGTAGGGGACCCACGTCTCCACCACCTGCCCGTGGATCAGGCGGCAGTCGATGCGGGCGAGCACCAGGGGCATCCCGTTCCCTTCTCCTACTTCTTTTCGGTCTTCTTCTTCAGCATATCGCCGGGGATCGTGATGTTGCGCTGGCCGCACTCCTGGAGATGGTGGGTCAGCTCCGGCAGGGGCATCGTCTGGCGCACGTAGGGGAACTTGACCAACATCGGCAGGTTCACCCCGGTGAGGACCTCCACCGGGTGCGTCCCGAGGAACGAGAGGGAGATGTTGGACGGGGTCCCGCCGAACATGTCCGTCATGAGGAGGACGCCGTTGCCGCTGTCCACCGAGCGGACCGCGGCCTCCACCGCTGCGTGGATCTCTTCCATGCTCATGGCCGGGGACATGTCCACGGCGACGATGCCCTCGATCTTGCCCACGATGATCTCGGCGGCCTGGATCAACGAGGTGGCGAAGCTTCCGTGGGAAACGACGACGGCTCCGATCATCGGGCCCCCTTGGCGGAAAGGGACGAGCGGGCCAGGTCGCGATGGACCACGACGACGGCCTCGTCTTCCTTCCCCAGAATATTTCCCAGCGCCGCGGCCACCGCGACGGAACGGTGCCTGCCGCCCGTGCATCCGACCCCCAGCGTAAAGTACGCCTTGCCCTCTTTTCTATAAAGGGGAAGGAGGAAATGCAGCATCCCCGAGAGGCGGCGCAGGAACGACCTCGCGATACGGGCCTGCAGGACATATTCGCCGACCTTCCGGTCGAGGCCCGTGTACCGCTTCAGGGAGGCGACGAAGTTGGGGTTCGGGAGAAACCTCACGTCCACCACCATGTCGGCCTCGGCCGGGATGCCGTACCGGTACCCGAAAGAGATGATGCTGACCTGCAACTCCCGGCTCCCTTCGCGGCGGAACCTTCGCACCAGGGTGTCCCGGAGCTCGTGGACGGTGAGATGGGAGGTGTCGATCGCCTCGTCGGCCATCTCCCGCAGGGTGGAGAGGATCACCCGTTCCTTGCGGATCGCCTCCTTGGCACCCCGGGCGGCCACCGGGTGCACCCTCCGGGTCTCGCTGAACCGCCGCACGAGCACGTCGTCCGCGGCGTCGAGGAACAGGACATGGACGGCGTTTCTCCCTCCCCGCAGCTCCTCGATGACCTTCTCCATTTCGGGGAGGAACTCCTTTCCCCGGACATCCACTCCCAGCGCCATGCGCGCGTTGTCCCCCCGCGCCTCGGAAACCACCTCGACGATCTTCGGGATCAGGATGGGGGGGAGGTTGTCCACGCAGTAGTAGCCGAGATCCTCGAACGCCTTGGCGGCGGTGCTCTTCCCCGCGCCCGACAGCCCGGTCAGGATCACGATGTCCGCGCGGCGTCCGCGCAGGCCGGAGGGGGTCACGGTGTCCGGGGCCCGCCGGCTTTCCTTGCCTGGCGCTCGACGAGATCCGACGCGGAGTGGACCCCCCGCTGCTTCAGCAGGTGGTTCCTGACGGCAACCTCGACGATGGTCGCCAGGTTCCTTCCGGGGGAAATCGGGACGAGCAGCGACGGAAGCCGGACGCCCAGGATCTCGATGAAATCGTCCCCGATCCCCAGCCGGTCGTACTCCTTTTCCGCGTCCCACGCCTCGATCCGTATGACCAGCTCGAGCTTCTTCCCCTGCGCGGTGGCGGTCAGCCCGAACAGGTCCCGGATGTTCAGGATCCCCAGACCCCGGATCTCCATGTGGTGCTGCGTGAGATCGTTCCCCCCGCCGACGAGGGTCGCCGGCCCCAGTTTCTCCACCAGGACGATGTCGTCGGCGACGAAGCGGCTCCCCCGCAGGACGAGGTCGATCGCGCATTCGCTCTTGCCGACCCCGCTGCGCCCCACCAGGAGAACCCCCACTCCGAGGATGTCCATCAGCACGCCGTGGATCGTCGTGGATTCCCGGAAGAGCAGGTTCAGCTGCTTGTGGATCTTCTCGACGAGCTCGGCGGTCGGGAGGGTCGAGGCGAACAGCGGCATGCCGCGCCGGTCGGCCGCTTCGATGAAGAACGGCGGAACCGGCATCGCCGAGCTGACGACGGCGCAGGGGGACGGCCCGGAGAAGAACCGGTCGGAGATCTCGGCCTGCCGCGCGGGATCCTGGCGGAGGAAGTAGTCGACCTCCGACTCGCCGAGGATCTGCACCTGCCCCGCCTCGGGGAGGGACACCTCCCCGGTGATCGCCAACCCCGCCTCGTGGGCGCGGGTCGACGCGATCTCCCGGCTCGCGCCCTTGTCCCCCGCGAGGAAACGCATCTGCAGGACGCCGGAGCACTCCCTTCGGAAGATCGTCACCGAGATCGCCAAGGCCTTTTCCCCTTCCCCCTGGTCAGACGCGTTCGTCTTCTTCCCGCAGTGCCTGCGTCAGCCCGTCGATTCCTTCCGCTTCCAGCAGGCGCCTGCGGAACCGTTCATCCTTCACGAGCCGGGAAATGCGGGCGAGGGCCTTCAGGTGCATCCCCGCGGAGTTGTTGTCCGGGGCGACCACCAGGAAAAAAAGGTATGCCGGCTTCCCGTCGAGGGACGCGAACTGCACCCCGCCGCGGCTGCGCCCGAAGGCGGCGTACAGCCGGTCGATCCCCGGCGCTTTTCCGTGGGGGATCGCGACCCCCTCCCCGATCCCCGTGCTTCCCAGCGATTCGCGGTCCATGAGGACCGCCGCGAGGAGGTCCGGGGACAGGGCGGGAACCGCCCGGCAGACCGCCTCGGACAGTTCCCGCAGGACCCCCTCCTTGGTTTCCGACCGGAGATCGCCCACGACCCCTCCGGCCGGGACAAGATCGAGAATCTTCATTTCGCCGCCGGCTCCGTGAACCCGATGTTGCCGTCCTGCTGGCGGAATACGACGCTCGTCTGGTTGGTTTCCTGGTTCACGAACATCACCACGTCGACCCGGAGCATGTCCAGGTGCTTCGCCGCGTCCTCGACGGTCATCGGCTTGGGGAGAAAGTTGTCGCTGCGCACGATCCGCGGCTGGCTTTCGCCGGTGGAGATGGTCATGGAGGACCCGGACACCATGAACTCCGGGCTCGTCCCCTGTCCCTTGTCCTTCTGCTTTTCGCGGTATTTCTTCAGCTGGCGCTCGACCTTGTCGCAGACGAGGTCGATGGCCGAGTAGAGGTCTTCCGTGGATTCGAACGCCTTGATGGTGATCCCCGGGCCGGTCAGGTACACCTCGGCAATGTGGCGGTACTTCTCGACCGATAGCGTCACGTTGGCCTCGAAGGCCTTCTCGATCACCTTCTGGAGCCTTCCGAGTTTCTCGACCACGTAATCCTTCAGCGCCTGGCTCGGATCGACGTGCCGGAACGTCACATGGATTTGGTTCACGGTTCCCCCTCCTACTCCGGAATGGGCCATGCGTGGATCAGAACTGCCTTCTCCTCTCGGACGAAGAAAGCAGCCCCAGTTGCGACCGGTACTTGGTCACGGTCCGCCGGGCGATCCGGATCCCCTGGTTCTGGAGGAGCCGCATCAGCTCCTGGTCGCTGAGCGGTTTGTTTTCCCCCTCGGCCCGGATGATCTCCCGGATCTTCTCCTTGACGGACTTGGAGGCGATGTCTTCCTCCCCTCCCCCCCGGTTGAGGCCGGAATTGAAGAAGTATTTCAACTCGAAGATGCCGTGCGGGGTATAGACGTATTTCCCGCTCGTGACACGGGAAACGGTCGATTCGTGCATCTCGATGTCCTCGGCGACGTCCTTGAGCGTAAGGGGTCGCAGGTATTTCGGTCCCTTCTCGAGGAAGTCTCCCTGCAGCTTGACGATGCTCTCCACGACCTTATAGATGGTCCGCTTGCGCTGTTCGATGCTCTTGATGAACCAGAGGGCGGAGTTGACCTTCTGCTTCAGGAACTCCCGGTCCTCCTTCGCCATCTCCTGGTTGCCGCCGGTCAGAAGGCTCCGGTAGTAGGAGGAGAGCCGCAGCCGCGGCTGCCCGTCCTCGTTCAGCGTGATGACCCAGCGGTCGTCCACCTTGAACACGTGGACGTCCGGCGTGATGTACTGCACTTCGTCTCCCGAATACGCCCGCCCCGGCTTCGGCCACAGGGTGACGAGCTTCTGGAACGCCTCCTTCACGGTTTCCTTGGGCGCCTTGAGCCGGCGCGCCATCCCGGCCACGTCCCCCCTGGAAAACAGGTCGAAGTGGTCTTCCAGGATCCGCAAGGGAAGCTCGAACCCTTCCCCCTGCTCCCTGGCCTGGATCAACAGGCACTCGCGAAGGTCCCGGGCCCCAACGCCCAGCGGATCGAGCGTCTGCACCCTGGCGAGGGCCTGCGAGATCTCTTCCGCCGGGAGGGACAGGGCCTGCGCCGCCTCCTCCACCGTCGTTTTCAGGTACCCATTCTCGTCGATGTTCCCGATCAGGTAGAAGGCGGCCTCCTCCTCGGAAGGAGACAGGCCGAGGAGACGGATCTGCGTTTCGAGGTGCTCGGACAGGGAGAGCTTGCGCGTCAGGGTGTTTTCGTAGTAGGGGCGTCCGTCCTCCTCTTCCGGGTCCCGCTCCACGCGTCCCTCGCGGCCCCCCTCTCCGAAGTAGTACTCCCAGTCCACCCGGTCGATGAGCCCGGTGTTCTCGGCGGGAGGCGCCTCTTCCGCCGTGGCGGTGGGAGACGACGGTTCCGGAGCCAGCGGTTCCTCCTCGGGGGACCCTTCCGCGGTATCCTCCAGGGCGGGGTTGACCTCCAGCTCTTCCCGGACCGCCTGCTGAAGCTCTAGCCGCGACAGCTGCAGAAGCTTGATCGCCTGCTGCAGCTGGGGGGTCATCACCAGCTGCTGCGAAAGCTTCAGGGACTGTCGAAGTTCCAGCGCCATCAGGATCCTTTCCCGCTTTTACAGGGAGAAACCATCCCCCAGGTAGATCTCGCGGACCCGGTCGGATGCTGCGATTTCCTCAGGGGCTCCGGAGAGAAGGATCCGCCCCTCGGAGATGATGTACGCGCGATCGCATACCTTCAGGGTGTCGCGCACGTTATGATCCGTTATTATAACCCCGATGCCGCGTTCTTTTAATCCGAGGATGACCTGCTGGAGATCGGCCACCGAGATCGGGTCGATGCCGGCGAACGGCTCGTCGAGGAGGAGGAAGTCGGGCGACAGCACCAGCGACCGGGCGATCTCCACCCGGCGCCGCTCCCCCCCCGAGAGAGCGTACCCCATGGTGTCCGCGACGTGGCCGACCCGCATGTCCCGGAGAAGCGCTTCCAGCCGCTCCTCCCGCTCCCCCCGGGAGAGATTCGTTTCCTCCAGGAACACCAGGATGTTGTCCCGCACCGAGAGCTTCCGGAAGACGGACGGCTCCTGGGGCAGGTACCCCAGCCCCATCCGAGCGCGCCGGTGCATCGGCAGCCCCGTCACCGCGATGCCGTTCAGGGTCACCACGCCCGCATCGGGCCGGACGAGCCCAACCATCATGTAGAAGATGGTCGTCTTCCCCGCCCCGTTGGGGCCCAGAAGCCCGACCACTTCCCCGGAAGAGATCTCCAGCGACACTCCCTTGACGACTTCCCGGCGACGATAGTGCTTGAAAAGGCCCGAAACCGAGAGAGATTTTCCCGCCCGGTCCTCTCGCCGACGGTGGGGACGCTCCAACGCGCCCGTTCCGTCCATCACGGTTTCGGCGCCTCTTTGATCCCCTTGGGGCTGATCACCGCCTGGACCCGTCCGCCCCCCTCGGCGCCCGTCGCCACGGCCCGGTTTTCCCTGATGAAGATGGTGATCGTCTCCCCCTTGAGAGTGTTCTCCCCCTGCCGCAAGGTCGCCCCGCCGGAGAAGACGACGCGCTGCTCCAGGTTATAGAACGTCGCCCGGTCCGACCGGGCCTCCTTCCCCTCCTGTAGGAACCGCACCGATCCTTTCGCCTCGATCTTCTCGATGGCTTTCGTCCGCCGGGAATACTCGGCGAACAGTCGGTCCGAATGCATCGTCACGTCGCCCTGCCGGGCGACCACGTTCCCCTCGAAGGTCACCGAATCGCCGCCGCCGTCCGCGCTGAGGCGGTCCGCCGTCACCTCGATCGGGAGGGCTCCCGCATCCTGGGCGGAAAGACCCTTCTTCTCCTCCCCCAGGGCGCCCTGCGCAGTGGCGACGACCAGGAGCAGCACGAGCGCCCACCGGGACCCCATCCGCCTCATCCCCTTCGGCCCGGAAGCCCCGCCGGCGCGATGCGGCTTGCCGGCGACTCCATCGTGATCTTCCCGTCCGTCCAGCGCCATTCGAGGTTCCTCCCCTCTACGGAAAACCCGGGGCCGGACAACGACGCCTCGCCGGGAACCCGAAGGATCCGGCCGTCGAGGTCCACCGCGGCGGGAGAAAGCGTCCCTTTCCACTTCCCCTCGCGGTCGGCGTTTCCCCCGTCCGGAAACGAGATGCTCTTCCCGTCGAGATCCCAGAACGCGCTGGACGCCCGGATGA
>JACZKY010029929.1_pt1 | contig 26822 bp, 25 predicted proteins | sample 8237611 | NCBI WGS metagenome assembly JACZKY01 (sample SAMN16148055, study PRJNA663545) | marine sediment metagenome | biome: sediments and biomass from bioreactor inoculated with such sediments; feature: coastal sediments; material: methane- and iron-fed bioreactor; isolation source: Bothnian...
ATTCAACGCCATGCAGGGACGCCTGCAACGCTTCATCCGCGAGCGTACCAGCATTCTGGCGGCGATGTCGCACGACATCAAGACGCCACTTACCCGGATGCGCTTGCGTGCTGAACTGCTCGACGACGAGACCAGGGAGCGCTTCGGGAAGGACCTCGGCGAGATCGAGGCGATGGTTAGCCAGACGCTCGAATTCGTTCGCGGGGTAGGAACTGCCGCACAGCGCCAACCGGTGAATGTCGATGCGCTCCTCGAGAGCCTCCAGGCCGACTACGTCGAAACCGGCCGGAGCGTTCGCGTCGAGGGCGATGCCGCCGGCCAGGTAATCGCCAATGCCCCGCTGCTGCGGCGCTGTCTCGGTAATCTTCTGGATAACGCGGTCGCGTACGCCGGCTCGGCAGTCATCGCGGTGAGCTCGGGAGGGGCGGAGCTGGTGCTCCGGGTGCTTGACGAAGGACCAGGCATACCCGAGGCCGACCTCGAGAAGGTATTCGAGCCCTTCCACCGCCTCGAGGGCTCGCGCAGCCGCGCCACCGGTGGCACGGGGCTGGGATTGACCATTGCCCGCAACATCGCGCAAGGCAATGGCGGGGACCTGGTGCTGCGCAATCGTCCCCACGGTGGCCTGGAAGCCGTGCTTACTGTACCGAGAGGCACTACGGCCTGACTTGACGCAGCCGCTCGAGCGCTATTCGCAGGGCGCCTCTCCGTCGGCCGAGTTGCCGGCGGCGCCGCTGCCGATCAGGCGTTGTGCCAAATATTCCTTGCGGTAGGTCTCGAAGGGGACGGTATCGGCCTGTTCGAGGGCAATTCGCTCAGCAACCGAGTCCGCGGTGATCCTGCGCAGCCGCTCCATCTGTTCGGGCGCAAGCTCGGTCTCAAGCAGGAGTGCCCGATGGCGCAGAGATTGCGCCAGCGCGAAGCGCAGATGAGAATTTTCGTACCCTAGCGCCATTTCCTGCAGCACCCTTGCCGAGGGCGTCAGCGCGGGATCGGTGAGCGCGGCGCGCGCCCGGGCAAGGGCATCGCCATGAGGGGTGGCGCTCTGGTCAGGACCAATCCTGCCGGAGCCAGAGTCGGCGCCCTGGGCGGCGTCGAGAGCTGCGGCCACTGGCGCCAGGCTGTCGAGCAATTCCAGTCCCCATTGCGGTAGCGCCACTTCGCTCTCCCCGCGGGTCAGGCGCATCGCCGGGTCGCGGCCGCGTTCAGCTGTCAGGTACTGGTTGCGGGCGATGGTCTTGATCTCTTCGGGGGTGTCGGGCGGACTCTCGGCGAGCAAGCAGTGGAGCAGGAAGACGTCGAGAAATCTCATCGTCGAGGGTGTGATGCCGACCGGTGAGAACGGATCGACGTCCATGCAACGCACCTCGACGTACTCGACCCCACCTTCAGCGATCGCGTGCAGCGGTCGCTCGCCCCGATGGACGCTACGCTTGGGGCGAATGGTCCCGTAGAACTCGTTCTCGATCTGCAGCAGCGTGGTGTTCAGCTGGTGGTAGTCATCGCCGTCCCGGATTCCCACCGACTCGTAGGCGGGATAGGGCTCGCGCAGCGCCCGGCAGAGACGCCTGGCATAGGACTCGAGACTGTTGTAGCTCACCGCGAGCGTGGCCTGCGCATCGCTCTGGTAGCCCAGTGGCCCCATCCGCAGCGTGGTCCCCTGGGGCAGGAACAGGGTGCATGCTTCGAGCTCCGAGAGCCCGCGCGCGGTGTGGGTTACGAACGATCTGCTCGCTGCTGGCGAGGCCCCAAAAAGGTAGAGGAGCAGCCAGGAATGACGGCGGAAATTGCGGATCAGCGCGAAGTAGGCATCATTGCGGTAGGCCACCGGATCGGCGGTTGAACCATCGCGTTGCTGCAGGAGTTGCCAGGCGCCATCAGGAAGCGAGAAGTTGTAGTGGACCCCGGAGATGGTCTGCATCCGGCTGCCGTAGCGGTACGAGAGCCCCTTGCGGTAGACCGTCTTCATCCGCGCGAGGTTGGAGCTGCCGTATTTGCCCAGCGGGATTTCGTCATCGGCCGGCAGCCGGCAAGGCATGCTGCTCGCCCAGATCACTTCGTCATCGAGCTGGCGCTGGACGAACTGATGGATGTAGGTCAGCTCCTCGACGCAGGCGTCGGCATCGCCGTGCACGCCGGTAATCAGTTCGAGCTGCGACTCGCTGAAGTCGGTAGTTACCCGGGGGTTGGTAAGCGGAGCGCCCAGCGCGTCGGGATGCGGACGATCCGAGAGCATGCCATCGGGACGGGCACGCAGTCCTTCCTTTTCGACGCCGCGCTTGAGATCGCGCAATACCTCCGGCGACAGCGCGTCCAGCCGATCAAAGATGCGGTCCAAGCCTTATCTCCCCAGTGGGACCAGAACCGATCAAGCTTAGCAGAATAAGATCGCGATCCTGGCAATCACCTGGCCGGCACAGCCCCATGGCAGGCACCGCCAGGGGCTGTCGGAATCCGAGTTCAATTCGTCGGAAACCCCGCCTCTCGTGCCTTGACCAGCGCTACCACGGTGTCGTTGACCGGGGTGGGAACCCCGAGCTTGGCACCTTCGCGGGGGATTGAACCGTTGATGACGTCGATTTCACAGCGCCGGCCGGCGAGGTAGTCGAGCAGCATCGAGGGCCGCGCGCCGGGAATGCGCTCGCCGAGCTTGCGCACGTGCTCGTAGGGGTCGCCGACATCCAGGTGGATGCCGGCGGCGTTGGCCACCGCAACCGCTTCGTGGGTGCAGGCGTCCGCCACCAGCCAGGCGTCGGGGTTAGCCATGATTTCTCCGATCGTCATCCCGGTCAGCGCTGACGGGCCCGAAAAAGTGACGTTGAAGATCAGCTTTTCCCAGACCATCTGGCGCAGGTCCTCAAAGAGTCGCACCCGGAAGCCCGCTGATTCCCAGACTGCGGCCGAGGCCTCGAGGGCAGGGCGCGGCAAGTTGGCATAGGAGCCGAAGCGGATCATCTCCATGCCGTTGTGGTGCACGTGCCCGGGAGCACGCAGCGATGCGCCGAAGCCGCCAACGACACCCACCGCGAGTTGATCAGGGCCGATGATCGCCGCTACCCGTTCGGCCGAGCCGAGTCCGTTCTGGATCGCCTGGACCGTGGTGTTGGCGTCGAGCAGCGGGATCACCGAGCGGGCAGCCGCTGCGACGTCGAACGCCTTGGTGGCGATTATCACCAGGTCACAGGGGCCGATGCCGGCGGTGCTGGTGCTCGCGTGAATCGGTACCGTCCGATCACCGCTCGCACCCTCGACCCGCAGGCCGTTACTGGCCATCGCCGCGGCGTGATCCTCCCAAAGAGTGACCGCGTGCACCTCGTGGCCGGCGTCGACCATCAACGCGGCGTAAACCGAACCCATTGCTCCACAACCGACAATCGCTACCTTGGCCACGCTCGGCTCCTATCGTTGTTGACCACCATTGACGCTCAATTTCCACCGCACCGGCTCGATGCGTACGTTGTGTTCCCGATTGCTGAGCGTCAGGGCGCCTTCCATCACGGTCGCGTCGAGCTGCATGTTGCGGCTGGCGATGGTGGCGAGTTCCTGCGCCGCCGAACTGGGCAACCGCCAGACCTGGAGGTTGGCGAGCCGGGCGAGCTTGTTTTCGATGCCTCGCCACCAGACCTCGGCGGCATGGTGAAAGGCATAGACCACTACCTGATCGGCCTTGCTGCAGGCCTTGGCGAGCGGCTTGTCATCAGGCTGGCCGACTTCAATCCACAGGCGCTTGCGGCCAGTGAAATCGGTCAGCGAGGCGTCGGGGTCGTCGGGGTCAGAAAGTCCGGCACCAAAAGCCAGGGTGCCATCACCCCCGCACATGTCCTGAAGATGATGGGCGTTGAGCGCCATCGCGGCGAGGCGCACCATCATCCGTTCGTCGGTTTCGCTGGGATGGCGGGCAAGCGTCAGGGCATGGTCGGCGTAATAACCGTGGTCGATGTCCGCGATCTGCAGGGTCGCCTTGAATATGGTGGATTTGAGGGCCATGGGGTGGGATTGTAGGCTGCGCATGCCGACTCGACGGCGGGGTGGGCCAGCAGCCTGGATTGTGGTCAATCAGCCAACTATTGCGGCGTTCGGGATAATCGGTTCCGGGGCCCGGACTTCTTGAGACCGTGTCCAGCCTGACTTGGTCCGATTCGGAGGTTGATGATGGGCAATTCGCCAGTACTGTTCATCGGGCACGGCGCACCGACGTTCGCACTCGAGCCGGGCAATCTCGGTCCGCTCCTGGAGGACCTCGGCGCCAGGCTTGCCGGGGCCGCCGCCGCGTTGGTGGTTTCGCCTCATTGGCAGACCGCGCAGTTGCGGGTGATGGCGAGCGTTGCTCCCGAAACGATCCACGATTTTGGCGGATTTGCCCCGGAACTCTACGAACTTGATTACCCGGCTCCAGGGCACCCCGGGCTCGCCGCGCAAACTGCACAGTTGCTCATCGATGCGGGCTTTGAAGTTGCCCTCGACGAGCGCCGCGGGCTGGATCACGGTGCCTGGGTGCCTCTGCGCTACCTCTTCCCCGGAGCCGATGTCCCGGTTTTCCAGCTTTCCATGCCCTACGCGCTTGACCCAGCAGGAGCGCTGCGCCTTGGCCGCGCCTTGGTGCCGCTGCGCGAGCGCGGGGTAGTGATCGTCGGGTCCGGCAGCATGACGCACAACCTGGGCGAGTTCCGCGGCCCGGCTGCTGACAACGCCGCCTACGTCAGTGAGTTTCGTGACTGGGTGCGCCGGGCCGTGCTTGCCAATGCGACCGCAGACCTGCTCGACTATCGGCGTCTGGCGCCGCACGCCGTGCGTGCGCACCCGAGTGAAGAGCACTTCCTGCCGCTTTTGATCGCCAGCGGGGCGGCCAACGGCGACGCGGTGCAGGTCGTCGACGGTGGCATCTGCTACGGGATGCTCTCGATGGAGTCTTATGTATGGGGCGGCTGATCGGCTCGCAGGGGCAGGCCGAGAACGGCGCGGCAGGCGCCGGGACGATAGCAGTCTGGGATCTGCCGCTGCGGCTGTTTCACTGGTCGCTCGCCGCGACCGTCATAACCGGCATCAGCGCAAGCCTGCTCGGTGAGCTGGACCTGCACGTGCGCTGCGGGCAGGTCGCACTGGCTTTGCTGCTGTTTCGTTTCATCTGGGGATTCGTGGGGCCGGAGCACGCGCGGTTCGGCAGCTTCGTGCGCGGGCCGCGCGCTATCACCGCCTATGCGCGCTCGCTGTTGCGACCGCCGCACCAGTTCCACGCGGGTCACAACCCGCTAGGCGGGATGGTGGTGATGCTGATGCTCGTGCTGCTCCTTGTGCAGGCAGTCTCGGGCCTCTTTGCCAACAACGACATTGCCACCGAAGGGCCACTGGTGCGATTTATCAGCAAGGCCACTTCCGACGCGATCACCGCTCTGCACGATCGCAACGGCTGGCTGATCATTGGGCTAATTGCGCTGCACATCGGCGCGGTCGTTGGCTACCTGCTGAGGTTCCGCGACAATCTGATCCACCCGATGGTTACAGGCACTAAATCCCTGCCGGCCGGCGAGAGTGCGACCGCGATCAGTGGCAACCGGCTGGGGCTGGCGTTAGTGGTGGCGGCGCTTTGCGCAATTGCCGTATGGCTGGTGTTCACAGCACCACGCTGGATTGCACCGCTGTCGTTCTAGGCCGGCAGTGCCCCGCCACAGTCGGCAACGACCGGGCCAATGACCCCGACGCTACCGACTGATCGAACTGTTATTTGGACCGGAAGTCGTCGTGGCAAGCGGCGCACGCCTTGGCAGTCGCGCCGAACGCGCCCTTGATCTGGTCCATGTTGCCGCCGGCCGCCGCCTGGGCCAATGCGGCCGCGGCCTTGGTAGCGTTTTCACCAGCGGACTTGAACTTGGCGTCGTCGGTCCAGATTTCGGCCTTGGCCCTGGTGGGGGCGCCCTTGTCAGTGCCTGGGCCGTACCCGTCCCATGGCATCTGCAGCAACTGCGACAGGAAGATGGCGCTGCGCGCGAAGTCGTCCTTGTTGTAGGGCTTGTCGCCCTTGACCTGGGCGGCGATGTTTCCCAGGTGCCAAGCCTGGGCTTTCATGATGCCCTGCCGATACTGGATCGAGCGCTCCGCGGCACTTTGCGCATGGGCGCCAAACGACAAGCTCGCCAGCAGTGCCGCCGCGGCGATGAGCGTGGATGTTCTGGTCATGCGGTTTCTCCGGAGAAGTGGTGGCCAGCGGTGGAAATTGCGAGCGATCGAATTATTCGCCCTTTCCAGACGGCCGCTGGCAATCCGCCCTGTGCAGTCATGGGTACTAGCCGACGATTAGCACCGTTCCCCGACCGATCAGAGTTGCCTGGATATCACCATCGCCACCGCGAGCACGAGTCCGTGGGAAGTCGCGGCCGCGATCGTCAGCGGCAGGGCCGGGGCGAGTTGCGCCGGGCTGTTCGCGTGGGCGAAGAGAATTCTCGTTGCCCTGACCGTCATCACTGCCGGGGCAAGTGCGATCAGGGCTGGCCATGGCAATACCCCGGCGATGACGGCGCCGATCAGCCACAGATAAGCGGCCGAAGCGAGCAGGGGATAGCCCCAGCGCGCCTGCTCCGGCGCCAGGCGTACGACCAGGTGACGCTTGCCGGCTGCCGCGTCCGCGGCGCGATCCGGAAACTGGTTGATGTAGAGGATGCAGGTGACCAGTAGCGCAAAGCTCATCCCGGCCTCCAGGGGCAGGGCAGCCAGTTCGGCCCGCTGCACGAAATCGGCCCCGGCCGCGACGATCAGAAAGCCGATCAGCAAACAGGCTTCGCCCAATCCGCGGCTATTGAGTGCAATGGGCGGTGCCGAATAGGCCCAGCCAATCAGGAGTCCCGTCGCGCCGATCAACAACAGGCCGCTATCAGATTCTGCCGTGAGCCACAGCCCGGCGATCATCGTCGCCACCAGCAGGGCGATGCCGTAGGCCAGTGTCTGGGCGGGGGTCAGGATGCCGTTCTGGATGAAGCGGCTGCCGCCCGTATAGGGGTAGATTCGTTCGGAATTGGCGCCATCGGTGCCGCTTTGGGCGTCGTAGTAGTCGTTGAGAACATTGAAACCGCCCTGGGCGACCGCTATGAAGATCAGGGTGATGATCGCGGTCAGCGGATGCAGATGGACGCCACTGGCGTAGGCTGACGCCAGTCCGATCACCCCTGAGAGCAGGGTCACGGTGACAAACGGCGGGCGGGTTGCCAGGAAATAGCGCAGCGCCGGGTTGCCCAGCCTGGCGGCGTCGGGTTCGATAGCTGGAATGGCCAACTCCTTGGGCTACTTCCTTGGCATGGCTCCCATGCCGCCGCCCGCGTTCAGCGGGCGCGCCAGCGCCTTGACCTCGACGCTGGTCTGGCTGTGATCCGGCCCTTCAATCACCAGTGTGATTGGCACCATGTCGCCGGCCTTGATCTGCGACTTGAGGTTGATCAGCATCAGGTGGTAGCCGCCGGGCTTGAGGTCGACACCCTTGCCAGCTGGAATGTCGATTCCGGCCACCGGAGCCATCTTCATCACGTTGTTGTCCATGCTCATGCGGTGCAGTTCCACCGTGCCAGCGATCGGCGTGGTGGCGGAGACCAGCCGCGCATCTGCTGGCGAATCGACGTGCATGAATGCGCCGGTAACACTTTGCTGCGCAACCGTTGCCCTTACCCAGGCGGCGGTGACCTTTACCTGGGCACAAGCGCTCGAGGTTGCCGCCATGATCAGGGTCGTGGCCAGCCAGTATTTCAGATTCCCTCTCGTCGGTTGATTCATGTAGGCTCTCTCATCAGTTTGCGCAAGTCGCCAGCCACTGCATCCGCAGCGAGAGTGTGTTGCTCAACGAGGCGCAGATGGCCGCTCGGATCGAACACATAGCTGAGGGCAGTGTGATTGACGGTGTAGGTGCCGTCGGTCGGGATCTTCTCGAAAAACACCTTGAACTCCTTGGTGACACTAATGGTTTCCGCCGCGTCGCCGTAGAGGCCGATAAAGCCAGGATCGAAGGCCGAGGTGTAATCGCGCAGCAATGCTGGCGTGTCCCGTTCCGGATCAACTGTCACGAAGATCACCTGGAGCATCGAGCCGTTGCGGCCGAGCAACTTGCGAACCTCGACCGCCCGCGCCAGCGCCGTCGGGCAGACATCGGGGCAGGTCGTGTAGCCGAAGAACAGCAGCACGTACTTGCCGCGGAAATCTGCCAACTTGCGAACTTGTCCATCCGGGTCGCGCAGCGAAAAATCACGCCCCCAATTCGCTCCGGTAACATCCATGCCCTGGAAGTTCGGCGGCTCCTTGCCGCAGCTGGCGACCAGCAGCGTCAACGCCAGGATCCATACCCTCAAGATCGCAGCCAATGGCATCTCCAGGCCGTAGCGTGAGTTATTCTTGGCGCTTACCGCCGCCCGGTTTGCTGGGCAGTTTCGCCGGTTTGTGCGGCCCCCAGACCCGGTTGAAATAGGTATCCGCGAGGTGCAGCGCCCCCACGGGATTGTGCGCCAGGACCCGATCCTTGGTCACCAAGGTAGTGACCAGGCCCTCGCTGTGGCGGATGAACAGGCTATCATGGCCGACACAAAGACCCATGATGACGTTGAGTTCACAGCCGGCCCGGTTGAGCAGCTGGGCCTGCGATATCGGGTTGCACATGGCCTCGAAACCGCCGGGACGGATCTTCTCCTCGTCCTTGAGACCGATGTCTTCCTTGGGCACGCCCCCGTTCTTGCAGGCGATCGAAGTGACTTCCAGCCCGTGGCTCTCGAGAATGGCGCTGAAGATCCGGGCCAGGTCGACGAAGGAAATGCACATTGCGATTCCAACCTTGCGAAAGCCCATCCTGGTCGCGAACTTGCAGATTTCCTCTACCCGCGACCACTGGCAATAGCCCTCGCTCTCGATGATCGCGGCGGTCTGCGAGACCCGCATGGTGAACGGGTCACTATACGATTCCCAGGCCCCCGCCACTCCCTCCGGATCGACCTTGGAAGGACAGAATCCCGGTCCGCGCTCCTCTCCTTCACCCTGGCGGCAGGCGCGCACCGTACTCGGGCAGTAGGCACATCCTGGCGTGTCGTAGCTCATGGGGCACTCTCCGTGGGAGGGCGAGGATAATCCTCGCCGCCGAGGCATTAATGTAGTGTCAATCGAGATAAGTTGCAGGGTTGCTCGTTGGCGCAACAGCCAGCAGTGGATCGGCTCGGCAGCGGTCAGTATCATGGTCGCGTAATCGACGCCGCCGGCGCTGCCGCCAGCGCGAACAACTACCGGGAGTTGAACCATGGCCGGCGCCAGCCTGCTGACCCTGCTCGACGACATCGCCACGATCCTCGACGACGTCGCGATTCTCACCAAGATCTCGGCCAAGAGCGCAGCGGGTGCCATCGACGACGTCGCGGCGCTGAGCAAGGTTGCCGCCCGCAAGACCGCCGGCGTTCTCGGCGACGATCTGGCGCTGAACGCCGAGCAGGTCATGGGGATCAGGGCGGAGCGCGAACTGCCGGTGGTCTGGGCGGTGTTCAAGGGCTCGCTCACCAACAAGCTGGTGCTGGTGCCCGGTGCACTGGCGATAAGCTGGCTGGCTTCCTGGATCATCACACCGCTGCTGATGGCGGGCGGCCTGTTTCTCGCCTTCGAGGGCTTCGAAAAAGTCTGGCATGCGTTGGGCGCCGGGCGCGCCCAAGATCAGGAGCATCGCGGCGAACTGGCCAAGGCGCTGATCGATCCTGATCTTGATCTGGCCGCGCTCGAGAAGGAACGAATCAAGGGAGCAATCCGGACCGACTTCATCCTCTCGGCGGAGATCATCGTGATCACGTTGGGCACCGTGGCGGCAGCGAATTTCGGCACCCGCGTGGTGGTCTTGGCCGGCATCGCGTTGTTGATGACGATTGGGGTCTACGGCTTCGTCGCAATCATCGTAAAACTCGATGACGCCGGACTGTACCTGAGCCGCAGCGTTGGCACTGGACTCCTGAAACGGATTGCGCGCGCGCTGGGCTTTGGAATCTTGTCGGCCGCACCGTGGTTGATGAAAGGCCTGTCAATCGTCGGCACTGCCGCGATGTTCCTGGTGGGCGGCGGCATCCTGGTCCATGGGATTCCCGCGCTCGAACACCTGAGTGCCACGCTGGTGGCGGAGACCGCGGCGCTCAGCGGTGTGTTGCTCAGCCTCTTGACTGGCATCGCGGCGGGCGCAATTGCCCTGGCCCTGGTCAGCCTGGCAAAGCGCCGGCGGGTCCAGTGACTCAGCGCCCGACAGTCTCGCGAGCGACGCTCATCGTCGGTCGGTTGATCAGGGTCTGATAGACCACGCAGTAGCGCTCGGTCAGGCGCAGCAGCGTGGCCAACTCGTCATCCGAGGCGTCGGTGTCCAGCGTGAATTTGAGGCGAATGCTCTGGAAGCCGACCGGCACATCCTTGGCCACTCCGAGGGTGCCCCGGAAATCGAGATCACCCTCGGCTTGCAATGACGCGTCGCGCAGCGCGATGCCCAGCGCGGTGGCTACTGCATTGAGCGTGACTCCGGCGCACGCTACCAGAGCCTCGAGCAGCATGTCACCCGAGCAGGCGCTGAGGCCGTTGCCGCCGGTGGCCGGATGCAGCCCCGCGACCACCAGCGCCTTGCCGGTTTCGACGCTGCAGCTGACCCCTTCGCCGATGCGGCCCTGGGCTCTCAGGGTGATCATCGCTGCGTCCGGCGCTTGCCGATACTTGTCCTTCAATGGCGCCTGGACCGAGCGCAAATCAGCTGCCTTCATGGCTGGATCCTCACATCTGTTGCGGGCGTTGCGTTACTTCTGGCCGGAGCCAGTGAATTTCCAGAGATTGATCGCGAAGCACAGGAAGCCAATGCCGATCGCTATCGAAGCCGCCGCCAAAATTGGCGCGACCGACTCATTGCCGGTCACTTCCATGGCGAGCGTTGCCATCTGGATCGGCAGGGCGATGTTGTGCACCCAGAAATGGAACTTGGCCAGGCCGGTTACCCCGGCTGCCGGGGCACTGCGATACCAGAGCCCGAACAACGCCATGCTCGCCCAGCCCAGCAGGTTGATGTGGGCGTGGACCGGCCTGAGGGTGAAATCCTTGCTGGCTCCCATGACGATGCCCAGGGTCACGCCAACGACGATATAGAGGACCGCCATACGCAAGAACCGATTGCCCATCTTGACCTCCCTAGTGGTCGCGGAGCACCAGCGGCGCGGGTGGCGCGATTGCAGCGCTTACGCGGGGGAGTCTATGCGCGCCAACCGCGCTCGCCGCGATAGCCGCATTGCGCGTCAGGTCTCGCGGCAGGTCTCGGTGGCTGGCGTTCGGGAGCGACGCTGTTGGCAGAAATTATTTTTCTCTTTGCCTGAAAGCCGCCAACTTAAGCTTCTGCGTACCATCGCGATCAAAATTGGCTGGCTCCAGCCAATGCTCAAAGGCTGGGCGCAGTTCCGGCCAGTCATCGTCCGTGATGGCAAACCAGGCCGTATCGCGATTAAGCCCCTTGACCACCATATGTTGTCGGAAGATCCCCTCGAACTTGAATCCGAAACGCCTGGCAGCGCTCATCGAAGGGGCATTGCCGGCATCGCATTTCCATTCGAAGCGGCGATAGCCGAGTTCGTCGAAGGCGTGGCGGGCACAGAGATAAAGGGCCTCGGTCGCGATCGCGGTGCGCGCCATCGCCGGTCCCCAGAGGATGTTGCCGATTTCGATTACGCCATGCTCCGGTGTGATCCGCATCAGGCTTTGCCGTCCTTCACAGCGATTGGTCGACAAATCGATCACCGCATGGAACATTGGATCTTCAGATGCCGCCGCCCGGGATAGCCAGGAATCGAAGCCGGCGCGCTCCTGGGGTGAATCGAACAGGTAGCGAAAGCGCTCCTCCGCGCCGGGCGCCATGGCTGCCGCGAACAGGTGATCGCCGTGCCTTGCCGGATCGAGCGGTTCCAGGCGGCAGAACCGGCCTGCCAGTGTGAAAGGTCCCGGGCGCGGACGGGGCTGCCAGTCGGCGAGATTCTTCATGACGGATGGTGGCCTTGCGAACGACGACGTTTGATTCCAGCTGCCGCTAGAACATCACCCAGATTACCGTAATCAGGTAGAAGAGGGCGGTGGCGACGACTTCCAGCGTGACGTAAAGCCGCAACGCAGACCGGAACTGGGCACTGGGTGCCTCGGCCCCTTGGGGGGCAAGAATTCTTACTTTGGGCTCGGCGACGTTGTCGATCAGCGGCCAAATGATCAGGATCGCCCCGACGGCCAGCAGTTTGATGATGAACAGGGCCGTGAAGGGTCGCGCTCCGACCAGAATTACCGCCGCCAATCCGGACACTGTCAGCAGGATTATGCCCAGCACGATCAATCGAGTTATCGGTCTGGCGACGCGGAGGTAGGAAGGCATCAGGCTGAGATCAGAGATGCTCTGCAGCAGCAGGTACAGCTTGACCGTGGCGCCGCCAACACCGAGCGCGAACCCGATCAGGTGAGCCAGTGTAGAGAACCCCGAAAGCGAAAACATGTCGAGCCCCTGGTCGCAAGGCTGGTAGATCGGATACTTGATTAGATCACCGGCCGGCTCGGTTTACCAATAACACTCGCCATTATTACGAAGCTGCCCGGTAATACGCGTCGTGCAGCAATGCCAGCTGCGTCCAGGCCGCGCCGGTCACTGACTAATCCAGCCTGACATCGCTCCAAGGCTCGCCAGTCAGCTCCTTTAGCGCGGTCGGCGCAATCGGAAACACCGCATAAGGTGTTCCCGCTGCTGCCCAAACCGTCTCGAAACGCTGCAGATCTTCGTCAAGGAAGATCCTGACCGGCTTCAAATGGCCCAGCGGCGATACTCCCCCAATGACGAATCCGGTCGCCGAGCGCACGAAGTCGGCATCGGCGCGGCCGACGGCCTCGCCCAGCAAAGCTGCAATCTTCGCTTCGGAGACCCGGTTGTCGCCGCTGGCGATCACCAGCACTGCCCCATCATCTGCGCTGGAGCGGAATACGATGGTCTTGGCAATTTCCGCTGCCGAACAACCAATGGCGTCGGCCGCCTCCTTGCTGGTCCTGACCGAGCGCTCGAACTCGACGACATTGCTGGCGATACCCGCTGTCGCCAGCAGATCTCGTATGCGCACGGCGCTCGGGTGGGTGGCAGGCTTCATCGTTTGAGTCCTGGGTAGGAGGTCCGTGCCGCCGCTGTTACCGGAGGTATTTCCTGAAGTGCGCGATGGTGCGCTCCCATGACAACTTCGCCGCCGCCTCGTCATAGCGGGGCGTCGAGTTGTTGTGAAAACCGTGCTGGGTGCCGGGGTAGATGTGGACTTCGTAGTGGACGCCGGCCATCCGCAGCGCCGACTCAAAGGCCGGGTAGGTGGAGTTGACGCGCTCGTCGCGTTGCGCGAGGTGGCACAAGAGGGGCGCCTTGATGCGGGTAACGCTCTCGGTTGCAGCGGCGACACCGTAGTAGGGCACGCCGGCCTGCAGGTCGGTCCCCAAGGTGGCGGCCAGGTAATTGACGACCCCGCCGCCGTAGCAGAACCCGATGGCCCCCAGCTTGGCATTCGAGAGTTGGTGGGCCTTGAGGAAGCGCGCGCTATTTAGCAGGTCGGTGCGCAACTTGGCCTGGTCGAGGCTCGCCTGCAGGGCGCGGCCATCATCGTCGTTGCCAGGGTATCCGCCAACCGGGAACAGTCCGTCGGGCGCCAGGGCCAGGAAACCCTCGGCCGCGAGGCGCCGGGCAACGTCCTCGATGTACGGATTGAGGCCACGGTTCTCGTGAATCACCACTGTGGTTGGAAACGGACCTTGGCCGGTTGGCTGCACGAGATAGCCGCGCATGGTGCCGGAGTTTCCTCCCGGTGACGGATACGTCACGTAGTTCGCCTTGATGCGAACGTCAGTGAACGAAATGGTCTGCGCATTGGCGTAGCGCGGCAGCAGCGCTTCGGCCATGGCCAGGCCGGCAGTCCCCAGTGCTGCGATCGATGCCGCGCGCGTGAGGAACTGGCGACGATCGATGCGTCCGTGGCAGTACTCGTCGTAGAGGTCGAACACGCGCTGGTCGATCTCCAGCTGGGATATTTCGCCCTCCACGGGACGCACTTGGCCTGGTTCCACGCTCATGGTTCTCCTTGTGCTGTGTTTGACTGGTGCCTGATCTACGGTACCTGCATTTTGCCGTGATGATGAAAGCAGTCGGAAAATTCGGCAAGCCCCGCACTCTGAGCGCCAAGTTCGACATCACCGTGAAGAGGGGCTTGCCTGCGGGCAGGCACAAGAAGGGCTTGCCCGAAGGTAAGCCCTTCCTCTATTACGCGCCGCCAGAGCCGTTCTTGCGACTAATTGCTGTGCTCGGTGTCGGTCTCGCCAGTTTCGTGGGCACCGTCTTCGCCGGCACCAGCGCCAGGGGGTTTGTTGCCCCGAAAGATCGTGTCTTCCAGTGACGTGCTGCCACCTTCCGAACTGTCGTGGTGAGAGGTGCCACCTTTGTGCGTCTCGCTGGTGTGGCTGCTGCCACGCTCGCCGCCCATGTACTTCGGACCCTTGCCCTTGCCGCCGGAATGGCCCTCCTCGGAGCCGCTGTCGGTGTGGTCCTCCGCCGCGTAACTGGCTGTGCCAGCAAGCGCCATGCCCAACGAGAGCAGCAAGACCGCTCCCATTTTGCCGATCGTAGACATGCTGGTAACTCCTATCCCCAGTGCGAAGGACCGGGCGGCGAGCCGCCCGGTCGCGCGACAGCTACTGGGCGTTGTCGTGAATGAACTGGATCACGCGCAGGTAATCATTGGCCGAGGCAGCGAAGTCGTCGGCTCCGCCTTCGGTGGTGTCGGTCCAGTTGGTGCTGCTGAAGACCGCTTCGTAGAGGTTCACCACCGTCGGCACGTACACAGTCTTGCCATCCTGCTCGACCGCCACCAGGACGACGGCCGTGGCATCTTTCCAGGTCGTATAGCGATCGTAGTCGACCTTGGAGAAGTCGTAGTAGGTGGTGCCCGTGTTGATCCCCAGGATGGTGTTCATGTAGACCACCGTGTCCACGCTGATGGCCCCAGTCTTGTCAGCCGCCGCCGCCAGCAGCGCCGCCGGATTGAAGCCGTCTGGCAGGGTCACGCCAGGCAACGTTCCGGTCTTCATGTAGGTCTCGTACATAGCCAGATTGTCGAGCGGGCTGTCGATCGCTACCCCGTCGACCGTCAGGCGACCACTAGTGTCCAGCCCAATCACTGCGTCTGGCGCCGTGAGTTTGGCCAGAGCCTCATCGAGCGCGTGCTGCAGCACCTTGGTCGGTGACCGACTCACGCTCAGGCGGCCCAAGTCGACTGCGGCCGCGACCACGTCGTAGGTCGTGCTTACGTCCCCGACCACCAAGGTCACGGTCGTAGCCAGTTCACCGTCCACATACGGGATAGTGACCAGCTTGCCGTCCTTGTCCCTGAGCGGAACCAGGCTGCCGGTATCGTCGTAGACGTAGGCAATGACTTGTACCAGACCGTCGACCACGATTGGCACCCCGTTCTCGTCGCGCAGCACGACGACCATGTCGCCATACTCGTCACCTTTCTTGGTGCCTGCAGAAGCTGGCTTGCCGCCACCACCTGACTTGCCGCCCTTTACGCCTGCCCAGGCGGGTCGGTCACTGTCCTCGGCGGCAGCTGGAACGCGGAAGATCTTGTTGCTCGCCGAACCACCTTTGCCCTGGGAACCCTGTTGGCTACCGGCCTTGCCTTTGTGGCCACCGGACCCCTTGGAGCCTGCGGAAGTTGAACCACCGTCGTCTGCTGCCTGAACCGTTGCGATCAACCCTAAATCCAGGCTGCCCAGTGAATCAATGGCCGCCGGCACCATGAACGTGGCAAACGCCATGCCACCAGCCAATACCAGTGATTTGAATCTGAAAGTAGCTTGTTTCATGGCTCTTTCCTTTCGGTTGCATTGACCGTCACAGCCGGTCTTAAGGAGGAGCCAAACTAAAGGCGGGCACAGCTTAAAACCAGCATAACCCAAAATTAACTACGAGTTAAATCTAACACTCCTAGAGAGTGAAACACAGAGGAGTTTTGTACCAGTTGGTATTAAGTAAGACGGCGACCAAAGGCGGCGCCGAATCGTGATCAAGACGGGGGAGATGTATCCCGCGCTTGCCTCAGAAGCGGTACCCGAAGCTCAGGCGGGCCATGCCTTCACTATTGGAGAAGCTCATGGCGTCGGCATTTGCCCCGCCACCCTGGGTTGTCAGGATCTCGATCTTGTTGTCGTAGCGGGTGTAGCTATAGTCGAGGCGTAGAAAAGTATTTTGAGAGGCTGGAATTTCGGCGCCGATGCCGACGCGGGTGCCCGCGATGCTGTCGCTCTGGTTGACCCAGCTCGCGGCGGAAGCCCCCTTGTTGTAGAGCGTATTGACGCGACGGTGTACTGGCCCGGCCTGAGCGTAAAGCAGGCTGCCGTTGGGCAGCACGTAACCTGCCCGCAGGCCCGCGCCGTAGCCGCCGCGCCGGTCGACTGCGAAATCCCGTCCGCCCCCGCCCCCGGTGGTGCGGTCATGTCCCCAACCGAAGTTCGCCGCCTCGACGTCAAGCTCGACGCCGACATACAACTGCCTGAAGGTGTAGCCATACCCGGCGAAGAAGCCGCCCGCAAAACCTGACTGGGCGAACTCGCCGGTGAAATCATATGGTCCGAGAGCGCCGCCACTGTCGAGTTGCGATCCCGACATCTCGGTTCCAAGCGCGCCCCGACCGAGGCTGGCGCCCAAGTAGAGACCGCGCACAGCAGTGGCTGGGCGCTCGGCGCTGGCGGGGCGTCGACCACCGAAACGCCAGCCGAGGCCGACGCTAAATACCGAGTCGCCGCTCGTCAATGTTTCGGAGGCGGTGGCACCCTCAGCGGAGACGAGGTGCGGGGCCAGGTAGCTGCCATAGCGGGTCACGCTGTAATCAATGCGCACGAACAGGTTCCTCGAAGCCGGAATCTCCAGCCCGACACCAATCCGGCTGCCTATGTCGGTACGGTTCTGGTTGAAGGCGCCGGTCTCAGAAAACTGGTTCTCGGTGAAGTAGGTGTCGAAGTTCGTGGAAACCCTGCCGAGCTTGCCGTAAAGAAGGCCACCGTCGAACACGTAACCGGCGCGCAGGTTAAGGCCGTAGCCGCGGTTCTTGGCGACCGACTCAGTGACCGCGTCAGGCTTGTCCTTGGAGTGGTACCAGGAGGAGTTGCTGTCGCTGCCATCGAGTTCAAGGCCGAGATACCAGTTGTTGATTTCGGTGCCCCAACCGACGAAAAATCCGTTGCTGGTGCCGAATCCTCCCATCTGGGCGGTGTCAGTTCCTTCACCTTCGCCTCTCGTGCCACTGGTCAACGTGGTCAAGGCGCCATGGCCAAGCTGGCCGCCGAGATAGAAACCGGAGAACTGGCCTTGCACGCGCAGCCCGTCGCTTGTGCCGCTGTGCTGGTCTGAAACAAGTGCGTAATCTCGGTTGCGAGCAGGGCTGTAGCCAATGCTCACCAGAACCTGGTTGCGACTGTACTGCGCGCCGAGGTCGGTGGAGTTCCGGTCGACTACCCGCAGATCGGTCGCCAGAAACATCGTTGGCGTCAGGTAGTAGCGCAGTCCGGCGCCAACGTCGATGATGGTGTCGCGCCGCTCGAAGTCATTGAACTGGCTGAGGGTGTAGCCAGCGCGGCCGTTGACCGAAAGCCTGCTGGTCAGGCGTCGCTCAACCTTGAAGCCGTAGGTGGTGTCAGTCGAACTCGAGGCGTAGCTTAGTTCGTCAGCGACACTGGTTTCGCTCAGCGCACGGTCGATGAAGCCGGTCGCGGTCACTCGGGCGCTAGGTTTCCAAACCACCTGTGCGCTGAAGTAAGGTCTGCTGATGTCCGAAAAGCCGTCGTACGCGAAATTCTGCCTCATCAAACCGGCGAAGATTTCGCCCGATAGTTGCTGCGGTTTGAAGTCGAACTTCACGCCGATCGCGCTGCGCAGTCCGCGCGAATCGCGGTTGAAAGTCTGCCCGTTGATCAGCCTGTCATAGCGCCGATCGTCGGTCGCCACCTGGGCAAAGACCTCGTAGACGGGTGACAGGACGTAACCCAGGCGCATCCCTATGGAACTCAAGCTGCGATCGCGGTAGCTATTGTCGACGGCAGCTCCGCTGCCGAGAACCCCGTCCTGGTACTGGTACTGGTCGTACGTTCCACCGAGACGCAGGCGGAAGTTGCCCGACGAATGGGCCAGGCCGAGGTGTGCTTCCTCGTGGCCGAACACCACCGGGTGGATTTGCTCGACGTCACTGCCCGGGGACGATCGGTCGTCGTGATCGTTCGTGTAGCGCAGACCACCAAATAGGTTGGTCTCTTTGCCCAGATCGTAGCGGCCGTCGCCGCCGATCCAGTAGTCGTCGACGTTTTCGGAGTCGTGCGAGCCATAGCGGTCGAGGTCGCCGCCGGCGTCGATGTTCAAAGCGTGGCGTTGCCAGTTGGATTGCAGCCTGATCGACGGTGACAGCGTGTAGACAAGGTCGCCGGTGACATAGGTGCGTTCGGGAGCGTAGGGACGCTCGGCGTAGATGTTGTCGTCGTACGTGGCCGACAGCGTGACTGCCGGAAAGACCAGGAACGAACGCCAGGCGATGCCCGGGAACTCGGTAGCTCGGGTTGTGCTGCTCGATTCGGACCCGGAGCCAGCCGCCACCGCGGGAGTGCTGATGGCGGCTGGAGCAGTCGGGTCCTGCTGTGGCTCGGCGGTGTCTGCGCTCGGTAATGGCTGGGTCGCAGGGGTTTCACCCCAGGCGTTAAGTGAGGTACCGGCGATCAGGGTCGCTACACATAAGGCAAGCGGCTTCGCGGCAGGCATCATCACGACCCCCCATCGTGCGCCAAGGCAGCGCTGTCACAAACTAGTCACGCCACCAACAAGTAGATCGCTCAACCACCGCGGCCGCCACTGCCACCGCTACCGCTACCGCCTGGGGCCATGCCACCACCGGCCGGTCCCGGTCCCTTGCCCGCGGGGATGTCGTCGGGCATGGCCACGCCCCGGCTCTTGGCTCGCGATTGCATCTGTGTGCGATGTTGCGACTCAATTCGCGAACGCTCCTGTTTGGTCTTGGCGGCCTGGACCTTGGAGCGATATTGGTTGATCTCCTGCTGGGTCATTAGCGACTTGCCATAGATCTGGTTGTCCTGGAGCCGGGTCTGGTCCTTGTCGCGGTCCTGGTCCTGGATCTTGTCCTGCAGTTTGTCCTTGTCCTGGATCTTGTCCTGATCCTGGATCTTGTCCTTGTCCTGGGTGTGGAGCTGGTCCTTATCCCTGGTCTGGTCAGCCGCCACCGCCAAACCGCCGGAAAGCAGCAGCGCGCATGCCAAGGCCGAGCCCACAAGTGTTGCTCTCTTTCTCATCACATATTCTCCTTGCTCGGGTTACTGACAGAGGGCCGAATTTAGATTCAGTTTAATCCTAGGTTAAGTAACGTGCCAGTTCCGTGATCCCTCTTTGCATGGGATTTTTGCCCTAGCTCGTATCCCTCAGTGGGCTTGGTTGGAACTTCGGCACCAGAACAGGCGCTTGCGGGAGCGTAAAGAGCTGTTAAGTTGGAAGAGAGCTTATGGTTAGCAGAAGGTTAGAGGGAACTTAATCATGGTCGCCAGCCAGTAGAAACGCCCTTGTTGCGTTTTCCGGACGCCTTAGGACGACTTTCCCTCTGCTGGGACCTGTGGGTTCTACTTAGAAATCACTGAAATCAAGCCTGAGGAATAGCCTTGGGTACTCTTTCAATATATCCTTCACACATCTTTACTTAGTGCGACTTAGGAATAAGTCTTAGGAATGAGTAACTTTTGTAAGACCCAGGGCAGTTGTGATTTCAACGGGAGCAGGCCGCCGTCGGGATTTCCTCGTCTGGCTAATGCGATGAAAACAGGGGGGTTGTTATGAGGTACAGGTGGATGAAATGGGGCGCGGCCGTAGCGGTCACGGCCCTGTTAGCGGCATGCGGCGGTAGCGACGGCACGGATGGTGCTCCGGGCGCTCCGGCTGATCCCGCTGTGTTAGCGGATCTCCAGGCACAAATTGACGCGCTGGGCGAAGCGGATGCGGCTCCCGAATCTTGCGCGATTTGCCATAACGGCGGCATCGCTGCCAACGGCGCCAGCCACCAGGCAGAGTACAACGATTACTACCAGGACGGCGTCCTCACGATCGCTCAGGGTAGTATGGCTCTTGACGTAACTGGCACGACTGCCACGCTGTCGTTCCAGATGAAGAAGAGCGGCGCGAACTTCGATTGCACGTTGGCGGATTCGCTCGGAAGTTACTGGGCCGGCTATGACGTCGCGACCAAGACCTTCCCCAGCGACCTCTCCCTGTCGTCCGGCGCTACCAAGGCCTACAACAGCGGGACCAATGTCTGCACGTTGACCAAGACTGTTACCGTGGCCCAGGCGACCGCGCTGGGCGGTGTCGGCATCGTCCAACTCTATGGCGTGGACGAAGTTCTCTACACCAACTCGGCCAAGCACATCACCAGCGGCAGGTATCCGTTTGCTGGCGTGCTCAAGATCGGTGCCGTGGACTACGCCACCGCTGCCAATGTCTCGGGTTGCGAGAACTGCCATACCGTACCGTACCTGAAGCACACCTACATCTACGGTACGGTCGCGGATAACACCACTGGTGCTCCGACCGAGTTCTACACCTGCAAGGGCTGTCACTATGACACGCGTACCGGCGGTCACATCGACTGGCAGATCCTGAAGGACGACCCGGCGCGTTACGCTGCAATTCAGGCTGGCAGTGCGATTACGCCTGAGGAAACGGCCAAGTACGCATACAAGGCGAAGCTGATGAACGACGTGCATATGTCGCACGCCATGGAATTCGCCTATCCGCAATCGATGAAGAACTGCGTCACCTGCCACGCGGGCAAGCTCGCAACGGTGTTGGCTAACGACAAGTTCCAGGCGGAAACCTGCATCAGCTGTCACTCGGTCGATGGCATCCAGGCCAAGATGGCGGCCGCAGCGTTTACGCATGGTGGCATAGCCCTGACGGCCGACTGCACTATCTGCCACGGCAGCGGCGCTGGCCCGACGTTCTCGGCGATCCACGGCGGTGGCTACGATCCGAAGATCTACACGACCACTGGGCAACGCTATTCGAGCGCGTTCACGGTCACGATCGACAGCGCATCGGTAGCCAACAATGTGCTCAACATCAAGTTCTCGGCTACGGAATCGCCTGACATCGCTGGCCTTGCGGTCACCGACATCACGCCAACCGTGCTGATGGGCCTGTATGGCTACGACACCAAGGACTTCCTCGTCTCTGGCCACGGCCGTGACGCGGCCAACAAGCGCCTGCTCGAGTATGTCTGGGGCGATGGCAACCCGCGCTTCACTCCGGTTGCGGCCGCTAACGGCAGTTGGGAAGTCAATGTTGATCTCTCGATGTGGGCCGACAAGTTCGCCGACGGTTCTGTCAAGAGGGCGGAAATCGCCATCATGCCGCAGTTGAAGAATGCGGCCGGTGATACCCTTGGGCTCAACGCTCCGTCGAAGACCTTTAGTCTGGTCGACAACGACTTTGTGACCTCCACCGAGATCGTAAATGTCGCAGGGTGCAACACCTGCCACGACCAGCTGGCCACTACGTTCCATAGCGGCAATCGCGGCGGCAACGTGACGGTCTGCAGGATCTGCCATACGGTAGAGAGCGCTGGCAGCCACCTGGAACTGCAATCACGGTCGATCGACTCCTACGTCCATGCGATCCATTCGTTCCAGGCGTTCGATCCGGGCGACATCAACTTTGCCGATCCGGTAGCGGCAATGGAATTCGAGCACCATATCGGCAGCGAATTCCCGCGGTTTGGAATCCTGGACTGCGAGTCTTGCCACAAGCCTGGCACCTACAACGTGCCGAATCAGGGCAAGTCGATGCCTGGCGTGCTGTCGGGGACCGATAATGTCTCCAACGGTCGTAGCATCGGTACGTATCCCAGCTATGTCGCCGGTCCGGCAGCACGGGCTTGCGGTTCTTGCCACCGGAGTCAGGCGATCAACGCTGACGGCGGCATGGGTGATGCGAATAAGCTCGCGTCCCTGATGGGCCACCTCAAGACCAACGGCTTCATGATCCCGAATGCCACTGGTGTTTGGGAAGCCATCGTGGCTAAAGTGATGGCATTCTTCAACTAGGAGATTCATAGCGAGGCGGGCTTCGGCCTGCCTCGCGGCTTGTAAGAACTCAAAGTTGCTAAAGGATGTGAAAAGGCGAGCCTCTCTGGCTCGCTTTTTTTTGGCGTGTGCGCACAGCGAATCGCGGGCGATTTGGTTAAGGTTAGCGTAATCTTATGCCTACGCTGGCTGCCTTGAGACGAACTTGAGTTTCTCCACTTTCATGCAGACCCGGGTCCTGATCATCGGGGCCGGAGCCACGGGCACGGCTCTCGCGCGCGATCTGGCGCTGCGCGGCGTCGACTGCGTCGTGGTCGAGAGGAGCGATATCAACGCCGGGGCCTCGGGGCGCAATCATGGCTTGCTCCACAGCGGCGCCCGGTACGTCGCCGGCGATCGCGCTGCCGCCGTGGAGTGCCGCAGCGAGGGCGAGATCCTCAAGCGCGTGGCCGCACAGACGATCCAGGACACGGGCGGCTATTTTGTCGCCCTGCCAGGCGACGACGAACGCTATATCGCCGATTTTCCGGCGCACTGCGAACGCGCCGGAATCATCGCGCACCCGCTCGATGTAGCCGCGGCGCGCGCCGCGGAGCCAATGCTCTCGGAGCGCGCGATCGCGGTTTTCGAAGTACCAGACGCATCGATCGACCCGTTTAGGCTTTCACTGGAGAACATGGCCCACGCGCAAAGTCTGGGCGCACGCCTGTTGCGGCGAGCACGAGTGGTTGGCTGCGAGCGCTCCGGGCGACGTATCAATGCGGTGTGGGTAAGGTCGGGCGGGGACGGCGCGGACCTGCGGATCGAGGCCGAGCAGATTGTCAATGCTGCCGGGGCCTGGGCCGGGGAAGTGGCACGACTCGCGGGAGTCCCGATCGAGATGACCTGGTCCAAGGGGACCTTGCTGGTCACCCACACCCGGTTGGCGCGGCGCGTGGTCAACCGCCTGCGCCGGCCCGGCAATGCCGATATCGTGATGCCCGGGGGCACGGTGTCGATCGTAGGAACCACGTCGACGCGGGTCGACGACCTGGAGGACATCCTACCGACCACGGCCGAGGTTGACCTGATCATCGCTGAAGCTGCGCGGATGCTCCCGGTGCTCTCAGACACCCGCTTCGTTCGGGCCTTCTCGGGAGTGCGTCCGCTGGTGGGGGCGGCGGGTGCCGGAGCGGCTCGCACCATCTCGCGTGGATTCGCGCTATTCGACCACGAAGATCACGGGCTCGAGAATCTGACTTCGATCACCGGCGGCAAGCTCACCACCTGTCGGCTGATGGCGGAACGCGCCGCGGACCTGGTCTGCCGGCGCCTCGGCGTGACACATCCTTGTGTAACTGCGACCACGCCCCTGCCGCTGGCTGAGGAAGGCGCATGGACCGAACCGGGGCGGGCACCGCGCGCGTGGCTGCGTTCGCATGCGATCTCCGATCCGATTCTGTGCGAGTGCGAGATGGTCTCGGCAAGTGCGGTCGAGGCGATCGATGGCGCGTTGCGGGCGCACGGCAACCCCGCGACGCTGACGGAGATCGGCTTGCGCAGCCGCGTCGGCAAGGGCGCCTGCCAGGGTGCCTTCTGTGCGGTGCGCATCGCTGCCCACCTGGCGCAGCGAGACGACTTTCCGGCGTTGCGTGGTCTGGCCGAGATCCGTGATTTCATCGGTGAGCGCTGGCGCAGCCAGCGCGCCGTGCTGTGGGGCGAACAACTGGCCCAGGCTGAATTGACGGAGGCGCTGCATTGCGGCCTGCTGGGCGAGGAACTGCCGCCATGAGTGGCTCTCGGGCTGACAGCTACGACGTCGCCGTGATCGGCGCCGGGATGGCGGGCATGGCGTCGGCGCTTTTTGCCGCGCAGCAGGGGCTCTCTTGCATCCAGATCGGCAACCCGGGCGGGCTCCTGTTCGCGAGCGGACTTCTAGACCTGCTTGCGGTCCACCCGGTGGGCGAAGGGCGTCGGTGGCGCTCGCCTTACCAAGCCGTGGCCGCGCTGACTCGCGACCAGCCCGAGCATCCGCTGGCGCGCGTCGACCCGTCGGCGATTCGTCACGCTTTCGAGGCTTTTGTGACGGCGCTGGGCGCTGCTGGTATGCCCTACGCCCCCTTGGGTGAACACAATAGCGAGGTACCGACATCGATCGGGACGATCAAGAGCAGCTACGGCGTGCCGGTGACGATGGTGGCCGGCGCCGCCGCGCTCGCAGGACGGACGCCGTGCCTGCTCATCGACTTTCGCGGCTTGCGCGAGTTCAGCGCCGCGCAGCTTGTGGCGGAGCTGGCCGATCGCTGGCCGCGCCTGCGCCACGCCAGGATCGAGTTTCCGGGCTCGGAAGGCAGCCCCGAACTCTACGGCGCGCATCTGGCCGGCGCTCTCGAATCGGCCGACACGCGAGCACGAATCATCAGCGTTGTTAAGCCGCTGCTGGGCGACGCACAAGCGGTCGGATTCCCGGCCGTTCTAGGCCTCGGACGCGCCTCGGAAGTGCACGCCGCGTTCGAGGCGGCACTGGGCGTGCCGGTATTTGAAATTTCCACCATCCCGACCTCGGTGCCGGGACTGCGGCTGCTCGCCGCACTGGAAAGGACCATGGCGGCGAGCCGGATCGAGCGTCGCCACCGCGCCAGGGTGCGGGGGCTCACCTACGATGCTGGCGGGAAGACCGCCACGCTTGAGCTCGACGACCTCGCGGGTGGCGAACGCGTGGTCGCACGCAGCGTCGTGCTGGCCACCGGCCGATTCACCGGCCGCGGGCTGACGGCGGATCGGGGCGGGGTGCGCGAAAGCATCCTCGATTTGCCGGTGTCGCAGCCCGATTCGCGTGACGCCTGGCACCAGCGCGATTTCCTCGATCCTGCGGGTCATCCGATCAACCGCGTCGGGGTCATGGTCGACAGCACCTGGCACCCGCTGGACGCGACCGGAAGAGCCGCGTGGCCGGGCTTGTTCGCGGTCGGTTCGATTCTCGCGCACCAGGACTGGATGCGTTCGAAATGCGGCTCCGGACTGGCGATCGCGACCGCCTGGGCGGCCATCGAGCAGGTCACGCGGCAGTTGCGCGGGGCCGGGGCAGGGCAGCAATGATCTCGGCGCCGCTCTTTCAGTCGCTGCTCTACGCGGCGTTGGCGCTTTCCATCCTGGGTCTCGCCTGGCGCATCGCGAGCTGGTTCCGAATCGGCGTCGGTCCCGACGCGCGGGCTATCACGCCGTCGCAGCGCGTGCTCGCAGCGCTGCGCGGCGCTGCCGCGGTGCTGTTCAGTCGCCGGGTGCTGCCCGTCGTCACTCGATTCCTCGTCGATACGCTGCTCTTGCCGCGACTCCTGGCGCAGGAAAAGCTGCGCTGGCTGGCGCACCTCCTCGTGCTGGCAGGCTTCACTGTGCTGGTGCTGATGCACGCGCTCTCGCCACTGGTGACAGCCCGGCTGTTTGCAGACTACGAGCCGACGCTGGACCCCTACCTATTCCTGCGCAACTTAGCCGGGGCGATGCTACTCCTGGGCATGGCGCTGCTCGTCATCGGTCGGCGCACTGCGCGCACTGGCCCGCGACACGCTCGGCGCCGGCGCGATGTGGCGTTCGCGGCCTTGCTCGGTTTCGTGCTCGTCACCGGCTTCCTTCTCGAAGCCCACAAGATCGCCTCACCGCTAGCGTTCCAGCGCATGGTGAGCGAATACCTCGGAGCGCGCGACGAGGCCCAGCTCACGCCGCTGCGCGCCCTTTGGGCGAGCGAATTCGCGGTTTCCTTCGGCGGCACTGAGGCGACGCCCGACCCAGTCCAGGTGGAGCAGGGCCGCAAACTGCATGCGGCTGCCTGCGCCTCCTGTCACGACCGGCCCAGGGCGGCCTTTGTCTCCTATCCGCTCGCCCGGTTGCTGGCGCCGTTGACGAGTTTCTTAGACCAATGGCACGCCGCAGCCTGGCTCAACAATCTCCATGTGCTGGCCTGTCTTCTGGGGCTCGCCAGCCTGCCATTCACCGGTTTCGTCCACGTGGTGGCGGCACCGCTCAGCCTGCTCGCCAACGCGGTGGCACGCGGTCGTGGACGCTCCGGCGCCGCGCTCTCGCTGGCGGCTCGAGCCACGCGACGGGCCCTGGCTGCCGATGCCTGCGTGCGCTGTGGCCTGTGCGACGCGGACTGTTCGGTCGCTCCGCTGGCGCGCTATCTCGGCAATCCCGGCCTGTTGCCCTCGCACAAGCTGGCCGCTACCGCGGCGCTGACCGCCGACCGCCCGCTGCGCTCAACTGAAGGTGATGGTCCGGGCGAAGCGGCGCTGCTGGCCGCCGATGGGGCGAACCTGTGCACCGATTGCGGAAGGTGTACGCAACGCTGTCCGGTGGGCCTGGATCTCGCTGATCTTTGGGGCGCCGGGCGTGCCGACCTGGCGGCGGCCGGACTGCTGGCGCCGGCGCTTTGGGTGCAGGCCCAGCCAGCGCTGGCCTGGGCGCAAGCCCTCGAAAACTGTGGCGCCCAGTACAGCTTCGCCTCGCCTGACGGGATTCGCGCCCCGCTCGCGGCCGATCGTCACTCCTTCTCGCGCTGCGTGCAATGTCAAACCTGCACCAACGTCTGCCCGGTAGTCGCGCAGAGCATGGAAGCGGGCTCGGCCATCGACCTGACACCCCAGGAGGTGATGAATCTGCTGCGACTGGGCCTGCACGAGCTCACCCTGGGTGCGCGCATGGTGTGGAGC